>Ga0256842_1000100_pt1 | contig 65648 bp, 54 predicted proteins | sample 4559240metaG_FD_185973 | JGI IMG/M metagenome (GOLD analysis project Ga0256842, IMG submission 185973) | Hydrothermal vent microbial communities from Guaymas Basin, Mexico - 4559-240 | ecosystem: Environmental > Aquatic > Marine > Hydrothermal vents | place: Mexico: Guaymas Basin | collected... | reverse complement strand
AAGACTTTTGAAGGTCTTGAGGATGTGTTAGCTAAGGAGTTGGAATACTTAGGAGCCAAGAATGTAGTTCCACAAAGGAGAGCGGTATCATTTGAAGGTGATATGAAATTAATGTATGAAGCTAACTTATGGCTTCGAACAGCAATCAGTATTCTGAAACCAATAGCCTCATTTCCTTGCGAGAATGAGCAAGCTCTCTATGATGGGGTTTATGCAATAAAATGGTTTGAATATTTTGATGTTGGAAAGACATTTTCTGTCGATACAGTATTGGTAAATTCAAATATTAATCATACAAAATTTGCGGCTTATAAAGTTAAAGATGCTATTGCTGACCAATTTAGATATTATTTTAATCAAAGACCAGATGTTGGACGTCAGGATGCTGATGTGTTTATTAATGCTTATATTTCTAATAATGAGTGTATTATAAGTTTAAATTCTTCTGGAACTCCACTTTTTAAAAGAGGATATCGTCGGGCTGGTCATAAAGCACCGATTAATGAAGTATTGGCTGCTGGATTGATAAAATTGAGTGGATGGGATATGAATAGTAATTTCATTGATCCTATGTGTGGCTCAGGAACTTTATTGGTAGAAGCAGCTTTAATGGCATATAATTTTCCTCCTGCTTATCAGAGAGAAGTTTTTAGTTTTATGAACTGGACTAATTATGATCCAACAATATGGCGTGAGTTAAAAGATGAAGTTCACAAAAAGCAAAGAGAATTCGATTATAAAATCATTGGGGGTGATGTGTCAGAAAGGAACTTAAATGTTGCAAGGGAAATAATTACTGAGATGAAGTTTCACAAGGATATAGAACTTAAAAATGTTGATGTTGAAAAACACATGCCTCCTGAGGGAGATGTAAAAGGGTGGATAGTTACAAATCCTCCTTATGGAGAAAGATTAAAATCTGAAGATTTGGAAGCTCTTTATGCTAAGATCGGAACAGCCTTTAAGTTTAATTTTCAAGGCTATTATGCTTGGGTGATTTCTTCTGATATGCAAGCTCTTAAACATATTGCTCTCAAAACAAAAAAGAAAATCCCTTTGTTGAATGGTGCATTGGAATGTAAATTTAATGCTTACGAATTGTATGAAGGAAGTAAAAAAGTATGGAGTGATAAAGGAAAACAGGGTTCTTCTTCTGATGTTATTCAAGTAGAGAGTAAATCACAGTCTGATATTGATGAATTTGAGAAGTCGAATGATACTTTAGATTTAGAGGGGAATGATGTAGATAATAAAAGTCTAGAAAATGATATGATTTTCGATCTTTATGTTAGTGAAAAGAGAAAGGAAGAATTCATTGATAATCGTAATGATTCTAGTAGAAAAGAATGGAAGGATAAGAAAGATTATCACTCAAGAGATAAAGATGTAGGTTCAAAACGAAGAGAGTGGAAAGATAAAGATAATAAGGGCTTTAGGTCAAGAGGTGAAAGGTTTAACTCTCCAAGAAAAGACTGGAAGGATAAAAAAGATTTTAAGTCTAAAGGAGAGGGAGCAACTTCTCCACGAAGAGAGTGGAAAGATAAAAAAGATAATAAGGGCTTTAGGTCAAGAGGTGAAAGGTCTAATTCTCCAAGAAAAGACTGGAAGGATAAGAAAGATTTTAAATCAAAAGGAGGAGATTCAACACCCGGAAAAGACTGGAAGGATAAGAAAGAATTCAAATCTGGAGGAGAAGGTTTAAAGTCGAGGAAAGACTGGGGTTACAGGAAAGATGATGACAAACCTAAGCGAAAGAGAAAAAGAGATTAATTTTATTGAATTTATAGAATATAACATAAAATAGGACGAAATGTTTTGTATTATTAATGATAAACTATAATAGATAGCACTTGTGGAGATGCTATTTTAAAGTTAAATTGAAATTGATAAAATCTATTAAGGATGACATAAATTTTGTCTAATATAAATATTATAAATTTTGGTTGATAGAGAAACCTACTTTGTGGATGTATTGGTGCCATTACCATTAGCTTCATATTTTACTTATCGAGTTCCATTTAAGTTTAATGAGATTGTAGCTATTGGCAAAAGGGTGGTTGTACAATTTGGTAGCAAAAAATTGTATGCAGGTATTATTGTCAATATTCATCAGAGAATTCCTAACCAAAGTAATGTAAAATATATTCTCGACATACTCGATAATGAGCCTATTGTTACAAATCTTCAATTAAGATTTTGGAAATGGCTTTCAGAGTATTATATGGCTCATGAGGGTGAAGTAATGAATGCTGCTTTGCCTACAGCCTTAAAACTGGCTAGTGAATCCAAACTATTATTAAATCCTGATTGTGATATACCTCAAGCCCAACTTACAGATAAAGAGTTTTTGATTGTTCAGGCCTTAGAGTTGAATCATATTATAACTTTAACAGAAGTGAGTGAAATAGTTGAGCAAAAGAAGGTTATGCCAATTGTAAAAACTCTAATTGAAAAAGGATTTGTGATTCCTGAGGAAGATATTATAGAGAAATATAGGCCAAAAACAGAGGCATATATTAGATTGTCAGACCTGTATAAGCAAGAAAGCAAGTTAGAGGAGATTTCAAAAGAATTGGAGAAAAGAGCTTTTAAACAGCTTGAACTTTTGTTGGCTTATTTGAAATATACTAATTTCTTTTCTGGGAAACCACAGGAGATAAGTAAGTCAAAATTAATTAAAGAATCTGGAATCTCCCAAAGTATTTTAACATCATTGGTTAAAAAAGGTATATTTGAAATATATGAAAAGAATCAATCTCGTTTAAAAAAGTTTACCTCAAGTAAATCCGTGGAGAATCTTATTCTTAGTGAAAAACAAAAAGAATCTTTAAGGTTAATAAATTCATTCTTTGAGACAAAGGATGTGTGTTTGTTGCATGGTATTACAGGAAGTGGAAAAACTGAGATTTATATTAAACTTATTGAAGAACAAGTAAAAATGGGCAAGCAAGTATTATATTTAGTACCTGAAATTGCCCTTACAGCTCAGATAATTAATCGTTTGAAAGAATACTTTGGTGATGAACTTGGATTTTATCATAGTAAATATGGTAATAATGAGAGAGTAGAAGTATGGCAAAATTTAATATTGAATTCTAGCAAAAGCTATAAAATTATTATTGGAGCCAGGTCTTCAATATTTTTACCTTTTTCTGATTTGGGTTTGGTAATAATAGATGAAGAGCATGATGCTTCTTATAAACAATACGACCCTTCTCCACGTTATTATGCAAGAGATTCTGCTCTAGTATTGGCAAAATTTCACAATGCTAAATGTTTGCTTGGCTCTGCAACGCCTTCATTAGAGTCGTATCATAAAGCTCTAAAAGGTGATTATGGATTTGTTGAGTTAAAAGAAAGATATTCCAAAGTTAGTTTGCCTGAAATACTTATTGTTGATACGGTAGAGGCGTTTAGAAAGAAAGAGATGAAGTCGCATTTTTCAGTATTTCTTTTGGAACATATCAAAGAAGCATTGGATAATAATGAGCAAATTATTCTTTTTCAGAATAGGAGAGGATTTAGTTTAAGGATTGTATGTGATTCGTGCCAATGGACACCAGAATGTAATCATTGTGATGTTACTCTGACTTATCATAAAAAATTAGGAAAATTAAAATGTCATTATTGTGGTTCCTCAAAAGAAGTACCGACGATGTGTCCAAATTGTGGTAGTCATAAATTATCAATGAAGGGGTTTGGAACAGAGAAGATAGAGGAAGAATTGCCTTTATTTTTTCCAGAAGCTATTGTTAAGAGAATGGATTTGGATACTACCAGAAATAAGAATTCTTATATTCAGATTATCAATGATTTTCAAGATAGGAAAATTGATATACTTGTGGGTACACAAATGGTTTCTAAGGGTTTGGATTTTGAAAATGTAGGATTAGTTGGAGTTATGAATGCTGATAATATGCTTTATTATCCAGATTTTAGAGCTTATGAAAGAAGTTTTCAGCAGTTGACACAAGTTAGTGGCAGGTCCGGACGTAAAAACAAAAGAGGAAAAGTGATAATTCAAACTTCTCAACCATATCACTCTGTTATTAGAGATGTTATCGATAATAATTATAAGAGTATGTATAATAGTCAGATGGAAGAAAGAGTGAATTATAAATATCCACCATTTTATAGAATTATTAAAATTTCACTTAAGCATAAAGATTATAGTTTGTTGAATGAAGTAGCTGGTAAATTTGCTGACTTGCTTAGGCCAAAACTTGGAACAAGAGTACTTGGACCGGAATATCCGATGGTAAGCAGAATTAGAAATTTATATATCAAGAATATATTAATAAAATTTGAGATTAAAGCTTCTCATAAAGCTGTAAAAGACATTATTAATGATGCTATAAATAAAATACACGAAAAAAAAGAATATCGTTCGGTGTATATAAATCCTGACGTTGATCCAATGTAATAAATGCTAGGAAATAATAAGTTTATTATACTTAGATTAAATATAATAGACTAAATATCAAAAATGATAATTAACCCGTATTATTTATATAATAATCCTGACAATTAAGTAAAATCATAAATATAATTATTTCTTAAATACCTCAAATTTGAGTTTTTCTGAATTAGCCTGTCTCGAACTTATTTCATGAGGTTTTTTCCGCATTACACCCGACTATTCATTGATTATTCGTACAATTCGCTTTGTTTATTGTATGAATAATGCAGGTTAATTGTCTAAATTGTTCTTTGACAAAATAGTAAAATATTAATTATCTTTACTTTCCAGCAATGGAATACGTACAAACTCTATTTCCAGTTCTTCTTTAAATTCTAAAATTTTTGTTATTAAATTATGCTTTGCTTTCATTTCTTCATTCCAATCAGGCACTATAAAGAAAACATATACTAAAATTTCTAAGCCATATTTATCAAAGTTGTTGATATATACCATGTTAAAATCTTGGCGTATAGTATTTGTCTTATTTATTTCTTCACGTATTTTAGAAATAAAGAGCTCAATTTTATTTGTAGGTGTACCATATTTAATAAGTATATTACCTTTATATCGACGAAATTTTCTTTTTCCCATATTATCGATATTATTATCAGAAAGTTTACTATTAGGCACTGTTACCAAAGAGTTATAGAAGGTCCTTATTCTGGTTGACCTTAGTCCAATTTGCTCCACTGTACCGCTAACCTTTTCAACTTCTATCCAGTCACCTACACTAAAGGGATGATCTGCAAATATCATAAGTGAACCAAAGAAGTTTTTCATAGTATCTTGCGCCCCTAATGCAATAGCAAAACCACCTATTGACAGACCAGTTAGAACACTTATTAAATCATATTCGAGGGTTCTAATGGTTACAACTAAGCTGATAGTAAAAATTATAAGTTTTGTTATTAAACTTAAGAAATATATCAAGCCATATTTATTATCATATTTTTCTTCTTTTGTAAGTACAACTGTCAAAATATTTACGATATAAATTGCTGTTGCAGTAAGTAAGAAAACTTCTAATATATCAATAGATTTTAGAAATAGATGGTTAATATCAATAGAAAATTCAAATGCTGGTCCGTAGGAGGCAGCTATTTTGGCAATTACAAAAAAACTCAGTGTATTTATTAGAGGATAAATGTTTTTATTTAGACGCCTATTATTAGAAAACTTTTTTATAAGTTTTTGAATAAGATATTTGTTAAATATAAAAACGATAATAAAAATGGAAATAAAAAATAATAGCATCATCACTTGCCATAGAAATAAGTTGGCAATCTTAATATTTCTATTTACTCCAAGTATCCTTTTAAATCTATCACCAAAACTAAATATATCCTCAGCATCATTTCCATACATGCTTTCGTGTATACTTTCTATTAATTCTGAAGTTGTTAATGAGTATTTCCATTCATCACCGTATTTTTTAAGAAATAATTTATTAAAATTTTTATTTGGGTAATAAATATGAGAATTTGTTGCAGAGTCAAGATAAAACGAATCTTTGCTTATTTCGTTCAAAGAAAATAAATGAGTTTTAGCACCATAAAAGATTTGAGATAGTTTTAATGCTAATGTTTCTTTTTGAGCAGAGTCAGCATCACTAAACTTAATACATTTAGCAGCTAAATTTGCATCAAAAAGAGAATCGCTAGTAAATAATATATGCGAAAGTATTGTATTGTAAGGGGTAGATAGGTTTAGCTTTATTTTTTTATTATGTGGTATTTCAATATCTTTAGTTATTATTTTATTTTTAGAGGTAAGGTTTCTGTCTATTTTTAAAACATATTTGTCGTATAATGATGGTATACTATTAATTGTTTCTAAAGAATAATACCAGCCGTTATTTATTCTTATAAGGTATATTTTTTTTTCTTTAGGAATTAAATAGTATATGTTATCTTTTGAAATACCTTTTCTATAATTTGAAATATTTTTTAAATTTATTTTCTGACTCTTAAGAATTTCGTAAAGTTCACGTATTCTAATCTTTTGAACGCCTTGTTTTAGATCGTTGTTTTGAAAAGAATATATGGCAATATCTAAGTTGCGATGTTCTTTTTCTACAAAATAGAAATGTGATTTTACTAATTTACGAGGTGTAGAGTTTGAAAACTTCCATCTATCCTTAGCTGTAAGATTAAAGCTAAATAAATATAATAATACTATATTAAATAAAATTGTCTTTCTTATCATTGTTTTGAAGTATTTAGTTTACCAACTATTAAGGCAATAATAATTGCCAAATAAAGTTGCCCTGATATTCCGGTAAAGATGCTGATTTTTTTTGCAAATTGAGCTTTTGGAACTATATCACCAAAGCCGATACTTGTCAAATTTATGTAGCTATAATATATAATATCAGAAAGATTGGGTTTAGTTGTGAAATTAATAGCATTATTATCAGTCAATAATAATAATGAATTAAGTAATGTGATTATTATGCCAATAAGTAAATATCCATTAATGGCTTCAATAAGAATGTAAGAGTTTACCTTCTTAGATTTTGCTATTTGGCCTATAAGTACAAAAGCGATAAAAGTAAATATTAATGCAGAAATTAATAATACTGATAATTGTAAATATTTATTCGAACTTACAAATATAAATAGATTTAAAAATAGCCCGATAAATAGGAGTGCTTTCATTACATTACTTTTCTTTTCCATTGAAAAATAAGTACTTATAAATATTAAAGAATATAATATGATAGTTGAGTAATTTGTAACTTGATAATACTCAAATATAAAACTTCCAAATATAAAAATTAGAATACTTATGAGTAAATATGTAGGTTTTGGTACGCTTTTCATAAAACTAATCATAGTGCAAAAGTAAGAAAAACAAAATTAGGGTATTAAAATAATCCTTAGTTTTGTCATTTATAAATATAAAAATATGTTATGATTTCAAGAATTAGTAAAATTTCTGTTTTATTTTTAGTGATAATGACGTCATTAAGTATTAAGGCTCAAGATTTTAATAAGTTTACTGATAAACTCTACTGGGGAGGTAATTTTGGTTTATCATTTGGAACATATACATATATACAAGTATCTCCAGTAGTTTCATATGCAGTAAATGATAATTTTTATGTAGGTACCGGATTGGATTATACTTATTTCAGGGATTCTAGAAATTCATTTTCTTATATTTATGAAGGCTCTATATGGGCGCCTAAGGTTTTTGCCAGATATTATTATAAAGATTTTTTTGCGCATGTTGAATTTCAGCAGATATATTATAAAAATGTCTATAATTCTCTTAACCCTACTGAAATGATTTCTGAATCGCATTATTATGCAGGAGGTGGGTATAGATCGTGGGTGGGTGTCAACTCTTTTATATTTGTAATGGTTCTTTTCGACCTTGAAAGATCCGATTTTTACTTTGGTGACAATCCAATAATTCAAATTGGCTTTTCATCAGGATTTTAGTTTTTATATTATAAATAATTATCTAATGAAAGAATTTGCTGTTAGGAAAATATTTGATTTTATAAAACTTATTGAATCTAATAATAATAGGGAATGGTTTAATGAAAATAAAAATATTTATATTGAAGCTAAAGAAAGATTTGACGAAATAGTTTGTTTTATTGGTAAAGAGATTGAAAAGTTCGATCCGGAATTTAAATATAGTACAGCAAAGAATTATACTTTTAGGATATATCGAGATGTACGTTTCTCTAAAAATAAACTTCCTTATAAGAATCATTTTGGTGCATTTTTTTCAGTAGGAGGGCGCAAATCACCATTAGCGGGTTATTATTTTCATTTACAAAGAGGAGAGTCTTTTTTTGGAGGGGGAGTGTATCGTCCTGATAAAGATAGTCTTAAGGCTATAAGGCAAGAGATTTATTATTCATATAAAAAATTTGAAGAAATACTTAATGATAAAGAATTCAAAAATATATATCCAAGTTTGATAGATGATAAATTAAAAAATGGGCCAAAAGATTTTCCAAAGGATTCGCCTGCAATTGAGTTATTGAAATATAAAAGCTTTGCTGTAGCTCATAAATTAACTGATGAAGAAGTAATGAGTTCAGGTGCTATTAATAATATACTTCGTGGATTTTCGGTACTTAAAAATATGAATGATTATCTAAATGATGCAATTAAACTAGGTGATTAGTTGGTTTATAGAAAATATTTTTTGTGAATATGAATAAAAGAATTATTAGTATCGCAATTGCTTTATCGATAGTTATCAGCGTTTTGTTAGCTTATCAGAATTTATATGATAACAATTTTCATTTTGACGATTCGCATACTATCCAGGATAACCCATACATTAGAGATATTTCTAATTTGCCTAAATTCTTTACTTTGGGTTCTCAAACTTTTAGTAGTTTGCCTGCAAATCAAGTCTATAGACCCATTGTAACGAGCACTTTAGCAATAGATTATTGGTTGAGTAAGCATTTTTCTGATTCTCATAGCGGATATGATGTACATTATTATCATTATTCCATGATGATAACATATATACTATTGTTGGTGTTAGTGTTTGCATTTATTTTAAAGATTTTTAATAAAACATATAAACATCATTGGAATATTTATTTTGCATTCTTTGCCACCGCATTCTTTGGGCTACATACAATAAATGCAGAAACTATTAATTATATTATCTCACGTTCTGATTTACTTTCTACATTTTTTGTAATAGCAGCTTTTGATATATTTATTTATTTCCCAAAACTGCGTAAATGGGGTATATTTTTAATTCCATTTCTATTAGGCATGCTTACCAAGCTCACAACAGCAATGTTTATCCCACTTTTAATAAGCTATTATTATATTTTTGAATACCTTAAGCTAGATATTGTATCTAGAAAAATTAAGAGAAAAGAACTTCTTTTACAGGTATTAGCATTAGTTGCTATTATGATACTGCTGGTAATATTTGTAATGAATATGCAATCAGATACATTTGTTCCCGGTACTCATAGTCGTTGGCATTACCTTATTACAATGCCTTATGTGTTATTACATTATTTCATTTCATTTTTTTATCCATACCTCCTCAGTGCCGACACTGACTGGACAGTAATTACTTCCGTTCTGGATGCAAAGTTTATTATAGGGATGCTTTTTATTGCTTTTATGGTTGCCGCTTTTTTTATTAGCATGAAAAATAAGAAATTAAAACCAGTTAGCTTTGGTATTTTATGGTTTTTCTTTACTCTGGCTCCTACTTCAAGTTTTATTCCACTTGCAGAAGTTATGAACGACCACAGAATGTTTTATCCACTTATAGGTTTTAGTTTTGCTATTGTAAATGTTTTATCAATTTTTATTATTAAATATGAATATCATATTAAAGAATCCAAGCTGTTTAAAATTATACTAATGCTATTTGTAATTGGCGTTTTAGGAGGCCATTTTTATGGAGTTAGAGTTCGTACTGAAGTATGGCAAAATGGTAAATCCCTTTGGCACGATGTTACAATTAAAAGTCCACATAATGGGAGAGGATTAATGAATTATGGTTTGCATTTGATGGGTAATAAACAGTATGATGAAGCAATGGAATATTACCAAAAAGCATTGGTTTACAGTCCATATTATTCTTACTTATATACCAATATGGCTATTTGTTATGAGGCAATGGGAGATGTTGAAAATGCAGAGGTGAACTATAAAAACTCATTGAAGTATGGATATTATAACCACAAAACACATTATTATTATGGTAGTTTTCTGCTTTCTCAAAAACGTTATAAAGAAGCAATAAAAGAATATAAGATTTCTTTAGAAATGGCACCTAAGTATATTTATAGTAAATATAAGTTAATGGAGATATATTCAGTGCTACAGGATTGGGTTAATTTAAGAGAAATTGTTAAAGATGTTATTTCGGATTTTCCTAATGACCCAACGGCAATTTATTATGCAGATTTTGTGAAAGGAAAGATGACTAATTTGGAACGGGCGCGTTTAAAAGTAAAAGATTATCCATCTGCAGATGCTTTTACAGAACTTAGCCTATATTATTATAAAGCTAATAAGTTTGATTCAAGTTTGTATGCAGCTAAAAATATTTTAAAATATGATAAGAATAATACAGCAGCTTATATAAATATTTGTGCTGCGAATAATGTTTTGGGAAATTGGGATGAAGCTATTACTGCTGGAGAAAAAGCTCTTAAATTGGATCCTGATAATCAATTAGCAAAGAATAATTTAGCAGTGTCGTATAGAAGAAAGAAGCTGCAACAAAAGCTTGAAACTGAGGAAGATGTTAATAAATTAATAGATTTAAGTTTAAGTTTTTATAAAGAAGGTCTCTTTGAATGGTGTATTAAAACATGTGAAAAAATTATTGATATAGACTCTACTAACTTTGTAGCCTATAATAATATGTGTTCTGCATATAATTCCTTGAAAGATTGGGATCATGCTATCAAAGCTGGTAAAATGGCGGTTAAATTATCGCCGGAAAGTGAGTTAGCACAAAACAATTTAAAGCTTGCTGAAAATGCTTTAAAGAGAAAGAAGCAGTAGGAATAGTTTGCAGAATTTTATAATGATATTATGAGTTTGTTTTTTTTTATAAATGTTATGGTGAATATTTTTTTGGATATTGTATTGAAAAGGGTTTCTTTTTTATTGCTGGGAATATTATTTGTGGTGAATGTATATTCTCAAGAAGATGATTATGAATGGTGGGTTGTTAAACACAATTGGGATTATCATACTCAGTGGAATCATTATATGAATACATCAGCGGCGTATTTTGGACCAAATGCATTACCAGTTCCTGATTTAAGAGATGGTAGGGTAGAAAGTGATTATCGTTTTGAATTAAGACCTGAAGCTCATATTTCAAAAGGTGATAAAACTTATGATTTATATACTTCAATTATTATTCCACTTGCTAAAGTAGCCAGTTTTCAAGTTTTTTTGGTCCCTTCTGAATACTATAAAATGGATACTATTACTCGTGATGAAAGATTTGCAAGGCATGTTAATGCTGAGGGTTACGCTGGTGGAGATTTTTGGTTTGGAACTAATGTTCAGGTAATTAAAGATAGAAGATTCCCTGATTTAGTTTTTTCGGCTTATTTCAAAACCGCATCGGGAACAACATTATCGGATGCAAGATATACTGATACACCAGCTTATTATTTGTTGTTGAATGGAGGAAAAGATGTGAAGCAGTATGGAGAAACTAAATTGCGTTTATATGGGCATTTAGGTGTTTATATTTGGCAAACTTGGTCTGAAAAAAATAGTCAAGATGATGCTTTTGTATATGGTTTTGGTGCAAAATTATATAGTCCTAAGTTTTATGCAACTGCAGAATTGTCAGCATATCATGGTTATTTGAATATTGGGGACAGGCCTGCTGTAGTCAGGTTTCAATATGGACTTATTAGAACAAAGCATGAGTGGGTTTTTAGATATCAGAAAGGAATTTATGATTATAAATATCATACATTCTCAATAGCATATATTTATACTATTAATCCTTAATTTAAAATGATATTTTTCTTATTTCGACTGGCTATTGTTGTTCGTTGAGTTGTACTAGCTCAAAATTAAATAATACTTTCATCAGTTTGTATGATATTGTAAAGTAAGTCTCGGGCTCTAAAAAGTTTAGCCTTAACAGTTCCCAGAGGTAAATTTAATTCTGAAGCAATCTCATCGTATGAATATTCTTTAAAATATCTAAGTTCTATTAATATTCTGTAGTGTGGTTTTAATTTTTCAACCACTTCTCTTAAAATATTAATTTTTTGCATTTTAATCATAGACTCTTCTGGGTCGAGAGCGTCAGAAGGAATTCTAGCTGCCATTTCGGTACCAGCTTCATCATTATATTCTTTATCTAAAGAATATACTCTTTGTTTTTTCTTCCTAATAAAATCGATACAGTTGTTTGATGCAATTTTAAAAAGCCATGTGCTAAATGCATAATCAGGAGTATATTGTTCTAACTTCTTGAAAGCCTTCCCAAAAGCTTCAATAGTTAAATCTTCAGCATCATCTTTATTATTCGTCATCTTCAATAACATAAAATATATTGAATCACGATAATTACTCAGAAGCTGTGCATATGCGTTCCTATCTTTATTATCCAATGCTGAGCGTATTAAATGATAGTCACGAATAGCCTTTTCCGTAAAGTTTGGATTTATTTCCATTTACGTTGTTTATATAGCAAGTTCGACATACTTAACAGTGTCCCCAATAACACCATTATAAATTCTAACAATGGCGAAAGTAATAACAATTTTCTTTCTTTCAAAATTTTTGTTAATTTTTTTATTAAAAAATAATTAATGAGTGTTCTTGTTAATAAAATATAAAGAACTAAATAGGTATGAAAATTAAGGGAAATAAACACTATTGTTAGTATAAAGTAAAATACCGAACTTGATTCCCACAAGCCTAAGAAAAGTAAATGCCACTTTTTATAATGTTTTCCTGAGGTGTAATGTCTTCTTTTTTGTTTTATCCACTCCTTAAAAGTCTCTTTAGGAAGACTAATAGTTTTAGTATCAGCATCAATATTTATTGAAGTATTTTTTTTATTAGCAGCTTTGTTTACAAATAAATCGTCATCACCTGAAGCTGTTGTGTAATGCTTCGTAAAGCCTTTTTGCTTGTAAAATAATGATTTACGATAAGATAAATTTCTTCCTACTCCCATATAAGGCATTTTCCATGCTGCAAATGAAAAGTACAATAAGGCTACTCTTAAAGTGTCATATCGCAATATCTTATTAAAAAGTCCTTTCCTTTCTTCATATCCTCCATAAGCCAATACAATCTCAGTGTTTTCATTATAAGATTTTACAATATTACTAATCCAGTTTGGTGATGCGGGATAGCAATCGGCATCGGTAAGAAGTAGTAAGTCGTTTTTTGATGATTTTATTCCTATTGAAAGAGGAAATTTCTTTCCATCAAAGAAATTTGCGTTACTCTGTACATTTATATATTTAAAGTTAGAGTATTTTGTTTGCATTTCTCTTAATATGAATTCACTATCATCTTCACTTCCGTTATTTACAACAATTACTTCAAAGTCAGGATAGTCTTGATTTAGAACTTTAGGAAGAAAGTTTCTCAAATTATAGTATTCATCTTTAGCAGCAATGACAACACTCACAGCTTCTTTGACCGTATTTTCTTCATTTTTCTTCTTATTAAAAAATAATACTCGGGGAAATATAATAATAATGAAAACTCCTTGTATAGCTACAATAAAATAAAAGAAATATAGTAAGATTTGATAAAGTTGTTCTTGCATTTAAGTAAAAATACTTTTTTCGTTTATAATTAATCCAAAAATATTTAAAATAAGTTGTAATAAATAAGCAATACTTTGTATTTACTAACATTTATTTGTTTGAAATTTCACTTTGAAAGAATTAATTTTATTGTCATATGTAAGCTGTTTTGTAAGATTATATAATTGTATTTGCTGCTAATATCATTATTAATACCTTTGCAGAATAAATATTTATATATGAGACGAACATGACAATTTTTTAATCATAAATAGACTCACAAGGTTATGATTAAAGTATTGTTATGTGACTCCATATCACCAAATTAAGAAAATTAAATATATGAAATACGAAGCGAAAGAGTTTTTGTCAGAGGCGAAAAAATATCCAATTATTGATGTTAGAACTCCGGCAGAATTTGCACAAGGACATATCCCTGGAGCATATAATATTCCACTTTTCACAAATGAAGAGAGGGCAATAATAGGCACTATTTATAAGCGACAAGGTAAGGATATTGCTGTAATGGAGGGATTAAGAATAGTTGGACCTAAAATGTATAAATATGTGGAACAGGCAAAAGAAATTGCCATTGATATGAAAATTTTAGTGCACTGTTGGCGTGGAGGTATGCGATCGGGAAGTATGGCTTGGTTATTTAATACCGCCGGACTCGAAGCTCATACTTTAGAAGGAGGATATAAAGCATATCGTCACTATATTCGACAGTCTTTCCTAAGGTCACAAAAAATAAATATACTTGGAGGTATGACTGGTAGCAACAAAACTGATATTCTTATTGAAATGAAGAAATTAGGACAGCAGTTTATCGACCTGGAAGGACTTGCACGTCACCGAGGTAGTTCATATGGTCAAATTGGTTTAGAACCTCAACCAACAAACGAACAATTTGAAAATAACCTTGCTGAAGAATGGCTTGATATAGACCCAAATAGGGTAGTTTGGTTTGAAGATGAAAGTAAAGGTATGGGTAAAGTTAGAATAGTTGATGAGCTTTTTAATAGAATTAGAGAATCAGATCTTTTTATAATTAATAAATCTAAGGAGCTAAGAATTAGGCATTTGTTACATGATTATGCAGGTTTAGACAAAAGTGAATTGGAGAAAGCACTTGTTAGAATAAAGAAGAGAATAGGTGGTAATAATCTTAAAGAGGCCTTGGAAGCATTAGAAAATAATGATTTTAGAAAAGTTGTGGATATTAGTTTATCTTATTACGATAAGGCATACCAATATGGAATAGATAAAAGAGAAGGAGTGAAAAAAATCATAATTCCAACTGAAGAATTTGATGCTAAAGCTAATGCTTCACTAGTTATAAAAATCGCATCTTTAGAATTAGTAAACTAAAGTATAGCCAACAGTAACCTGAAATGATCGATTGTTAATTTGAGGATTACCTTCTTTTTGTTGAAATACAGCATCTGTTCCTATTTCGTATCTGAAATCAAAATTTAATCCATTAGCTACCAGTCCAATGCCAATTGCCCAGCTTAAATCTGTTTTAGCAGGGTCTTCTTCAATGGTCATTTCTTGTTCAATTTCATTACCTTTATCATCAGTAATAATAATTGTTCCATTATATTTATCATGAACTAAAGTGTTGTAAACAATACCTCCGTCGAAGTGGAAATAATTATCTTTATCACCCATTTTAAATTGTAATATAACAGGAACAGCAAAATAACCTAATTTCTCTTCTATGCTTGCTTTTCCTACATAAATGCTATTATCTGCATAGTATTTAAAAGCTGAACCTTTTCCTGAATATAATGCTTCAATTTGCAGTGCAAATCTACTACCATAGGCAAAATTAGTAATGAGACCTCCAACAAATTTAACTTTTGGTGCAGGAATAAAATCTTTTAATCCAACTCCGGTTAGATTAGTTGAAGCACCGCCAAGTTTACCTCCATAGCTAAATCTGAATTGAGAAAATAAGCTTGTTGATGATATAAAAAGTATAATTATTAGTAAACTAAATCGTGTTTTCATAATTGTATTTTACAAATGAATTTAAAAACGCTAAATTATGTAAAAAATTATTTGTTTCGTAATTAAATATTTAGGGCATACCGCTAATTGTAGTAATAATTTTAATTCGTAGTTTTCAAAAGCCTAAGCCTAAATAAATACTTCTTATTTGCTTAACGATATTTAACAAGAGTATCTAATATGTGTTTTGCGAAAATCATAACTTTGCATTTACTTGATAAACAAAACAAACAAATACATAAATTATGGAAATGGAAATGGATATTAAAGAGTTAAACGACCTTATTCAAAAGGAAAGTTCTTTCGTAGATTTGATTAACATTGAAATGGGAAAAGTTATTGTTGGTCAAAAGCACATGGTTGAAAGATTATTAATAGGCCTTTTGTCAGACGGACATATACTTTTGGAAGGTGTTCCTGGTTTGGCAAAGACATTAGCTATTAATTCACTTGCCAAGGCTGTAAATGTTGATTTTAGTCGTATTCAGTTTACACCAGATTTACTTCCTGCCGACCTTTTAGGAACAATGATTTATAGTCAGAAGAAAGAAACTTTTGAAACTCGTAAAGGTCCAGTATTTGCTAACTTTATACTTGCTGATGAGATAAATAGAGCTCCGGCGAAAGTGCAAAGTGCTTTGTTAGAAGCAATGCAAGAAAGACAAGTTACCCTTGGTGATGTTACTTATGATTTACCAAAACCATTCTTGGTGCTTGCTACTCAAAACCCTATAGAACAAGAAGGTACATACCCGTTACCTGAAGCTCAGGTAGATAGATTTATGTTGAAAGTAGTTATAGATTATCCTACTAAAGAGGAGGAAAAATCTATTTTGCGTTCTCAAATAACAAACACAAAACCTGAAAATCAGAAAATATTAAATGCCGAAGATATAATTCGGGCCAGAGAAGTTGTTCGTAAAGTTTATGTCGACGAAAAAATAGAGAATTACATTACTGACATTGTTTTTGCAAGCCGTTATCCTGAGAAATACGGCTTAGATAAATTTAAAAACTTTATCAGTTTTGGTGGTTCACCAAGGGCAAGTATTAGCATGGCCTTAGCTGCAAAGGCGTATGCTTTTATTAAAAGAAGAGGTTATGTGATTCCTGAAGATGTACGTGCTGTTTGTGCTGACGTAATGCGTCATAGAATTGGATTAACTTATGAAGCTGAAGCTGAAAATATTTCTACTGTTGATATTATAAGTGAAATATTAAATACAGTAGAAGTCCCCTAAACAATATTTCTTTTAATCATTGGAATAAATAATTATATTGTTTAACGAAAAACTTAATGCTTTGGAAACCAAAGATATATTAAAGCGTGTTAGGAAGATAGAAATAAAAACCAGAAGAATGTCAAATCAGATATTCTCAGGCCATTATCACTCTGCTTTCAAGGGACGTGGAATGGCTTTTAGCGAAGTTCGCGAATATCAATTTGGTGATGATATTAGGAATATAGATTGGAACGTTACTGCTAGATTCAATCAACCATTTATAAAGGTTTTTGAGGAAGAGAGGGAAATGACAGTAATGCTTTTGATTGATGTCAGTGCTTCTAATCTTTTTGGAACGCAGACGAATTTTAAATCTGAGGTAATAACAGAAGTCGCTTCTGTATTAGCTTTTTCAGCAATTCAGAATAATGATAAAGTTGGAGTTATATTCTTTAGCAGTAAAATTGAGAAATTTATTGCACCGGCAAAAGGAAGGTCTCATATTCTAAGAATTATAAGAGAATTGGTAGATTTTAAAGCCGAGGAGAAAGGTACAAATCTCGAAGAGGCATTACGATATTTAACTAATGCTATAAAAAAGAAATGTACTGCTTTTATTCTTTCCGATTTTAATTATTCTGATTTTAAATCACCTTTGCAAATAGCTAATCGTAAGCATGATATAGCTGCTATTAAAATTAATGATTTAAGAGAAAAAGAGATTCCTAAAATGGGTTTGATAAAAGTCGTTGATGCAGAAACAGGTCATGAAAGCTTTATTGATTCTTCTGATGAAATGGTCCAAAAAACCTATGCTAGATGGTATGCAGAAAATGAAAAAAATGCTCTAAATGTATTCCGTCATTCCGGTGTCGATAATATTAATATATTCACAGGACAGGATTATGTAAAGCCATTGATTAAATTATTTAAAATGCGTGAAAGTCGTTATTAATTTATTAAATATTCAAATATTTTATTAAATGAAACATTTTAAAATATACATAACACTTTTTCTTTTAATGCTTACGTCGTCAAGGCTATGGAGTCAGGATATCTCTGTTTCGGCAAGCCTTGATACCAATATGATACTTATTGGCGCTCAAACTAATATTAGGTTGCAGATGATACAGCCCAAAGCTAAGACTGTATATTTACCAATGATAACAGATAAAATAGGAGATAAAGTTGATATGTTGAGCTTTAGCGAGCCTGATACTACTGTTTTAAGTGATGGTAGGCTACAGATATCAATGAGTATTTTAATAACAAGTTTTGATACTGGTTATTTTGCTATTCCTCCTTTTGAGTATAAATATAATGTCCTTAATGATTCTGTATATTCTTCTGTAAATACAAATGCACTTCTATTGGGAGTTTTTCCTTTAAAGGTAGATATGAAAAAAGGTATTACAGATATCAAACCTATTATCGAAGAGCCTTTTAGTATTAAAGAGATAATCCCTTATATTATCATAGCATTGATAGTCATCGTGTTACTTATTGTGGGTATTTATGTTTATAAAAGAATTAAAAACCATAAACCTATTATTAGTTTACCTAAAAAACCAAAAATTCCACCACATATCATTGCAAAGAAGAATCTTGATTTATTAAGTGATAAGAAATTATGGCAGAATGGATTTGTAAAAGAGTTTTACTCAGAACTTACAGAAATTATACGTTCATATATGGAAGATCGTTTTAAGTTTGGAGCAATGGAGATGATTACTGAAGATATTATTGCTAACCTTAGTAAACTCGAATTAGAAAAAGAACTTGTAAATGAGACAAGTAAAGTGCTGGAGTTGTCTGATTTTGTGAAATTTGCCAAAGTACAGCCATTAGCAGATCAAAACAGCCAGGCTCTAAAGTGGGCTTATAATTTTGTGGAAAAAACTAAGCCAATAGAAAAACTTAATGATAAAAAAGAGGAGGTTGAACCATGATTTCCTATTTAGATAAAATAACATTTGGGTATCCATATTGGTTATTGCTATTTATTGCAATTCCTTTATTGATAGTTTTCTACATATTAAAGAACAAAAAGCAAACAGCTTCTTTAAGCATTCCTTCTTTGGTATGGGCTAAAGACTTAAAGCCAAACCTAAGGACAAGATTGCGACATTTGCCTTTTGTATTGAGAATGATAGTCTTATCTTTACTTATTTTAGTAATGGCAAGGCCACAAATTCATAGTAGTCAACGCAAAGTGAATGTGGAAGGCATTGATATTATTATGGCGTTAGATGTGTCTGGTAGTATGCGTGCAAGAGATTTAAAACCAGATAGGTTAGAGGCAGCTAAGGATGTTGCCAAGGAATTTATTAATGGTAGAAAGAACGATAGGATAGGCTTAGTAATTTTTAGTGGTGAGGCATTTACACAATGTCCATTGACAACCGATCATAATGTGTTGAAAAACCTATTTAAGCCTATAAAGAGTGGGATGATAGAAGATGGTACTGCAATTGGCGATGGATTGGCAACAGCTATAAATAGAATTAAAGATAGCAAAGCTATTAGTAGAGTGATTATACTACTTACTGATGGCGTGCAGAATAGTGGTAGTATTGATCCGCTTTCTGCTGCGCAGATAGCAAAAAATTATGGAATAAGGATTTATACTATCGGAGTTGGTAGCAAAGGAACAGCCCCAATGCCTGTGCAAACAGCCTTTGGTGAACAAATCATGAATGTACCGGTAAAGATTGATGAGGATATTCTTAAGAAAGTTGCCAAAGCAACAGATGGTAAGTATTTTAGAGCTACTAGTAATAATAGCTTAAAGGCTGTATATCAAGAAATTGATAAGCTAGAGAAATCTAAGATAGATGTGAATATTTTTATGAATAAGTCCGAAGAGTTTTTATATTTTGCAATTGCTGCATTGTTAATTTTACTCATTGAAGTAGCTTTGCGTTTGAGTATATTTAGAATAAAACCTTAATTGCATTATGGATATTTTTAGATTTGAACACCCAGAATATTTGTATGGATTAATAATAGTCCCATTCTTATGGATAGCATGGATTGTTATTATTCGTTTGCAAAAGAAAAATTGGTTATCTTTTGGGGATAAAGCACTTGTTACAAGACTTATACCAAGGGTGAGTTATCGTTTAAAGAATTGGAAATTCTTATTGATAATTATTGCCATTAGTAGTTTATTTGTAGCAATTTCAAATCCTCAGATTGGCTCGAAATTAGAGAAGGTGCAGCGCAAGGGGATTGATATGATTATTGCTGTTGATATATCTAATTCTATGTTGGCAGAAGATATCAAACCTAGTAGACTCTCAAGAGCTAAAAGAGAAATATCAAAGCTTGTTGATAAGTTAGAAGGAGATAGAATAGGAATTATTGTATTTGCTGGAAAAGCATATACACAATTGCCTATTACAACAGATTATAGTGCTGCAAAAATGTTTCTATCTTCAGTAAGTACTGATTTTATTAGTACTCAAGGAACTAGTATATCTTCGGCTATAGAAATGGCAAGGACAACTTTTGAAAATTCTGAAGATAAGAATTCTGATAGGAATAAAGCAATTATTATAATTACCGATGGCGAAGACCATGAAGATGGTGCGTTGGAACAGGCTAAAAAAGCTGCAGAAGAGGGAATAAAGATTTATACCATTGGAATGGGCACAGTGAAAGGTGCTCCAATACCTATTTTTAGAAATGATGTAAGAATAGGTTATAAAAAAGACAGAGAAGGTCATACAGTTATTTCTCGTTTTAATGAAAGTTTATTAAGAAGTATTGCCGAAAATGCTGACGGAAAGTATGTGCGTGCTAGTAATAATAATGCCGGTCTGAAAGTTATTCTAGGAGAAATTAATAAGATGAATAAGACAGAAATTGAAACACAAACTTTCAAGGACTATGAAAGCCGTTTTCAAATTTTTACTGCTATCGCTATATTATTCCTTATCCTTGAATTGCTTCTAGGTGAGAGAAAATCAATTAATAAGCGTTTTGATTTATTTAATAACAGAAATAATTAAATAATATTAATGATATGAAAAAAATATTAGTGTATTTAGTTATAATCTTAGGTCTTATGGACTTATCTGTTAATGTTGGTTATTCACAAACTGATATTAGCCGCAAATCTATTAAATTAACGAGGGAAGGAAATAAAGCCTATAAAAAAGGTGATTTTAAAACTTCTGAAGAAAAATATCAACTGGCACTTATCGAAAATGATGACTATTTTAAAGCTAAATACAATCTTGCTAATAATTTATTTAAGCAAAAAAGATATAAAGAAGCTGCTGCTTCTTATGAGTCTTTAATTGCAAAAGCGCCTAATGATAATATCAAATCTCATGTTTATCATAATTTGGGAAATAGTAAATTACTCGAAAAAGATATTGACGGAAGTATAGAAGCTTATAAAAATGCATTAAAGATTAATCCAAATGATAATGAAACTAGATATAATCTTATTTATGCTATGAAGCTTAAACAAAAGCAGCAAAATCAAGATAAAAAGAACAAGGATAAACAGAACAAGGATAAAAAGAACAAGGATAAACAAAATCAAGATAAACAAAATCAAGATAAGCAAAATCAGGATAAACAAAATCAAGATAAACAAAATCAAGATAAACAAAATCAGGATAAGCAAAATCAGGATAAAAAAAATCAAGATAAGCAAAATCAGGATAAACAAAATGAAGAACAGCAAAGGCAAAATGGCGATAAAGATAAACAGCAACAAGCTCAACAGGAAAAGGAACAAAAGAAAGTAGATATGAAGGATGCTGAACGGATATTGAGAGCTATTGCTGAAAAAGAGAAAGAGACAAAAGATAAAGTTGATAAACGCAAAGTGAAAGTTAGTTCAGTTAAGGTAGAGAAAGATTGGTAATATGAGAAAGATAAGAAATAATATAGCAATTTGGATATTCCTTTTAGCTTTAATTTTTACAATTAGTGCTAAATCTCAGGATGTCCAATTTACCGTAAATGCTCCTTCCAAAGTTGAGCAGGGAGGTCAGTTTAGGATTACCTATAGTGTCAATCAAGATGGAGAATTTATCAGTCCTGATTTTGGTGATTTTAAATTACTTGGAGGTCCAAGTCAAAGTACTTCAACAAGTATGCAAATAATTAATGGTAGAACAAGTCGTTCTACAAAAAAATCTTATACTTACTATCTTAGCGCCACAAAAATAGGCTCTTTTAAATTGCCTGTAGCAACATTTAAATATAAATCTAAGATTTATAAATCTGCTCCACTTGCAATTGAAGTTGTAAAAAGTGTACAAAGTAATACTTCAAATAGTGGACAGAGTATATCCAATCCGGAATTCAATCCTGATGGCCTTGTTTTTGTTCGCTCTATTGTTAATCATAGGAACGCTTATGTTGGAGAACCAATATTGCTTACACAGAAATTGTATTCTAAAGAGAATGTGAGTAATATTACCGATTTTAAAGAACCTTCTTATACGGGCTTTTGGAAAGAAGATATTGATATTGGAGATTTAAAATTAAGCAAAGAAGTTGTAAATGGCCAATCATATAATGTTGTGGTATTACAGAAAGTTATATTGTTTCCTCAGAAAAGTGGAAAATTGCAGTTAGGGTCATTCAAATTGGATGTAGCGATTCAAATTATTAAAAGACGTAAGGCTAGAGATAGGTTTGAGCAAATGATGTATGGTAATATAGTGCAATATTATGATAATAAAAATCTTAGCTTAAATTCACCTGTTGTGAATATTAATGTTAAAAGCTTACCAACACCAAAACCAAAAAACTTTAGCGGAGTAGTGGGGAATTTTACTATGGATGCTAGTGTTGATAAGACTGAACTAAAAGCAAATGATGCCTTTAACCTAAAAGTAAAAATTATGGGTAAAGGAAATGTTGACCTTTTAGAGTCTCCAAAATTTAATTTTCCTCCTGATTTTGAAGTTTACGATCCAAAAATCAGTAAGAATAGTAAGAATACAGCTAATGGAGTTACTGGTAGCAAAACCTATGAATATTTAATAATTCCTAGAAATCCTGGAGATTTCAAAATTCCAAAGATTAGTTTTTCCTATTTTAACCCTCAGACCGAACATTACGAAAGCTGTACATCACCAGAATTTAAAATACATGTATTGCCAAGTGATGGCGAGAGTTATGCTGTGACTTCAGGAGCTGCTGTAAATAGAGATGAAGTAAAATATGTTGGAAAAGATATTAGACATATTATGCTTAATATGGGGGAGTTGGATGAACTTGGAGCACATAGTTTTAACTCCATTGGACATATTTTAAGCTTAATTTTATCTCCTTTATTAGCAATATTTGTTATTGTTTTCTTGCGTAAGCGCGAAATAAAAAAGGCAAATGTTAGTCATATGCGACTTAAGAAAGCTACTAAAGCGGCTAAGAAAAGGCTGAAAAATGCTCATAATTATTTGAAATCAAATGATACAGCAAGTTTTTATGAGGAAACTTCAAAGGCAATATGGGGTTATATTTCCGATAAGTTTAATTTAAGTATGGCTGAACTTAGCATAGATTTGATTAATGAAAAATTGGCTTCTCAAGGTGTTGATGAAAATGATATTAATGAAGTAAAGAGTATTTTAGAGACTTGCGAATATGCAAGATATTCTCCATCGCAGGAACAAAGTGATTTGAATAATCTTTATAATCGTTCTATTAATATTATCAGTAAAATTGAGAAAACATTAAAATAGAAATTAGTAATATCTAATTTATTAAGAATCAATTGTTAAGATTAAAAAGTTAAAAAGTTAAATAGAATATTTATAAGCAAAGTGTCTGATATTTTTTAGATGAAAAACTTTAGGAATATGAAAAAAGTATATGGAATTTTTGTGATAATAGTTTTTATCCCTTTGATAATGTTAGCAGATTCTGCAAAAACATTATTTGATACAGCTAATGATTATTATGCAAAAGGTGATTATGAAATGACAATATCACTATGTGATTCTATGATTAAAAATAATGTGGAATCGGCAGCAATATATTATAATCTTGGTAATGCTTGGTTTAAGCTCGATGATGTGCCTAAGGCTATATATTATTATGAGAAAGCTAAAAAGTTAGAACCAAATAACGAAGATATAAATTACAATCTTAAAATTGCTAATACCAAAATTGCTGATAGGATAGAGCCGGTGCCGGAATTCTTTCTTAAAACATGGTGGAAAAAACTTGTTTATTCTCTTAATGAAAAACAATGGACAATTGTGAACATTGGAGTATACATAGTGTTTTTACTATTTTTGATTATTTTCTTTGTAGCTAAAAGTATTAGTGCTAAGAAAACAGCTTTCGTTTTTTCAATTATATTTATGGTTTTAAGTATTTTAAGTGGATTGATTGGCTATAATAGTTATAAATTAAAGACTACTCATAATACTGCAATTATTTTTACCCCAACAGTAAATGTTAAAAGTGCTCCGGATGAAGGAAGTAGTACTTTGTTTATTTTACATCAAGGGTCTAAGGTGCAGCTGTTGGAAAATACTTCTACTTGGGAAAAAATTAAGATTGCTAATGGTAGTGAAGGCTGGGTGCAAAAAGATGATTTTGAGATGATATAATTATAAGTGATAGATAGATTAGAATAATTTGTAAAAGCCTTATTCTAAGAATAAAATTTTGGCGAATAATCTATATGTCTTTTCTTTTTAACTCTATTTCTTCACATATAGAATTGTATAATTCCTCAGGGTAGTTTCTTCTAGTGTGGCTGATGGTTGTAGCAGCAGGCAATTTTTCGTCGAGATTATAATCTAAAAAATATAATAAGTCTAAGCGTAGTCTACATAAAGCAATTAATTTTCTATCGCTGGAAATATTCTCTATTTTTTTTATTAAACATAGTTTAAAAAAAACAACTGGGTCGATTGATTCTTTTCCTTTCTTACCATATAAGGATTCAGTCTTTTTGTAGATAAAACTAAAATCTATTAATCTTTTCATCCTACGATAATAATTATTAGAAGGAATTCTTTTTGAAAGTTGTATTGTTGTGAATAATTTCTCCTGATACGTTTTTTTACCTTGCATGATGAACTTATATTTAGTTACAATTAGTTGTAAGATTATCTATAATTGCAAATATACAAAATTTGAGATTAATTATTTTTTTTAAAATATGGAATTACTTAATTATATTCGTATAAGTCATAAAATTGGCTTTATTATATGGTGCCGAAATAGGAAGATATCTTATTATATTTATGGGCTTTAGCAATAAAGCTTATGTGTAAAGATAATTTTAATAAAATTTAAATTAAGAGGAAAATATTTTCCGTTAAACGTTGTTATTCTTAATAATTTTGTGTTTTTAAATTATAAATCAAAAAATTATAATGCAGGTTGAGACAATTTTAACCGGTAGATATCTAAAATGATATCTACAGGATTTATTTTTTTTAAATATTAAAAAGATGCTTTTGCCGGTTGAATTAAAGTAATAAATTGGTAATAATGTTTATTGTATAATGGTTTTAAAAAAAATGTATTTTTGAAGTTTAAAACAAGAATATGGCTTTTGCAATTTGTACGGTAAGTATTATGCCTTTAAGGGCTGCATCTGATGATAGGTCAGAAATGGTTTCGCAAATAATGTTTGGAGAAACAATAGAAGTGTTGGAACAAAGTACCAATTGGGCTTATATAAAAGTAAGTTATGACCATTATCAAGGCTGGGTTGACCCCAAACAGTTTACTATTATCGATGATGAAGAAATGAACAGAATTAGCAGTTCTCCAATTTTTTATTCTACTGATTTAGTGCAGGTTGTTGCTTTGAAAAAAAGTAAACAAATGATTCCTCTCTTGATGGGAAGTCATTTACCTGATTTAAGGCAGAATACTTTTAGAATTGCTGAAAATGAGTATATTTACGAAGGTAGTTCTGTTCCTTCTAATTTAAAGCCAAAGAGGAAAATCATTATTGAAAATGCAATGACATTTATTAATGCCCCATATCTTTGGGGCGGGAAAAATCCTTTTGGCATTGATTGTTCTGGTTTAACTCAAATGGTTTATAAAGTCAGTGGTATTAGTCTTGCTCGTGATGCATCTATGCAAGCAAGCCAAGGCGAGACTGTCAATTTTATCACTGATGCTAAAGTAGGAGATTTGGCATTCTTTGATAATAATGACGGTAATATTATTCATGTCGGTATCTTGCTTGGCGATAATAAAATTCTGCATGCTTCCGGGAAAGTTAGAATAGATGCTATCGATCATCAAGGTATTTTCAATATTGACACACGAAAATACACTCATAAGCTTAGAATTATAAAATCTTTTATTTAAAGGTCATTATAATGTTTTAAGCATTATTTAATTGTATACATAATTATTAAAGTTCTACATAATGTCACAATTTACAAATCATAATTCTAAAAAGATTGAAAAGCTTTTAGAACTCTCTGAAGTTATTATCAATAAAAATAAGCCAGCAGCTTATGTAAAAGAAAATATGGATACCATAGAATCCATTATGCCATCAGATGTGATAGAAATTGTACATATCTTAGTTGAGAAAGGTTATCCAATAAATGATTTGAAGAAACATATTGCTAAATTACTTAATCTATTTTACAAGGCTCTTAATAATTTTGAAACACCAGCGCCTGTAGCTGGTAATATTTTAGATTATCTGCAACAAAGCAGTACCGTTCTTGAAGAAAAACTTAATGACTTAAAAGAACCTATAAAAATAATTAATAAAGAAGGAGTAACTAAAGAAGCATTACTTCAAATTGAAGGTTATATCAAATCTATTAAGCCTTATGTCAATTATTTCACTATTAAAGAGAATTTGTTGTTTCCTTTAATTGAGAAGTATTGGGATAGTTATAAATGTGTTCAGGTAATGTGGTCTATTCATGATGATATTAGGATGTATCTTAAGCAGATACCGGAGATTGTTAAGGCTGATAGTTTTGATTTAAAGCAATTTAATGTTGTTTCCAGTAAGTTATATTTTGATTTAAAAGCTATACGTTTTCGTGATGAAAAAATACTTTTTCCACAAATGCTTTTAAGTATTCCTGACAAAGAAATGGATAGATTAAAGCACGAAATTTCTCAATTCGACTTTCCTTTTATTCAAATTCAAAATATCGAGCAGAATACTAGTCGTGAACCAATGTTAGAGAATAATGGCGAAGTTAATCTTGATACTGGAAGCATGAGCCCGGAACAAATAATTATGATTTTCAATCACCTTCCTGTAGATATTACTTATGTGGACGAGAATGATAAGGTAAAATACTTTTCTACTCCTAAACATAGAATCTTTCCAAGAACAAAAGCAATAATAGGGCGTGAAGTACAGAATTGTCATCCTCCTGAAAGTGTACATGTTGTGGAGAAAATTGTCGATGCTTTCAGAAACGGTAAAAAAGATGATGCTAGTTTCTGGATCCCTATGGGTCAGCATTTTGTACTTATTAGGTATTTTGCAATACGTGATAATAAAGGTAAATTTAGAGGTACTCTGGAAGTGTCGCAGGATATTAGCGATATAAAATTACTTGAAGGGGAAAAACGACTTTTAGATTGGGAAAATTAGTTTTATTCACAATTAATTCACTTTGCTTTTGTATGAATAATGCGGATTAAAATTAGGCATAAGAGTAAATAATATTATCTGTTATATTATAATGGAAAAACAAATTAGGTAAATAAATTAAATATTATTATATTTGTATGCTTTAAATATTTTATAATAAAGTTTGCTCAATTGCTCAAATATGAAATTTTTAACACTATATTTATTAACAATACTTATTTTCTTTAGTTATATCCAAAAAGGTAATGCTAAAATAGATGACAGATACATTGATAGTACTTTAGTCGATATATCAAATCATTTAGCAATAAACTGTAGCGACAGTTTATATTATCAGAAATTAGAGCTTTTTAATAAAAATTTAGCTAAATATAAAATTGAAAATGGCATCACTAAAAAATACTTGCTTGGTAGAGGGTATTATGCTAATGGTATTATAGAGGTAAATTATGAAAAAGCAATAAATGTTTTTGATGAAAGTCTTAATTATTGTTCAGAATATGGTTATAAAAGAACAGGAGCATTGATAAGTAATGATTTGGCCAATATTATATACAACAATGGTGAATATGAAAAAGCATTAAAAATATTTTTATCAAATGTTGAAATATTCAAAGCGGTAAAAGATTGGGGAGCCTATGCATGGCTATTGATAGATATCGGTAATGTATATTTTGGTGAGGAGTTTTACAATAAGGCTAAAGATTACTATTTCCAATCTAAAAATATTTTTCAAAAATATTATGATAATGAAAAACTTGATGGAGGCTTAGCAGTATGCTATCAAAATTTAGGTATAGCAAATGAAAAATTAAACTACCGTGATTCAGCCTACGTATATTATATGAAATCATTAGAAAGTAGAAAAAAGGCAAAACAGTATGGAAACTATTCTGTTGCATACAGCTATATAGCTAATTATTTCATAAAGAATAATCAATTAGATAGTGGTGAATATTATATCAAAAAAGCAATTGAAAGTGATTTGCAAAATGCACCAAATTCGAACTTAAATAGTTCATACAGAACTTATATTTCATTCCTTTTAGATAATGGAAGATATGACGAGGCTAAGAGCGTTGCATTAAAGAATTATAAATTGTTATTAAAAGATTCTAATAATGTTAAGTTAATGTTTGCCTTAAATAGTTTAGGAAGATGCTATTACAGTCTTAATAAATTAGATTCAGCTTTATATTATTTTAAGAGTTCGGCAGATAAAGCCAAAATTATTAATAATTACAGCTTTTATAGTAATGTACTTAATAATATTATTAAAGTTCTGAAAAGGGAAGGTAGTTTTGAACAGACTCCTTATTATTATGAAGAATTACTTAAAGTTAAAGAATGGTTGTTGAATAATACTGCCACAAAGCTGCAACTGGAAAAAGAAATGGAAGCCAGAAAACTTGAAGTACACTCTTTTGAAATTGAAAAGAAGAGAAATAGAATTATTAATATCTCTTTGATTATAATAATAGTTTTAGTATTAATAATTTTGGCTTTAGTATTTCGTGCTGAGATAAAAAGAAAAAAGCAAAATAATAGATTAAAGGAAGTACTTAAAGAACTTAAAGAAACTAACGAACATCTAAATAAAACTTATTCAATTATAGCTCACGATCTTAAAGGTCCTTTAGGCAGTGTCATTGGTTTGATTGAGCTTATGATTGATGGTGATACGGATCGTGAAGATTGGCCTGATTATTTAGAAGTTGTTAATAAAACTCTTAATCAAACAAATTCATTAATGCATAATTTGCTAGATTGGTCCAGAATAAAAGGTGAAAAGATGAGTTTTAATTCCATAAAGCTCAATGTTGGTGAATTGCTTGAAAGTGTTGTATCTCTTCATATTCATTCCATTGAATCTAAATCAATTAGACTAATAAAGGAAATTGATTTCAAGTGCTATGTTTACTCTGATAAAAATATGTTTTTAACTATAATTAGAAGTTTATTGAGTAATGCTATCAAATTTACCCCGGAAGGAGGTAGTATTATTATACATGCTTCTTGTGCTGGAGATAAAGTGTTGATTAAAGTTAAAGATAATGGAGTAGGTATGACTGATAAACAGATTCAAGATGCCTTAGATATTAATACCTTCAGTACTAGTGTTGGTACTAATGATGAAAAGGGTAGTGGATTTGGATTGAAATTGGTAATTGATATGCTTAAACGAAATAATAGTAAATTAGAAATTGCAAGTAAAGTTGGTGAAGGTTCAGAATTTAGTTTCTATCTTGAAAAAGCATAAAAAGTTCTATTTTATTATTAGGTGCTATCCTATAAAGTGTGCAACTAAGAAAGTTATTATGATAAATTAATTTTATTAGTGTTGCCAATATAAACACCGAGTATTACAATAAAAATACCCATAGCTAATTTTATACTCAGTTCTTCATCAGGTAAAATTATCCACGCTGAAATAGCTGTTACAACAGGTATTAGATTGGTAAACATACTAGTCTTTGTTACTCCAATTCTCTCTACTGCTTGAATAAAGAAATATAATGCTCCTAATGAAGAGAATATCACAAGTTTTAATAGAGTAATGATTAGTTCAGCATTAAAGCTTACTTCTACAAAATCATTCCATTCTTTTAATATGAAAAGAGGTGTAAAGTAAACCAAACCAATTATTTGCATATTTATGATTATAGTTTCCGGTTTATATTTATTAGATAATTTTTTAAGTTGTATTGTGTATAACGCACCGGAGAATACAGCTAATAGCATCAATGAAATACCTAATGGTGATGCTTGAAAACTAAAATCTTTGTTTACAATAAGTATTAATAATCCAACAAAGCTGATTATTAGTCCAATAATGTTATTTACTGTTATTTTATCTTTAAGAATAAAAAATGCGAATATCGGAATAAATAGCGGAATGGTTCCAATCATAATACTTGCAATAGAGCTGGAAACATATTGAAGCCCAAGACTTTCTCCAATAAAATATCCAAATGGTTCAAGTAATGCTAATAGTAAAAAAGCTTTAATGTCTTCTTTATATGGGACTATCTTTATTTTTAAAGCCCATGCTATGACAATCATTATAATTGTAGATAACATTAATCGTATTACCACAGTGCTAATCGGACCGAGATATTGGTAAGCAATTTTTATCCAAACATATGATAAGCCCCAAAATAACATGGCAAATAAAACCATAATATATGGTTTGAGAATATCAAATTTGATTTTTTTCAATGCTTTGAATATGAATATTTTACAGTTTAAACCAGTTGGAAATTTCGTATCTTTCTTTAGTTAAAAAACTCCTATGAATAAACTCATTATTGGATTTATCATAAACATAATCCTTTTCCCATTCATCATGATGTTTTTGTATTTCAGAAATGCCATAGCAAATATGCATAAGTTCTTTATTTGTCATTGTTGGATGTATTGACATTCTTATCCAGCCTGGTTTTTCGCTAAGGTCTCCTTTGTTTATTCTGTCTGTTATTTTATGTGATTCTTCTTTAGTTATACCTAACAAAATATGCCCGTAAGTACCGGCACAGGCACAACCACCTCTCACTTGTATTCCAAATCTATCATTTAGTAGTTTAACAATAAGGTTATAATGAATATTATCAATATAAAATGAAATAGCTCCAATTCTATCTTTAATATTATCGGCGAGAATATGCAATCCCGGAACCTTATTTAATTCTTTAAAAGCAATTTCAATTAGTTCATGTTCTCTTTGTCTAATATTTTTTGTACCCATTTGTTCTTTTAGTTCAATGGATAGGGCTGTACGGATAGCTTGTAAAAATCCAGGAGTTCCTCCATCTTCACGTGATTCTATATCATCACAATATTTATATTCTCCCCAAGCATTTGTCCAGTCAACAGTTCCGCCACCAGGCTGATCCGGAGATTCTAAAAGATAAAGGTCTTTATTGAAAGCTAATACTCCTGAACTTCCTGGACCGCCAAGAAATTTATGTGGTGAGAATAAAACAGCGTCTAATGCTTGATTTGGATTCTCAGGATGCATATCTATATCTACATATGGTGCTGATGCAGCGAAGTCAACAAAGCATAAGCCGCCGTGTTTATGCATAATCTCTGCCATCTCGTGGTATGGGGTTTCTATTCCTGTAACATTGCTACATGCAGAGAAACTGCCAATTAGTTTCTTCCTGTCGGAGTAGCTACTTACGATTTCTTCCATTTTCTCCAAATCAACCAAACCTTCATCTGTAGGTGGCAATATCACAACATCAACCATAGTTTCATACCATGAAGTTTGGTTACTATGATGTTCCATATGGGTGATGAAAACTACAGGTTTATCTTTATCCTCGTGAATACATTTGCTATTAATTATTTTATCGCATGATTTTAATCCTAGTATTCTCTGAAATTTATTTATAACTCCGGTCATTCCAAAGCCTGATGTTATTATAACATCGTTTTTGTTTGCATTTATATGTTTTCTGATAATTTCTTTTGAATGATGATATGCACGTGTCATTATAGTACCGGTTTCACTGGTTTCGGTATGTGTATTTGCAACATACGGACCGAAAGTCTTTGACATTTTATCTTCAATTTTCTGGTATAATCTACCACTAGCAATCCAATCTGCATATATGATTTTTTGTTCTCCATAAGGGCTTTTGAAAATATGATTCTGTCCTATAATATTTTCTCTAAATTGTTCAAAATAGTTTTCCATGGTAATGGTATATTAAATTGCTTGCTTATATATGTTAGTTTCTGGTATGATTGTTATAAATCAGTCGCCAAAGATAGAAATAAATACTGTTGTTATAAAATGAGATGTTGCAATAGTTTAAATGCTTTGTGTACATATTCTTATCTTCTATTTTTATAATTATTTGTGTATTTCTATAAATGCTTTTGATAAATTGTCAATAATATCTCTGGCAATTAGTGCTTCAAAGCCTTTTTCTAAAGCAGCAAAGTCACCAGCTAATCCATGTAAATATACAGCTAAAATACTAGTTTCTAAAGGACTATATTTTTGTGCAAGTAGAGATAGAATTATTCCTGTAAGAACATCTCCGCTACCAGCAGTGGCCATTCCCGGATTTCCCGTTGAATTAAAGAATATTTTACCATCAGGAGTACTAATACTTGTATATGAGCCCTTTAGAATTATGAAAATGTTAAACTTAACACTTAGTGACTTTTGTTTTTCTATTCTTTCCAAACTATTATAAGATTTACCGGCAAGTCTCTCAAATTCCTTAGGGTGGGGAGTTAGAATACTATTTTTTGGTAAAAAAGCTAACCATGTTTTGTTTTTAGAAAGTATATTTAGTGCGTCGGCATCGAGTACCATAGGATTAGATGTATTTTGTATAATTATCTTTAGAGCAAGCTGCGTTTGTTTTTCTGTTCCCAGGCCTGGACCAATACCGATTGCATTGTATTTCTCTAAATTCTTAACTTCTGTGCATATCTTTTCGTGACTGTCAATACTTAGCATAGCTTCAGCAATTGCTGTTTGAAGTATGTTAACTGCTAATGAGGGTATATGTGTTGTCAATAAACCTATTCCTGTCCTTAAGCATGCTTTAGATGATAATACAGCAGCGCCAATTTTACCGTAACTTCCGGCTATTAATAAACCGTGACCATAATTTCCCTTATGCGAAAATCGAGACCTTGGCCTTAATAATGGTCTTACGTCTTTTCTTTCTATCAAATATGCGGTTTCTTCTGCATTTTCTTCAAACTCTTTTAAAATTCCAATATCCATATTATGCCATTGACCTACAAATATTTCATTCTCCGGTAGAAAAAAAGCAAGCTTTGGAAAAGCTAAACTTAAGGTGTGTGTTGGATGAATTATAATAGGTTTTTTTTCGGTATTTAAATTATCTGCAAAAAGCCCACTAGCAATATCAATGCTAATAATTTCCAATTTGGATTTATTAATTTTGTCAATGATATTTGCAACAAAATTATTAATAGGTCGGCTTAGACCAGAGCCAAAAATACCTTCAATGATTTTTGTTTTTTCTTTTAATTTAAAAGAATAATTATCCTTATTTAGTGTAGTAGTTGGAATATTTAATTCCTTTATTCGTTGTAAATTGCTACTAAAATCTTCTGAGTGTTTGTCCGAATAATCAACTATAAATACTTCAATATTATGTTTTTCTACTGAAAGCATTCTGGCAATGGCAAGTGCATCCCCTCCATTATTCCCTATACCGGCAAAAATACTAAAATGAGAAGGTTTTGAATATTCATTAGTAATCCAGTTGAAGCACTCTTTAGCTGCTCTTTCCATTAAATCAATTGATGAAATAGGTTCGTTTGTTATGGTATATAAATCTCCTTGTCTAATGTTTTTTATGTTTAGTATCTTCATATGTATCTAATATTTAGCGTGATAAATAGATTGATGATAAAAACAAAGGTACAAAAAATGAATTGAGGATTCCCAATTTATTAAAGTTTTATTTTAATATTTAATTTAACCTGTTTAACTTGAATTTAAATAAAAATCATTCTTTTTAAAAATGGTTTTTACGTGGAAATGGAAGTAATAAGGGACTAAATGTAGCAATGAGTTTTTTATATTATCTTTGCTTCCATTAATTGAATACAAACTTTAAATAATTATAAAAACAGAATTTCATGGGATTATTAGAAGGAAAAACAGCTTTAATTACCGGTGCTGCAAGAGGTATTGGTAAATCAATTGCAATGACTTTTGGTCGTGAAGGCGCAAATGTGGCATTTACAGATATAGCTTTAGATGATAATACAGCTGCTAACGAGGCAGAACTTACTGCAATGGGAGTGAAGGCAAAAGCTTATGCTTCTAATGCTGCTAAATTTGATGATGCTGAGAAACTTATTGCTGATGTAATGGTTGATTTTGGAAGAATAGATATTTTAGTTAATAATGCAGGTATCACTCGCGATAATTTACTAATGCGAATGACAGAAGCAGATTGGGATGCAGTTATTACTGTTAATTTGAAATCTATTTTCAATATGACTAAGGCAGTTCAAAGAGTTATGCTTAAGCAAAGAAGTGGTTCTATTATAAATATGAGTTCTGTTGTAGGAATTGAAGGCAATGCTGGCCAATCTAATTATTCTGCATCAAAAGCCGGTTTAATTGGATTTACAAAATCAATTGCTCAAGAATTAGGTTCCAGAAGCATACGCGTTAATGCAGTAGCTCCTGGTTTTATTGCCACTGCTATGACTGATAAATTACCTGAAGACGTTCGTAAAGGATGGGTGCAAACTATTCCATTACGTCGCGAAGGACAAGCGGAAGATGTTGCTAATGTTTGTTTATTTTTAGCTTCTGAACTTTCTAGTTATGTAACTGGACAAGTTATTAGTGTTTGTGGAGGGATGCATACTTAAGTATAGCTTACAATAAAGACAAAAAAGGCTCTCAATTTATTATTGAGAGCCTTTTTTAGATTGGGATTTAACTTGTTTTATTGTATTTACTTGCATTATTTATACAAAAGTAAAACGAATAGTATAAATAAGCATTCAATAGCAGGGGCAATCTGTAAAAAAAACCTCCCAAAACAAGTTCGGGACAGGTTGAGTTGTTCATATTATCCCAAAAGTCTTTCACTGATTTGAGTCGAACAGGAACTAATTATCTGAAACTGTGAGTAAAGCTTAAGTTATTTTCTCATTATTGTTAAGCTTCCATTATATTCCTTTTCAACACCTTCATTTGTCCTAAGTACATAGAAATATGTCCCATCAGCAAGATTATCGCCATCCCAATCATTTTGATAATTTGAACTTTCATATACTTTCTTGCCCCATCTATTGTATATTATTAGAGTAGAATTAGATAAGTCTAAGAGTCCTTCAATTTTAAATTTGTCATTTGCTCCATCACCATTAGGAGTTATAATATTAGGTATTTCCAATTGGCAGTCTTTTGAAGTTAGTTTTATTTCATCGGTACAACCGTTGTCAACTTCTACCTTGACTATATGGTCGCCAACAGGAATAAATTTTTGAGCAATAAAATTATCATTAGTGTTCAAGATATTACCATCCATAGACCATTTGTATTGGTGTGACATGCCGGTTCCGTCTGGAGGTACGACAACACCTACATCTTCGAAACTGCAAAACTCTTGATCATCACCAAGGAAATCAGGTTGAAACATAGTGACAACGATTTCATCTTCTTCAATACAAGGGCTGTTGGGGTCTATTGCTACAGTAACGGAATATGTTCCTGGTGAAGTAACAGTAAGGGATTCTTGAGTGGATCCATCAGACCATAGATATACAAAAGGAGGATTATGACCAGTGTTACCGGCATGTAGAACAAGGTCTTCAGTAACGCAGGTATCTTCTCCAAGGTTTATATCTGCCATATCATATTGGTCAACATGCATAGTGTCAGTATTTGAACATACTATATTGCCATTGGAGTAAGAAACCGTTGCAATATAGTCACCACTAATATTTGTTTGTTGAATTTGATTAGTATTTCCTGTATTCCATGAATAAGTACTATTTGGAACATTATTACCAGCATCAATATTTACAATTCCGAATCCACAAATAATAGTATCATTTCCCAAATCTACTTCGGGAGTAGGAACAACTGTTACACTGATTGTTGTATCATAAGTACATCCAAAGTCATCTACTACAGTATATGTATAATTATACTGACCACTATCAGAGGGCATAATTACAGCATTACTTCCTGTTGTACTAATAATAGAAGATGCATTATTCCATGCTTGCGAAGAGATAACCGGTTGATACGACCAAGATACAGGGAGTACACTTTGTGAAAAATCAATTCCCCAAGCAAAAATAAAACCGTTATCAATAAAGAGGTTATCAGTAACAGTAATTGTCCATGACCCATTTAAAGGGCACCCAATAAATGTAGAATAAGGAGTTTCGGGAAGGTAAGTAACCAACGGAAAAGGTCCAAGAGCAGTAGATGTTGCAGGATATGCATAGGATGGAGGTAGATAAGAATGATTACTATATGTTGTTCCCAGTACATCAGTAAAGGTGTGATTGTATGTTCCTACAGCATTAAGCATTGTAGTTGTTCCTGTTGATTTCCATGCATATTCATATCCTAATCCAGCTACTTGCTGAGAATTATTATCAATAGGTTCGCCAAGAAATGTTGAGGAACCGCCAGGGTATGATTTCAGAGTAGCACTCTGTCCATTAGGACAAGTAACAGTAATATTCAAATCACCAAGATATGAATGCTCCAATGTTGCATTTATAGATAATATATCTGATACATTCTGTACAGTTTGACCTGGTGCAAATACATTAAATATTAATGTAGAAGTATAAGAAGCACCACTACCATCGGGTAAATAAGTTGTTCCAGCATGTGATAATGATGAGTTAGCCTGCCATGTTTTGGTTGTTGCTACTCCTATCAAGCTAGTGCTATCACCTTGGCATATTTCATTTAATACCTGATGTGTGCCATCAAAATCTGGTCTTGTACTTAATCTTACTCTTATTTTTGGAGTTTGAGAAGCTAGACAGCCGAGTGTGTCTAAAGCACTAAGTTCTACATTATAGCCTTTGATTGTATCATATACAGTAGTTACAGTCTGGGCTGTATCAGTTGTGTAATTACCCAAATCCCACATAAATGTTGAGGTTAAATCATCTTGATGATATATAGAATCATTTAGTCCATAGTTGCCTTGTGCTGTTATGCTTACAGTGTCTCCAGGACAAATATCAATATAATAAAATCCACTATCTATATGAAATGGTGGCGTCGAAGAAAGTATGTCAACATAAAAATTCTGACAAGGTAAACCACAACTTAAATTAGCTACCCAACCTGCACCTGTTCCCGTTGATGTCCATTTAAATGTTAAACAACCACTAGTGTTTAACACTGACGCACTTATAATCATATTTACTGGGGAAAGATTAGAGCTTAATACTCCAAAGCTAGGGGAAGAGATTGTTGGTCCATCAAAAATCTCCAAATTATCTCCCGCTCCCAAATTCCAACTTGTGAAATCTACATTTATTGATGCTCCTGTTGTTGAGGGACAAAAAGTTATAGTATATGTTTCGTTAGCTACATAACCTCCGGTAGGCCCACCACTATCATAGAATGTTCCTGAACATGTACTTATTGTTTGTCCATTATTAGTTGCAATATTATAAATTTGAGCATTAATATTTATTGCAAATATTGTTAAGGCTATTATTAATATACTTTTAAATAATTTCATATGTTCAAAATTTGTTAAGTTGGTAATATGGAGTCACATAACAATATTTTAATCATGACCTTGTGGGTCAATTTATAATTAAAAATTGTCATGTTCGTTTCATAAGTTTCTTATTTATTTATTAAACCAAGTTTTTTTCGGTAATCATTATATTTTTCAATAAATTCCTTTTCGCTTAACATTATAAAAATTTCATTAGAATTTTCTACTTTAAAATATATTCTGCTATCATATTTTCTTTGAATATTTAATTTTAATACGTTAAGCTTTTCTCTGTCCACTTTTCCGTTTTCTAAGGGCAATTTTATTTCTGTAAAGTTATTATCTATTAATTTATCTTGAGGTACTTCTGAAATTATATAGCTATTTTCTAGAAAAAAGTTATAATAATTTATTAAATCAGGATTGTTTTTTAAAATAATATCTACCTTTTCCTGTCCGAGATAATCAATAATTCTAGGATCAGGGTCCTTTGTGCTAAAACTACTTAGCAATATACTTGTTAAACTGAAAATGATTATTAATAAGGAGTGTCTCATAAAAAATATATTAAATTAATATAATTGGTTGAATTACAATATTATGGAAATTAACTGATGTTGTATTAATTTGGTTTAATCAATTAAAATCACATTGAGTTATAAAATTAACAAAATAATTTTAGTTGTTTGTATTCTAAACGATAGATAGACAAAAATAAACAAAAAAAGGTTTAGTTAAATCTAAATATTATTATTATTTAGAATTAATCTATATAAATAATTATTATCTTCTGCGTCAATATAACCCTCATTATTCATACAAAAGCAAATTGTATGAAAAAGCGATGAATGTGGGAGGCAATGCTGGGAAAAACCTCCCGAAACAAGTTTGGTACAGGCTGATTTAGAAAAAATCAAATTTGGGTATTTGAAAAATATCCAATTTTATTAACCTCGAGTGAAATATTATGTCGAACTGAGCTTATTAGTTTTACTTAATCGTCAGGATTATTAATGAATAATCAGGATTAATATCTGATGAAAATATAGGCAATTTATTTTTTTAAAAAAGAGATTTAAGTATGAGTGTTGAAGACAATATTATATGATTATATGTCATTGTATGGATGTAAGTGAACATGAAATAGTTTACACTATAAATAACAATAATGAAGAAGTGAATCTTCAAGATATAATTAGCAATACAGGAGCAGGAACTGGATGTGGATCTTGCATTTCAGATATTGAGGATATTCTAAAAAGAGAAACTGAATTATAATTTGCCTTATTTTAATAAAAATATATTAGGCTTTTTTGTATTTTAGCCAATCAAACTGAAGAATATGGCCTTAATAAATTCGTTAACATCGTGGTTTCTAAAAAAACGTTATCATCAAATGGAACTTTTTATGCGGTTTCCTCATGATGTTCAAAACGAATTGTTTTTCAATTTAATTTCTGAAGCAGAAGATACAGAATGGGGTATAAATTATCGTTATTCTGATATTAAGAATATTGATGATTTTCAACAACGAGTACCAATTTCCAGATATGAAGACATAGAACCTTATGTGTCGCGTTTGTTAAATGGTGAACATAATTTGCTATGGCCAACAGAAACACGTTGGTTTGCAAAATCATCGGGAACTACCAATGCAAAAAGTAAATTTATACCTGTTACCATTGATAGTTTAAATGATTGTCATTATAAAGCAGGCAAGGATTTATTGGCTTTGTATTTACATAAAAATCCTGATTCGGAATTTCTTAGCGGCAAAACTATTGGAGTAGCAGGAAGTTCTAAATTAAGCGATACTAATGATTATTTCATTGGCGATTTATCAGCAATTCTTATGAGCAATCTACCTTTATGGGCTCATATTACTAAATCACCAAACTTATCCATTGCATTGATGGAAGACTGGTCAAAAAAATTAGAATTAATTGTCGAAAACACTTTAAATGTTGATATTAGAGCTATTTCCGGTGTGCCATCGTGGATGTTGGTGATTTTAGAAAAAGTATTGGAAGTTTCCGGTAAGAATAAAATTAGGGATGTTTGGCCTAACTTTGAGCTTGTAATGCATGGTGGAGTGAGCTTGGCACCTTATATCAAGCATTTTGAAAAAATAATGGACAACAATGTTAATTACCAGGAAGTATATAATGCTTCTGAAGGTTTTTTTGCTATTCAGGATTCCTCTGATAGTGATGAGCTGCTACTATTGTTAGATTATGGAATTTTCTATGAATTTATTGCTTTGGAAGATCTTGAAAAATCTAATCCTCAGGCTTTAACAATTGAACAGGTAGAATTAGGAAAAAATTATGCCATGGTAATATCTACTAACGCAGGATTATGGCGGTATTTAATTGGAGATACGGTGATTTTTACTAGTAAAATACCTTATAGGATTCGTATAAGTGGTCGAACTAAGAGTTATATAAATGTTGCCGGTGAAGAGTTAATTGTTGATAATGCTGATTTTGCAATTAATCATGCTTGTCAGAATACAGGTGCAATAGTAAATGAATATACAGCTGCACCTTTAATCGATAATGTTAATAAGCGTATTACACATCAATGGTTGATTGAATTTGAAAAAGAACCTTCTGATTTATTGTTTTTTACAGAATTGTTGGATAATGCTCTTAAAACAAAAAACTCTGATTACGAAGCAAAACGTTTTCAGAATATGGTTTTAGAGAAACCTATTGTTGTAAATTTGCCGGTAAATACGTTTTATAAGTGGCTTTCTAAAAATGGAAGGTTGGGAGGGCAGTATAAGGTGCCTCGACTTTCTAATAAGAGAAATATTATTGAGGAACTAAAAGAGGTGCTTGTTGTGGAGAATAATGTTGGTAATGTTTTTGAAATAGAAGATTATTGGCTTAATAATATGATAAAATGAAAAGTTTAAAAATATTTTTTGTTGGTATTCCGTTGTTGATTATTGCTTTAGCATTTGTTTCGTCATCAGTATATGCTCAAGCTAAATCTTCATTCCCTTCAAAAACTGATTTTTTTCAGTTGGATCTTTTGGGACAATTATATTTTGTTAATGGTTCAGAACTTAAAAAATATTCTAAAGATGCTGTATTACTCAATACATTTTCTAATCTGTACTTAGGTGATATTACATCCCTTGATGTTAGTGATCCGATGAATATTTTATTGTATTATGATGATAATAATCAAATAATATTGCTTGATAATCAGCTTGCTGTGAAAAATAGTCCTATAGATTTAAGTGAATTAGGATACGAACAAGCTAGTTTGGTATGCTTATCTTATAATAATGGTTTTTGGTTATTTGATCCTATCTCTCAAGCTTTGATTCGTTTTAACAACCTTTTAGATGAAACTGATAATAGTGGAAATATTTTAAATGTTACAGGATATCAAATTCAACCCGTTCAATTAATAGAAAGGGATAATCAGGTTATATTACGAGATAATAAGTATGGTATTTTTGTTTTTGATAGATTTGGAAATTACATAAAGAGAATACCATTTGTCAATATTGATGACCTTTATATTAGAAGTGGTCAGTGGCAAATACTTAAAAACGACACTAATTTGTTTTTTAATCCACTTACTATGCAGATAGATACAATACCGTTGCTATATAATAACGTTAATGAAATCAGGATTAATAAAAATAGAATTTATTATAGAAACAATAAAAATAATTTCTTCTACCACGATTTGTAAATATTTTTTCAACAACTATATTTATCCTTAATCAGATACTACAATTTTCTTACCTTTGTCCCTTGCAATTTTAAAATCATTGCAGTTTTTTTACATAATTGAGCCAAAGCATAAATAAAAACATTAATTCGAATTATTTTTTGTTAATTTTGGATATAGTTTTGATATGTTACTTCAATATTTGGTTCTTAATATTAACAATATCATAAAATTACAGGAATTATGCATATCGCAATAGCAGGGAACATTGGTGCCGGAAAAACCACCTTGACAAGATTACTTGCAAAACACTTTAAGTGGCAAGCACATTACGAAGATGTTGAAACTAACCCTTATCTTAACAGCTTCTATGAAGATATGCAGCGATGGTCCTTTAATCTTCAGATATATTTTCTCAATAGTAGATTTCGTCAGGTTGTAGAAATAAGAAATAGTGGTAAGACTGTTATTCAGGATAGAACAATTTATGAGGATGCATATATTTTTGCTCCCAACTTACACGAAATGGGACTTATGCCTTCTCGTGATTTTGAGAACTATCAGTCATTATTTGAGTTAATGTCTTCATTTATTCAGCCTCCTGATTTGCTTATTTACTTGCGTTCTTCTGTACCAAACCTTGTTAATCAAATACAAAAACGAGGAAGAGATTATGAGAACTCTATTCGATTAGATTATTTGAAGAGTCTTAATGAGCGTTATGAATCTTGGATTAAAACTTATTCTAAAGGAAAGTTATTAATTATTGACGTTGATAATTTGGATTTTCTCAATAATCCCGAAGATTTAGGGATGATAATAGAGAAGATAAATGGTGAGATTCATGGTTTATTTTAATATCTAGTGATAAATTAATTCTATATAAGGATAATCGTTATGTCCGTAATAGCAGTTATACCAGCACGTTATCAGTCAAGTAGGTTTCCAGGGAAGCCTTTGGCAGATATTAATGGCAAGAGTATGATTCACCATGTCTGGGATATTGCCTGTCAAGTTGATTGTCTTAGTAGGGTAATAATTGCCACTGATGATGATAGAATTTTTAATCATGTTATGGGATTTGGTGCTGAAGTAATGATGACTTCAAAAGAACATAATAACGGAACAGAAAGAATTGCTGAAGTGGTTAGGAAATTGCCGGAAAAGTTTGATGTTGTAATTAATATTCAAGGTGATGAGCCTTTTTTGAATCCTGAGCAAATTGAAAGTCTTTGTAATATTATTGATACAAAGAATTATCAAATAGCAACATTGATAAAGAGTACATCTGATAAGGAAGAAATTGAATCTCCTAATGTTGTCAAAGTCGTTAAATCGCAAAATGGTAAAGCTTTATATTTCTCAAGATATCCTATTCCTTACAATAGACAAAATATTCAAGATATTACCTACTTCAAACATATAGGTATGTATGCTTTTAAATCAGATATTTTACAAAACTTAATAACATTACCTATATCGACAATAGAGAAAGCAGAATCCTTGGAGCAATTGCGCTGGCTCGATGCAGGTTATAGTATTGGTGTCGGGATTACTGAATATGATAGTATTGGTATAGATACTCCCGAAGATTTAGAAAATGCAATAAGAAATTTATGATAGATATAAATTTATATATCAGTAAGTTATTATTTACTCATAATAGGGTAGTAGTGCCGAATTTTGGTGTTTTTGAGCTGTTAGTTCAAGAGGTTTACAATCACCCTGTTAGTAATGAGTTTACACCTAAATATAAGGTGATAAAGTTTACAAAGAACTTTGAGGCTGTTGATGACTTGTTAGAAAAATCTATTGGTTCAAATTCAGATAAATCAATTGAAGACTTTGTTGAAAGTATAAAAATAATTTTGAAAGAAAGTAATCAATACGAATTTGAAAATATAGGAATTGTTAAGATGCATCCTTCCGGAGCATTAGTTTTTGAACAAAATTTAGATTTCAATTATGAGAAAACTTATTTTGGTCTGCAAGCTTTTGAGGCTAAACCAATAGTTAAAGAAGAAGAAATTAAAGCAGCGCCTGTAATTGTGGATGAAGAAAATCCAAAAAGAAAATTAGTTTGGCTTTGGGTATTTCTTGTAGCAGCTGCAGTTATTATTGCTGCCTTTATAATTTTTAAAGACCAACTTTTTGTAAAATCTCCTCCATTGATTGTAAAAGTAGTCGATAAGCCAATTAATAATTCAGCAACACAGCCGGAAATTGCTGTTGTTGATACAGCATCCCAGAACTCATCAGTTGTTGATACTGTTGTAGAAGATGTTTTGAGCGACAGTGTTGTAATCCAGGAAGTCGTTAAAGTAGATACCACAGAATTAATTGAAGATAAAACAGAAATAGAGCCGATACCTGAAATAATAAATAAGAATAAGAAGAAATATTTTGTGATAGCAGGATGTTTCCGTTCTGAAGAAAAAGCACAGGAATATTTGCAAGAAATTATCCTAAAAGGATATTCTGATGCAAGTATAGAAGGTGAAACCAGTGGGGGGTTAATAAGAGTTTGCTATGCAGGTTTTGAAAAGCGTAGCAAAGCAAAAATCTTCATGAAAGAGACTGCAGAAAAAGAGTCTAAAAGTCTATGGATACAAAAAATCATACATTAGTTTTTAGTTATGGGATCCAAGAAGAAGTTAGCACATTTTGCTGAAAACCTAAACTTTCCTCATTTATTTCAACCAGAATACGACGATTTGAAAGATGGTTATTATATGCAAGGAAAATGGGGAAAAGATTTTTTTAATAATGATAACCCAATTACTCTTGAAGTTGGATGTGGTAAGGGAGAATATACTGTTGGTTTGGCAGAGAAGTACCCTGAAAGGAATTTTATAGGAATGGATATCAAAGGCGCAAGACTTTGGCGTGGATGCAAGGATTCGTTTAATAAAGGCCTTAAAAACGTTGCTTTTGTTAGAAACTATGTGCAAATGGTGCCGAATATTTTTGCTTTAGATGAGATTGATGAATTGTGGATTACTTTCCCTGACCCTCAGCCAAAGAAAATAAAGATTAATAAGAGGCTTACTTCACCTCCATTTCTGTATAGATATTCTAAGATTCTTAAGAAGAATGGTATAATAAATTTCAAAACGGATAATGAACCGCTTTTTGATTATACGCTTGAGGTAATTGAAGAAGGAAATCATAAGCTTATTAATTCTGTCAAAGATTTATATTCATTAGATAATTTCGATGAAGTGAAGTCTATAAAAACACATTATGAAAAGCTATTTTCGGATCAAGGATTTGCAATAAATTTTATGCAGTTTACACTTAATCCTGAAGCCTTTTTTGACTTTAATACAAAAAAATAATATGTCTAAAATAGACTTTTTTGAAAAAGTATATCAGGTTTGTCGACAAATTCCATACGGAAAGTTAACAACTTATGGCGCTGTTGCAAAGGCTGTTGGATCTCCTTTGGCTGCTCGTATGGTTGGTTGGGCATTAAATAAATCCTCGTCATTAGAAAATCCTGTACCGGCTCATAGAGTGCTTAATAGGAATGGTATGTTGACTGGTAAAAAAGCTTTTAGTCACCCCCATTTAATGGAAGAATTATTATTACAAGAAGGCCATAAAATTGTTGATGATATTGTAATAGATTTTAAAGAATCATTTTGGCAACCAAATATTCTGATTTAGATTATTATGAATGAAAAAAAATACATAGATAGCAAAATATTTTCTAAAGTAGATTTTACTAAAGATATTTTTGAAATTGCTGATTATGAGGAATGTAGTTTTGATAATTGTAATTTTGCAAACCAAAACTTTGTGAATTCTTCTTTTTACAACTGTAACTTTATTTCATGTAATTTGAGCAATGCAAATGTTACAGGAGTAGCTTTTCAAAAGGTGAAGTTTATCGATTCTAAAATGTTGGGAATAAACTTTAATGACTGTAATATTTTTCTTTTGGAGGTGAATTTTAAAAATTGCAATCTTAGGTTTTCTTCTTTTTATAAGTTAGATTTGAAAAAAACTCATTTTGTAAACTGTATTCTTCAGGAAGTAGATTTTGCAGAAACAAATCTAACTGCTTCTAAATTTGAAAATTGTGATTTATCTGCGACAGTCTTTGAGAATACTATCCTTAATAAAGCTGACCTGTCAACATCATTAAATTATAGTATTGATGTAAATAGAAATAAAATTAAGAAAGCTAAATTCTCCATAGATGGAGCATTGTCATTGCTGGAAAAATTTGATATCATTATAAAATAAAGCTCTAAACCAAAGAGTTATTATTGAGATTTCTTTTACTGCATAAATTAGCCAATTAATCCGCATTATTAATACAAAAGCAAAGCAAATTGTATGAATAAGCAATGAATAGTGGGGTGTAATGTGGAAAATACATCCCGAAAAAATTTAGTGATTTTAGCAATAAATCTAATGAACTATTGGCTTTTTGTGAGTGAAATCTTATGTCGAACTGAGGTTGTTAGGTTTACTTAATTGTCAGGATTAATTGTGAATAATCAGGGTTAAAAATGTTTTATCCCTTATAATCATTATTATCTTTGCATATTATTGTTGTCAAAATATAAATACCGAACTATGAAATATAATGTAGGAGATAGAGTTAAGTTTTTAACGGAAAGTGGAGGAGGAATAATTCGAAAAATTGTTGGTCCTAATTTGGTTAATGTGGAAACTGAAGATGGTTTTGAAGTTCCGACTTTAACCAGAGATATTATTTTGGTGAGCTCAAATACACCTGCTGAAAAATTATTTGCTGATGGTTTTGATAATGTTAAAGAAAAGGAAGAGATTATTCAAGAGAATAATGATCCTTTAGATGATAATATTCACGAAGACAATTCTGTAGTTAGTTCTTTAATAGTGTATCCGTCAGATAGGAATCCTGATAAGTATCAAATGAATATAGCTTTTGTTCCTGATCAACAAAATATGCCTGTTACTGGCGAATTGTTTATATATTTGATGAATTATTCAGCTAATGATGCATTATTTAGTATTCATAATCAAAATGGAGAAGCTTATAATTTGGTATGTTCCGGTAAAGTGCCGGCTTTTTCAAAGTATTTTATTACAAGCATCTCTCGAGAAGAATTAGATTCTTTTCTTGCTGCTCATATACAAGTTCTTGTTTTAAATCATCAAAGCAAGCAGATTCAAGCACCTATAAGTGCTGATATGCAAATTAGAGGAAGTAAGTTCTATAAAGAGACATCATATATTGATGTTAAAACTTTACATCAGAAAGCAATTATTTATGAGCTATTTAAATTTAGAAATATTCCTGTTATTAATCAATTAAGTATTGCTGAAGATATTGAAAATCATATAACTAAAGCAAAGGCTTATGTTAAAAATGATGCAATCCTTAAACATAAAACCGGTAAGTATGAAGCTGTTGTAGATATGCATATTTGGGAATTAATTGACGACCACTCTAGGCTTACAAATTCAGAAATGCTAAATATTCAGTTAGGGTATTTTGATAAATGTTTGCAAAGTGCTATCGACCATAAATTCAAGAAGGTGGTATTTATTCATGGTGTAGGAACAGGAAGACTCAAAGAGGAGATTCAGCAAATACTTGATGAAAAAGATAATGTAAGTTACCGGCCTGCAAGTATGACCGATTACGGTGTTGGTGCTACTTTGGTTGAATTATATTTTGATTAATTTATTTGTTTGATTTAACGGATAATAAGCAGAATATTTTGCTGGTTATAAAATATATAATTTATTAAAACATTAAATATATTTTATTCTTATTCCTCCAACCAGCTTGACTTTCATATTCCACAAAATATATTTTCAAATCGGCTTGACTTTCGTAATCCACAAAGAATATTTTCTTTTGTGCTTGACTATCATAATCTGTAAAGAACCATAACCCTTTATTTCCTGTTGCTTGGCTGTCATATTTTACTCTGTAAACTTTTAAATCGGCTTGACTTTCGTATTTTACCACAAATACCTTAATATCAGCTTGACTGTCATAATTAACAGAATAGACCTTTTGCGCAGTTGTTGTTAGTATGCTAATGAAGAAAATAATTAATAGTAAGCTCAATCTTTTCATAATAAAAAATATTAAATTTAGGTTATGATCTATATCAATAATTATACCGTTTAAATAGTAATTAGTCTTAATTATTTTATTATTGATATTGCATTATTTCTGTTAAATATGATTACTTTTGCGGCTTAAATTAATTCATAATATTATGGTATTATTAGATGGTAAAAAGACAGCAAAAAGTTTAAAGGATGAGATTGCAAAAGACGTTGTTCAAATGATTGATAATGAGATAGAAGCGCCACATCTTGTTGCTATCTTAGTAGGGGATGATCCTGCTAGTCAAACATATGTTTCAGCAAAAGAGAAGGCGTGTCAATCTGTTGGTATTACCTCATCGATATATAGGTTGCCAAGCAAAACAACAGAAGAGGAGCTTTTGCAAACTGTGGATTTTTTAAATAATGATAAAGAAGTTGATGGTTTTATTGTTCAGTTGCCATTACCTAAACATATTAATGAACAAAGAATAATAGAGAGTATAGATCCTGCAAAGGATGTTGATGGCTTTCATCCTGTTAATGTTGGTAAAATGGCTTTAGGAATAGATGCATATTTGCCTGCCACACCAGCTGGTATTATTGAATTATTGAAACGATATGATATAGAAACAGAAGGAAAACATTGTGTTGTTCTTGGTCGTTCTAATATTGTAGGTTCTCCAATAAGCATTATGATGGGGCAGAAGAAGAATCCGGGAAATTCTACAGTTACATTATGTCATAGTAAAACTAAGAATATCAAACAGATAGCTGCTAGTGCAGATATTTTGATAGTAGCAATTGGTAAGCCGGAATTTGTAACAGCTGATATGGTAAAACCTGATGCTGTGGTTATTGATGTGGGAATTCATAGAGTACCATCTAAAAAAACTAAGTCAGGATTTAAGTTAATTGGAGATGTGAAATTTGACGAAGTTTCTAAAAAAGCATCTTATATAACACCTGTTCCTGGAGGAGTAGGACCAATGACTATAGCTGGCTTATTGGCAAATACTTTAAAAGCTGCTAAAATTAATCGTGGAATAAATTAAATTATATTTTGAAAGGCTTTAAAGATATTGATGATCAAACAAATGGTTTGTTGGTAAAAGGTGAGGTTCTTCCTTTAATGGAAGCGTTTTATACTATTCAAGGTGAGGGTTTTCATAGTGGTTTACCATCATATTTTGTTAGAATTGGAGGTTGTGATGTCGGTTGCCATTGGTGCGATGTAAAGGAATCATGGAATGCAAAATTGCATCCTCCTGTTCCAACTGATGAAATAATAGAAAATGTACTAAGTTGTAAGGCTAAGGTAGTGGTGGTAACCGGTGGTGAGCCTATGAACTATAATATGAGTTATTTTACAAAGATTATTAAAGAAAAAGGATTTCAAACCCATCTTGAAACTTCCGGATCTTCTTTAATGACTGGTGATTGGGATTGGGTATGCCTTTCTCCAAAAAGAAATAAAATTCCGCTTCAGTCGTCACTTGACTTAGCTGATGAGTTAAAAGTTATTATTGAAAATGAAAATGATTTTGAATGGGCAGAGAAAAATGCTGCATTGGTAGGAGAGAATTGTAAATTGTTTTTGCAGCCCGAATGGAGCAAATCAAAACAAATAATGCACACAATTGTAGATTATGCTTTGGAAAATCCTAAATGGAAAGTATCTATACAGAGTCATAAGTACATGCGTATTCCATAATTTTTTGCCATGATAGATTATTCTAATTGTAAAATTAATATCGGCCTTGAAATAATTTCAAAAAGAGATGACGGATACCATAATATAGAATCGATATTTTATCCTATTCCTTTATTTGATATTATTGAACTATTGCCTAATGACAATGGTTTTGAACTTATACAAAGTGGTGTTATTGTAGAAGGAAAGGTTGAGGATAATTTAGTTTACAAAGCGTGGAAATTGCTTAATCAGAAGTATAATTTTGGAGGTGTAAAAATACATCTTCATAAAACTATACCTATGGGTGCCGGTTTAGGTGGTGGTTCTGCAAATGCAGCCAAGGTTCTACAAATGATAAATAAGGAATTTAGTTTGGAAATTACAGATATTGAACTTCAAATAATAGCCTCAGAAATAGGTTCTGATTGCCCTTTTTTTATACAAAATACACCTGTTTTTGCATATAATACAGGTACAGAATTTAAACCATCAAAACTTGATTTATCAGGATATTATATTGTAATTGTTAAGCCTGAATTATCAATTTCTTCTCAGGAAGCCTATTCGGGTATTTCACCTCAAGAAGCAAAAGTAGATTTAAGAAATATTGATAAAATACCTTTAAGTGATTGGAAAGGTAAAGTGCGTAACGTATTTGAAAAACAAGTATTTATAAAAAATCATGTATTAAATAAAATTAAAGAGAATTTTTATACTAAAGGTGCTGTCTATGCATCTATGAGTGGGAGTGGTTCCTCCATTTATGGAATATTTCCCAATGAAATTGATATTTCAACATTCCCTTCAGAATACTTCATCTGGCAGTCAGTTATTAGTAATATTTGCAATTCCTAATAAAAATATCTATAATAATTTTAGATAAAGTTTAATGGGAAGTTGATAAAAGAAGAAGAAATATTAAATTCCTAAGCTTATACCCAATCCATTAGCTGTTATTACTAATTGATTGTCTTTAGTAACGAGATTAGGTTCTGCAATAGCATCAATTAGCGGTACTGAAATAAAATTCGGATGTCGATATGATACCATTTTCCCATAATCACCTTCTAATGCCATTTCAAAAGCTTTAACACCAAATTGAGCTGAAAGAACTCTGTCGTAGGCAGTTGGAACTCCGCCTCTTTGTAAGTGACCAAGTACTGTTTTTCGTAAATCATGTTTAAAACCGGCTTCTTTTAATTCATTTATAAGTCTGCTGGCTGAACCTCCAAGTTTAGGATTATGATACCCTACTTCATCAATATCTTGAGTGGATACTTTGCCACCTTTTTTCTTTGCTCCCTCTGAAATTACTACAACAGCAAAACCTCTATCGTGATGAAAGCGTTTCTCTAAAGCCTCTTTTACGATATCTATATCATAATCAAATTCTGGAATAAGGGCAACATCTGCTCCGCCTGCAATTGCTGCATTTAGAGTTATCCAACCTGCATCACGACCCATCACTTCCATTACAAATACTCTATTATGACTAGCAGCAGTAGTTACAAGCTTATCTACTGATTCTGTCGCTATTTGCACAGCAGTTTGAAAACCAAAAGTAGAGTCTGTGGATGAAAGGTCATTATCGATAGTCTTAGGTACTCCAATAATATTTAATCCTTTCTCAAAAAGATTCTGTGATATTCTTTGAGACCCATCACCTCCAATACTTATAACACCGTCAATTCCCATATATTGGATCTTTCTAATCATTTCATCTGACCTGTCAACCTCTATCCAGCTTCCATCTTTTTGTTTTACAGGCCAGTGAAAAGGTCCTCCTTTATTTGTGGTTTCTATAATTGTTCCTCCTTGAAAATGAATTCCTGAAACTTTCTGCAAATCCAAGACGATTATTTCCGAAGGTTCCCACAGTATACCATTATAAGCCTGAATACTTCCTAAAATTTCCCAGTCTTTTTCTTGAGATGCTCTATGAACAATTGCACGTATTACCGCATTTAATCCAGGGCAATCTCCACCTCCTGTTGCCAATAATAATCTTTTCATATATACTAAGTAAATAAATTTATAACCTAATTTTGTTATTCTTCCATAAATAGGAAGCACAAAAATACATATTTCAACAATTAATAATAATTTTATTAAATTTATTTTTAATTAATTTCAGCTTTGTATGGATGCAAGGTGTTTATGCCTTTTGATATTTCCTAATAATTCAACGCTAATTTGCTAGTTAAGAAGTGCTTATTATTTTTTCGAAACAAAATAAATTGCTTAGTATGACTGTTTTGTTGAATTTTCAATTTCTTGCTTTAGCAGAGGGAATATCCAAAATTGCTTTTTCCTGGTGGAATAAGGTATAACCGAAAAAATCAACTTTATCGAAACAAGAAAATCAACACCTTGTTTTTTGTTAAACCCTTCTTTTTCAAAAACATATAAGGCTAAAAATAAAAGAGGGGAAACCATTATTAATGATTTCCCCTCGAAAGTGGAGCTGCGGGGAATCGAACCCCGGTCCAAACAAGGAAGCAATATGCTTTCTACATGCTTAGTTTATTCTTGGATTTTCGAAAGCATGCCGGCGATAAACAACCAACATACTTCTTAGTTCGATAAAATTTCGATAAAATGCACGAACATCATTTTATCTAGTTTCACATTGCTAGCACCTCTATATCGGAATGGGGTGAAACTAAACCTTCCGAGAGATGTCTCGTCCCAAAGCCTAGCTTCGGGATAAAGCTAATCTACTAAACTTCGATTAAGCAGCAAGAGCAAAATTATTTTCGCCAATTGAAAGTTGAGAACCAAGATTTACGTGCGAATTCTCAAAGCACGACATGCTTACATACCTCTTCATCTTGCTGTCAAATCCAGTCAGCCCCAATTTATTACCCACTTTGCTAGTGGGGTAAATATTGATTTAAGAAGGAATGCAAAAGTAATACAATTTTATATTTAAATAGTGTCTATTTACAATATTTTAACACCAAAAGCAATGCCTAAACTATTATACGAAGATATGGAGTAGTCAATCTTAACATACATAATTTTTAGAAAATCATACTGTGTCCCAAAATTAAATCTAAAACTATTTAGACTTATGTTATAGTCTATTGGGTCGGTAACATCTTCAATATTAGCTCCGAAAGTGCCCGAAGGGTCTTTTACATTTATGGGAAAGTTCCCTAGAACTTGTGTTCTTGATTTAAAACTTTGGAAATAAAAATTTGAGTATACTGTAAAATTTATTATCCTATAATTGGCTCCCATTCCTATACTAAATCCTTGTAAATTAAGTAAAAACTTTTGATCGTCGTAAGGCCCCTTTGCAAATGCTTCGAAAATAGCGTCAGGTTGAACGTCAAGGTCTACTCTTTGATATGAACCTCCATAAGCAGCTGAGATATCAAATTGTACAGGGAAATCTTTTGTTAAATCAAAATATGAAGATATTTGACTGTTAATACTTATATTGTATCCTATTAACGTAACGTTTTTATAAGGTAAGTAATATGCCGATAATAATATTTGTGAATTTTTATATGAAGCTGCTAACTGTAATTCCGGCATTGGTAACGCATGAAAACCAATACCTTGTGGTGTTTGAAATGTAGCAACAGCTTGTGAAGGTTTAAATGGAGGCTTAAATGAATCTTTACTTTTCATAGCAATGGATGTTGTGTCTCCAAATAGGGTAGGTGTAATATGAAAATTATTATCTGCAGGTTCCATTCTTGTTAAGTTAAGAGAGTTTACATCAAAACTTAAATTTTCTTTAGATATAAAAATTGAATTAACCTTTAAACCAATCCCCAGATGGAAAGCATCATCATTATTGTTTGATAAATATATCTTGCAATTGTCTACAGCTGTATAGCCCAAAGCTTTTTCATATGGAAATAGATATGATTTCATTAATTTTTGTCCATCCTCAACTCCTCCTCTTATTAGTTCTCCAATGGAATTTATCTGTGAAAATATATTTGATGAAGTAAGAACGAACAATAAAAGTAATATCTTTTTCATAATTTGAAATAATTACAATAATTATCAACAAAGTTAATAATAAATTATTAATATGATAATTATTATAATATTTAATTTGATAGATTAAAATGGTTTAATTTTTTTTACTTAAAAAAGTATACCTTTATCACCATATTATTATAAATTATATTATGGAAAAAAAACTCTTCTTATTAGATGCTATGGCCTTGATTTACAGGTCGTATTTTGCATTTAGTAAAAATCCAAGAATAAATTCTAAAGGCTTAAATACATCAGCGATGTTGGGTTTTACGAATACACTTTATGAAGTGTTGAAAACCAATAAACCAACACATATAGGTATAGCTTTTGATACTAAAGTTGCCACTCAACGACATAAAGATTTTGAAGCTTACAAAGCTAATCGTCAGGCTATGCCGGAAGATTTGGTGAAGTCATTGCCTTATATTGATAAAATTGTAGATGCTTTTAATATTCCTAAATTGGTATTAGATGGTTATGAAGCTGATGATATTATCGGAACTTTGGCTAAAAAGGCTGAAAAGAAAGGCTTTACAACTTTTATGATGACCCCTGACAAGGATTATATGCAGTTGGTTAGTGAAAATATATTTATGTATAAGCCGGCTAGAATGGGAAATAAGCCTGAAATAATAGGTGTCAAAGAAGTACAAGATAAATTTGGCGTCGAGACTCCAGAGCAAGTTATTGATATTCTTGGACTTTGGGGTGATGCTGTGGATAATATACCGGGTATTCCGGGAATTGGAGAGAAACGTGCTAAGGATCTAATTTCTAAGTATGGAAGTATTGAAGGTTTGATAGAGAATGCTAACGACCTAAAAGGTAAAATGAAAGAAAATGTAATTAACTTTGCTGAGCAAGGTTTGCTTTCTAAAAAGTTAGCGACTATTTTACTTGATGTTCCGATATCTTTTGATGAAAATGAATTGAAATATCAAGAGCCTGATTATGATAAATTAAAAGAAATTTTTGAAGAATTAGAATTTCGAACACTGGCAAAAAGAATTTTTTCAGATTTAAATACTTCAAATAAGACTACTGAAAGTAAAAGCAAGAAGGATAATGGTGAGCTAAATTCAACTTTAGATATGTTTGCTGTTTTGGATGAAAGTAATCCTGGAAGTTCCGGTTTGACTTCTTTATCCGTTCTCTCTGATAAAGACACTGATTATCAAATTATAGAACAAAAATATGAGATAGAGAGATTGGTGAATATTCTCACTACTAAAAAGAAAGTATCAATACATTTAATAACTACCAATACCAATCCTCACCAAGCTGAATTAGCAGGAATGGCCTTGTCATTTTCTGAAAATAAAGCTTATTATATTCCATTTTCAGACGATTATGACGAAGGAGTAGAGTTGTTATCGTTATTTAATGATTTTTTTCATAATATTGATATTCAACTTATTGGCTTTAATTTAAAATATATAATTTCTATCTTACGTTGGTATAAAATGGATGTAAGGAATGAGCTTTTTGATGTAATGCTAGCCCATTATCTTATTGAGCCAGATATGAAACATGATTTATCACTTCTGGCTGAAGTATTTCTAAATTATAAAATTATTGTTTCGGATGAGCTTTTAGGAAGAAAATCAGAAGCTTATAAAAGACTGAAGACTATTAAATTTACTTTTAGGGAAGTTCGTACTGAATTAACTTCTGAATATGCTTGTCAAAGATGCGATGTTTTATTTAAATTGCAACAAAAATTATTATCAAAGTTAAGAGATACAAATACTTTAAAGTTGTATCAAGAGGTGGAAATTCCATTATTGTCAGTATTGGCAGCATTAGAGACACAAGGTGTTAGGCTAGATGTAGATGCAATGAACAATTATTCTAAAGTGTTGGGAAAGAAAATAACTTCTCTTGAAAATGCTATATACGAACAAGCAGGGCATAGTTTTAATATTGCATCACCAAAACAACTAGGTGTGGTTCTTTTTGAAGAATTGAAAATTGTTGAAAAACCTAAGCTTACAAAAACTAAACAATATAAGACGGGAGAAGAAATCCTTGTTAAATTAGTAAATAAGCATTCAATTATTAGTTTTATTTTAGAATACAGATCTTTAACAAAGCTTAAAAGTACATATGTAGATTCATTACCAAAATTGGTAAATCCACGTACAAACAAAATACATACGTCTTATAATCAGGCTGTTGCATCAACTGGACGATTAAGTTCTAATAATCCTAATTTGCAAAATATTCCTATTAGGTCTGCTGAAGGAAGGGAAATTCGTAAGGCATTTGTAGCTAGTGATGATAATCATACTTTGCTGGCTGCTGATTATTCACAAATAGAATTAAGGATAATTGCACATTTGAGCGAAGATGCAAATATGCTTGCCGATTTCATTTCAGGTAAAGATATTCACACTGCTACGGCTGCAAGAGTATATAATGTTGATGAGAAAGATGTTACCAAAGAAATGAGGAGTAAAGCAAAAAGTGTAAACTTTGGTATTATTTATGGACAATCAGCTTTTGGACTATCAGAAAATTTAGGTGTTTCTAGAAAAGAGGCAAAGGAAATAATAGAGCAATATTTTATTCAATATCCAGGGATTAAAACCTATATGGATTCCCAAATAAATTTTGCTAAAGAACATTCTTTTGTTGAAACAATTCTGAAAAGACGACGTTATCTTCGTGATATTAATTCTTCAAATGCCGTTGTAAGAGCTTTTGCCGAAAGAAATGCAATAAATGCACCTATTCAAGGTTCATCTGCTGATATGATTAAAATAGCAATGATAAATATTTATGCTGAGATGCAAAAGCGTAACTTAAAGTCTAAGATGATTTTGCAAGTTCATGATGAATTGATATTCGATTGTTTATTATCAGAACAAGAAGAGCTTACAGAATTGGTAGTTGATTTAATGAGTAAGGCAATGCCTTTAAAGGTGCCAGTTGTTGTGGATTATAATAATGGAAAAAATTGGTTAGACGCACATTAAAATATTTAAAAATGAATAATAATATTAATATTTTTTTATTGATTGTTACAATTCTTTTATCATTTCAGATAAAGTCTCAATCATGGACTACAAATATAGATAGCTTAGACAAATATTTTGCTAGGAGTAGAGTACAATGGGATGTTCCAGGTTTAGCTGTCGGTATCATTAAGGATGATAGTTTGATTTTTGCTAAAGGATATGGATATGGAAATATTGCAAAAAAGAAGGAAGTAAACACTCAAACTATTTTTCCAATAGCCTCCAATACAAAAGCTTTTACAGCTGCTGCAATAGCAATACTTGTTGATGAAGGTAAATTGACATGGGATACTAAGGTGGTTGATATATTGCCTTATTTTCAGCTTTATGATCCATATGTAACACAGCATTTTACCATTGCTGATTTGTTAAGCCATAGAAGCGGCTTGAAGACTTTTAGTGGTGATTTACTATGGTATGGTTCTGATTATTCACGAGAAGCTGTTGTTCGTAAACTGCATATGCTTAAACCTAAGTATGAATTTAGGACAAAATTTGGATATAGTAATATAATGTATATAGCCGCTGGTGAGATTATTGCAAAAGTGTCGGGGGTGACTTATGAAGAGTTTTTGCAGAAACATTTTTTTCAACCTTTAGGTATGAAAAGAACATATACCAGTGTTGATGATTTAAAGAATGTTGATAATGTTTGTACACCTTATAACAAGGTAAATGATAAAATAATCCCTATTGAGTTTTTAAATTGGGATAATATTGGAGGTGCAGGAATATTAAATTCTGATATTGAAGATATGAGTAAATGGGTGAAATTACAACTAAATAATGGCATTTGGCATAATGATACTATAGTTTCACCATCTCAATTTAATCAAATGCGAAGTCCTCATACTAATTTTATGGTAAGTGATTTGGCAAAGCATTATTGGCCTAGTACTCATTTTAAATCTTATGGCATGGGCTGGAGTCTGGAAGATTATCATGGAAGACTTATTGTAAGTCATAGTGGTGGTTATGATGGTGTTATTACATATACTTGCTTGGTGCCAGAAGAAAAATTAGGTTTTGTAATTCTTACAAATTCTACAAACTCGCTTTATAATGCATTGTCATATAGGATTCTAGATAATTTTTTGGCTACGGATACTATTGATTGGGCTTCACTCTTCTTGCCATATCAACAAAGAGTTGAAAAGAAAACACCGATTGAAATTCCTGAAAATGCAATTGAACCTAGTTTTAAGTTAAAAGAGTATGCAGGTTTGTATAAGAGTGAACTTTATGGTAATGCGCTAATAACTGTGAAAGCCTGGAAAATGAAAGTGAATCTTTTGCATACCGTATTGTGGGAAGGAAATATTACAAAATATAATGCAGATACTTTTATTGTTGAATTTACTAAAGTTCCATCTTTACCCCAAGGGTTTATTACTTTTACAATTGATAAATCTACCAATACGATTCAATCATTTGTGATTGATGTCCCAAATCCGGATTTCGATTTCACGGAATTTAAGTTCAATAAATTAGATTGGGTTGAAATACCGGAGGATGAGAAGTAGAATTATTATATTTTATTAAACTATTTAAAGACTATAATTATGAAAAAGACAAGCATAATATTAACAATTTTAGCAATAGTAATTGTATCCTTAACTATGTGTACCGAGAAGGAAAAGGATACTACTGCTCCTGTAATTATTTTGGAGGGTGGAAATCCCCAATATGTTGCTAAGGATTCTGTATATGTTGAACCAGGCTATACAGCCAATGATGATGTTGATGGTGACATCACTGATTTAGTTAAAATACAAGATAATATAGATATTCACACTGAAGGAACATATCAAAGAAAGTATAATGTTATAGATGCAGCAGGTAATTCAGCAGAAGAACAAACACGTGAAGTTAGGGTGTTAATTTTTTAATTATAAAAGCTATAACCAAGTTCAAAGTTAATTAAAGTTAAGATGTAATTCTATGTTAAAAAATTTGTAAATTTGCGCTTTATTAAAATATTAAAAAGACAGACAATAATGAATCTAAAGAATTTATCTAAAGGATTAGTAACTATTGTGTTACTGGCATTAATTACAGTAGCATGTAATACTGAGAATAAATATCCTGGTTTCGCAAAAACAGAAGATGGGTTATTTTACAAATTTCATAATCAAAGTAGTGATACTACAACTGCAAGAGAGGGAGATAAAATATCCGCTTATATGACGTACAGAACTATGGATGATTCAACTTTTAGTCATTCTCAGGAAGGAACTCCTTTTGAACTTCCTATGATGAAGTCAACATATAAAGGTGATGTTTTTGCTGCATTATCAATGATGCATCCAGGCGATAGTGCTACTTTTATTCTTAATAGTGATTCATTTTTTACAAAGACTGTAGGAGCTCCAAGACCAGAGCTATTGGATAGTGGTTCAACTTTTTATTTAGATGTAAAAGTTACTAAAATTATGACTCCGGAACAAATGGATAAAGAAAGAATGGAGCAAGAAAAAGAAATGTCTGAAATTGAAAAAAGCACTATCGCAGAATATATTGCTTCAAATAATCTAAATGTAGAAGCTGACCCTAGTGGTATCTTCTTTATTAAAACAAAAAAAGGAAATGGAGAGAAAGTAACTGCAGGTATGTTTGCAAAGATGCATATCGTTGCTAAAACTATTGGTGTTAATGGTCAAGAATTTATAAATACCTATAACGATGGAAAACCTATTGATTTAGAAGTTGGAACTGGACAATTGGGAATAGGTTTTGAAACTGGTTTAATGAAAATGAGAGTTGGTGATAAAGCAACAATTATTGCACCTTTCAGTTTAGCTTTTGGAGCACAAGGAATGCGCGGATATGTTCCTCCATTTGCTACTATCGTTTACGATGTTGAACTTAAAAGTTTAACTACAAAAGAAAAAATGGTAGCAGATCGTCAAAAAGAAATTGCCAAAGCTGAAGCTGCTGAAATGAAAGGTCTTAAGAAATATCTTGCCGATAATAAAATAGCTGTAACGCCTACAGCTTCAGGACTCTATTATGTAGAGGAAGTTGCTGGTACAGGTAAACAAGCTACTGCTGGAAAGAAAGTTAAAGTACACTATACCGGTTATTTATTAGATGGAACAAAATTCGATAGCTCTGTAGATAGAGGAACTCCTTTTGAGTTTACTTTAGGACAAGGACAAGTTATTCCAGGTTGGGATGAAGGTGTTGCTTTAATGAAAGAAGGTGGTAAAGCTAAACTAATTATTCCTTCAAAATTAGGATATGGACCTAGAGGTGCAGGACAATCTATTCCTCCTAACTCTAGTTTGGTATTCGATGTTGAACTAATAGAAGTTGTTGATTAGATTAATGATAATTTGATATGAGAAAATTATTAATAATAGTATTATTAAGCATTTTGGGCGTAAGTAATTACGCCCAAGTTGTTTCTAAGAAGATTAAAAAGAATAAGGAGTACACTACTGAAAGTGGTCTTAAGTTTATTATTTATGATTTGCATAAAAAAGCACCTAAAGCTGATAGCGGAGATGTAATAAGTGTGCATTATGTAGGTAAATTATCTGATGGAACAAAATTCGATGCTTCTTATGATAGAAAACAACCAATAACTTTTCCTTTAGGAGTAGGAAGAGTAATTAAAGGCTGGGACGAAGGACTACAATACCTTCATGTTGGTGATTCTGCTTTATTTACAATTCCTGCTGATATTGCTTATGGTAGTAGAAAAATGGGTTCTATTCCGGCTAATTCCACATTGTTTTTTACTGTGAAAGTTGTTGATTTAAAAAAAGCAGTAAAGCCTTTTGATTGTACAGGTCTTGATACAGTGAAACTTGAAAATAATCTAGCTTATATTGTTGTTGAAAAAGGCAAAGGTGAGGCTGTTTCTAGTGGTGATAAAGCTTATATGCAATATACAGGTTATTTTACTAATGGAAAGAAATTTGACTCATCACACGATAATGGTGGTAGAGATTTTGATTTTATTCTTGGTAGAGGTAGAGTTATCAAAGGTTGGGATATTGCTGTGGTTGGAATGAAAAAAGGGGAGAAACGACGCTTGTTAATCCCATATCAACTTGCTTATGGTGAGTCTGGTAGAGCACCAATACCTCCTAAGTCAGATCTTATTTTTGATGTTGAATTATCTAAATTTGAAAAGATAAATTATCCTGATTATGGAAAATTAACAAATGATACTATTAGTTTACCTGATGGTTTAAAATATATCGTTTTTGAATCAACTCAAGGGGCTAAACCACTTCCTCATGATACTGTTGTTATAAAATATGTTGCCAGATTTATGGATGGAAAAGTATTTGATGCAAGTTATGATAGAAATGATAGTCTGGCATTTGAAGTTGCTGCTCAAAAAGTTATTAAAGGACTCGATGAAGGTTTATTAATGGTAAGAAAAGGTGAGAAAGTTAGATTTATTATTCCCTATAAATTAGCTTATGGAGAAAAAGGCCGTGAGCCATTAATTCCAGCAAAATCTGACTTGATTTTTGATATTTATTTACAAGATATTAAGAAAGGCAAAGTAACGTTCTAATAATTTAAAAGAGTACTTTTTATAAAGTACTCTTTTTTATTTCTATAAAATATCTATCTCAGCTGGCTTATAATAAATGCTATTTTTTCTTCCATAGATATGTTTCCATTAATCCAAAGTATCTTTGTTCCTGATTTTTCCATTTTACGCCACCATGTTTCTTGCCTTTTTGCAAATTGGTGTATTGCAGTATTTAGCGATGAGAACATTTGGTTATAATCTATCTCTTCAAGAATATATTGAGTGATAAATTTGTATTCTAATCCATAGAACTTTAATTTATCGGCATCAATTCCGTTGTCCATCAAGCCTTGAATCTCTTCAATAAGTCCTTCACTAAGTCTCTGATCCAAACGTTCTGTAATTCTGTTTCTAATCTCTTGACGGTCGTATTTGATACCAAAGTTAATAGATTTTAGTTTTGGGACATCAACTAATAGTTCTGGATGTTCTTGATAATAAACATCAATTTCAATAGCTCTAATGCTTCTTTCTCTATCACTTAGGTCAGAAGAGTTATGAGGAATTCTGGTTTTATAAAGCATCTGTCTAAGCTCTTCGTCAGATTTCTTTTCTAGTCTTATTCTCAGTGACTCGTCACGGGGTACTTTCGCAAGTTTATATCCTTTAAGTACTGATTCTACATACATTCCTGTACCACCACATAATATCGGAATATTATTATTTTCTTTTATTTTCTTATATGCTTTAAAAAAATCTTTCTGGTATTCATATACATTGTACTCATATCCTGCATCAACAATGTCGATTAGATGGTATGGAACTTCAATTCCGTTGACATTAAATTCTTTTAGGTCTTTGCCACTACCTATATCCATACCTCTATATACTTGTCTTGAATCAGCACTGAGAATTTCTCCTCCAATCATTGCAGCAAGATTAGTTGCTAATTTGGTTTTACCACTTGCTGTGGTGCCTAAAATACTTATTAATCTATTTTCCATTAGTATTTAATGTTCTTTCAATATTTTCGATTTGGTAAAGATAATCTCTTATTTCATTTAAATGAGAGATATTACAGTTTTCAAAATTAAAATTATTAATATTTGGTTTACTTACTTTATAGCTTTCAAGTTGTTGAATAAAAGTGATCAAGTTCTTATTATCATTGGATCCGGTATTTGAGAATTTGAGAAATTGTAATATTTTTAAACCATCAAAATAATCATGTATTGCTTTGGTAAAATGAAATAAATCTTTATTGTTCTTTCTTAACTTATTCCAAAGGTTATCTATATCAATACAATTATGCAACAAAAAAGTATCAATTGGTGTTTCAATATTCCTAATAAAAAGTTGAGGGATTAGGGAATAGAATATTTTTATTTCATTAAAAGAATATGTAGAGTATATAGGGTAGGAGTTCCAGTCTCCATTGCTGCCTTTTATCATTGCTGGACCAGTGCCAAAAAAAACTCTATCAGAAAATCTTGCAGCAGGTTTTACAATTTCTTTATTCCAATTGTTTATGGGTTTATATTTTACCATTTTTTGTAGAAAATAAAAATCTTCGCCACTTTTTTTAGGTGTAAAACCTCCGATTTTTCTTAAGGCCTTAACTTTAAATGCAATTGCTGAGCCTAAAGCTGAAAATGAATATGGACTCGAAATTTTAAATAAATTAAGTAAATAAGTTCTCATGTAAATTTCGTACCTAAGTATAGCCTTATTTGCTTTTGGGTCATCGTTTAAAGGATGATAATATGGTATTGAGATAGTCTCATAATTCTTGTTCTGAGTAAAATTATCATTAATAGACTGAAAATAATTTGATGAGAATTCGGTATCTCCATCTAGACTAATAATAATATCTTCATCATTAGCTACATTATTGATTTCGTCAATTATTATTTTTCTTGCCCAACCTACTCCTAACTTTTTGCCTTGCCAACCTTTTCCCGGTGTACATTTATCTATTACATTAATTTTATTGTTAGTAGTTTTGGAGAAATCTTGAATGTATTCTATCGTTTTTACATTTCTTTTACAAATATCAATCTTTGCATTATCTTTCCACCAATTATCAGGTTGATTTACACAGAAATAAATTGTGAAATTTGTGTGAGTTTGAGATTTGATTCTTTCCAACAATGAATGAATATTATCAAGTTCATCCAGAAGAGGAATAGCGATAAAGATATGAGTATTATGCAAAAGTTAAATCTATAAAATTATCTTCTTGTAAATTTAAATCTTTTTCTGCCTTTTTTAAAAATCTTACGATTTTTTCGGCCAGTTTTTCTTGAATTAATTCTCACATAACCAGAGCGACCTCCATTATATCGAGCTTTATGTTTATACCTATTTGTAATATGGTATCCATTAAATCCAAAGTGATATTGAAGTCCAATATTGTAATAATTGTAACCTTCAATTCCAGCAAAGTAGGACGAGTTATCATTAGGAGTAGCATCGAGCTTGTCAGAATTAATAACGTGCATGCTGCCTTCGAGATTAATTGATAAGTTTCCGCCAATATAAAACTTTGCACCAAAAGCAATATTTCCAATAGTCTCTGTCATTGGGATAAAAGGTCCTCCTTCTGTTTTAGGAACTCCAAAACCATTGGTGCCTATTAATTTACCTGTAGTAGTAGAATATTTCCATGAGCGAGAATTTGACATTCCAATACCTAAAGAAGTATAGGCCATCCAATGACGTCTGCGATCAATACCAAGAATGATATTTGTAAGGTTTGAGGTTATGTTTAAATTATATTCAAAAAGCCATGCCTCAAACCAGGCCGAACTAGTTTCTTTTGTTCCTTGTATATAACCGTACTGAATATTTCCCAATAAGCCAACATAGGGACCAAACCACTTTTCTAAATTAATACCACCCATCATTTGCATATCCTGATAAAAATATTTAGAAAATGGAGTGGCGTTTAATCCTCCTGATTCAGCTCTTAAATCCCCAAAGAAAGAAGTTCCGCCTAAATGAAATCCAACTGCCCAATCTGTTCCGTATGGGTTATATCTCTTGGCTTCAACTTTAGAAAAGAAAAATAATAAAACAGTAGATAAAAGTAAAACTCTTAATTTCATTTGTGACAAATTTTATTTACAAGTCTGAAAAATATACCTCAACGTGGCAAAGATAATTATTTTATTGATATAATTAGTCAAGCAATTTACTTGTTTTTAGATGTTGTTCAATAATATTTTTAGATGCGTGAAATTATTGTAAATAGATGGATGAAAAAATATATTAAATTCGATATTAATTTTTAATAAATCTACTGTTGATATAGTCATTTATGTCAGCAATAGACTTGATTTCTTGTGAAGAATTCCCACTTCTTACATAGAATTTCTCAATCGATTGGCCATCTTTATTCTTCATTTTTAAGAATAATGCCGTATCAGCTGCTAATACCAATATTTTACAAACAAATTTACCTTCTTCAGCTTCTTCAAACTGCATTCTTATATTTTTACTTACATAATTAACACCCATTTGTGTATGAAGTAAGTTGCGTAAATGTATTTCGAAAAAGTCTGTGGTGCTTTTTTTAAGTGTTTTTAAATCAGCATCTAAGCCTAAAATATTTTTATCGTCGTCAACGCCAATTAGTAATATTCCACCATCGGTATTACCAAAAGCAGCAATAGTCTTGAAGATAACCTTCTCTAATTCAGGATTCACCTTTTCCTGCCTATAATCCCACCTTAATGATGATTTAAATTCTAAGGTTCTACTTTCATCTTCATTAAGAATTTTATGGCATTTAGGGATGTCATTTTGTGAAATTTTCGAAGTTCTAGAGAATTTATATATAAATAATAATATTGAAATCAAAATTGTAAAAATAGCAAACCAAAATACTATATTTGAATTGCTGTTTTTAGTTGCCTTTTCAAGTAGATCTTGATTGTTGATACTCAGTAAATAAAAATTTATCCCAATATTTTCTATAGGCTTTTTAAAATAATTCCATATTATGCTATTTTGATAGTTGAAATTAAATATTCCGGAATCTAAATTAGAAAACTTATAATAATGTTTCAATGTGAGAATTTTTAAACTGTCATTTGGTAATGTGTCTTGTGAAATATTTTTAAATGTTTCGGTTATTCCAGAGCTAAGATTTAGATTATTACTATCATTTGTTTGGATTAACAGGTTAACGTTATCATATTTTGAGTAAGTAGAAAATGCTTTTAGTAATCCTAATCTGGAGAAACGTAGTAAAATTAAATTATTGGTTCCATTAGAATTGTATGGGTATGCCATATAAAAAAGTTCATTATCACCATTTTCAATATTGATATTTTTATTGTTGGTATTAAAAAACCAAGATATTCTATTTTGCTTATTTTTTAAGTTTTTAAACCATTGCAATTGCCTAATACTAAGTTCATGGCTTTCATCCCAGCTACTTACTACTTTGTTATTTTTATACCTTTTCCATTTAATAATATCTGTTTTATTAGTGCTGTCGAAAGCAAGAATATAGCTATCATTAGATTTGTTTATAATAAACTTATTATTGTTTTGAATAAAAATAATAGAAATTAAATATGGGTTATTTTGAATTAATTCCAGGAAATACTTTTCTGTTAAAGCAGTGTTTTTTACTGTATTTGTATCATGAAATGTCTTTTGTATTACTGAGATATTATTTGTTAAGAGGGTAGTAAAATTGTTTAATGAATTGTCAAATATTGCAACCTCACTTTTAAAGACACTCTCGGGATAAATATCTTTATTATTATCTAATACGGCAGTCCATCTAATAACTATACAGAGTGGCTTAAAAGTTCAAGTTCAAGGCTTGCTGCTTTTTTGTAAAGCGCAGTATACTAAGGTATATGAGCATTTACAAAAAGTAGCATAACGCAGAAATTGGGC
>Ga0256842_1000099_pt1 | contig 65794 bp, 46 predicted proteins | sample 4559240metaG_FD_185973 | JGI IMG/M metagenome (GOLD analysis project Ga0256842, IMG submission 185973) | Hydrothermal vent microbial communities from Guaymas Basin, Mexico - 4559-240 | ecosystem: Environmental > Aquatic > Marine > Hydrothermal vents | place: Mexico: Guaymas Basin | collected... | reverse complement strand
GTATTTTAATTATTATTTAATTTTATTTACCCCCAGCTGCCGCACGAAGAACTAAGCCGCTACCGCACGATTCCATCGTGTGGTGTGTATAACAGGCATACCATAACAGGCTATTAAAAGAATAAAATAATTAACCAATAGAATCATTTTTCATATATTTGCATTATGAGCAGAAATCACAAATTCCATAATCCTGACGGAGCATACTTTATAAGCTTTGCTATTGTATAGTGGCTGGATGTATTTACTAGATTATTGTGGAGAAAAAGGAGTGTTAAATGGAGTTGTTATTATAAGCTAATTTGCTGAATACCACACGAAAGGATTCGTGCGCTAGTGGAGTCTCGTCGGTAAACGAAAGCAACGATAGCCTAACGAAACCAGAAACGAAAACCGACGATATTAAACGAAAATAGCAATTTTCTTTCTACATCTAGAGAGGCTGTCAACTCATTGTAATTAATAGGGTTAAACAATAAACTCGTAAATAGAGAAAATTACAAGAATTATCATTCCCGAAAAACCGACGAAATAATTTCGTTTTTTAACGAAACTAACGATTTGATAAAATGCTAGATTTTCAATTAGAAAAGCTATAAAGCCCAATGTATAAGGGTATCAGTAATAAACGAAAGCAACGATAGCCTAACGAAACCAGAAACGAAAACCGACGAAAAAAAACGAAACACCTAGTAATTATCGACAAAAACACATATAGCTGAAAGTTTATACCTTTGCAACCAAATCAAAAAACCCTGCAAAGTTTTAAAAATAGCAATTAGTATATGCATATAAGAGGATTAGAAGAGTTTATTAAGTACATCAAAGGCAGAGCATACAATTTGGATAAAAGGTATGCAAAAAGTAATAATACCGTTAAGGTATCCGTGTATTTCATAAATAACAACGAAAAAACAGCCGTTATTTTTCTCCAAGATAGAAAATCACTTTTTAAGATAGAACAAAAAATCATTATTCATAATCCCGAAATAGTCGAAGTAGAGATTATAACTAATGGTATAAAGGAGCGACACAAATACAATTATAACACATCTCCCTATTTCGTTAACGAAAACAATAATAATAGAAACGAAACATTTAACGAAAGACACGGAAAAGCTAACGAAAAAGGAAACGAAAACAATGATAATTCAGGTTTTGAAGCACAGCGCGCTGAATATACTGAAAGCATAGTCAGTAAACGATTAGAAGAAGTAAGAAGAGAACGAGAACTAAAGGAGCTAAGAATAGAATTAGAGCAGAAAGACAATATTTTAGCAAAAATCAACAACGAAATAGAACTTCTTCAATCAAAGTTAAAAGAACAAAACAAAAAAATAGCAGAATTACATAGAACCATTGAATCCAATAGACTTTAATCATTATAAAGTCTAACGATAAACTTGAGGGCTTTGCACGCATTACAGGTGATATTTTACAAAGTATAGGTTATGAAAACAAAGAATAGTAAAGCCAATCCAAGCTTTCGTTTCTCTTTTCGTTAACGATTTCGTCATTTTTCGTTTTTCTTATTCGCTTAATTAAGAGCGACATAGAACTCAATGCCTTTTTACTGCTATAGTTAAGTGTGTTTTATTCTCAGTTTTCAATACTAAAAAAATTATGTGATGCATTATTACATTGCAAAGATATTTTATATATCTTTGCAGCATTATTAATTAAATAATATTTGAAATGGATAGTAATATTGAGACCTATTTTAATGAGAAGCAATTTGATAGGCTAATGCAACTTGCTGAAATAATAGAAGCAAGTCATAAGCCCGATATTAAGATGTTGGAGCTTATTAATAACGATACTTACAATAATATGAATGGTGTAGGTTTATTTGATTACGATTATATTGAGCGTGGGCACTCAGCTGCAAAAGGAGTTCTAAATAAACCATCACAAATGAATCTAGTGTTTTACTTTTATCTGAATATCATTTTAGACTTAAAGGCTTTTGGTCTTAATAAAAACAGATTGCATAAAGTTAAGTCGTATTTATTTGGGGAAATACCTTTATTAAATGAATTAGGAGGAACGGATTCGTTAACGAAATCGTTAACGGAATTTATTAAAACTAGTGAATTTAAGAACCCACAGACTAAGGAAACCTTATTAAGTAGGATTAATTCGGGTGATTTTATAAACGATTTGGAGAATAAAAGCGTATCGCTATTGTTTATGAATATATTTAAACTTATTTCTGTATCTCACGATATTTATTTACTAATTGATGTGAATATGGATGCTATGTTCATTGATGAAATGGAGTTGAGCAATCAAGATCTAATAGATTTGGGTAAGGATTCTAGGATTATTATTCCTTTGAAGCAGTATCTAGTGAATTTCGTTGGAAATTTCACTAAGCATGACTTTATTTCTCGCACTAAGCTGTTAAACGAAAATGATATTGAAGTTTTAGAGCAATTGAAGCAAAATGATATTGATAGTGTAACGATTAAATTTCATAAGGGAAAACCTAATATCATGGAAGTTAAAAAGCAAACTAAGATTGAGATTCAGTCTCGTTTGTCGGAAGTCCTATTAAAAGGAGGATTTGAAGATATTATTATAAAGACAAAGCAGGGCTCTATTAACTATTCTCAGCTTACAACGAAAACGAAATTATAACGAAATCGTTAACGAAAAGCATAACGGAATCGTCAACGAAAAACACGAAAACACAAACGAAAATAAACGATAAATCAATAACACTCCTGATTAGCAGGACATATTTAGTTATGAGCACCAAATCAACACCTGATATGTGCTCTTATTTACACTAAATGAGTAACGAATTATTAAACGATAGTAACGAAAAAGAGAGATTAACGATTGAAGAACTTAGAGAATGTGAAGGATTTGAAGATTACAGTAATAAAGAGGCTAAAGATATGGTCAATTTTATTTATGATATTTCCGTAGTCCTTTTCAATTACGCACAAACTAATTATATATAATTTATGAGCGAATTAACAAAATTTAGACAATTCTTAAAGCCTATTCAAGAAATAGAAGCCATCACCATACAAGAAGCATGGTTCTATTCCAGAGTGTCAAGTAAAAATCAATATGAGAATAATGATAGTATAAAGAATCAGAATGATGTTTCTAATTTATACGCAAAAAAGCATGACTTGAGCATTACTAAAGTTTTGGGAGGAACATATGAATCTGCTAAAGGTGATTTCACCCGAAAGGAATTTATGAAATTGATTAATGAAGTTAAAAGGTCAAGAAAACGCCCAAAGTATATTCTCATATTTATTATGAGTCGTTTTTCGAGAACTGGCGGCAATGCTATTGCTTTAGCAAATATGTTAGTTGAAGATTTAGGAGTGCATTTGATAGAGACATCTTCTGGATTAAATACCGAAACTGATATAGGCAAGATGGCGATTTATAAAAAGTTAATTGCGGCTCGTGAAGAAACGATGTCTCGTATGGATTCTATATTGCCAGGGATGAAAACAGCTCTTAGAAATGGGAAATGGTTGGGGCAAGCTCCTTTAGGTTATACTAAATTTGGCCCATACGTAAAGGATGAAGCTAGATTTGCAGCTAGAACACGAATAGAGATAAATAAAGATGGAGAAGCTTTAAAAGAGGCTTGGAAATGGAAACGAAGAGGGGAACGAGATATTCATATTATTGAAAAGCTTAAAAAGAGAGGGGTAGATATGACCTTGAAGCATATTCATAAGATGTGGCAAAAGCCTTTCTATGCAGGAATTATTATTCATAATTTAATAGATAAGCCAGTCAAGGGAGATTGGCAAGCTATGGTGTCTGAAAAAGACTTTCTATATATCAATAACAAGCTTAAAGAAAATAAAAGGGAAATTAAAGGCTATCAAAAGGAAACGATAAATGACCCGAGACCGCTTAATGGCGATGTGTTATGTAGTGAATGTGGATTTAAGTTGGTAGGCTATGTAAAAAAGAAAAAGATTATTTCTACTGGTGCAGTGAGACTTACCCATTATTATAAGTGCTTTAAATGTGGTGGAGTTCATATTAATGCTAATACAACTAAAAATGCTCTTTCAAAAGGGCTGCATGAACAATTTAAGGAGTTTTTAGGTTCTTTCAGCTTTGATAAGAAACTTGAAAAACCACTTGCCATGAGTTTAGTAAAAATGATTGTCAGTAGGGATGAGGAAATGAAGAAAGAAGCAAAGTTTACTAAAAAGAAAATTAGTGAACTTAGAAAAGAAATAGAAACGGTAGAAGAGCGATTTGCAATAGGGAAGATTCCAGAGAAAATTTACGAGAAATTCTCAAAAAAATATGCGGAAGATATTTTTAGATTAGAGCAAAATTTACCCAATACTATTGTATCTACTTCGACCCTTAATAAAAAGATTAATAAAGTGATAAATACAATTCAAAACCTTGATGAGATATGGGATTCGGGTAGTTATGAAATGAAAAAGGCAATTCAAAAGATTGTATTTCCTAATGGGATGGTCGTTCAATCAGATAATCGTCAACTTCGACCCTCTGGATATAATTATTTACTTTATGCAATTACATCAATTAAAGGAAGTTATAAGGGAAATAAAAAAGGGACTACCCAACTGATTTTGGATAAGTCCCTGATTGCGGAGAATGAGGGATTCGAACCCCCGGAGGTGTGACCCTCAACGGTTTTCAAGACCGCCGCATTCGACCACTCTGCCAATTCTCCGTCGGCAAAAGTAAATCTTTTTCCTTTCCATGCAAGTCTTTTTTATACCTTTTTAAAAATTTATAATAAACTCTTGAATTTGTGTAAATTAAATATATATTTTTTATTAAAGTAATTAATTTTAGTCTTGTTTTAGTATTTTGAATGTTGTTTTTAGGATGTAAAAAATGCATTTTTTAAAGAATGCTTCATTTTATACAGAGCTTATAAATTATATTGTTTTATTTTTTAATTCGGATTATTCACAAATAATGCTAACGATTAAGTAAAACTAATAACCTAAGTTCAACATAAGATATCACTCACATAAAGCCAATTGAGCATTAGATTTGTTGCTAAAAATCACAAACTTTTTTTTGGAGAGGGTTACCGCATTGCAGCTCGCTATTCATTGTTTATTTACATAAAAGCAAAGCGAATTGTATATATAGTGAGGGCTTAATAGAAAAAACCTCCAAAATTACTAGCTTTGGAGGTTATTGATTAAATAAGTTATATATCTCTATTTCATTTCTTCAGCGAAATACTTATAAAAATATACTATTGTCTCCATGCCTTTATAAAAGTTAAATAGAGGATAGTTCTCATTTGGAGAATGTATTGCGTCAGATTCCAATCCAAAACCCATTAATATAGATTTAATACCTAAAACGCTTTCAAAAGTTGAAATTATTGGAATACTACCTCCGGAACGAGTTGGGACAGGTACTTTATTAAAAGTTTTAGTATAAGCTTTTTCTGCAGCTTTATAAGCAGGCATTGTAATAGGAGAGACGTAAGCTTGTCCTCCATGAAGCGGTGTAACTTCAACTTTAATATATGGAGGTGCAATAGATTCAAGATGTTCTTTTACCATTTTGCTTATCTTTTCATTATCTTGATTTGGTACTAGTCTCATGCTTATTTTTGCATGTGCTACCGAAGGAAGTACAGTTTTGGCACCTTCTCCAGTATAACCACTCCATATACCATTAACGTCAAGAGAAGGTCTGATACCTGTTCTCTCATTTGTAGAATAACCTTTTTCGCCGTAAACTTCTTTAATGTCAAGGGCTTTTTTATATGATTCTAAATCAAATGGTGCTTTTGCCATTTTCTTTCTTTCATCATCACTCACAATTATAACATCATCATAAAATCCTGGAATGGTGATATGGTTGTTTTCGTCTGTTAGCGAAGCGATTAGTTTGGCTAGTTCATTGGCTGGATTTGCAACTGCTCCACCAAAAATACCACTATGTAAATCATGATCCGGACCGGTAACTTTTACTTCCACATAACTTAAACCTCTTAATCCTGTAGTTATCGAAGGTATATCTTGTGCTATCATTCCTGTATCAGAAACTAAAATAGTATCGGCTTTTAGCATATCTTTATTTTGTTCGCACCATTTACCTAAACTTGGAGACCCGATTTCCTCTTCTCCTTCAATCATAAATTTCACATTAACGGGAAGGAGGTCGCTAGCTACCATGCTTTCAAAGGCTTTAATATGCATAAATGACTGTCCTTTGTCATCATCAGCTCCACGAGCAAATATTTTTTCATCACGTACTTCAGGCTCAAATGGAGGACTATCCCATAAATCTAATGGGTCAACAGGCATAACATCATAATGTCCATATACTAAAACCGTTGGCTTTCTGGGGTCGATTAATTTTTCGGCATATACAACCGGATTGCCTTCCGTTGGCATTACCTTTGCCTTATCAGCTCCTGCAGCTAATAGTTTTGCTTTCAATGCTTCTGCCATTCTTATCATATCGGGCTTATTTTCTTCAATGGAGCTTATAGATGGTATTCTAATAAGTTCAAATAATTCTTCAAGAAATACTTCTTTGTTTTGTTCTAAGTAATCAATTGCTTTGTTCATATAGTAAAATCTAGTGTTTATATTATGCCACGAATTTAATAATTCTTTTCTTTGATATATTAAAAAAGTATGAAAATATAATTTTGTAATTATATATTATTCATAAATTTTGCTTTGAGTAGATGCGAAGTGCCAAAGTCTGTTGAAATATTCTAATATTTCGAAGGTTTTTCAATGTAGCTGAAGCATTAAGACTAAGAATATCCAAATTTGAGGTCATCTAAATCAGCCTGTTCTGAACTTGTTTCGGGAGGGTTTCCCTGCATTGCACCTTGCTATTCATTGCTTATTGATACAATTTGCTTTGCTTTTATATACATAATGCGGGTAATGAAAAAACTTTTTTTGAATATTATTTTAATAAATCAAAAAAATGCATTTGCTGGTCGCAATCTACCGATTTGAAAAATATTTTCCTATCTTTGACCAAATTTTACAAATTGTTATGGAAGAAGAAAAGAAATATTCGTGGTGGCCATTATTTTTTACCAATTTTTTTAGTACTTTTAATGATAACTTAATCAAATGGTTAGTTGTTTTTGTAGGTTCTACTTGGGTTGAAAAAGCAGAACAGAGTACAGTAATGACTGTGGCAGGAGCAATGTTAGTGTTGCCATTTATTATTATTTCACCCTATGCCGGAAAACTATCAAAAATGTACGAAAAAAAGATGATTATGGTATGGGGAAAAGCAGCTGAAATCCCTATTATGTTTGTGGCAATTGCTGGTTTCTATTATCATAATTTACCTGTCATTATGGTCTCAGTATTGCTTATGGGAACTCAAAGTGCTTTGTTTTCTCCAGCAAAATATGGACTTATAAGAGATATTAAAGGAGTAGAGGGAATACCTTTTGGAACCGGAGCTATGGAGATGTTAACTTTTGTTGGAGTTTTATTAGGTACTGTAGCAGCAGGAATCATGGCTGATCATTATCAGCTGGATTATTTGTCCTATATTCTAGTTGGAGTTGCTGTATTTGGATATATTATGTCGAAATTTATTAAAGCTAATGAGTCGCCGGTAATGGATAAGCCTAAGGGGACTATGTTTTTTTGGTCTTTTATTTACAAACAATATAAATTAAATAATAATTTTCCAGGTGTTAACTATGCTGTTTTTGGTTTGTCAATGTTTTGGCTAATTGGAGCACTTGTACAATTTGTTATTAAAACTCATGGTATTGAAATACTGGAAGTTTCAAATACTGTTGTGGGATATACTATGGCTATAGCCGCAGTTGGTATTGCTGCCGGTGCTATTTTTACTGGTTGGCTATCAGGGAAAATTGTACATCTTGGATACGTTTTTATTGGAAGTATTGGATTGGGAATAAGTTCATTATTAATAATTATTCTAAAGCCTGATTTGTATTTGTTTCAATTCTTGATTTTCTTAACTGCTTTTTTTGCTGGTTTTTATAAAGTGCCACTTAATGCTTATATTCAAGATAGAGTAAAGGGTAGATTGCTTGGTGATTCTTTGGGATATTTAAATATTTCAGTGTTTATTTTTATACTATTGGCTTCAGTAGTTTATGAAGTGATTATGCAATTAACAAATAAAAACACATTGTATGTTTTTGCATTTATTGCATTATCATCAATTTTTGTCGGTATATATTTCTTCTTTAGAGTTCCTGGTGTAAAAAGTGATTTTGTTAAAATATTGAAAGGTGATTTAGGAAGAAAATACATTGAAGAATAATAGTCTGAATTTGGTATAATATTTATCTCATATAAAATCATTAGCATGCCATATTTATTGCAAATAGCTGAGTTAGGGCTATTATGAGAGTTTGTTTTTAGTGAAAAAAATAACGCGATATTTTAATTTATATCTATACTAATTTATAGACAATATTAGGTTTTGTTTTAAGAAATTTTAGAAATTCTTTAGCATCGACTTTTATTTTCTTTGGTTTCATTTCAAGAAAACTATTACCATCCTTAAAGAAAATATTAATTCCTACATTGCCCGGATTGTTTTTTACTTGTGAAACAATCTCTTGTACTAAATTAATATCTAATTCGTCTAAAATAATCTGAATATTAAATTTTTTAGCTTTGTTGTCTATAACTTTATCAAGCAAATCAATATGTTCAATGTTTAATTCTATCTTATCTTTATCTCTGTATGATTCTTTGATATTACCTTCCACATAGACGAAATTGTCAATTTGTAACAGGTGATTATATTTCAAAAATTTGTCTGTAAAAAGTGGAAATTCAACATTTCCTGTTTTATCTTCAACAGTAAAAAATCCATATTTATTGCCACTACTAATAGCCTCTTTCGTAATGCTTCTTGTCACAATACCACCAAATCTCACATGCTTTTTACTTTTATTTTTAATAAAATCATGAATATTAGCAGTAGTATCACTTATAAAATATTTAAAAGTATCTTTGTAGATATCAAGGGGATGACCACTTAAATAAAAACCAATAAGCTCTTTTTCTAAATTTAATTGTTTAAGATTGCTCCATCTTTCAGCTTCAGGGAATTCCGGATTTTGAATTTGCACCTCTTCCATATCTCCAAAAAGAGAAGCTTGTGACGAATTTGCCATACTTTGTACCTTGTTGCCATGTTTAATTAACCTTTCTATAAAAGTTTCATTTTCATTATAGGCAGCAAAATATTGTGCACGATGCACATTAGGTTGTATTTCGTCAAAACCTCCTGAAATTGCTAGGGCTTCAATGGCTCTTTTATTTACAGAACGTAAATTTACCCGCGCTATAAAATCAAAAATATCTTTAAAGTTTCCATTTTCCTTTCTTTCTTTTACAATTGTTTCAACAGCAGTTTCTCCAACACCTTTAATGCCAGCCATTCCATAACGAATCTCGCCTTGGGCATTTACTGTGAAGTTTGAATAACTTTCATTGATGTTTGGCCCAAGTACTTTTATGCCCATTCTGTTACATTCATTTAGGTACAGATTGAGTTTGCTAATATCTTTAAGTTCGTGGCTTAAAACTGAAGCCATAAATTCAGCAGGGTAGTGAGCTTTTAGATAAGCTGTTTGATATGATACATAGGAATAACAAGTAGCATGTGATTTGTTAAATGCATATTTAGCAAATGCTTCCCAGTCATGCCATACTTTCTCTACTTTCTTTAAATCATGACCATTTTTTTTACAACCATCAAAGAATTTAATTTTTAATTCATCCATCATGGATTTTATTTTCTTTCCCATTGCTTTTCGCAATGAGTCAGATTCCCCACGACTAAAGCCTCCAAGCTTACGAGCAAGAAGCATTACTTGCTCTTGATATACAGTAATACCATATGTTTCATCAAGGTATTCCTCCATGCCTTCGAGGTCGTAGGTGATTTTTTCTTTTCCATGTTTACGAGCAATAAAGCTATCAATATATTCCATTGGTCCAGGACGATATAAAGCATTCATTGCTATTAGATCTTCAAATTTACTTGGCTTTAAGTTTTGAAGATGCTTCTTCATTCCGTCAGATTCAAATTGAAAGAGACCGGATGTTTCTCCTTTGCTGTAAAGTTCAAATGTTTTTTTATCTTCAAGCGAAATATGATCTATATCTACATCTACACCTTTTGAAAGTTTGATGTTAGCAATTGCATCTTTAATAATGGTGAGAGTTTTTAGACCTAGAAAATCCATTTTTAACAGGCCAATAGATTCAATATAATGTCCATCATATTGAGTTGCATAGTCTAATACGCTATCTTTTACATTAGTGATAGGTACATAGTTGTCAAGGTCATCTTTGCTAATAATAATACCACAAGCATGCGTTCCTGTACTTTTTACTGAACCTTCAAGTCGTTGAGCAAAGTCAAGTACCGAGCGATTTTCCTCGCTGCCTTCTTTAAGCTCACTCATAAGCTCAGGGACATCATTAAAAGCAGATTCTAAATTTGTACCTGGTTTTTCGGGAACTAATTTAGCTAGTTTGTCAGCCTCAGGAAGTGGTAGTTTTTGTACTCTGGCAACATCTCTAATAGCAGATTTTGCGGCCATAGAACCGAAAGTGATTAGGTGTGCTACTCTTTTTGCTCCATATTTATTCTTAACCCATTGCAATACTCGATCTCTTCCTTCGTCATCAAAATCAATATCAATATCGGGCATTGATATACGATCAGGATTAAGAAATCTTTCAAAAAGCAGATTGTATTTTAATGGATCTATGTCTGTTATTTTCAGGCAATAGGCCACGGCAGAACCAGCAGCACTTCCTCTTCCGGGACCTACAGAAACTCCCATTTCTCGTGCAGCTTTCAAGAAATCCCATACAATTAAAAAATATCCAGGGAATCCCATTTTCTTGATTGTATCCAGTTCAAAATCTAACCTTGTTATGGTTTCAGTATCAAGTTTTTTTCCCCATCTATTATGAGCGCCTTCATAAGTAATATGTCTAAGGTAATCATCTTCATTTGCAAAACCATCTGGAAGCAAGAAGTCTGGCATTATTGGAGTTTTGTCTAGTTCAAAGGTCTCTATTTTTTCAGCTATTTCTTGAGTGTTAGCTAATGCTTCGGGTAAATCTCCAAATACCTTATTCATTTCTTCAGTACTTTTAAACCATTCTTGTCCGGTATATCTTGTCCTTTTTGGGTCATCGATATCTTTGCCGGTATTTAAGCAAATAAGTCTGTCGTGAGCTATATAATCTTCCTCATTTAAATAGTGAACATCATTTGTGGCAATATATTTTACATTATGCTTTTTAGCTAACTCTAAAATAATTTTATTTACAAAATTCTGATCTCGAATAGTTTGTGTATTCATCTCAGGGTCAGTAGCTTGATGTCTTTGAATCTCAAGATAGAAATCATCTCCGAAAATCTCTTTGTATTCTAATAAAGATTTTTCTGCTTCATCAAAACCATTGCTCATAAGTTTTTGAGGAATTTCTCCTCCTAGACATGCTGAAGTGGCAATTATTCCTTCATGATACTTTCGAAGTAAGTCTTTATCTATTCTTGGTTTATAATAATAACCATCAGAAAAGGAAATACTAGATAGTTTGATAAGATTTTTATACCCAATTTCGTTTTTAGCTAAAAGTACTAAATGATATCTTTTCTTGTCGATATTTTCTTTATCAAGATGAGTTCTGTAAGCGACATAGGCTTCCATTCCAAGTATTGGTTTGATACCTTCACTCATCATGTTTTTGTGAAATTCTTTAACACCAAACATGTTTCCGTGGTCGGTAATAGCTACAGCTTTATAGTTTAAATCTTTAGCTTTTTTGACAAGCTTTTTGATCTTTGTTAAACCGTCTAAAATAGAATACTGTGTATGAAGGTGTAGATGTACAAAAGAAGTGTTTTCTTGAGGAATTGTCTTTTGTTCATTTTTAATACTATCTGTTTCACTTGATGAAGAATTATCTGCGTTTTCATCTAAGTCGTTGGGATTGTATGGCTTAGTGTCTAAACCAATTGCTTTTATTGTTTTTGGATTATTCTGCAAAAATTCTTGATACTCTTTATCAGAAAGTTTTAAATCATTGGCAGTAATTATATTAAGCCTATGCAGTTCTAAAAAACATCTGGCAGTAGCTTCAACATCAGCAGCTGCATTATGAGCTAAGCCAAAACTTTCATTAAACAACTTTTTATGAAGTTCTTCAAGTTTAGGATATTTAAAACCACCATTTTTTCTTCCTGGTATTGCGCAGTAATTCACTGAAAACTGCATTGTATCGATAGAAGGAATGTCTGTTAATGGATTCTTGATGTTTTTTCTGTAATATTCTGCTCCTAAAATATTATTGTCAAAACTCACATTGTGACCAACAAGAAAATTACATTTAGATGCAATTTTGGAAAATTCTTCTAATACAAAAGTTAAATCCATGCCGAATTTTTCTGCTCTTTCAGTTGTAATTTGATGAATTTTAACTACATCATAAGGGATTTCGTAGTCCTCAGGTTTAATTATATAATTTTTTACTTCAATGAGCTTACCTTTTTTATCATGTACTTGCCATGCAATTTGTACCATTCTGGGCCAATTGTCGCTATCACTTACAGGAGCTTTGAAATTATCGGGTAAACCAGTGGTTTCTGTATCGAAAATTATATACATATTGGTATGTTTTAACAAAAAAAATGGTCTGTAAAATTATAAAAAATGGTAGAGGTAAAATCGTTTGTTGATAAATTAATTGAATATTTTTTTGTGGACTTTTATTTGTTCTTCTTTCAATTATTTAGTGCTTGTAAGAAAACTGTCAAATTTTTAGAATTGGAATATTATAGTAGAGAGCTTTATTTCTTTAAAAAGTTTTGGTGTTTGAGTATCAACCAGTTAGAAAGTTAAGGATATTCTTAAAAGAAACAATTGTGAACTTGTAGAGTTTTCTTGCAGGCACAATTTAGCAAAATTCAACTTATTGATGCTAAGGTGAATTATTTATAATATTAAAAAATATTTATTTCTGGTTTTCTTAGGATTTGATATATATTTGCAACTAATTTAAAGAGCTAAAATATTTCAATTTTTGATATTATGATTCAGAGAATTCAAAGCGTATTTTTAGGTTTAGTATTTGTTGCAGTTGCAGTTTTTTCATTTTTACCTTTGGTAATTTTTCAGGCAGGTGAAAGAGTTTTTTATATGGGTGTTTTTCGTTTTGAAGGAGTAGAAGAACTGCCTTTTAGTGCTGATCTTCCAAATATTTGGCCTATAGCAATTCTATCGGCTTTACTTGGTGTATTGGCAGGAGTAAGTATATTTAGATATAAAAATAGAAGTCAGCAGTTAAAAATAAATATGTTTAATATTCTTGTCAATATTGCTCTGTTAATTAGCATATTTGTTTATGCTGATATGGTAGGTCAATTGGCAGATGTAAATGAAAAGGTGGTTTATGATTTTGGAGCATATATTCCTATAGTTACTATAATATTGCTTATTCTTGCTAACAGAAGTATTAGAAAAGATGAAAAGCTAGTTAAAGCTGCTGATAGATTGCGTTAATATTAAACTATTCTTTGTTTCTGAATGAATAATGTGGGTTAACTAGTTAATATTTGGTTGAAATATAGTCGATATTATTCTTTTATTCTTAGCTCTAAAAAGTCATATCCAAATATTCACTTATTTGTGTTTATATACATATAAAAATTATTTATATAGAGTATATAGTACATATATAATCAGTTGATTATAGTCTAAGTTTTTCAACAAGAATTTGTTTATAATAAAAGCAGGATTTTATGTTAATTCTAAGTCATTTTTTATTAAATTCGTAAACTGGTTTTCAGAATTAAAACAGTAATTTAAATTATTGAAAATCAAACAAATACATTATATTTGACAATATTTTATAAATAATATACGATGACCGAAGAAGGAAATAACGAAAATTTAGAAAATGTAGAGTTTAATCACGGGCATATTGTTAATGTTGATATCGAAAAACAGATGAAATCAGCATATATCGATTACTCTATGTCAGTGATTGTGAGCAGAGCTTTACCTGATGTAAGAGATGGTTTTAAACCAGTGCATAGAAGAGTTCTTTTTGGAATGCTTGATTTAGGTGTATATTCTAATAAACCACATAAAAAATCGGCAAGAATTGTTGGTGAAGTTTTGGGTAAGTATCACCCACATGGTGATAGTTCGGTATATGATACTATGGTGCGTATGGCACAAGATTGGTCATTGCGATATCCTTTAGTAGATGGACAAGGTAACTTTGGTTCTATTGATGGTGATAGTCCGGCAGCAATGCGTTATACTGAAGCTAGATTGAGGAAGATATCAGAAGAGATGCTCGGTGATTTAGATAAAGATACAGTTGATTTTCAGTTAAACTTTGATGACACATTAAAAGAACCTACAGTACTTCCAACACGAATTCCAAACTTATTGGTAAATGGTACTTCAGGTATTGCTGTGGGGATGGCAACAAATATGGCTCCTCACAATCTTACTGAAAGTATTAACGGATGTATTGCATATATTGATAATAACGATATTACTATTCCTGAATTAATGCAGTATATCAAGGCTCCTGATTTTCCAACAGGTGGAGTAATATACGGGTATGAAGGAGTTAGGGATGCTTATGAGACTGGTCGTGGAAGAATTGTAATGCGAGGAGAAAGCACTTTAGAAGAAGGAGTAAATGGTTCTAGAGATAAAATTATAGTTACTTCTATCCCTTATCAGGTGAATAAGTCTGATATGATAAAGAAAACTGCTGATTTAGTAAATTCTAAGAAGATAGAAGGAATTGCAGATATTAGAGACGAAAGTGATAGAAATGGTATAAGGGTAGTATATGAACTACGAAAAGATGCTGTCACTAATGTTGTTCTCAACAAACTATATCAATACACTGCTTTGCAGTCTTCGTTTAGTATCAATAGTATTGCTTTGGTAAAAGGCCGTCCTATGATGCTTAATCTTTATGATATTATTAAGCATTTTGTTGAACATCGCCATGAGGTTGTGATTAGAAGAACACAATACGAGTTGAAAGAAGCTGAAAAGAAGGCTCATATATTAGAAGGATTAATTATTGCGTTAAATAATCTTGACGAAGTAATAAAATTGATTCGTGCTTCTAAAACTCCTGAAGAGGCTAGAAATGGTTTAATGGAGACTTTTACGTTATCTGAAATTCAAGCTAGAGCAATACTTGATATGAGGTTGCAAAAGCTTACCGGAATGGAGGTTGAAAAAGTTAAAAAAGATTACGACGAATTAATGAAATTGATAGATTCTCTTAAAGAAATTCTTGCAAGTAAGGAAAGGAGAATGGAAATCATCAAAGAGGAACTTGTAGAGATTAAAGAAAAATATGGTGATGATCGTAAGAGTAAAATTGAGTATTCTGCCGAAGATTTCCGAATAGAGGATACTATACCTAATGAGAAAGTAGTTGTTACTATTTCGCATATGGGTTATATTAAAAGAACTCCACTTTCTGAATATAGAATCCAGAACAGAGGTGGTAGAGGTAGTAGAGGTTCCAGCTCTAGGGACGAAGATTTTATTGAGTATATATTTACTTCTACAAATCATAATTATATGTTATTCTTTACGGAATTTGGTAAAGTATTTTGGATGAGAGTTTTTGAAATTCCTGAAGGTGGTAAAACGTCAAAAGGAAGAGCAATACAGAATTTGATAAATATTGATAGAAATGATAATGTAAAAGCATTTATTACTATTAAAGATATTAAAGACCAAGATTATATAAACAACAACTATATAATAATGGCTACGAAGAATGGAGTTATTAAGAAGACAACTGTGGAAGCATATTCTCGTCCTAGAGTTAATGGTATTAATGCTATTACTGTTAGAGAAGGAGATGAATTAATAGAAGCTAAGCTTACTGATGGCAAGAGTGATATTATGATGGCACTCCATTCTGGTCGTGCAATACGATTCCCAGAGGAGAAAGTTAGACCAATGGGCAGAAATGCTAGTGGAGTTAGAGGAATCAGAATGGAAGAAGGGGATAGAGTGGTAGGAATGATTTGTGTCTCTAGTGCTGAATCTAATATTTTAGTTGTTTCTGAGAATGGATACGGAAAACGTTCATCTGTAGAAGATTATAGAATAACAAATAGAGGAGGAAAAGGTGTTAAAACTATCAATATCACTGATAAAACAGGTAAGCTGATTGCCTTGAAGGAGGTTAGTGATACTGATGATATTATGATTATTAATAAATCAGGTATTGTTATTAGAATGGCAGTAACTGATATGCGGGTTATGGGTAGAGCAACTCAAGGCGTAAGGCTAATAAAACTACAAGAAGGTGATGCAATAGCTGCTGTTGCTAAAGTGAGCCATATGGACGAAGAAGAGGACCCTGAAAATCTTGAGGAAAACGTTAGCTCTGAAGAATCTGTTGATAGTACTTCGGATACAGAAAGCAAGGCTGAGGACAACGAACAAGATACTAATACAGAAGATTAGATTTGTATAATGAGTTAAAGATATGATTGTTGTATCTTTGGCTCATTATTTGTTTATTAATATAATTATTACAAGATTAAATACTAAATTTTATACTGATGAGAAAATTAATATTGATGTTAACATTTGCTATTGTTGCAAATGTAAGTATGGCACAGAGCAATGTTGTTGCATCGGCCTATGGTTATTTGAAAAATGGAATGCCTGATAAAGCAAAAGATGAAATTGATAAGGCAATTCTTAATGAAGACACTAAAGTTGAAGCCAAAACGTGGTTTTATAGAGGTAATATCTATCTTCAGCTATTTACATTCTCTCATATGACTGACGGAATTGAGAAAGGTGTGAGTGGTGATGAAGTTGTAAAGAGATTAGGTGAGGCAATTAGCAAGAGAAATTATAGAAAATTAGAAAACGGTGAACGTTGGTATTATAATTTCGATCTAATTATTTATATGTCTAATGGAAAGGTTGATCATTATGAATTTCCTGGAGAAGAGGGGTTTAAAGCTAAAGATGATGGCAAGTTATTAGAAGTTGCTTATGATTCTTATAAAGAGTCTATTAAATTAGATCCTAAGTTTTTCAAGATTGAGCTTAATCCACAAAATGCAGAAATAGGATTAGATAGAGTAGCAAAATTTTTCTATAATAATGGTGTTGAGTTTTTCCAGGCTAAAGACCTTGAAAAAGCTTTGTATAACTTTGAATTTGCTGAAAAGATTTACAATGAATTGGGTACTAAAGATGATAATTTGATTTTGTATACTGGTTATGCTGCTGAATCAATGAAAGATACTGCTACTGCAATAAAGTATTATACTAAATTAGTTGATAATAAAACCGATAATGCTAATTTATATATGAGTTTGGCTTATCTATATATTGGAGCTAATAACATTGATAAGGCTCTTGAGGTTATAAAAGTTGGTAGATCCATTATCCCTGAAAATCAGAATTTACTTCTTACTGAAGCAAATATTTACCTACAATCAGATAATGCTAAAGAAGCTGAAATTATATTGAAACAAGCAGCTGCTAAAGATCCCAAAAATGCACAATTACAATTTGCTATTGGTGCTAACTACGATAAAATGGTGAATGACACTGCGTCAACTCCTGAAGCAAGAAAAATTGCATTTGATAATGGTAAAGCTTCTTATCTTAAAGCTTTAGAGCTTAAGCCTGATTATTTTGATGCTGCTTATAACTTGGGTGCTATGCTTAATAATAAAGCTGCCATCTTGATTACTGATGCTAATAATTTACCATTGTCAGCTTCAAAGGAATATAATGCTAAAATGAAGGAGGCTACTGATCTACTTTTGGAAGCAAAGCCTTATCTTGAGAAATGTCATAAGCTTGACTCTACTGATAGAAACACAATGATTATGTTAAGAGGTATTTATCAACAAACAAAAGATTTAGAGAATCTTAAAAAGATAAATGCTGAATTGAAAAAATAAATCAATTTTATTCTTATAGTGTTAAAAGAGGCTGTCACAAAATAGATTGCCTCTTTTTTTTATCTTGCTGTAATGTGGTAACAAGCAGATTGTTTCTCTCTGAGAACATAAATTTTACCTTCTTTCTGTAACTGTGCAAGTATTAATTCTAGCTTCACTTTTAACGGATCATTCCATTCTTTTTTTCCATTAAAGCGCATATAAGAAATATCAAACGAAACTCCATAGCAATGAGTGCTTATACCTTTTGTAGCGTTAATGTTACTCTTATTTAATTTTTTTTGTGATCCACTTGATCTTGTAAGAGAGGTTACGGTAAAATATGATTTACCATCTGTGTCTGCATAAAATTGTTGTCCTATTTGTTCTAATATCTTTGCCGAATTCTTGGTTAAATAGGGCTTACTATGGGTCAATTTGTGTATTACGTAGCCTTGTTTGTTCTCTATCTTAATCAATTCACCATTGTTAATATATTGCGTAAGTTCATCAAAACTATTAATTACATCTGTACCTTTTCTTTTAGCTACTTTGCGGTGCAATCTATAACTATTCTTTCTGAGCTTTAGTTTTGGAGAGTATTTTCCTTTGGGAAGTATTGGTTCTTCATTTAATTGTATATTGGAAAATATTGAATCTTGTTTGTGCTTAGATTTGTTAAAGTATAAAAGTGTCAATAAAACCAGTATAGCGATAAATGAGAATATGTATATCTTTTTTAGTTTATTTACCATTATTAATTATTTAGTATTCTTTTTGAATAATTCTACAATCCTATCAATTTCAATAAGTTGTACCAAGGACAATAACAAAAATAATAAAGCTGGAACTCGATATCTTGATAATGCCCCTAATACTGGTGTACTTAATCCAATAATTACCATATAACTCAATGAAAAAACTAAACCAAACCAAAATAGATTTTTATTATTGACATTCTTACTTGGAAATATCACGATAAGAAAAATTAGTATTAAAAGAAGTAAATTTTCCATTGCAGCTGCTGTCATTTGTAAGTTTGTAGTCTCCCACAACATTGGTCTAAAGAGTGTATTTATTAGTGCTATAGGCGAATTTAGGACAACCGAAAGGGGAGTAACATTAAATAAAATTGGACTAATAAGGCTATTAGCTTTGGTGTTTATTGCTACTTCAGTAAAGTCTAATTGTTTATTTATCAGCAAGTCAAATACTCCTGTATCTATTATCTTGCTAGATTCACTGGCAAAACTAAATGCTATAAAACTAAGGATAAAATATGGAATAATAGTTCTTCTACCGGGTTTAAATTTGTTCCATAAATATGCTATTAATGGAGGTAGTAAAATAAAAAACACAAAAGCTTTTATATTGAAAATAATTGATAATGCAATAAAAACTATTATAGTTCGCAAAATTGGTTTTTGTTTTTTTAAAGCATAATTACCGCAATTTAGTAGTAAGCCTAAGGCGAAAAATAATAAACTTTCTTTTAGAATTCCAGAACTCCAAAAAGCTATTGATGGAAAGAAAAATACAATGGCAAAGATTATCCATTTTCTATTATCAATATGGTAATTATAAAATCTAAATATCCAAAATAAGCCCATAAATGATAGAAAAATGGCAATAACAATGTCAGCAAAATAACTACCAAAAGTAAATATATTAATAAATGCTAAAAATCTTATTATAAGTCTGTTATTCGAGAATAATTGATTGTTATTACTGTATTCCCAATTATTCATTGACTTATAATAAGGTAAAAGGTCTGAGTTTTGGTTGTCATATCCCAACATTAGTTTAAAGTAATTGGCAGGATTAGATTTTAATGTATTTGAAATTACTTTTGAGTCTTTGTAATACCTAAAAATATCGGCGTTCTTCCGTACTTCAATATTTCTTGAATACATAGAAAACATTATAGCTGCTAAAATCACTTTGACAGCAAAAGCAATTATAAACCATTGTTTAGATATTCCTTTAGTTCCAAACATTTTAATTTTATAAATAGCAAATATTGCTGCTAACAGAAAAAATATTCCTATAATATAATCCATTAATAATTACTTTGATTTACATATTTAATAAACTTTGGTAATGTAATTTGCCACTTTCATTTTAAGAAAGTGGCAAATAAATCTCATCTAAAATTATCTTTTTAATAAAACTTATTAATTATTTAATTTTTAAGATATTTATCAAGAAATCCTTTAAATTCTCTTTGCCATAGAATAGAATTTTGAGGTTGAACTACAAAATGTGATTCATTAGGGAAGAATAAGAATCTACTTGGAATATCATGAAGTTGAGCAGCATTAAATGCTTGCATAGATTGAGTATAAGGAATTCTGAAATCATTGCCACCGGTAATTACTAGGATAGGTGTGTCCCAATTTCCAATAAAATTAGCAGGATTGAATTCTGTATAACTTTTTGGCTGTGGTTTATCCCAAACAGCACCTCCTAAATCATGATGAACAAAGAATGTTTCTTCAGTACTAGTATACATACTTGGTAAATCGTAAATTCCGCAATGCGAAATTAGAGCTTTAAATCTACCTTCGTGATGTCCTGCCAACCAATAAATACTATATCCGCCATAGCTGGCGCCTATAGCTCCAAGATTATTATTATCTACATAATCTTCTTTGGCAACAGCATCGATTGCAGAAAGGTAATCATCCATATTTTGTCCACCGTAGTCACCGCTTATCTGATCATTCCATTCTTGTCCAAAAGTAGGTAAACCTCTTCGGTTTGGAGCTACTACAATATAACCATTTGAAGCCATTATTTGGAAATTCCATCGATAACTAAAAAATTGACTTACTGCCGATTGTGGTCCTCCTTGACAGTATAATAAAGTAGGGTATTTTTTAGTTTTATCGAAGTTAGGAGGGAATATAACCCATACCAATTCCTTCTTTCCATCAGTGGTTGCCACCCAGCGTTTTTCAAATTTCGCTGGTGTTATTTTATCAAGAATTTCTTTATTTATAAAGCTAATCTGTTTTTCATTACCATTATTATCAATAGAATAAATCTCAGTAGGATATATCATGCTCATTTTTGTGCCAATCAACTTATTTCCTGCTACTGCTACTGAGTTATAATTATGATCTCCTTTAGTGATTTGTTTGATAGATTTACTGGCAATATCAAGAGAGTATATTTGATATGTAGCTTCAATTCCTGAAATAAAATATAGTGTTTTAGAATCAGCACTAAAAACAAAACTACTAGAACTTTGATCAAAGCCTTTACTGTAATCTATTGTTTCTCCTGTTTCAAAATTATGAATCATAATTCTATTTTTATCAGATTCAAAGCCTGGTGTTGCCATACTGCTCCACGCAATCATTTTTCCATTAGGAGACCACGTAGCGCCATCATCATAGCCCTCAAAGCCATCCTTTGTAATGCATTGATTGCTACCATTTTCAAGATTATAAATATATACCTCAGAATTTGTACTTAGTGCATAATTTTTACCCGTAAGTCTTTTATAACTGATAGAAACTTTACTACCATCAGGGCTCCAATTGATATCTTCCATTCCATTAAAAGGTTCACGTGGCGCATTATAGCGTTCTCCTTTCATTAAGTCATTACCATTGCTTATGCTTCCATTTTTGTAGTCTGTTACAAATACATGACTGTAAAACTCATCTGCCCAATGATCCCAATGTCGATACATGAGTTCGTCATAAATTTTTGCATTTGCTTTTGGTAAATCAGGGTAAATATCATGGATATTATTGTCAACTTTTACATCAGCAGTATAAAGAATTTTATCTCCTTTAGGACTGTATTTGAAAGCTGTAATACCACCTTTAATATTACTTGACTGTTTTAAATTACTACCATCAATATTCATTTCCCATATTTGAGTACTTCCGCTTTTATGAGATAAAAAACCAATCATCTTACCGTCAGGGCGCCATACTCCGTTATATTCACTACCTTTGAAATTAGTAATCTGTTTAAGGTTGGTTCCGTCAATATCCATTATGTAAAGATTTCTATCACCTTTGTTTTCTTTAACGCTATATTTGCTTATTCCAAATAAAATCTTGCTACCATCTGGTGAAATTTGAATATCGGAAACTCTTCCTAAAGACCATAATACTTCCGGTGTCATTATACCATCAGAAGTGATTTTATCAATTGATGTTTCGTCTGTTGTTGTTTTCTGTTGGAAATTTGCATCTTTCTTTTCAGTAGTAATATTGTCGCATGAAAATAATACTATTGCTAAGATTAGAAATGAAAATATACTAGTTTTCATAATGTTATATATTTTGGGTTTATTTATTGATTATTTCCTGAACTCTATTTAATGCTGTTATAGCATGATTATAATTTGGATTTATTCGCAATGCTTCTTTATAGTTTTTTTCTGCATTTAATATATCACCAAGTTTTTCATGAGCAAGTCCTAAATTAAAATAAGCTTGATAATAGTCAGGTTTGACTTCTATTGCTTTTGTAAAATAAGGAATTGATTCTTCAGAGATATTAAGTATTTGCAGATAGATATATCCAATATTATAATAGCTATTTGGAAATGAAGGGTCAATTTTATTTAGTTTTTTATAGGTTGCCATTGCCTCATTGAGCATATCATTATCTTGGTAAAATAGTCCCAAATCATAGTATGCCAGTATTTTACTGCTATCAAGTGAAATAGCATTTTCAAAATAGTTGATAGCAAGTTTGTTTTTCAAACCCATAAATAGAATTCCAAGTTCCACATTAGCTTCGTAATTGTTGGGATTGAATTTTAAACATTGTTGAAAATTATCAATTGCTTTATTTGTATCGGCATTTTCTTTATAAGCATATGCCTTTAAGAAAAAAGCCTTATCATTATAAGGATCAATTTCTAAAGCTTTATTAGCATATTTAAATACCTCAGGATATTTCTTAAACATAAGGTGAATTTCTCCTATTTTTATCCATGCTTGAGTGTAGTTAGGGTTTACTTTAGTAACTTTATTAAGAATATCTAGAGTGTTTTTTATCTGTCCTTGTTGCAAAAATAAATCTGCAATTTTCATATAGTATGTAATACTGTCAGGAGCAATACTTATTGCTTTCTGATAATCAATAATTGCATTATTGATGTTATTTTTTTGTATATATAAGTTTGCTCTTTCGATATATAACTCTAGCTTATTAGGATTTGATTGAATATTTTTTGAAAGTTCTTCAATTTTATTGATAGGAGCTTTTGTTTTTTTCACATTACTATTTCCACAAGAAGAAATAACAACCAAGCTAATTAGGATAAAACTACTAAATAATAATCGCATATTAATAAATTAGAATATTATTAAAAAATACAAAACTGAATACATTAATAATAGAGTTTAATTCCATAAATTCTAATATATGCATTCAGTTTTATAAAACACCTATAATTCTTTTACAGCGTCTTTGATTTTGATTTCAATTTCTTCTGCAAGTTCAGGATTATCTCTTAAAAGTTGTTTTACGGATTCTCTACCTTGGCCTAATTTAGTTTCACCATAAGAGAACCATGATCCACTTTTCTTGACGATATTGTAATTAACACCAAGGTCAACGAGTTCACCAACTTTAGAGAAGCCTTCACCGTAAATAATATCAAGCTCAGCAGTACGGAAAGGAGGAGCAATTTTATTTTTAACAACTTTAATTTTTACTCTATTTCCTAAAACTTTATCAACATCTTTAATTTGAGTAGAACGACGGATATCAATTCTAATACTTGAGTAAAATTTAAGAGCATTACCACCAGTTGTAGTTTCCGGATTTCCAAACATTACACCAATTTTTTCACGTAATTGGTTAATAAAGATACAAGTAGCACCTGTTTTATTAATTGTTCCTGTCAGTTTACGAAGAGCCTGAGACATAAGTCTGGCCTGAAGTCCCATTTTGGAATCACCCATTTCACCTTCAATTTCACTTTTAGGAGTAAGAGCTGCCACAGAGTCGATTACTATGATATCAATTGCTCCGGAACGTATCAAACTTTCAGTAATTTCTAAAGCTTGTTCACCATAATCGGGTTGAGAAATTAGAAGGTTCTCAGTATCTACGCCTAATTTCTCAGCATAAAAACGGTCAAAGGCGTGTTCTGCATCAATAAATGCAGCAATACCTCCTAATTTTTGTGCTTCAGCAATAGCATGAATAGCCAATGTAGTTTTACCTGATGACTCGGGGCCGTATACTTCAATGATTCGTCCTCTTGGTAAGCCACCTACACCTAAAGCTATGTCTAATCCAATACTTCCTGTAGGAATATAGTCGATGTCTATAACAGCATTATCACCAAGACGCATTACGCTTCCTTTGCCATAGTTTTTATCAATTTTATCTAAAGTTAGCTGAAGTGCTTTTAATTTTTCAGCTTTTGCATCCTTTGCCATATTATTTATGTTAAAATATTTATAATTTGATTTTAATATTCTGCTAAAATTTGAGCAGCATGTTCTTTGGTTTTTACCTTTTCGAAAATCTTTTCAATTTTACCTTCTTGGTCAATGATAAACGTAATTCTATAAATTCCTTCATATTCTCTACCATACATTTTTTTCAATCCCCAGGCTCCATAAAGATTAAGAATTATTTTTTCTGTATCAGGAATTAGTGGGTAGGGGAAGTTGTACTTTTCTTTAAAACGAATTTGTTTTTTCGTGTCATCAGCACTTAATCCTAAGATTGCAAAACCTTTGTTTGTCAGTAATTTATAATTGTCACTTAAGTTACATGCTTCTGCAGTACAACCTGGTGTCATAGCCTTTGGATATGTAAAAAGTATTAATTTCTTTCCTCTATAATCAGATAATTTAATAGTATTTCCTTGCTCGTCAACTGCTTCGAATTCCGGAGCAATATCACCTACTTTTAAATGTGTCATATTTATATGATTAGTTGTTCTAATTTGAGGTTAATAATGGAACACAAAGATAATAAAAAATGCCGAGACCATTATTTGGCTCGGCATTTTTTTATAATAATTTTAATCACTTTTATGAATAAGATTTATCCATTCATAGAAGTTAAAAATTCTTCATTTGAAGATGTGTATTTTATCTTATCTCTTAAGAATTCCATTGCTTCTATTGGATTCATATCAGCAAGGTGGTTTCTTAATATCCACAATCTTTGAAGTGAATCTTTGTCTAATAATAAGTCATCTCTACGAGTTGAAGATGCTACTATATCAATAGCAGGATAAATTCTTTTGTTAGAAAGTTTTCTGTCTAATTGAAGTTCCATATTACCAGTACCTTTAAACTCTTCAAAGATAACTTCATCCATCTTAGAACCTGTTTCGGTAAGTGCTGTAGCAATAATAGTTAGAGAACCGCCGTCTTCAATTTGTCTTGCAGCTCCAAAGAAGCGTTTAGGCTTTTGAAGAGCATTAGCTTCAACACCACCAGAAAGTACTTTTCCAGAAGCAGGAGCAACAGTATTATATGCTCTCGCCAAACGTGTTATTGAATCTAATAAGATAACAACATCATGTCCACTTTCAGTAAGGCGTTTTGCTTTTTCTAAGACTAAATTTGCAATTTTTACATGTCTATCGGCAGGTTCGTCAAATGTAGATGCTATAACTTCAGCATTTACACTTCGTTGCATGTCTGTAACTTCCTCGGGACGTTCGTCAATTAGCAATATTATTAAGTATACCTCAGGATGATTATATGCAATTGCATTAGCAACTTCTTTGAGTAGAACAGTTTTACCAGTTTTTGGCTGCGCTACTATAAGTCCTCTTTGTCCTTTTCCTATTGGAGCAAATAAATCTATTAATCTAGTGGAGATGCTTTCTTTTGGATGCCCTGTTAATTTAAATTTACTCTTTGGAAAAAGTGGTGTTAAAAAGTCAAATGGAATACGATCTCTGATTTGTTCAGGGTCTAAACCATTTATTTTCTCTATTTTAATTAGAGGAAAATATTTTTCATCTTCCTTTGGAGGACGAATAGTACCTTTTATAGTGTCACCTGTTTTTAATCCGAAAAGTTTAATTTGAGATTGAGATACATAAATATCATCTGGTGAATTAAGATAGTTATAATCTGAAGATCTTAGAAAACCATATCCATCAGGCATTATTTCTAAAACGCCATGACTAGAACTAATGCCTTCATATTCATTAAGATAAGAAGATTCCTTTTTCTTTGGAGTAAATTCTTGCTTAGTTTTTTCCGGTTTAGAATATTTTTCTGAAGATTTGTTATTATCGTAATTTCTATCTTTTCTTTCAAAATTAGAACGTTCTTTTCTTTCAAAAGGCTTTTTCTCTTTTCTCTCAAATGGTGTGCGTTCTTTTCTTTCGAAAGGAATTTTCTCTTTATTAGATTCCCTTGTGTCATTAACATTAGTAAATTTATCAGCTTGCTGACTAAATAAATCATTTGATTTATTTTCTACTTTAGGGGTTGAGCTTTCTTTTGAAAAGTCTTTTTTATCTGTATCATGCTTGATATCCGATTTGATAACTTTTTCTTCACCGGGTTTGTATTTGGCAGCAGGAACAGGTACTCTTCTTCTCCTTTGTCTTTTTGTTTCTTTTTGTTCTTGATCCTTTACAGCGGGAGAGGGATTTGCTGCTTGATAATCTAAAATCTTAAGGATAAGTTCTTCTTTACGTACATTTGTTATACGTTTCATATTGAGGTCAATAGCAATCTCTTTCAGTTCAGGTAGCTTTTTGCCCTTCAATTCTTCTAATTCATACATTTATTATTGTATTTCGTTTCTATATTTTAATATTTCAATTTGGAAACATGTAAAGAAAGAATTACTTTACATAGGATACTTTAGTATATGTTAATAATAATGGAAGTTATTTATTCATTATTTATAACCCGCTGCAAATATAAGCTTTATTTTTTTTCTGTTTATTAAAAATTGTAATTTTTTAATAAACTGTTCTGAAATAACACTAAAAATACTGATTATTGATTGCTAAAGTGTAGAATTACAGGTGTATAAAGTTTTTATAGCTATTCTAATATTTTGTGATTAAAAACATAATATCCTCAATTATTAATATTGAAAGCTTAAATAAAAGCCTTTTGGAGCTCTGAATTTAAAGTATTATTGAAACATTTATATCAAAATAGAGTTTTTAATAAAAACTGAATATATATTTGTATATATTTGTGTTTAGATATAGAATTCGCTCTAATTGTTATAATTTACTGATAATGAAATATTTATACTTTATATTGCTTTTTGTATTCTTTGGTAATATTGCCAAGGGTCAGTATAATTATAATAAGTATAACTACTATGTTTTGGGAGTTCACTTTGGTAACGATATTTATCAATATAATTTTGATGAATCGAAAAAGATGATTGAAAAACCTCAATTTAATTATTCCTTTGGCATATCTGGAGCTTATTATTACAGTTATTTGATTGAGTTTCACGGCTCATTAAATTTTTCATCAAGAAACCTTAAATTAAATTGGAATTATCCTACTTCTCCTGATGCTTTAAGTACTTCTTTTTATAAATTAAGATATATAAATATTCCCTTGGAGGCAAGAATTAATGCTTTATATTTACAATGGATGAAACTTAATGTTGGAGCGGGTATTATGTTTGATTTTAGGCTAATACCTAAGGAGTTTCTTACCTATCAAGATGGTTCTGAAAAGGAGTCTATAAAATATTGGAGGTCAAAAAAGTTTACAAAGGTGTTAGTAGCTATGCCATTGAGTTTAAATTGGAAGATATATATAAATAGGCATTATACAGTGCAGTTGTCAGGATATTACTATTTATATGTAAATAGAATGCATAGAGAATATCTTTCTTCCCCTGCTAAAGCAACTGCAGCAAGATTAGGTGTTTATTATGAATGGTAAATATTATTTTTTAGAATTCGTTTTTATTTACCATTATTAAGCGCATCAAACTTAGCCTTCATAGTTGGATTTCCATAAGTTAGCTTCTTAATTGATAAATCATCGGCTTTATTATTTGCTAATCTCAAATTATTCTCAGAAGATAAGAGGGCGTCTTTGGTTTTTTGTAAGTGAGATATTGTTTTGTCAATTTCGTCAATTGCTGTTTTGAATTTTCTACTTGCAAGTTCGTAGTTTCTTGCGAAACCATTTTTAAAAGTATTTATTTTTTCTTCGAAATTGGTAATATCAATATTTTGGTTTCTCATTAAGTTGAGCTCTCTTTTATATTGTAAAGAATTTAATGCTGCATTGCGTAAAAGTGTAATAATAGGGATAAAAAACTGAGGACGGATAACATACATCTTTTCAAATTTATAGGATACATCAACAATACCATTATTATAGAACTCATTATCAGATTCTAATAGAGAAACTAAAACAGCGTACTCACATTTTTTGGTATTTCTGTCTTTATCAAGTTTAGCAAAGAAATCCTCATTTCTCTTTTTGGTGGCTGTCTCATCATTTTCGTTTTTCATTTCAAACATAATGGAAATAATTTCATTCCCTTCATTATCTGCTTCTCTGTAAATAAAATCACCTTTTGTACCGCTACTAGCATCATTATCTTTTTCAAAATATGCATTTCTAAAAGCTGTTGCTCTAAGTTTATTAAATTCAATTTCGCAATGCTGTTCAAGTGTTTCACCAACCATTTTTGTCGATAATTTTTGCTTAAAGTCTTTTAATCGTGCTATCTCGTCATCTTTAAGTTTTATAGTTTCGTCTTTGGTAATAAGTTTATTGGTGTATTGTTCTTTAATAGATTTTTTAAAAAGTTCTATTTCAGTATCTTTTAATTTTAAATTATTAATAAGATCGTTACGGTCTTTCTCAATTTTCCTGGTGGCTTCAGCAACAGCCAATTGTTTTTCTGTTTCTGCCTTATCAATTTTAGACTTTATAGAAGAAATTTCGGCTTCTTTCTCTGCCAGTTTTTCGGCAAGTTTGCTTTCACTACGGGCTTTTAATTCAGATAACTCTTTATCTTTTGTAGCAATTTCTTTTTGCAGTGAATTTCTAATGTTAGCTTCTGCTAACCGAATGGCGTTTTCTATCTCTTTTTCTTTTGATTTTAGGGTATTCTTAAGTTCATCACGTTCTTTTTCAATATTTTTAGTAGCTTCGGCAACAGCCAATTGTTTTTCTGTTTCAGTTGTTTTTAATTTTGATTGTAGTTTAGCAATAAGTGATTCTTTTTCTGCATTTGCTTTTGCTAACTCTGCATTATTTTGCGCTTTTAACTCTGTTAATTCTTGATCTTTTTCTGCTAATTTTTCTTGGAGTATATTATTAATCTTGGCTTCAGCTAATTTAATGGCATTTTCTTTTTCTTTCTCGGCAAGATTCATTCGTTCATTTATCTCTTCCTCAAACTTGTGATCACGTACTTGCTTTAAGATGTCTGCAAATCCGGCTTCATCAACTCTAAAAACTTTCTTACAATTTGGACAAATGATGTCGTTAATATTTTCTTTCACTGTTTTAAATATTTGTGGTAATTCGGAATTTATAATTTCAATTTTTGTGAGTGTGATAGTAATTATTTTATCGGTAATAATAGCTATATATTATTGATAATCATTGTTATGTAATTTTATAAATAAAAATCATTTTTTAACTAAAGATAGTTTATTGATTAAATATTTTTTACATATCTATTCGATTAGCTATTGATATTATTGATTAATTGAGATAGTTTGAACTTATAATCGTGATGCCTTAATATCTCTTTACTTGCATCAATATTTGTAATCATAACTTTACGGTTTGCTTGTAAGAATTTAAGTCCTACGGCGATATTATTTTCTTCTAAATTATCACAAATAAACTTAATGGCATGATCGTTTTTTGAATAAAAATTGTACATATGAGTTACCTTATTAGGAATACTATGCTGAATATCGTCTTCGGTACTTGCTGATCCGAGAAGGTAAATCTTATTAATAATATTATTGTCGAGCTCATTAAGAGCAGAAGTAATAATGAATGATGAAATATTTAATGCTATGATAATAATTTCCTTATTAGGGCTAGATTTGCGAATATTTTCCAAATCTAATTTCAGAGCTTTACCAATATTCATCATATCAATTTTTAATTGTTGCCAATTAATTTGAGTTTTTTCAAAATCGAAAACTGGTTTTAGAGTTAGTTTATGATCAATAATAGGAACAAGTTGGTTAATTTCCCTAAGGTAAGATATATTCCAATTTATAATGGAAAATCCTGGAGAAGAGAAACCACTATTAATTTTTCGCATAGTTTTTAACCACAAAGCTTCCTCTTTTTTATCTAAAACATCTTCAATAAAGCCGGGTAAGAGAATAAATAATTGCTCTCCATTTCCTTGAACCAATTCTTTAATAACATTTCCTTTAGTAGATAATTTTTGCGCTTTCTTAAAGAATTCGTATCTCGTAATGTCTTCATCAATCATACTTAGCACCCAGGAAACAATCATGGCATCATCCAAATATCCAATATTTGGTATTGAATCAGGAATAAGGTCAATATCGCTCACAAGATATCCTAGCCCAAAAATTATCCACTTGCGAGTAGATTCTGAAATAGGAAATGGTTTGTTTTCTAGAATCTCATAGAGTAACTTAGTGTTATCAATAAGTGATTGAATATTATGTGAAGGTTTATTTTTAACTTTTTTTTCTAATATTGCTATTTCTTTTTCAATATTATTTTTTACTTTAGATTCGTCATTAGCATCAATTTTGCTAACTTGTTTCTGGAATTTCTCTTTGGTTTCCTTGTTTAGGCTAAACATATTTCTTCGTAATTAATTATATACTCCAAAGATACACATTTTTCATAATGAGAATAACAAAAATGCTATATTTGTGTAATTTTAAACAAAAATATTATGCATTTAGTTATTTCGCCTGCAAAAAGTATCAATTTTGATATTGATAAAAGAAATATTAGCACAACAAATATAAGATTTGAGAATGAGAGTAAGAGGCTTTTAGCTGAGCTTAAAAAGTTAAAAATAAATGAATTATCAACTTTAATGAAGATAAGTCCGAAATTAGCACAGTTAAATTTCGAAAGGTTCCAGGATATGGATATTCCTTTTGACAGAGCTAATGCCAAAGCTGCATTATTAGTTTTTGACGGTGATGTTTATAGAGGAATGAATGTAAAAAGCTTCACTGACGAGGACTTGTATTACAGCCAAAAACATTTGTCTATTCTATCAGGTTTCTATGGAATTTTACGACCACTGGATGCAATATTACCCTACAGATTGGAAATGGGAACCTCGCTTTCAATTGGTAAGAAAAAGAATCTATATGAGTTTTGGAACAATAAACTTCAAAAAACTCTTATTGATGATATGAAAGAAAATAATGATGATTTATTAATAAATCTGGCTTCAAATGAGTATTATAAATCATTAAAACCAAAAGATTTAAACTGTAGAATTATTACTCCTGTTTTTAAGGATTACAAAAACGAAAATTATAAAATAATATCATTCTTTGCTAAAAAAGCCAGAGGAATGATGACAGCTTATATTATTAAAAATAGAATTGAAAATCCTGAGGAGCTTAAGCTATTTAATGAAGATGGTTACTCTTTCAATGATAGGCTGTGTAAAGGTGATGATTGGGTGTTTACAAGAGGCTAATATTAACTTTTATTATTTAGTTTTTTATTAAATTAATAGCTGTTTGAACATCATTAGTAGGGAGTTTACAATGTTGTCCTTCACAAACGTATATTAGAGTCTCACCAACAACATATCGGTCTTTCAATAGGTTTATTTCGCTATTTTGTGTAGTGTCAGCTGCCCATATTACATTTGGGTAATATCCTTTCTGAAGTTTATGCAAAATATTTATCGCATCTTCGCCATTGACAACTATTTCTTTAGAAGGATATACAAACCTCATCATTAAGATTCCCCAGTTACTCATGCTTGAGCCATAATTGCTAAATTTATCTTTTACATTTTTAAGCATTTGTTGGCTAATATTATAATACTCTTCATTATCAAAATAGAGATATAAATTATAAAGATTGTTTGCAATAATTGAGTTAGAAGAAGGGATAACATTATCAAAAAATTCTGTTTTGCGGCTTACTAATATTTCATCATCAGAGGAAGTATAGTAAAACATTCCGGAATTATTATTATAAAATTTCTTCAAAACTATTTTGGATAAATCATTTGCTTTATAAAGGTATTTGTTGCCGCCTCCGACTTCATACAGACGTATTAATGACTGTATTAAAAGTGCATAATCATCGAGATATGCATTAATTTTTGAATGTCCATTTTTATAAGTATGCCAATATGTACCATCTTCTTTTTCCATATTTGCAATAATAAAATCCATTGCATTTGTTGCTGAGAGCAGATATTTATTATCATTTATACTCGAATAGGCATCACAATAGGCTTCTATCATCATTGCATTCCACGATAATAAACTCTTGTCATCCAATCCTGGTCTTGTTCTTTGCTCTCTAGCTTGCATTAGGATAGCTTTGCAAGTGTCGATAGTATTGTATAAATCACTTAAACTTATGGAATGCTTTTTAGAAATAGAGTCGGGGATAGGGCTTCGCATCAATATGTAGTTATCATTTTCCCAGTAACCATTTTTATTGACTTGATAAAAGTCTTTAAAAATATCAGCATCTTCTTGTAATAAACTATCTATTTCTGATTCTTTCCAAACATAAAATTTTCCTTCTTCACCTTCAGAATCAGCATCAAGAGCAGAATAAAAGATGCCGTCATTATTAGTCATTTCTCTTTTGATAAAATCTAATGTCTCAACAACAATACGTTTATAATCCTTATTTTTATATAATTTGTATGCATCGCTGTATAAGCTAACAAGCTGAGCATTATCATATAGCATTTTTTCGAAATGTGGGACTTTCCACAATTTATCTGTACTATATCTGGCAAATCCACCTCCAAGCTGATCGTAAATACCACCATTAGCCATTTTATCTAATGTTAGTTGAACCTGTGTATCAATATTCTCATCATTCTCGATATGAGCATAAGCCATCAAGAATTTATAATTATTAGGTAATGGAAATTTAGGAGCTCTATTCGGACCTCCTTCAGAAAAATCTAATTGAGTCTCCCAATTGTTAAGTATAACTTTTAAGTCTATTTTTCTAAAATTATTTTCCGATTCTATTTTAATAATTTGCTCAGTTTTTTTTATTCCTTCTTCAATACTTTGAGCGTATTTTATAGCTTCACCGTGTTTATTTTTGTATAAATCTGCTATTTGCGTCAATACGCTGGTCCATTGTTTTTTGTTGAAATATGTTCCGCCATAAAATGGTCTTCCGTCAGGCAAAGCAAAACAATTAAGAGGCCAGCCTCCGCTACCAGTGATAAGTTGAACGGCATTCATATAAATCTGATCAACATCTGGGTGTTCTTCTCTATCAACCTTAATGCAAATAAAATTATCATTCATTAATTTTGCGACTTCTTCATTTTCGAAAGATTGATGCTCCATTACATGGCACCAATGACATGAAGAGTAACCTATACTAACGATAATTGGTTTGTTCTCTTTTTTTGCTAATTCGAGAGTTTCTTTATTCCATGCATGCCAATTTACCGGATTATGAGCGTGTTGTAAAAGATATGGACTACTTTCGTTTATCAGGTCGTTTGTATGTTTAAAATTCATATTTGTCATTTTGTTCTGCCCATTAATACAGGCAGAAAGTAAGAGCGTATAAATTAATAAAACTAAATTTATTTTTTTAAAGATATTCACATCTAGAATATTTTCTTATAAAAATGACAATATGGTCGGCTTTGTTTTTTATCATAATAATCTTGGTGATAAGATTCTGCAGGCCAAAATGTTGATGCAGGAATTAATTCAGTAACAACATTATATCCTTTATTTTCTAGAATTTGAATCAATTTTTCAGTGATTTGCTTTTGTTCTTCGTTAATGTAGAAAACGGCTGACTTATATTGCTCACCAACATCCGGACCTTGACGGTTTAATTGAGTTGGGTCGTGAATTTCGAAGAACAATTTAGCCAAGGTCTCAAAATCTGTTTCTTGAGTGTCAAAAACAACTTCTATTGCTTCAATATGTCCAGTAGTATGAGAGCAAACTTGTTCATAAGTTGGATTTTGAGTCTTGCCTCCGATATAACCAACAGTTGTGCTTTTTACACCTTTTGCATTTTCAAAATAATACTCCATTCCCCAAAAGCAACCACCGGCAAATATTGCTGTATCGGTTGATTTCTGCTTCGGTATTTCTAGTGGAACAAAGTTTAAACTTAATGAGTTGACACAATGTCTAGTATTTTTGTCTGTATAATGTTCTCCAACAAATACATGACCTAAATGAGCTCCGCAATTTGCACATAATATTTCAGTTCTACGACCATCGGCATCAGTTTTCTTAAGAATAGCTCCTTCAATTTCATCATCAAAACTTGGCCAGCCACAACTTGCATCAAATTTATCATTAGATTTATAAAGAGGTGCATTACACCTCTTGCATACATATGTGCCATCTTCAGCAAACTTATAGTATTTGCCACTATAAGGAGCTTCTGTACCTTTGTTTAATATTATTCTTTCTTCCTCTTTGGTGAGTTTATTGTATTTGCTTGATTGAGATTGCATTGTTATGGTTATTGTAATTAGTATAATAAATATTGATATTATTCGCATATTGTAAGTTGTTAACTTTTGGTAATGAACAATTTATACTATCATAAATAAGAATTAAATTATCTTTTATCCATATTGATATTAAATCTTAGTTTTATTATTTAGAATCATTATTAATAGTGAGCGAAAGTAAATAAAATATATTTAGTACAAGCAAATACTGATTTAAATCATAATATTGTATAGTAAGAATGAAATTGATGTTAGTTATATATTTTATAATCTAACTAATAATAAGAATTATATATATTGATTATCAATTGATTATATATATTGAATTTATTATTTTTCTTCTTTTGTCGTTTTTTATTTAAACATTGATGTTGGATAATTAATTTAGGGATTTATTTATTACCAATGCAGTATTATTATGAAGTGTTTTACAGAATATGACAAGCTTAACCTTAGCTAATGATTATTTATAAATGACTCAGCTTAGTTGTCAATAGGGTTTGTAGGAAAAACAAACCATTTTTTATATTCTTTCCCTAAGCTGGCAACAATAGATTTCCATAGAGAGTTATCGCTATTTTGTAATATATTATATATATTATCAGGCTTAGTAATTACCCATGAATTTGTATTTATTTCATTTTGCAATTGCATAGAAGACCAACCAGAATAACCTAGGAAAAATTTGATATTATCTTTAGAAATAATACCATCATTAATAAAGTCAATAACTTGTTGTAAATTGCCTCCCCAAAATAAGCCATTACCAATTGAGAAAGTTTCTTCAACAAAACTATTGTTATGAATAAAGAATAACTGATCTTGATTTACAGGTCCGCCTAAAAATAAAGGTAAATCTATATCATTAAAAGACGGTACTAATTCTTTTACTTGTTTATTTGCTTTTTTATTTAGAATAAGACCTACAGAGCCTTCTTCACTATGTTCAGTTAATATAATTACAGATTTACCAAAATAAAAATCATACAAAAGAGGGGTGGCTACAAGTAAATTTCCTTTAGCTAATTTCAGCCCTGTTTGCTTGATTTTTAGTATATTATCTATCTCACTCAACTTTATGGAATATTAAATAAACAATTATTTTAATGAAGTACGAAGTTAATAAATTTCTTAATAAACAATAAAAAAATAAATATTTTACTCTTTCAACAATACTTATTTTTGCTTTATGGATAAAGTAAATACAAATGCTAAATTTGAAAAATTTCGTCATGAATATAATGAGTTTCGTTATGAAGACTTCCATTATACAATTGATGATCAAGGAATATCAATGAAATGGGATTTTTATATTGATAATTTTGTGGAATTTCATCCACAAATGGATATTCCCAAACAGGACTTTATTAACTTCGATTCTATAAGTGAGACCATGACCAGGCAACTTGTTTTTCATATTGGAATGGTAGAACTAATTAGTTATTGGAAGGCGATTTGTCCAAGAAAAGTTGTTATAAAACCTTATAAACTAAATGCAAAGCAAGTTGAATTTTGGAAGAAAATATACTTTCATGGTTTGGGGGAGTTTTTTTATTTAAATGATATAGAGGTTGATATAGAGAGTTTTATGGAAATTATCTTTTCTGATGATTTACCAATTATTCAAAAGGAGACTATCAATGTCGATGAGTCGGCAATAATTCCTGTAGGAGGAGGTAAAGACTCAGTTGTTAGTTTAGAGGTTTTAAAAAATAGTGGTGATAATTTAGCTCTAATAATGAATCCCAGAGGAGCAAGTACATCAACAGCAAACATTGGAGGTTTTGAGGGTAAAACTATTATAATAAATAGATTTTTGGATAAAAAATTATTAGAGTTAAATGCCCAAGGTTTTTTAAATGGACATACACCATTTTCTGCTCTATTGGCTTTTGTGAGTTTTTATTCTGCTGCTATTACAAGCAAAAAATATATTGCTTTATCAAATGAAAATAGTGCAAATGAGAGTACTGTTGTTGGTACAATGATTAATCATCAATATTCTAAATCACTTGAATTTGAGTCTGATTTTAGAAAATATACTAATGATTATCTAAGTACCGATATTAAATATTTCTCTTTGCTGCGTCCATTAAGTGAATTGCAGATAGCCTCTATTTTCTCAAAAAACAGCTCTTATTTCAAAGATTTTAAAAGCTGTAATGTAGGTAGCAAAACCAATTCGTGGTGTGGTAAATGTTCCAAATGCTTGTTTACATATATTATTTTATCTCCATTTATCGCTCCAAAAATATTAGAAGATATTTTTGGTTCTAATTTATTAGATGATAAAGATTTGCTGGTGTATTTCAAAGAGCTTACAGGTATTGCTGATGTAAAACCTTTTGAATGTGTTGGTACTGTTGATGAAGTAGTTGTTGCATTGTGCTCTGCGCGTAAATATTACGATAGTGGTTTCCCATATTTAATGAAGTATTTTAAGGAGAATAGAGGTTTTGAGACTTGTGAAACTGTAGATGAACAAAAGCTTCTAACTGAGATAGAATCACAACATTTCCTTGAAGAAAAATATTTAGATTTGCTAATTCATAAGTTAAATGGTAATGATTAGTGAAGAGATAAAACAATGTCTTATTAATGAATTAGAAAACTTATCCATAGGAGTTTTGGGTTTTGGTAGGGAAGGGCGTTCTACTTTCCGCTTTTTAAGGCAAATTTTTCCAGATAAGACAATTAGTATTATTGATGCTAATACTGCATTAGTCAATGATATTACATTAGTTAATGATAAAAATATTTCTTTGTTTTTGGGTGGAAACTATTTAGCTGATGCTGAGAGTTTTGATGTAATATTTAAAAGTCCCGGAATAAGTTTAGTAAATTATAATTATCAAGAATCACAGAAGATTTTATCTCAAGCTGATTTGTTTCTGCGTTTTTTTGGAAGTCAGACAATTGGAGTTACAGGAACAAAAGGGAAAAGTACTACGGTAAGTTTACTTAAACATATTCTTGAAGGCTTTTACCAACATGTTCTTTTGATAGGGAATATTGGAGTTCCGGCACTTGATGTAGTTGAGATGATTACCAATAAAACTATTATTGTTTTTGAGTTTTCATCACATCAATTAGAGTATGTAAAACATTCACCACATATTGCTATTTTATTAAATTTATACCAAGAACATTTAGATCATTATAAGGATTATAAATCTTATAGAAATGCTAAATGGAAAATTTGTGAATATCAAACTAAAGCTGACTTCTTTATTTATTCAATTGATGAAGTACAAGTTGTTAAAGATATAGATAATAAAGATGTTAAATCTAATAAGTTAAAGTATAGCTTTAATAAAAAAACAGGAAACTTTTTGTCAGAAGATGCCACATTTTATTTTGATGAATTGAAGAAAATTGGTTTTGAAAGTAGCCAATTTCATCTTTTAGGAAAGCATAATTTGAATAATCTGATGGCGAGTTTATTGGCGATACAAGCACTACATTTGCCATTGAACAAAGCAATAAAATTAGCTATGGATTTTAAGTCATTACCGCATCGCCTGGAATATGTTGGTGAGGTAAAAGGAGTGAGTTTTTATAATGATTCTATTGCTACTATTCCGGAAGCTACTATTCGGGCAATTGAGAGTGTTGAAAATGTTAAAACTGTTATCTTAGGAGGTTTTGATAGAGGTATTGATTATGATATACTCGTTAAGTTTCTTAATAATTATAAACCACTTAATCTTATTTTGTTAGGTAAAGTAGGAGATATTTTAGAAAGTAAGTTGAAAGACTCATATCAGGGTATGATAGTGAAGATAACAGATTTTAATCAGGTTGTGGCAACTGCATTGTCATTAAGCATAAAAAATACAGCTTGCTTATTGTCGCCGGCAGCCTCAAGTTATGATAGCTTTAAAAATTTTGAAGAAAGAGGAGATAAATTTAAAGAACAAGTAAACAAGCTAATTCAAAAATAAATATTCTTTATTTTATTTTTTTTACCAAATAAATAACACATCTATGATTATATTTGTGTTTCTGCCATTATAATTGTCATAAACACCTATTTTTTATTTAAATTTATGCCCAATTTAAGAACAGTAAACTAAGTATGATTGATTTATATAAAAGGTATTTAATTGGTTTAAAATCAGTAGGGCTTTTTATTTTTTTCTTATTGTTAACAATAAATCTATTTTCACAAAATGATATTAGCAAAAGTATCAAGCAGCAGATTGCTATGTCACAACAAGCATATGAGAATGGAGATACAGTTAAGTCATTTAATTATGCAAAAAAAGCATTGGAGTTATCCTATGCTGCTGGAGGCAATAAGGCAATAGCAATTTCTCAGCTTCAATTAGCCAAAGTTAATTTCTTGCGAAAAAAATACGCCGATTCTTATCAATATTATTGGAAATCGTATTTATACTTTAAGCGAAATAATAGTATAGATTATAGCATAGAAGCCCTTTATGGTATGGGAAGCCTTTTTGAGAAGTTTGATGTTTGGAATAAGGCTGTTTTTTATTTGCTTGATGCTAATAAGTTATTATCAAATACCACAAAAATACTTTATAGAATACCTGTTAAGAAAAGTTTAGCAAATTGTTATTATAATGATGCTGATTATGATAAAGCTCTGCTTTACTATCAGGATTTACGCAAATTTTCAATTCAATATAAAGATATTAAGTCCGAAATTGAGGCAAGTAAGGGGATGGCTTTATGTTATTCAAAGCTTAATGATTATAATGCTGCTATTTCTATTGAGCTTTCTACGATAGATAAATATAGGCTATTAAATGATGAAAATTCACAGGTTTACAGCTATTATAAAATAGGAAGATGGTATCAGACCATAAAAGATTATAATCAAGCTGAATTATATTATAATTTATCGCAAAAGAAACTATTAGATAATGATTCTCTGAATCTTGTTATATATTATCGAAAAGCTGAACTTGCTTCTGATAGAAAAAAATATCATGCTTCAGATTTAATATTGGAAAAATTATTACAAAATAATAGAATTATAAATGATGAATTCTGGTATCTTAAGGTTATAAATTTGTGGGTTTTAAATGCTTATCTTAATAAAGAATATTCTGTTGCTCTTAAAAGGGCTGAAAGTTTAGACGCTATTCTGAATAATATCTCTATTTCTGAATTGAAGATAATGGCATTACAAACATTAGCGTTAACTTATGAGCAAAATGATAGCTTGAATAAGGCTATTTATTTTTATAAGCAACTTAATAAGGTAAGGATAAGTGAGAAATATAATACTCAAAATAAGAAGGATACAGAGTTCTCAATTTATAAAGATTTAAGTAAGAGAGAAAGTCAATTTCAAATTTCGAATTTGGAAAATGAGTTGAATGAATTAGAAATTGACAGATTAAGAATACAAAGCGAAAAAGACCAGCAAAAGCTAAGATTGTTGCAAGAGCAGCAACAAAAGCGACAACTTATTCAGCAAAATAATCTTTTAGAGAAAGAAAAAGAGAATGAAAGGCTTTTGGCAAAAAATTCAACATTAGAAGCTCAGAAAAAACAAGATGAAGCTAATAGGTTAATACGCGAAGCAAAATTAAACAAGAAGATCAATGAGACAGAAGTATTGAGGCTTAAAAACGAAAAAGCTATTGCGGAAGAAAAAAATCGACGATTGTCGCAAAATAGAAAATACCTCGCTGCATTAATATTGATAGGTTTAGTAACTTTTTTTATTTTATTGAAAGCATACATGAAGAATAGAAAGCTAACGCAAGTACTTGAAGAGAAGAATGTTCAATTGGAAAATAAAAGAAAACAAACCGAAGAAGCACTACGAAAATTAAAAGAAACACAAAGTCAATTAATAGAATCAGAGCGACTTGCATCTCTTGGGCAGTTGACAGCAGGAATAGCTCATGAAATTAGAAATCCATTAAATTTTGTGAATAATTTTTCTTCGCTAATTACCGAATTGTTTGATGAGTTGGAAGAAGTACTTGAAGAGGCTAATATCCCTGATGGTAAGACTAAAGATGAATTAATGGAGATATTAAAGCTTATTTCTGAAAATAATAATAAGGTAAATAAGCATGGGGTCAGAGCTTCTAAAATTATAAGTAGAATGCTTGATGCATCGAGAGAAGGTCCTGCTGAGCCTGAAGAAACTGATCTTAATCAGCTGGTTATGGATTCTGTTAAACTTTCTTATCAAGGCGTTAGAGGTGAGTTTGCTTCTTTTAACTTAGATATGAAGTTTGACTTGGATCAAAACATTGGCAATGTGAAAGTTATTCATCAAGATCTAGGTCGTGTGATAATCAATATCACAAATAATGCTTGTCATGCCATGGAAGAGAAAATGCTTATTGATGATAATTATAAACCTCTCTTATATGTTAAAACTATTAATCACGATGATTCTTTTTCCATAATTATTGAAGATAATGGTAAAGGTATGAGTGAAGAAGTTCTATCAAAAATATTTAACCCATTTTTTACTACCAAGCCCTCAGGAAAGGGAACAGGCTTAGGTTTAACAATGACATATGACATTATTACCAAAATGCATCATGGTAGCATCAGTGTAGAAAGTAAGGAAGGTGAATTTTCACGTTTTATTATTATAATACCAAAAGTAAAAAACTAAATAATTATGGCATTTAATATTCTGAGTATAGATGATGAAATGGATATGCAAGATCTTCTAAAGCAGAAGTTTAGGCGGCAAATTAGAAGTGGTGATTTGAATTTCTTTTATGCTAGTAATGGAAAAGAAGGTCTGGAAGTTTTGCGACAACATCCCGAAATAGAGATGGCTCTTGTGGATATTAATATGCCAATAATGGATGGTTTAACATATCTGTCAGAGGTTTCTAAACTTAATATCTCAGCTTTTAAAGTTGTGATTATTAGCGCATATGGCGATATGAAGAATATCCGTTTAGCAATGAATAGAGGAGCTTTTGATTTTATCAATAAGCCAATAGATTTTGCTGATTTAGAGGCTACTATATTAAAAACGAGAGAAAGAATTGCATTCTTAAAAGAGCAGCAAAAAGAAATTAAGAGACTGATTGCCATAGAAAATGAGTTAATTGCTGCCGCACAAATTCAATCTTCCTTATTGCCGATTATTAATGGTAAAATTGATAATTATGAGCAAGTAGAGATTGGAAGTTTCTTTAAGCCGGCTTATCAAATTGGTGGAGACTTTTACGATGTTTTTTTGATAGATAAATCTCATCTGGGTTTTGTAATTGCTGATGTCTCAGGAAAAGGAATATCAGCAGCGGCATTTATGTTGTTAAGTCATACTGCCATAAATATTTATGCCCATCAAAATAACAATATTGGCAGAGTTTTAGAATTAGCAAATAATTATCTTTGTAAGGATAATAAGGAAAGCATGTTTACAACCACATTCTTTGGAGTGTTGGATATTGAAACAGGAGCTTTTACATATTCAAATGGCGGCCATATTCCTCCATTTTTAATTACGGAAGGCAATATCGAAGAGCTTGCTGCTACTAAGAATACAGCTTTGGGTATTATCAGCGAGGCAAAGTATAACGAAAATACGGTATTTTTAAATAAGGGAGATACAATCTTGTTGTTTACTGATGGTGTAACTGAAGCTCAGAATATTGAAGATGTCGAATTTGGAGAATCGGGAATTGAGAGTGTTATTAGAAATAATTATCCTGTAGAGCCGGTTAGTTTATGTTCTACTCTTTTTACGGAATTAGAGAATTATAGAGGTGATGCCGTACAATTTGATGATATTACATTACTTTGTTTTAAATGGTTTTAAATTGATTTAATATTAATATATTGAAATGAAAAAAGTATTAATCTTTTTTTTTATCATTATAAGCTTTTACTCAAAAGCTCAATTTGGAGTTGGTCCTAAAGCAGGCCTTGTGCTTTCTTATGATAATATATTAAGTGATAATTTTAATTTAAAATTTCATCAGCAAACATTTATAGGCTCAGTTTATAACGTTAGCTTTTTATTAGGTCATGGAGATGTATTTCATTTTCAACCGGAGATTTATTACTCTCAAATGGGAAGTAGATATTATTATGATGACAAGAAAACTACATATACTCAAGAACGTAATTATATTGGTGCTAATTTTTTGTTTGATATTGGTTTTACAAAAGATAAATTTCGCTTTTATGGACAACCGGGTATTTATTTAGCATTCTTGTCTTCAGGTTTAATAGAAACCAGAAGAGGTACAAATGTTACTTATAGTTCCTTATATTCAGGTAATTCCATATATGGAAATAGCAGTTTTCCTGTTGATTTTGGATTTACTTTTGGTTTAGGCATACAATATAAAATTGGTAATGGTTGGCTAGGTTTTAATCCACAATATCGCATTGGATTCCTTCCTCATTCATTTGATGAATATGATGTTTATATGTTTTTTAACAAAGCATATTCGCTGACTTTGAGCTATATTTTTATTATTAATAATTAGTTATATTCATTTACTTTTGCATTATTATCTAAATTTTTAAAATGGGATCAAATAGCTTCGGTAATATATTTAAGCTTCATAGTTTTGGAGAATCACATGGTGAGGCAATTGGAGGGATTATAGAAGGTTTTCCTGCCGGTATTTCAATTGATATTCCTATGATTGAATCAGAGTTGTCAAGACGAAAAACTAATCAAGGTTTATATAGTTCTCAACGAAAAGAGAATGACAATATAAAGATACTATCAGGTATCTTTGAAGGTAAAACTATTGGGACACCCATAGGTTTTGTTATAGAAAATGAGAATGCAAAGCCTAAAGATTATTCCAAAATTAAAGATATTTATCGGCCATCACATGCTGATTATACTTGGGAGCAAAAGTATGGAATAAGAGATTATAGAGGTGGAGGTAGGTCTTCGGCAAGGGAAACTATTGTACGAGTTGTTGGTGGTGCATTAGCAAAGCAATTTCTTTCTCAACAAGGAATACAGATTACTGCGTGGGTACAACAAATTGGTAATGAAGTGTGGGAAAATAGCTCTATTCCGAGTTTTGAAAGTATAGAAAAAAGTATATTACGTTGTCCTGATAGAAAAACAGAAATATCTATGCAACAGGCTATTGAGAGAGCAGCGGCCGAAGGCGATAGCTTGGGTGGAATTATTAAATGTTCTATTAGTAATGTTCCTGTTGGATTAGGTGAACCGGTTTTTAATAAGTTGCATGCTGCTTTGGGCAGTGCTATGCTTGGAATAAATGCAGTGAAAGGTTTTGAATATGGCAATGGCTTTTCAGCGGCTTCTCTCAAAGGGTCTCAAAATAATGATGAGTTTTACATTGATAATGATGTTGTTAAGACCAGAACAAATAATAGCGGAGGTATTCAAGGTGGAATTTCTAATGGAGAAGAAATTTATTTTAGAGTAGCTTTTAAACCTGTGGCAAGTATTAGTATCCGTCAACAGACTATTGACAATAAAGGTAATAATGTAGACGTTGAAGTAAACGGTCGTCATGATGTATGTGTTGTACCAAGAGCTGTGCCTATAGTTGAATCTATGGCAGCAATGGTTATAATGGATTTTTATTTAATGCAAAAGATTAATCAATAATATTAGAATTATGAAGAAATTTATTAAAATTATCTTATTAGTTATCTCACTTTTAATTATTGCAATAATTGTTACTCCTTTCTTTTATAAAGACAAAATTGTAAATATTGTGAAGGAAGAAATTAACAATAATGTGAATGCAACAGTTAACTTCAGTGGTGTAGGACTTAGTTTATTTCCAGATTTCCCAGATTTTACTTTTACTATTAATGAATTATCCGTTGTGGGAATAGATAAATTTGTTGGTGACACTCTTTTATTTACTGACGATTTTAAGTTAACTTTTGATTTATCAAGCGTTTTATCTGGTAATTATACCGTAACAAAGATACTATTAGATAATCCTAATATTAATTTGCTAGTTTTGAAAGATGAATCTGCAAATTGGGATATAGCGAAGGAAAGTACTGAGGAAGCTACTGAAAATGAAGAAACTGATAGTGATGATAGTTCAGAAGCATTTCATTTGACACTTAAGTCTTTTGAAATTAGAGATGCAAATATTTTTTATGATGATAAAGCTGCTGATATGAGTAGCATAATTTCAAATCTAGATTTGGAATTGAGTGGTGGGCTAACAGCTAATAATACGGACCTGAAAATAAAATCTACAATTGAACAACTCACCTATAAGATGGATAATATTGCCTATCTTAACAAAGCTAATATTAATTTCGATGCTAAATTATTGTCTGATTTAGATTCAATGAAATTTACTTTTGAAGACAATAATCTGTTAATTAATGGGCTAATGCTTAAATTTGATGGTTTTGTTGCTATGCCTAACGATATTTATGTTGATTTGAAATACAATGCTCCAAAGGCAGATTTAAAAAGCTTAATGTCGTTGATACCAGCATTTTATATGGAAGGATATGAAGAAGTAAAAGCAAATGGTGATGTGGCAGTTAATGGATGGGTAAAAGGTTGGTATAGCGACCTTATGATGCCAAAATTTGATTTAAATATAAAAGTTGATAATGGTAGTTTCCAATATCCTGATCTTCCTCAATCTGTTGATGATATTCAAATTGCCACAAGAATTAATAGTCCAAGCTCAGATCTTGATAAAATGCTTATTGATGTGAGTAAATTTCATTTTAAAATTGCTAAAAATCCAATGGACATTTCACTAAAGTTGACTACACCAATGAGTGATCCAAATATTGATGCAATATTTAAAGGTAGATTTGATTTAGCGAGTCTTTCAAAAGTCTATCCACTTGATGAAGGGATGAACTTAAGTGGTTTGTTTAAAACTAATTTACGCTTAAAGGGGAAACAGTCTTCTATTGATAATGGCTATTATTCTAGGTTTAAAGCTTCCGGTAATATGGAAATTAGCAATATGAATTATGTTGATAAAGATTTACCTGAAGGTGTTGTTATTAATAAGGCTGCAATGGATTTTAACCCCAGATATATCAACCTAAGTACATTTAACGCCACTTATAATAAGAATACTATTGATGTTACAGGTAAGATGTATAATTATATTGCTTACGCCTTGAGTGATGGGGTATTAAAAGCTAATTTTAAACTTAGTGCAGATTATTTGAACTTTAATAAGTTATTGGCAGCATCAGAGACAGATGTAAATACTCAACAGCAAAGCCAACAAATAGCAACTGATAATGAAAAAACACAAATAGAGGCTTTTGAAGTGCCTGATAATATTAATTTTAATTTACAATGTGTTATTGGTAGAATAAAATATGACAAATTAAACATTAAGACTGTTTTTGGAAAAGTTTCTATGGCAAACAAAAAGGTTTCATTAGACAAACTTAAAATGGAAATGCTTGGCGGCAATATGGAATTGAATGGATATTACAGCTCTGCTAATATCGATAGTCCAAAGGTAGCAATGGTTATGGCTATGAATCATCTTGATTTTAAGCAAACATATAATGCTATAGATATGGTTAAGAAGCTTTCTCCAATAATGCAATATGTGGAAGGTGATTTTACTAGTTTAATGTCATATAATGGATTATTAGACAAGAATATGGAGCCGGATTTAAACAAACTTAATGCTCGTGGTTTATTAAGTACTTCAAAGCTTACTGTTACGGGTTCTCGAGCTGTGGAGAAATTGGCAAATACTCTTAAAATTAATGAGTTAAAGAAACTTAGTATTGAACCAACATCAATATCTTATGAGATAAAAGATGGGAAATTGATGGTAAAACCATTCGAGGCTCTGGTAAATGGTATGCTGATGAAAGTAGATGGCGTTACTTATCTAAATCAGAATATCGATTATAATGTAAATTTAAATATACCACGTGAGAAACTTGGTAGCGCAACAAATAATGCTGTTAATGGATTAATATCTCAAGCCAATGCTGTTGGAGCAAATATTAGTCTTAACGATAATATAGATGTTAATGCTAAATTAACAGGAACTACTACTAATCCTGAAGTTGCTCTCGACTTTCATCAGTCTAAATCACAAGTAGAAGATGCCATTCAAGATGAAATAAATAAGCAAACTCAAGAGCTTAAAAAGAAAGCTCAGGAAGAAGCTGATAGATTGAAAAAGGAAATGGAGCAGAAGGCTAAAGAAGAAATTGAAAAACAAAAGAAAGAGCTTGAACGAAAGAAGAAAGAAGAAGAGGAAAGACTTAAGAAAAAACTCGAAGAAGAAGCACGTAAAAAACTAAATGGTTGGTTTTAATATAAAGTAATGGATAGGTTATTATTAGGTATATTATTTTCTTTTATTCTTACAATGGTATTTCTGCCAATGCTTATTAAATTTGCCAATACAAATCAATTATTTGTTCCAATAACTTATCGTAGAATACATAATACTAAAGTGTCGGCATTTGGCGGTTTGGCAATATTTATTAGCTCTTCAATCAGTTTCATGTTATTTTCTGATATTATCAACTATCCTGACTATAGAATGGTTATTAGTAGTGCATTTCTCTTATTTATACTTGGATTGAGAGACGATATATTAGAAATATCACCTCTTTATAAGTTTATTGGGCAGCTGATTGCTGTAATAATAATTGTAGTTTTTGCTAAAGTACGTATTGTATTTCTTCAAAATCATATTGATGGGCAATTGGGGCAATATTTAGATATCATAGCTTCAATATTTATTGTTTTGGGGATAATAAATGCCTATAATATGATAGATGGTATTGATATGCTTGCTGCATCAATTGGAATAGTGATATTATCATTTCTAGGGATTTGGTTTTTTATTGTAAATCAATTTGATTACAGTTTGGCATTATTATCATTAGGCTCTGCTCTTTTTGCATTTTTAATTTATAATCGTACTCCTGCAAAAATATTTATGGGCGATACGGGTACCATGACTATTGCACTTATCATGTCTGTTAGCATTTTAAATTTTGATAAGATTAATTCTATTATTGAAAGTAGTTGGAGATTTAATAATGCGCCTGCAATAGAATTTACTCTAATCTCATTTATTGTCTTTGATATGACAAGAGTTGTTTTACTTAGAATAATTCATCATAAGTCTCCTGTAAAAGGTGATAAAACTCATATTCACCATGTGTTAAACAATATAGGGTGGAGTCCAAATAGGATTTCTTTAACAATCGTATTACTGATTTTATTTCAACTTGCTGTAGTAAGCTTATTAGATAATTATTTTACCACAATTGGACTATTAATTGTAGATATTATCATTCTATTATTATTTTATGCCATTATATTTTGGATTTTATTACCAAAACAAAGGACGGAAAGTAAATAGTTTACATAATATACAGATAATCAGTAGTATAAAAAATATTTAAAAAATACAATTGTTTGTTGTATTTACACATCAACTTATTATATTTGCAGCTGGGTAAGTCTTATACGACCAGCTCCTGCTGAACTCCCCCAGGACCGGAAGGTAGCAAGGGTAGGTGGTTGAGCGGTGCGATGTAAGTAGCTTACCCTTTTTTTATAAACTTTTTTTTATTTTGATATGGATGCTGTAGTTTTTGAAGAAATGTTACAGGATGAGAATCTCTTAGATAAATTAATCAATTCTTTAAGTTTGGAATTGAAGAATGATAATGATAATATAGAGGTGTTGCATCAATTGGCTAAAGTGTATACTAAACGCAATGAATTTTCAAATGCTGTTAATAAATATATTGAAATATTGAAATTGAATCCGGATGATGAGTTAGCAAAAACTCAAAAGGACTTTATAATGACTATTCTATCCCAAGGACGTCTTGATATATATGCTTGTACAAATACTCATATAGATCCTTGGCAGTAGAAGTTCTACTATTATAATTCCATTTTTTACTCAAGCTTTTTTTCGTATTTATTATTACTATTTATGTATTCTGTGAGTGAAATCTTTTGTAGAGCTGAGGTTATTAGTTTTACTTAATCGTCAGGATTATTTGTGAATAATCAGGGTAAAATATTTCTTGTGGTGATTTTTGTCAATTGTATTTGAGAAAATAGATAAGTTCTTACTATTAATATATGGTTCATTCTGTTATTTTTGTAACAATTAAAGATAATAAAATATGCATGAGTTATCTATTGTGATGAGTATAGTTGATATAGCTGAAAAAGAGGCTATAAAGGCAAATGTAGATTCATTTTCTCAAATAGAATTAACAATTGGTAGTCAAAGTGGAATAGTGATGGAAGCACTTGATTTTGCTTGGAATAGTGGAGTGAAAAATACTGTGTTGGAAAATGCTAAGTTGTCGATAAAACATATTAAAGCAATATCGAAATGCTCAGATTGTGGATATACTTTTGAAATAGAAAATCTCTACGATGCATGTCCCAAATGTAATAGCTTATTTACGGATTTAATACAAGGCAATGAGTTGCAAATAAGTTCTTTATCCTATGATAAATAAATATATGTCTTATGGGTTATACAGATATAAATATTTTGTAATTGATGTTGTTTAATTATCTCTATCCTCAAAATTTTCTTTTTTCTTATCTTTAATTCGTTTAAAGATAAGAAAGATAATTATTAGAATTGAAGCTAAAAATAAGAACCCTTCAATTCCTAAAATAATTCTTGTCATAGTATCTATTTTAAGAAAATTTCACTGCTGTTCCATACGCTAATATTTCAGCAGCGCCTTGCATTACCATAGAAGTTGATAATCTTACATTAATAACAGCATCGGCACCCATTGTTTCAGCATCATCTTTCATTCTCTGCATAGCTTGTTCTCTTGATTGTGCTTGTAGCTTAGTGTATTCGCTTATTTCTCCGCCAACAACATTCTTTAATGCAGCAAAAATATCATTTCCAATATGTCTAGCTCTTACTGTACTTCCTCTGGCAATTCCAAGTATTTCTGTTATTTCTTTGTTTGGAATAAAATCAGTCGATGTAATTATCATAATACAAAGTTTTTTTGATTAATAGAGTTTCAAAGATACAATAAAAAAAATTCTGAATAGGAAAGTAAATATTATTTAATGAATAATATTTTGGTAATATTGTTCTCTTCACCTGTATTATCATCAGTAGAGAATACATAATACACACCCGTAGCTACTCTGTTGCCATTAAAATTCTTGCCATTCCATATTGCTTGACCTCCAAAAGCATTTGTTTGATAGACAAGATTTCCAGAAGCATCAGTTATTTTTATATTAGCGTTCTCAACAAGTCCTTTTATTGCAATTTTACCATTATAATTTGGTCTTACAGGATTAGGAAATACTTTTACTTCTTGTTCTTGATATTCTGTTCCCTCGGTAGCAGTACTTCTGAAAGAGATTATCCCATTACTTGTTCCAAAGAAAACTTCACCACTTTCAGAATCTATACCAATACTTTGTATATTATTGCTTAGTAAGGGACTATTAGATTCTGTAAAATGGTAAATCTCTTTTGATGCATCTTGTGACATTAAGAAGACACCGGCATTTCTGGTTCCAAACCACTTTCTATTTGCACCATCAATAGCAATGCAGCTTACAATTTCAGATTCTAACAAGTATTGAGAAATGCCTTCTTGCTCAATATATATCTGCTGTGCATCAAAATTATCACCAGAAAATACTAATCCGGGAGAATAGAAAACAGCCACACCTTCGTCAGTCCCAACCCAAATATTACCTTCTTTGTCTTTAGCTAAGGCATTTACACCGGTAGAAGGTAGCTTCCCGTAATTATCAGCTCCTGTAAGTTTTCTTTTTCTGTCATCACCTTGTATTTCAGGTGTATTATTGTCATTATAAACAATTATACCTCCATTTCTAGGAATAATTATCCATTTCTGTCCAAAGTCATCAATTATCAAATCACCAACAGCATTATCTGTAATAAAAGGCGAAAGGCTAAGACTTTGCCATTGTCCTTTGGTGTTCATAAACTGAAGTGAATTTGGATTGGCACTATTAGTAACCCATAGATAATTGTTATCATCGAAAGCTAAACCGGCAACTCCAATAAAACCTGGATAATTAGATGCATAAGATAAAGTACTGTTTGTATTATTATAAATAGTATTTACAATGCCTTTATTCATTCTTATAATACCTTTTCCCCAAGTAGCGACATATATTTCATTACTGTTCTCCGGATTTACTAGTACTTTCATAATATCAGAAATGGTATCGAAGGCTGGTGTGTTTGATGAATTATATGAATTCCATCTTTGGTCAATAAATTGGTAAATACCCTTATTTTCAAATGCATTGTCCCAATTACTTTGAATACCACCACTAGCAACCCAAATTTGTCCTTGGCTATAAGTTATATTGTAAGCATTGTAATAAGCCGGACCTTCCGGATGATAGAATTTATAATGCCATTGAGCCTTACTTTGAACTAAGGAGTTCTTTTTATCAGCTATCCAAACTTCTCCTTTTGAATCAAAAATAGCATCTTTAGGCCTTGGTGTTTCATCTCCATAAGTATAAGCTAAGAATGATTCTGTCATATTATTATAGAAATATTTAAAATTATAATCCTGAACAATAAGGAGAGTATCACCATAGGATTTTATTTCATAAGTGGGTTGGTGGGTTGTTTCTGTAAATAAATTCCAGTTTCCATTATTCAACACATATATACTATCAGTATTGTAAACTGCTCCCGGTGCATTAATATATATTCCGGATGCATGAACACTTATGCAATTATATGCTATATTCGGAAATAATAAATTTGTATCCTTATGCCAAAACTGGTAATTGTTAAGGTTTTGTTCATTTAAGCTTGCAGAATATATTCCCTCTGATGTGGCAGCATAGAATAAACTGTCGCTAAAATCAATATCATAAATTGATATAGCATTTCCATTCGGACCTATATAATAAGTGTCTTTTATTTCATTTTTCTTAGAATCGATTACTACTATACCAAAATCACAGGCGAGATAAATATAATTATCGCGAAACTTTATTTTATTGATACACTTACTACCAACCATTGATTTATTTTTGATATCTGAAATATTTAAAATAATACCATTATTAATAATATCAATATTACCATTTTTATATGCAATAATTAAATCATTACTTTCTTTATTAAATGCTAAAGTAGAGATGCTTACATCAGATAATCCGGTTATTCTATTCATTCTTACAATAGCATCTTCATTCTGGTCATAATAAAATGCACTATTTGGAGTAGCGCAGTAGATTCGGCCTTTATCTCCCTCTGTAACAGCAATAGTTTTGGAATATGGTAAATGATCTCTCCATTCTTCCAAGCCAATTTGTGCCATTATTTTATTAGAAATAAATAGTAAAATAATTATTGTGGTTATTGTTGAAGTCTTGAATAACATACTAATTTTAATTGATTACTGTTAAATATAATTTGTGTTTTGTAATTTTAATATTTATTACTTGTATATAACTTATTGATACTATAATTATTGTATGGTCTAAGTATAATAAAACACCAGCATTATATTTACTGGTGTTTGTATATATTATTGATATTCTATTTGTTAAAAAAATATTAGAAATTAATGTTTATTCTTCTTTTAACTTAGCTTCGTAATCTCTTTTAATAAAATCAGTTGTTTGTTTCCAATTCAATCTTTTTGCGATAATTTTTTTATTTTTATCGAATAAATAAATTGTAGGAGTGGAGATGATATCATATAAATCGTGATAATTCTCTGTTAAACTACGTGGACCATCAACATTAATCCAGTCTTGGATTTTATATTCGTGAATTTTCTTTGTCCATTTAGCCACATTAGTATCAGAACAAACAGCAAAAACTTTAACTCCATATTTCTCAGCATTTTCTTTTGTCCATGGTTGGGCTTCATGAATTTCGTGCTTACAGTGACCACAATCAGGGTCCCAAAATAAAGCTATAGTATAATTTGCCTTCACATCATAAAGGCTACGAAGATTCATAAGTGTATCTTGCATTATCATATTTGGAGCTGTTTTGCCAATCAAAAGTCTATCTAAAGTATTTATTCTTTTGGTCATTCTCTTTAGAGTAGCATCATTCACCCAATAAGCTTCACCAGTTAAATAATACTTCTTACCTAAGGCCACAAAAACTTCGTCCATTCCCATTATTTGGCTTGTTTCTGATTCATAAGTAAAGTACCAGATACAATATTTATAAGTTTCTTTATTGGGCTTAGCTTTTTCAATAATTATATTTGCCTCTTTTATGAGAGTATCAGGTCGTTGAATAAGAATATTTTTAAAATATCTTTTTATTTTATTTGCATAAATAGGTGTTCTTAACAACCTTTCATCGGCAAAATCAAAACCGTCGAAATAATGCTCTTTATAGTAACGATATATATAGCTGGAATCAGGACTGCCATCATCTTTCTTAGGTAATACTTTTGGCACTTCCGGTTCTTCAGAAGCGAGTAATATTTTGGCAAATAAACTACCTTTATGATTATTAATGAAATCAAGTTTTATAGTCTTTACTTTTTCATTTATTTCAGTAATTTCCTTTTTTATCTTTTCTTGTTTTTCTTTATCATCCTTAGCAGCTTTGTATTCTTTATTAAGTTCTTGGTCTTTTTTGCCAAATTCTCCAACTTGTTTTAAATAAGAATAAAAGTCTATATTATCTTGAGAGTTTTTTATTTTCATCTTATTAACAGGGTCTGTTGGATCTGTTTGCATGGAGAAATGTTGTTCTTTATCTACAACCATTTCAAAATATTGCTTATTCTGAAATACAACTAAGTAAATACCTCCTTTGAGGGGCTCGTCACCTGAGAAAGTATAAACACCATTCTCTAGAAAGGCTGTGTCAACTATTTGATTTGTATTCCCATAATAACTTACTAATAGTAAGCTAGTATCTTGTGAATTGCTGAGTTTAACATCTATTTTGTAAGCTTTTTTTGCGCAAACAAAACTGTTTATTGATAATAATAGAAGTAAACTAATAAAATATTTCATGCTAAAATTTATTTGTTTTGTGTTAATTTATGAACTAATTGTCGTAAGACAACAAATATCTTACAAAGCTATAAATAGTAAAGCTAAAAAATGTTAAAACTCCATTTCTTCATTTTCCTGTATCTCTAAAGCATACATCAGATTATGAAAAACAGGCATAAGAGCACTAATTCTAACTCCCCAGTGAATAGCAAATAGCTTTTTTAATTCAAAAACAGAGTTTTCTTTTGCTACTAATTTATTATTTTGGAATAATATAACAAAGTCTTTCATATCTTGATATATATCTGCAAGATGTTCGGCAATACTGGCTTTTAAAGTATCGTTATTTTTATCTACCACCCAAAAGTACTCATCCTTGTCAAATTTCTCTCTTGCTTCCATAAAAACTTTTTCCCAATGCTCTTCAGTTACATATCTTTCGTTAAAGCTTTCATCTACTTCTTCCAAATCTGGGAGTAAGGCTCCTTTGATGTACATTAGTGGTAGTAATTTTTGGTAAAATGATAATACAACTTTTACTTCTTGTTTTGCAATATCTTCGGTAAAAGTGCAAAACTCATATGCTAATCTTATCATTTCTAGCACCTGTGTAGATTTTACTTTTTCTAAATTATCCTTTTTCATAATTTATAATATTTTTTCTATTATTTAATATGCGTTCTTTATTCCTTTATCTTTGGCAGGCAAACCTTTTGACATCCATTCCGGCATAGGTTTGTCTTTTAAATAATGATCGAAAAATTGCATCATTCTAATGCTTAGATCAACTCTGTTAGGCCATTTCATTAGATTGTGGTCGTCATTATTGTATGATAACATCCACACTTTTTTATTTAATCGGCGTAAAGCATTAAAATACTCAATTCCTTGATACCAAGGTACAGCACCATCTTTATCATTATGCATAATTAAAAGTGGCGTATTTACCTTTGGAGCAAAGAAAATAGGAGAGTTCTCAATGTATAAATTTAGGCTATCCCATGGAGTAGCACCAATTCTACTTTGTGTCTTCTCATACTGAAAAGCTCTGCTTATTCCTGAGCCCCAACGTATTCCTCCATAGGCACTTATCATATTGCTAACTGGTGCTCCTGCTTCTGCACATGCATAAATATCTGTCATGGTTACCAACATTGCTACTTGATATCCTCCCCAACTTTGTCCTTGAATGCCTATATGCTTAGCATCTACCCATTTATATTTCTTTATAAATTCAGTTCCTCCTACAATTGCATTATAGGCTGATTTGGCAGGGTGACCAATCTTATAAGTAATATCAGGTATAAATACAATATAACCATTACTAGTATATTCACTAAAGTTTATAATTGAATGACTTGGTTTTGGTATATAATGACGATGTATTTCATCTGAATATCGTTCGTAGAAATATACTATTACGGGATATTTCTTCGTAGAATCAAAATTCTCAGGCTTGTAAATAAGCCCTTGTAAGTCCTTGTTGTCAAGTGATTTAAAATTTATTAATTCCACACTGCCCCATAGATATTCTTTTTGTTGAGGATTGGTGTTAGAGATTTTAATAATATTTTCAAATTTTGTATTTGTTAAATACAAATCTGGATATTCTTTAAATGAAGAGCGTCTAAAAATAACTTTATTACTATTCTTAGATTTGGTAGGGTAGTAATAATAATGATCAGATTTTATTAATGTTAAGGGATTTTCTTTTGTACTTAAATCTACAGAATAATAACCACTCTCTTTATTTGTTTCATTAAAACCTTTTAATAAGTGTGGATTTTCTTCATTAAAATATTCATGCTCATCTCTATCGAATGTAATAGGAGAGAATCTTATTTTATTATCCCTGCCATAATTAGATGTAATATTTAGTGGAGTAGTTCTCTCACTTGGATCTAAACGCCATAAATCATATCTGTCTTTTATAAGCACATATTTATCATTATCATACCAACCAGCTACTCCATATGGATTAGGTTCGTTGGGAGTATCGTGGAGCTCATTATAAAACTTTATATTTAAATCTTTTGTTAAATTAATGTGTTTACGCGCCTTAATATCATATACATACCAGTTTTTATCTCTATCCTTAAAATAGAGAATATAATTTCCATAAGGAGATAAACGTGCATAACTTTGTTGATGTTCTAAAACTATTTCACGGCTACCATCATGTACATTTACGGCGTAGTAATCAGAATACCATCCATCCCATGATTGCTCTTTGGCATATTTTTGATCATCGATACCAAGAGCAAAATTGGAGCTGCCTTCTTGTGGCAGATATACATTGCGAATGATAGTATCTTCTAATTGAGTAAGTTTTTTGTTAATAATATCATATTGTACGATATATGTTCTACGTTTCTCTTTTATTGCTCTTAATTTTTGTTGTGGTTGAAGACTTTTATCTTGATAATTCCATATATCAACATGATATTTTTCTGACTCTAACAAGGTGTCTTTTTGTTTTTGCTTGGGCTTTGGTGCTATTCCAAAATATAGCTTAGTCCCGTCTTTGGAAAATCTTAATTTGCTATTAACACTTGGGCTCCAGTCTTTTATCGTTGAAGTAGTATCAGCAATTTTTAAGGCAAATCCATCAGCTTTATCCCAGAAATACATATCATAAACTTTATTCTCTTTAGCTGTATCTTCAGCAAAAAGAAAGGCAACATTATCACCTTTTCTATTTACTTCCAATTTAGATGCAACACCGGTCTTATGAAGAATTGTGTCTGTGTTTAAACTTTCGAGGTTAATCTTAATAATATTGCAGATATTACTACTGTCAAGTTTTGTATTCGTAAGTGTGTAAAAATCAGTGCCATTATAATTAAAAGTGAAATCATCGACCTTTTTTAATTTAATCTTTTTGCCGCTAATAGGTTGCAATAATACTATATTATCACCTTTTTGTTTTATTTCTTTTGCCTTAGTTTTTTCTTTACTTTTGAAGAACAACCAATGTCTTTTTGTGTTTTTTACATTCTTTTTTGACTCTTTAGATTCATCAATATATACTATCCATGATTTTCCTTTGTTGGTGATTTTGTAATTGCTAACATTGGCAATCTTTATTAGAGAATCTTTATCAAGAATTATTATTCCAAGACTATCTTTAGGTAATTTGCTTTTAGGAGTCTTGTTTAATTTCATTTTTCTAATAGTATCGTATTGAGGGACAATTGAGAAAACAATGAAATCTGAAGTGGGAGAGAAGCTGGCCTTTTTTGCTCTGGCAATGGAATCAAGATGATTGTTTTCTGTATTATAAATGTAAAGATAACCATCACCTTTTTGAGGGTTTATTTCATAAGTTACCCATTTGCCATCATTTGTAATTGATTGATTACTAATATTTTTCCATGATTCGTAAACTTTATTACTTAATATCTTTTTCTGTTGAGTTATCTGGCCAAAAGAAAAAAAGAATATTAATATAAAAGAAATTGTAAATAATAATTTCATTGTAATTGGTGTGTATTTATTGAATATTTAGATTAAATATAAATTGCCAGCAAAGATAAATAAAAAGAGTGATTATGTCGATTTAAGTTTAGAGCTAATCATATGCGATATTTGTTTAAATTTGCATTATAACAAAAGATTTTATATGCCCTGAGGAAACTATTAATAAAATATAAAATCTATAGGCCGGTTTTATTAATTAGAAATTAAAATAAACATAAATAATATGAATAAATTAATACTCTTAACAGTCGCATTAATTATTTTTTCAACAGCTAATGTATTTTCACAATGTACTCCTGTGCCATTTCCAGGCCCATCATTAACAAATCCAGATACTACTGCAGGCTTGTCAATTGCAGCAGAAACACAAGCTTATAGTCAAGTAATACAAATTAGAATTCCTGCTGATACAAATTTCAACGGGGCTGTTATCCCCATCGATAGTGCAGGAATAGTTAGTGTAACAGGAGCTCCTGCTAGTATTAGTTGGGTTACAAACTCTGCTAATAACTACTGGCCTGGCGATACTTTTGGATGTGTGATTATACAGGGTACGCCAACCATAGGCGAAGCAGGTAATTATGATGTGGTTATCGAAATTAGTGTTAGTGCTTTAGGTACTGCTATGCCTTATACTTTACATTATAATTTTCAAGTTCTTGATGCTTCTTTTGCAGGAATAGACCTGAATAAATCTCAGTCATTTCAAGTTTTTCAAAATCAACCTAATCCATTCACTAATGTGTCAGTTATCGACTATTTTATTCCTAAAAGTGGTATTATAGAGTTGAATATATATGATATTCTTGGTAAAAAAGTTTTATCTAAAACTGTTGAATCTTATACTGGTAAAAATAGTTTTTTGGTAGAAAAAGAAGGTATGAAAGAAGGTGTTTATATTTATGAAATTATTTATAATAATACAGCCATCCGCAAAAGAATGATTTTAGAATAATGGATGTAAACCTCACAGTATTAGGAACTAGTGCTGCTGTTCCTGCTCACAAACGTCACCTAAGTAGTCATTTACTTGAAACAGATACTATTTCAATATTATTTGATTGCGGTGAGGCTACTCAATTTCAGCTAAAAAGATTTAAAAAGGATTTTTTTAAAATAGATTATATTTTTATCAGTCATCTTCATGGCGATCATTTTCTTGGACTTCCCGGATTGATTTCCACAATGAATATGATGGGTAGAAAATCACATTTAGTAATATTTTCGCCTCCAGGATTGCAAAAAGCAATTGAGCCTCTTTTTAGTCTTTCTAATATGAGCTTAGACTTTTCTTTAGAATTTATTGAACTTAGTAATATACGAGCTAAGAAGGAAGTGATTTCAAATGAATTATTTAGCATTTCAGTTTTCCCATTAGAGCATAGTGTTGAGACCTACGGTTATATTTTTAGAAGATATTCTGAAAAACTAAAAATTAATAAGAGTTTTGTTGAAAAACATAAAGATATAGATGTTCAATGGTATCCTAAAATAAAAAATGGTTCTGACTATATTGATGGTGAGGGTAATGTGTATAAAAATAAAGATATAACAAGTTTAAAAATAGAAGATTATTCTTATGCTTATTGTTCTGATACAAGATTTAATGAGGCTATTTCTGAATATATAAAGTCAGTGGACTTATTGTATCATGAATCGACTTATCTTCAAAATGATGAAGATAAGGCCATTTTGAGAAAGCATTCAACTGCTGCTCAGGCAGCTAGAATTGCTCAATTGGCAGAAGCAAAGAGGTTGCTTTTAGGTCATTTTTCCAGTAGATATAAAGATGTCACTGATTTTAAGAATGAAGCTAATGATGTATTCCAAGGTGAAGTGATATTAGCTAAAGAAGGTTTAGAGATTAAGATTTCAAATTAGTATAATTAAAAATGTCGATAATAATTGCAGATAGCGGTTCTACAAAAACACAATGGAATATTTTGAACTCTAATGGTGACATAGAAGAATTGTTTTCAATAGGTATAAATCCATATTTCATAAATAAGGAGGATATAGAAAAAACAATACTGAGATTGATAGATGTTAGTAAACGAGAGTCAGTAAGAAGACTTTATTTTTATGGTTCAGGTTGTTCTGCTAAAGACCAATGTGATTTAGTTTCAAGTGCTTTACAAACTGTTTTTCCTCTTGCCAAAATAGAAGTTCATTCAGATTTATTGGCTGCAGGAAGAGCTCTCTTTGGTGATTCTAAAGGGGTAGCATGCATCTTAGGAACAGGAAGCAATGTTGCCGTATATGAAAATAATATATTTACAGAGAATATAAATTCGTTAGGTTATATTATTGGAGATCAAGCTAGTGGAGCATATATTGGAAAAGAGTTAGTACGAGCATATTTTCAAAAAGATATGCCGGCTGATATAAGGTCTAAGTTCGAAGAATATTCAAATATTAAACTTTCTGAAGTTTTGGATAAGGTTTATAAAAGAAAATTTCCAAATAGATATTTGGCCGGATTTACTCCTTTTGCAAGTCAATATATTGATAATGAATTTATTAATAGTTTAATATCAGATGCTATTGATAAGTTTATAAATTTGCAGTTAGGGAGTTTAAGCTTCGATAAATCTTATTATAAAGTTGGTTTTGTGGGTTCAGTAGCATATTATTTTAAAGATATTTTAATTAAAGCATTAAATAATAATGATTACCAAGTGGGCAAAATAATTAAAGCTCCAATGGAGGGCTTATTGGATTATCATGCAGATTAATAATCTTCATTCTCCTTTGCTTGCATTTTTTTCCTTTCAATCTTTACATTCTGCCATAATGAATCATTATCAGAATTATTATATGCCTTTATCACTGCTTCAACATATTCGGGATCATTTGGGTACTGCCAATTTAATAAATTCTTTAGAGGTATTTTCATTAAAGTTATAATTATCAGTGAGATAATAGCTGTTCTTTTAAGTATATTAAAATAAAAATTACCTTTTACTTTATTGTTTTTCCATAATGCTATTATAGTTATCGAAATTGATGCAAATAAGCCTAAAACAAGAAGTAAATCTGCACCGGGATAATCTTGAATTTTAAATAATACACCTATTAATGCTATGCTTAATGATATTCCAGAAAAAATAGAGAAAATAATTCTTCGTTTAGATACATTAACATAACTTGATTTTTTAAATATGTTTTTAAATTTGATATTATTGAATAGAGCAAAGCTTAAACAAAAATATAATATAGCAAGAGTATTTATAGAAAGTATGAGGAATAGTATAGAGCCTATTCCATGAACATATCTGTATATAGTTGAAACAATGACAAGTATAATAAATAATTTTTCTATGTTTTTCATAAATGCATACCTATATTAAAAATTCAAATGTAGTATTTTTTGTTTCTATATTGATAAATAAAGAAAATTGTTGAAAAGATTATTAAGTAAATTAGTTTCTAAAGATTATTTTTACGCACATTATTAAATTAGAAAATAATTAAGATTTGTAACAATATTGATGTATAAACATATATTTTATTTATTGCTTTTAAGCTTTATGTTGATTAGTAATGCGTCATATTCGCAGATGCTTACTAAAGGTCATAAACCGGATCCGCTATTTGCAAAATATTGTTTGAAGTACGAAAATTACTATGATGGTTTGCATGAGTTTAAAGCTCTTTTAAAAGAAAAACCAAATAATGATTACTATCGATGGGGTGTTGGTTATTGCATTTTGCATTTAAATAAAAATAAGTCTGAAGCTATTCCTTATTTTTTGGAAGTTTTATCAAAAGATAATGCTGATCTAAAATATTATTATGATTTGGGAGAGGCATATATGCTTACCTGTCAGTTTGATAAGGCAATAGATGCTTTTAATAGGTATATTTTAAATATAAATGAAGATAAGCATGATATTACTGCAAGGAGAATGCTTGAAATGATTGAGAATGCAAAAAAAGCAATTGAAAATCCTATCAATGTAGAATTTGTTAATTTAGGTACAAGAATAAATACTGAATATCCTGATTTTAATCCTCTAATTAACTCTACAGAGAAATATTTGGTTTATACTAAACAAACTCCAACTAATATTGGTAGATATCGACATGAAGATGGGTATTATGCCGGTGATATTTATTATTCTAATTTTAAATTTGGAAAGTGGAAAAACAATAAAAGATTTTCTTCAATTATAAATACTAAGAATATTGAAATAGGCCAGACAATGTCTTCAAATGCTGCAAGTTTAATTGTGTTTAAGGAGGATATAGAGAAGCATACCAGAAATTATCTTATTTACAAAAAGCGAGGACGTTATTATGGTTTTCCTCAGGAAATTAAGATTGATGGTTTTGATATTGCTAATGCGCATTTTATTACGATTAGTCCAAATAATAAATATATAGTGTTTTCTGCTATAAATAAAGATGTAGATAAACATAATCTAGATTTGTATTTCTCGAAACTTAGTCCTGACGGATTTTGGATGATTCCTCAGTTACTGGATTCTAATTTAAATACAATATATGATGAGTCATATCCATATTTTTCACCTGATATGAGGCGTTTTTATTTTGCTTCAAAAGGTCATAATAGTATGGGAGGATATGATATTTTTGAATGTAGTGTAAATCTTGATAGTTTAACTTTTGGTGTTCCAAAGAATATAGGTTATCCTGTTAATACTACTATGAATGACAAAATGATTACTTTCAATAATAGTGGGAGATATGCCTATAAAGCTTGCTTAAGAGACGAAGGTTTGGGCGATTTAGATATTTACAGGATTATTTTTAAGGATAGAAAACCATTGCTTTCTTATATTCACGGTTATATTTTTAATCAAGATTCTGTAAAGTTCACTAATGTAATCCAAGCAATGAATCAACATATTGATACTTTAAATTTTCCTGTAAATAGAGAGTATAAAAGAATCTTACTAAAAGAAAGGGATAGTATTAAGGCTGTTGAATATCTTGCGAAAAATAAAATTCCATACGAGAAATTGGATGTTAAAATTACAGCTTTAGATAGTAAAAGCAATAAGGAAGTTGGTAAATTTATAGTGAAAGAGAAAACCGCAAGTTATGCTATAATACTACCTCCCGGAGAGTATAAATTAATCTTTTCAAGGAAAAACTTCCAAGATAAGTACTATACTAAATTTGTAGTTGAAGATTTCGATTTGAGAAATAGAGATATTGAAATGCAAGTTCTTCTTAAACAGAAATAATATTTTTGCAGGCTTTCAATTTATTAAATAAGTAAATTTAGAAAAACTAAGTATATTGTCTAAAATATAAGTGTTAGAAAGACTTTATACAATATTCTTTTAGTCTATTAATGTTATCTTCAGTTGGCCTGTATTATTTATTCTATAAAGCTATAATATGAATAAAACCGGATTTTGAATCAGATTGAATAAAACCGCTTCCAAAATAATATCCTGAAAAATGTATGGATGATTTCAAATACTAATGTGTTACTAAAAATATGATGATTAAGAATGTTAATATCTTCTTCTATCGTAATAATTGAAAATGTACTTCTCATAATTGATGTAATTATAAATTAATGAACTAATATATCTGTAACATAGATAAAGAGATTTGTTGTTTTTTTCAATATTACAATTACCACAATACATTACAATTACCACAATACGTGAAACTTGTAGAATATAAAACCGTTGATTTGGAATTATTAACTTATTTTAGTTTAAGCAACATATCAATGCTAAATATTGTCTTATACTTGAATTATTTTACTTTATTAATACTAATATTAAAAGCTAATTTATGTCGTAGTAATTAATAAAATACTTAAATTTGAATGCTTATTTTTTAAACAAAATTAAAACACACATTATGAAAAAATTGAAATTAGTTATTGCATTATTTGTATTTGCAGCATTTGCAATTGCATCATGTAATAAAACTCCTGATGATCCGCCAGCACCAAAGGATAAACATGAATTACTATATGATAAGTGGTGGTATAATGTTGGTAATCAAGGTAGAGGGGCGCATTATTTTAACTCAGATGGAACTTGTCAAATCACAATTCCTCCATCTTCCGGAGTTTGGAAATGGAGTGTAAATGATTCTTTAATTGTTACAATGGACAATTATCCTCCAATGACATTACATTTTACTAAAATAGAGGAAACCGAAATGGAGTATTGGCCAACCTTTGAACCAGAAGGTAATTTATACCAATTTTCGACCACGGAACCTTAATTTAAACTATTGTTTAAAGATTAAAGGTATTGCATGATTTTATGTAATACCTTTTTTATTTAAATTAAGTAAACTTTCTGATAATTAAATTAATATAATCTTTATTTTATGTGCCTATGTATAAAAATTCTAGGATAAGTGTATAATAATTTAGAATATATTACTTTTAGATTATTTAGATATACCGGGCTCTATACTTGTTTTTTGTAACAAAATAAAGCAATAGCAGTATAAAGCATACTTCTTTGTTAGTTTTGTAGATTTAAATTAACAAAGTATATTTAAAAACTAATTGTTTAGTGTTGAGATATAAATCACTATATATAATATTATTTTTATTTATTTCTGGCTTTGTGCAGTCACAATCAGATTTTAAGAATCCTCAAGAATATGCAAAGCAGGCTAATAAACTATTTGAAGCAGGCGAGTTTCAAAAGGCTTACCCTTTTTATCAAACTCTTAGAAGCAATGATACTAAAAATCCTGATTATAACTTTAGGTTAGGAGTTTGTATGATGTTCAGCGAGACTGAAGATAAAGCAAGACCGATTTATTATTTTGATATTGCATTAAAAAATAATATAAAAGATAATAGGATATATTATTATTTAGGGCGTGCATATCATAATAATTATAGGTTTGCTGAGGCTAAAAGGACATATATACAATATAAAGAGAAAGCTAAAGAGAAGAAAGTTAGAAGTTTTGATATTGAAAGAAGAATACAAGAGTGTAATAATGGAATTGCTCTTTTGTCTCATATAAAACTGCTATATGTTGTAGATAAACAATTAGTTAAGGATGCAACTTTTTATAAAAGTTATGATATTAATAGTTCTCAAGCGAAAATAATTGCTGTTCCTGATGTTTTGAAAACTAAGTATGATAGAAAGCATAATTCTCCGGCTTTTGGTGTTTTTGTTCCAGATGGAAATATGTTGTATTTTGCTAGTTATGGCTCTAAAGGAGTAAATGGATTAGATATATATAGAGTAAAACAAGCTGCAAATAGTGGTTGGGAAAAGCCGGAAAATCTTGGCGATCAAGTTAATACTATTTATGATGACGCTTATCCTTTTATAACTCCTAATGGTAGGACTTTGTATTTTAGTTCTAAAGGTCATAATAGTATGGGAGGTTATGATGTTTTTAAATCTGAATTTAGCTTAAGTTCCTTTAATTGGTCGAAAGTAGAAAATCTTAATTTTCCAATAAATACACCTTTTGATGATATTTTTTATGTGCCGGATACTTCAAAAAATCTAGCATATTTTTCATCTGATAGACAGAGTTTATCAGGGAAAATTTATGTCTACCATATTGGTTTGGACAAAAAAGCTGAAGAACAGGATTTGGCCAAAGCTTTTAGGGAAGGTGGTGATGATAAAGATTTAGTAAGGCTATTGAAAGATATTGCTGATTTGAAGACTAATATTAATGTTGATGATTATAAAAAGGAAATCAATAAGCAAAATGATACTGATAATATAGTTGAAGAAGTTGATAATCAAGATAAAAACATTATAGCTAATAATAATCCAATTAAGAAAATTGATCTTGATGATAGTAAGAATTTGGATAAAATTGTTAGTGAGAGCTATAATACTTATAAGAAGATAGCTTATAAAGTTGTAAAATTAAAAAATCAGAAGAATAATATCGGTAAAATAGCTGCGGAAAATGATAAGCTAGCAAAGGAATTAAGAAATAAAGGTGATGAAAAATCAATTGCCGATGCCAGAAAATATGAAAAAGCCGCTGTTGTTTCAAGAAAAATAGCTAATGCTTTGAAAGAACAAATAAGTGAAGCTGAAAATTCGGCTAACAATATATTAGTAGAATCTGGCTATTTGCAAAGGTATGCGGGCTTAAAACAAAAAGATTCTGTGGAGATTACTTATTCCAGAATCTTAAAAATAAAATCTAATGTTGATAAGCAAAAAGATGTAGCTCAAGAAATAGTATCTCAAGAAATGGCTGTGGTAAAAGCAAAGCGTGATGCAGCATCAGCTAAATATAAAGAAAGTCAAGATGCTCTTAATGCTCTTAATGATGATAAAGCCGAACTGAAAGAATATCAGGATGCTTTGTCAACAATTACAGATGAGTCTGAACGTCAGGAGTATATTGAGATAATTAATGCAATGAAAGTTGAAGTAGCAAAGAAAATTGCTAAACAGAAAGCATTGGAGAAAGAATATAAAAGTTTGAGAGATGATGCCGATGCTACTGCTATTGCTTTATCCAAAGTTGATGATGTTTACAATGAATATTTAGCTTATAATAATAATGATAAAGACATTATTTCTAGTGACGAGCAAGTAGTATCTATAAATCAAAATATTGATAGTGTTAAAGCTATATCTAATCAATTTGTCGACCAAAAAAGAGAATCTTTAGCTGTAAATGAGAATATTTCAAATGCTGTAAATAAGAATGAGGCTGAACAGAATCAGGAGAACGAAGCAGAGCAAAGTTCAGAGGTTGTAGCTGTAAATGAGAATATTTCAAATGCTGCAAATAAAAATGAGACTGAACAGAATCAGGAGAACGAAG
>Ga0256842_1000098_pt1 | contig 65889 bp, 76 predicted proteins | sample 4559240metaG_FD_185973 | JGI IMG/M metagenome (GOLD analysis project Ga0256842, IMG submission 185973) | Hydrothermal vent microbial communities from Guaymas Basin, Mexico - 4559-240 | ecosystem: Environmental > Aquatic > Marine > Hydrothermal vents | place: Mexico: Guaymas Basin | collected... | reverse complement strand
ATTTTTATTAATATATCTGATATTAAAGATTATATCAATATTTTCAATTATGGAAGATAAGGAATCTTTATGAAAATCATGTTATTAAGTTTTTTTATATTATTATTACTTAATGGTTGTGCAAAAAATAGTATATATCTAGTTGGTGAAATTGAAGAAGATTTCACATCTAAACCAAAAGTATATAAATATGAGAATATTACAGTATATCCAAAAGAATTAAATAGATTTTCAAAAGAATTATAAAGGATAAAAATGTTTTTTACTAAAAAGAATAAAAAAGATATATATTATATAAATCAGGCACTAATAGTTGGAGCCTTTACTTTTGCAATTTTTATATTTATCCTTTATAATGAAATTTTATATATATCAGAAGACTTTTTAAGTAAGTATTTTCAAATTATAAATTATGGTATTGGCTTTATCGTTGGTATTTTTATGGCTGTAATATTCTTTCTAGTTTTTAACAATATTAAAAGAAAAAATCTATATAATTTAAAAAGATCTATAAACTCTTTAAATTATATAGATAATGATAATATAATATCAACATTGACCAATATTGATGGGACTATTTTAAATGTAACAGATTCATTTTATGATACTTATGGTTACACAAAGGATGAAGTTATTGGTTCAAATCACAATATGATTAAGTCTAATAAAATTCCTGAAGAAGACTATATTTCTTTATGGTATAGTATACAAAAAGGTGAAATTTGGGAAGGGGAATTCTTAAATAAAACTAAGAATGGAGAAGAACTATGGATGGCTGCAACCATTATCCCTGAGATAGACAATAATAAAATTGTTGGATATAGGTCTATTAGTTATAATATTACTCTACAAAAAAAAGCTAATTTCCTTTTAGAACATGATTCTCTTACAAAGTTACCAAATAAATTTAGTTTTGAAAAATCTATTCAACATACTGTTACAATTGCTAATAAACAAGACTCTAAAATTGCTATTTTATTTTTAGATATAAATAATTTTAAAGATATAAATGAACAATATGAATATAAAGGTGGTGATGAAGTAATTAAAATTGTTGCAAATAGAATTCATAAAAATTTAAGTAATGGAGATATTCTTTCTAGACATAATGGTGATGAATTTATTATAATGTTAGAAGATATTGAAGATAAAAATATTTTAGGAATATGTAATAGCATCATGAATAACATTGAACAAGATATTGTAATTAACAATGATAAGATTAATATTACTGTTAGTATTGGAGTATCTATCTTCCCTGATAATGCATCAACTGTATCAGAATTAATAAAAAATGCTAATAGTGCTATGCATTATGCTAAGGATAAATCACAAAACAATATAATATTCTTTAATACAAAAATATCTGAAATGTATAAAAGAAAACTAGATATTGAATCAACAATTTTAGATTGTTTAAAAAATGATGGTTTTAAATTAGTATATCAACCAAAATATAATATAAAAACTCATAAGATTACTGGTGCTGAAGCGTTAATAAGAATGAAGAATAATAAATATTATCCTAATCAATTTATTGATATAGCAGAGCAAACATCTATTATATCTGAAATCAGTAAGTTTGTTATTAGGAAAACATTTGAAGATTTATCTAAAATAAAAAATAATATTCAAGATGATGAATTTAGAATTTCAATAAATTTATCTTCTCAAGATATCAAAGATATGAGTATTCTAAATTATATTTTAGAATACTCATCTTCATATAATGTTCCTACATCTAAAATTGGCATTGAAATAACAGAATATACATTAATGCAAGATGTAAATAAAACAATAGAAACTTTAAATAAATTTAAAGAAAAGGGATTAAAAATATATATTGATGACTTTGGAACAGGTTATTCTTCTATGAATTATTTAAAATTATTACCAATTGATATTATTAAAATAGATAAATCATTTATTGATGGATTAGAATCTGATGAAAGAGATAAACACATTGTTTCTGCTATTGTAAATTTATCTAATTCTTTACACTTTGAAACAGTTGTTGAAGGAATTGAAAATGATATTCAAGAAAAAATATTATTAGAGATGGGTTGTTTATTTGGACAAGGATACAATTATTCAAGACCTTTAGAATTTGATGATTTTGTTGAAATAATAAATTAAATAGATTGATCTTTTTGTTTATATTAATTTAATTATTCTCATCAATTAAATTACAAATATCCAACATATAATGAAGAATAATAAAATCAAAGAATTTTAAACATGAAATGATAATAAGCCTTATTGATATTGATAAACCATAACATACAAATATTAAATTTTGATTATTAATTCTAGTTACTATAGTTTCAATATCTTCAACAATTAATATAATTTTCTTATATATTTAAGAAAAATTTTGATATAATAGAAATTATATCAAATGTATTTATAATAATAGAAACATCTATTTTTATTTATAGTATATATTAATTATATCTATAAATAAAATATAATTAAAAGATAATAAAAAGATTATAGTACTAACTATAGAACAAAGGGATAATATGGGAAATTTAACATCTGAAGATTTATTAAAAGAATATTGGGGTCATGATGAGTTTAGGATGGCACAAAAGAATATTATTGAAAATATTAATAGTAATGAAAGTACCCTTGGCATTATGCCGACTGGTGGTGGTAAATCAGTTTGTTATCAAATTCCAGCAATTATGAAAGATGGGTTAACCGTTGTTATTTCACCTATTAAATCACTTATGGATGACCAAGTTAAAGGGATGACTAAAATTGGATTAAGCTCAGCTACATTGAATTCTGGAACTGAAATGAATGAAAAGGAAACTATTTATAACGATATAAATAATGAAAATTTAAAAGTTTTATTAATTTCACCAGAGAGAGCTGTTAACACTATTAATTATTTAAATAGTAGGAAAATTAAAATATCTCAATATGTATTTGATGAGGCACATTGTATTTCTCAATGGGGTCATGATTTTAGACCAGACTATAAAAAAGCTGCAGCTAAAATTTTAGCTAGTGAAATTCCAATTTTAGCATTAACTGCAACTGCTGACAATAGAACAAAAGCTGATGTTCAAGAACAATTAAATATAGCTGATGACAATACATTTGTTTCTGGATTTAATAGACCAAATATTCACTTATCTGCTGTCTATAAAAAAGGTAATGGATATGACCAAGTCAAAGCAGTTTTAATGAATAGACAAGGCGAATCTGGGATTATTTTTTGTGCAACTAAAAATGAAGCAAATAAGCTTCACAAAAACTTAAAGGTAGATGGATTATCTGTCGGGAAATATCATGCCGATATGACTGATTTGCAAAGAAAGAAAAGTCAATTAAACTTCATTGAAGGAAAAGTTCAAGTAATGGTTGCAACAACTGCTTTTGGGATGGGAATAGACAAGGCTGATATTAGATATACTTTACATAGTTCTATGCCTTATTCAGTAGCTAATTATGCACAAGAATTTGGTAGATGTGGTAGAGATGGAAAAGAAGCTGAAGCAATGATTTTTTATAAATATTCGGATATTAATGGAACGCTTAAGTATATGGAAGATAATAATGCTTGGGATAGACATGAAAAATATAAAGAGGTTGTTGACATTGTTACTTCAAAAGATTGTTTAAGAACAAAAATTTCTAAAAAATTTGGAGAAGAGCTAGAAGAAGATTGTTCTAAATGTTCATCTTGTGATGCAACATCTATGGGGATAGAATCACATTTAAATTTAGATGCTAATAAATTTGGTAAAGATTTTTTAATTGCAATAAATGAATATAGACTATCATTAAATGCAACAGTAGAATTATTGGCCGGATCCAAAACAGTAAATGTTAGAGCTTTTAAGAAATCACCATTATACGGATCTTATAGTAAAGATGATAAAAGAAAAAATATTGTATTAGAAGATTTGAAACAAATGGCTAATGAATTGGTTTATAGTGGTTATATTGATATGAAATCTACAAGTAGAGACCATGGATTTGTTCATGTTATATCACAAATGGGTAAAGATGTTGTTAATGGTAAGGCTGAAACAAATATTACTTTACCAAATTATCAACTTCCACATGAAGTTGATAAAAAACAAGTTACAAGAGTAAATAGAAGTAAAGAAACAACTGTTGTAAAAGCACCAAGAAGAAAAAGAGCAGTTAGATCAGTCATTGCAACACCGAGACCCATTGACACTTCAAAAATTACTAATATAGATTTATTTAATAATTTAATGGAGAAAAGAAATACTATTGCTAGTTTATTAAAAATAAATGAAAAAGAATCATTTAAAGTTATTCCAAATCAAACACTTGTTGCTATTTCAGAGGCAATGCCAGAATCTAGAAAAGATTTAGAAGATATAAAAGGTGTTGGAAAAGACATTTCAAGAAAACATTCACATTGGATAATGGGAATGATAAAAGATTTTAAAGAGAATGAAAATTCTCTTGAGATGTAAGGTTGAAATTAATCACCTTTAATCTCTTTTAGTTTTTCTTTGACCATCTTTAAATATACATTTGAATGATCTATTTTTGTATAATGTTCAATTATTTCCATATCAAAATTTTCATAATTTAATTTACTTAAAATCTTGTTATTGTCTTTATTCATTTGATTGATAAGAGTGCTTTCTGCTGACAATATACTTGTTATTAATATTGTACTAATTAAAATTATTTTTTTCAAAATATCCCTTTTTTATCTAGTTATAATATAGATTATAACTAGATAAAAATTGAATAAACATTATTATTGAATTTTAGTTATCTTCCCAAACCATCTATAGATTCTTCAAAAGCTTCTACATCTATATTAGTGTCAATATGGTTTTTATTAAAAAGAGCATTAGTTATTGACACTTCTAGATCTCCGATAATAATGTTTATATCTTTTGAGAGCTCTTCAATTTCAATAAATTTTTTAGAGAAGAGATTTTCAATATTTTCAATAAATTTTTGAGATACTTTATTCTCTATATTAATATCTTTTAACATATCTTTGAGATCATTTAAAATCTCGTCATGAAAAACATTGCTTTTAGATGCTCCAGTATAAAATGTAGAGACCTCTTTATTTCTATGTAGTGATTCCTCTAAGGTATCCTTTTTCATATCATTTATAATTGAATCTATATTGTTTTTTACGTTAACCAAAGCATTTTTAATTAAATTTAATAATTCCAATGTATTAGTGTTTAATGATATTTCTTCACTTTCTTTCATATTTTTACCCTATAACTTATAATTATATATTAATTATATAGTTAAAAATAAAATATGTATATATACGGAGAATTTATGAAATTAAATGATATATCACTCGAATTAGATAAAGAATTTTGTAATTTAACTTCATTTTTAAAAAAAGATATAGTTAATAAAGTATTATCTTCGTCTATTGAATATCCAACCATAGATAAAAAAATATTACTTCCAAGAGATAGAAGAATATATGGCTATGAGAGCTTGATTGGGATGAGTTATGACTATGCTATTAGATTTTTATATTCCTATAAAATTAATAAAAACATAGAGTCTCCATTATATGATAGTATTGGATTTAAATTAGAAAAAAATAAAAATAAGATATTGAATGATTTTAAAATCATTCAATCTAAAGATAAATTATTAGGAATAATTGACTTATCTTTTAAAATGTCTATTAATGAAGTTCTATATAGAAGTGGAAAAGAAATTAAATTTAATGATTTTGAAAAACAAAATATAGATAATATATATGAAGAAATTAAAAAATTATTAAAAATTTCTTTTCAGAAAATCTCTGAACATAAGAATGATGATTTGATTGATTTTAACCCTAACTTTTCATATAGTCATATAATCGCAGATGGAGATATTATAATAGATGACACATTAATTGATTTCAAGGCTGTTAGCTATCTTAATGGGGTTAATAACCATATCAATCAATTAGTTATGTATAGTATTCTAAATGAATATAATAATAATTTCAATATTAAAAAAATTCAGATTTATTATCCAAGATTTGATATTTATCCAATTTTTGAATTAGATAAGATTATAAAAGATAAAGATAGTATTATAAATTTATTAAAATAAAATTATAATATATAATTAAAAATGCTTTAGTTAACTTATATATTGTAGTAGTAAAAATAACATCTGATAATTAAAATTATCAGAATATGTTAAACTTTTTCATTTGTTTAAAAAGTAAATAGTAACGTAAGATTCGAAACCATCAACAAGAGCAAGTTTCGAATCTGATATATAATCTAGTTTGACCTAGTTATAAAGGAATATTATGAAGAAAATAATATTAAGTTTATTCATTTCATTGCTTGTAGGTACAAATCTCATAGCAATAGAAAAAAATAAAATTAAAGAAACAGTAAATAATAATGTAAAAGAGATTCTATTAACATTAAAAAATGATATTGATAATAATGATTTAAAAAAAGAAAAGATAATATTATCTATTAATAGGCTTTTTGATTTTAATTTAATGTCAAGACTTGTAGTTGGTAAAAAATATTGGAAATTAATGGATGATAATCAAAAGACACTATATTCTAAAACTTTTAAAGATATGATTAAAAATTTTTATTATAGAAAATTTAAATCATATACTGATCAAAAATTTAAAATAATATCATTAAAAGAAATTAAACTTAATAAAAGAATTCAATTAGATTCTAAAATATTAGAATCTAATACAAATTATGATATTATATTTAAGCTATATAACTCTAAAGGTGACTGGAGAATTTATGATATAAAAATTGAAGGAGTTAGTATTGTAAAAATCTATCAAAAACAAATTAGAAGATTATTTAATAGAAGTTTTAAAAAAGAATTTTATACAATCATATCTGAAATTAAAAAAGTTAATAATAGGTCTTAAATAATTTCTTTTATTTCAGTCATAAATATAATTGATTGATTCATCAATTTCTTTTTTGCAATAACAATATCTATTTTTTCAAATAGATATTGTTTTTTATCTTCGTTTGTTTCATTCGCTAATTTATCAGTAAAATAACCTTCTTCTCTTTTAATTCTTTGAATATTATCTTTACTTGAAAAATCATAAACAAGAAATTGAAACTTATTTGTGATATTTATAATTGGATAATAATTGATATATATTTTTTTATAAGTTTCAATTTCTTTTAATCCATCAATTCCTAGGTGATTATAACCATATATATTAAAATATTGCAAATCTACATTTTCAATATTTGAGACTTTATTAAACCCTAATACAATATTTGGATTTAAAACTCTCTTTTTTATTAGAGCAATTAGTGACTCTACATTTGATAATTCAACAACTTTATCTGTGATTGGGATTACAAATGTCAATTTTTTTGAATCAATCTTTTTCTTTTCTAAATAATTTAGTATTTTAGTATTATATTCTAAATTGATATCTAGAACAACATCTTCAGATCTTTCAAAAACTTTATCTAATTTGTTCCAATTATCCTTATTTATCATTTCATGTTTAATAATATTTGATTGTGAATAAGATAAATAGTCAGAATTTTTATTACATAATTGTGTAATGTTTTATACTATATTGTTCTTACTATAAAGATGTGAACCTATTATATTACTAGCAATAATAGATTTTCCACTTTGAATTGTTTTACTTAAAACTATATATACCATAAATCTTTTCTCCATATAATTATTTAACATTTTAAGTATTATGAGTATAATTAAATAGTTATTGATAATTTAAATTTAATAAGGTAAAAACATGAAATTTATAAGGAATAAAATAAGTATTTCTAATTTTAAAAACAAGTTAGAGAGTGGTATAAAAAGTATTACAATTGCTTATTCTAATTTAAAAGAAGAAGGGGTTGAAACTATTGAAGCTTTGAGTATTATAAAAACATCTATTTTAAAAAAAGAAAAGATAAACGAGAAAGATATTATGAAGATTATAGAGCAATCAAAAGATGTTGTAAAATTAACCTTACTTATTCCTTTAGCAATACTCCCTGGCTCTCCTATAACTATACCTATATTGTATAAAATTGCAAATAAATATAATATAGACATTACACCCAGTTCTTTTAAAAAAGAAGAAAAAAATACGATTGATGATAATTTAAGTTTAAATGAGTTATAATGTTATAATTAAAATAATATATAATATGAATGGAGAATATAAATATGTTAACAGATAGACAAGAAATTTTAAAATGGCTAAAAAAGAATGACCATAATTTTAAAGAAAATAAAGATAATAATTATTATGAAATTACTGCTGATGGTTTTGTAGATTGTTTAGCATCTATTGATATATGCGAAAAAGGTTTAAAAGAAATCCCAATAAAATTTAGAAAAATTCATGGGGATTTTATTTGTGATAATAATAAACTTAAAAGTTGCCAAGGATTCCCTCTAGAATTATTAGGAGGACTAGATGCTTATGATAATAGATATGAAAATTTTGATGGATTAACTAAAGATGTTGGAGAGTATATTAATTTAATAGGTAAAAAAAATATATTAAAAATAGAAGATTTGGGAAGTCTTCCTATTTCTAAATTTCAAGAGTTAATTATTAAATATAAAGATGAAACTGATGACGGTGATTTTAAAAAAGGAATATCTATTTTTCCAAATGATGGTATTCCAGAAAAATATTTACCATATGTTTCTCTTGATGATGATTATGACCTTATAATATCTTTTGAAAATTATGAAAAAATGATAGAAGATAATATCATTAGTAGTGTTGTCAAAGAAAAAGAAATTGAAGATTATTTAAATTTATATGATGAAAAAATAAGTAGTTCTAGAGAAAGAGAATAATTATTCTAATGGAATAATAAATAAAGTTCTTTGAAAGAACTTTATTTGAGAATAATTTTAAAGAACTTTAATAATTTATATACAAATATGGAGAATAGAGAATGTTAAAAAAAATATTATTAATGATTGGATTTTCATCATTACTGTTTAGTGATAACTCTGTCAATCATTATTTAAATGAAATGAATATTAGTTGTGAAAAAAATATTTGTAATGGTACAAATATAGAAATAAATAAAAATTTTATTATTGAAAAAGTTAACATCAAATTAAAAAATAATTACAAACCATCTTTTAAGAAGAAGAATTATAATTTAATTTGTAATTCAAGTTGGGATACAATTAGTAAAAGCAATAAAGATAAAACAGTATTTCATAAAAATTGTTTAAAAAAACATGAAGAAAGAGATAAATTAAATGTATTTAAGAAAATATTAATAAATAATGACACTACTTTGACTAATGGTAAATTTGATGGTGGTGGATTTGATACCCTTTCATTAGTTGGAAACCTTCCTTTGATTTCAAAAATATCAAGTTCTAAAAAAATAACAATATCTGATATTTTAGAAAATAATTTAAAGTTATCAATCAACAACTATGTTAGTGATAAGAATGAATATCAATATTATATTGAAATAATTACTTCTAGGATTAATGGATTAGTAAAATCATATCAAGAAAAACCAACAGAAGAATTACAATTAGAATTAGATTTTCTTAAAAATCTAATTGTTGTATTGGTTAATTTAAACAATCATATTAAAAGTAATGTAAATACAGCAAATGATATAGACATATCGATAAGAACCATTCCTGGAGATACAGTTTTTTATATCTTAGATGCAAAAATAAAAAATAATATCAGAACCTATAATATTAAATTAAAAATAAAATTAACAAAATTTAATAAAATTAAAGAATCAATAGAAAGAATTAGCAATCCACAAATTTTGTTAATTCTTTTAATTCCTAGTATAGATATTGAATCATTTGAGGTTAGAAGTGATTATACCAATTTTATAACTATTCATAATAAATTAATTAATAATATTGAATACCAAAATAGCTATAATTATATTGTTCAATACTTAAACATTTTATTTGATGAAGTTGATAGCATAGATAGTGATTTTGCAAAAAGTATTCTTTCTTTTTCTAAGAATTTTATAGAAATGAAAAACCCTATAAATACTTTTATAATAGAAAGAAACGAAAATGATAATTCAACATTAATTAATGAAATAATAAAGATAACACAATCTGGAACTCCTGATTATGAAAAATTATCAAAATTATTTAATTTTAAAAGTAATTAAAGCAAGGAAGAATACCTGATGATAATTTTATCTTTATGACTTTTATTGTCGTTAATTCTTGGTCTTTGCAATTATCAAGTACAAATATGAACAACAAATCAATAAATAAAGAGTCCTTAGAATCAAACTATCAAATTATGTGTTTACAAAATGTAGAAGATAATTTTAAGTTTGAAAATATTGAATCTATTGTCAGTAGAAACTATAATATCTCAAACCTAGGATTGAATGAAATTCAACATATTATAACTTTTGAGCATACAACCCTTGATATTTTTAAAGACAATAACAAGAAAAATTTTTCATTATATTCTACTATTGACTTTAATGATATTGTTAGAAATCAATATCATTAAAGATTATCAAAGTTTAATATCGGATCCTCCATAAACTCAACCATTCCATTTATTAATGGTCGAGTTTCTATATATTTTTTTCTCACTTTTCTATTTTTATTTTCATCAATTTTCCAAAATTTTATAGGTATTATTTTTTCCTCATTATTCTAATAATTTACTAAGTATTATTTTTAAAAACTACAGTTGCATTATTAATTGAGTTATTGTTTAAATTTATGATAGTTTTATCCTTTATTAAGTATTAATATAATATAATTATATAATTTATTAAAACTAATACTTACCATATTAATTATATGAAATAAAAATAGAAAAGTGAGAAAAAAACATGAAGATTAGAAATATAAGTCCAAATAGTGTAATTAGAATCAATAAAATTAAACAAAATGGTGGGTTTTTAAATATTCATTACACTGATGAAAGTGGAATGACTAACATGGCTGTCGGAAAAGTTGAAAAAGAGAGTGGTGATGTAAATGCTACAGAAGAAGACTGGAATAATTTTCTAGATATGCTTGGAGAAACAGCTATGCCTGACTCGAAATTACAAGAACTAGAATTAAAAGCATCTAAGGAAGTTGATGAAAAAGTTACTGGAATCACATTAGAAATGGCAGCTCATCCTGAGAAAGCGATAGAATTAGCAGGTGAACTAGGCAAAATAACATCAAACAAAGCTAAAATTATTGAAAATTATCTTGACAAAGCTAAAAAAGAAGCATCTGCCGCTGCTAAACTAAGAACATTGTTTCATATTGGTGGAATAAAAATGTTTACTAAAAATGGTAAAACATCTAGAGCTATTGAAATACCAACAGCAGAAAAGAGATCTAGAAACATGAAAACTGTTACAACAAAAGAACCATTTCTATTATTTTCTTTTTATAAGAAAAGTGATAACTCTCCATTAAAATATTCTGAAGTAAAATCAATTGATTTTAAAGAAGTTAAAATGTCTACAAAGATCTCAGTCTTAACTGAAGCTAATGTTTTTAATGATATTTTTGCTATCAATGATAATGTTTTAGATAAGATGTATAAAGATGGGATAGAAGTTGATACAACTGGTAGAAATCATTCATCAATGTACAGATTATTGCAAGTTACTTGTAGAGATGATAAAACAGGCATCTGTGATACATTAAAAGAATTTAGAGATAAATATAAAAAAGTAGATAAAAATAAAAAATTCTTAAAAAAAGATATTGATAATCTGAAAGATCACTATAAAAAATTATTAAAAGTTATTATTGACAATAATAGTATTCCTAATGGATATAACTTATATTTAAATATTCAAAGTAATACACTACAAAGAAGAACAATTGCTGAAAAAATGTTAGAAGATGTAAACTCAAATATGGATGCATTGACTGGAAACTATAGAGAGATAAATTCTCTTGGAAATGTATATTTTACAAATATACTAGGTACAATTAAAGTTCCAAAAGTTAAAAAAGGTGCTGAAGATGAAGTTGAACCAAGAACCGTATGGTATGTTGAATCAATTTTAGGTACAAATATTGAGCCTCCAAAACCATCTGGAGCATGGTGTCAAGGTTTTGTATCTAAACAAATAGAACATTTTGTTAGACAAAGTCAAGATAAAACATCAACTAAATAAGAAATAAAATATGTCGATTTCAGATAAAAATATATATATTAGAGTTATTTCATAATATAAAGGAATTGTTGCAATTCATCCTAGTCTATAGAGAACTAGGTTTTCTTGCAATTATTAGATAAATCATTAACTAAATTATAGATTCTTTAAATAAAATATAATTTCTTATATTAAAATACATTAATTACATCAAAGGATTATTTAAATGAATAATAAGATAGTATTATCTTCAATTATTTCTAATGTGCTACTTAGTAGTGCTTTAACTACCTCTATTATATTACTAAGTGGTTATTTAACTACTGGGAAAGATTCCAATCAGGTAGTTGAAATTCCTGATGGTATATCCAAAATAAATAAAGATTTAGTTAATTTACATGGTAAAAACAAAGTGTTTTATGATAGTTTTGATCTACTTAAAACAGAAATCTCTGGTTTAAGAGCAAAACTAAATTCTAATGATTTTGATGCATTGAATAAAAAAGTAACTAATTTAGAAGATTCATTATCTCAAAGTAAAATAGCTTTAAAAGATTTTTTAGTAAAATATGAAAAACAAATTGACTTTAATAAGTTAACAAATAAAGATGTTAACGATATTATTAAAATCATTAATCAGAACTCTAAAAAAATAGAAAAAGTAAATGCGACTGTTGAAAGTTCTCTTATCTTTAAAAAGAAATTAGAAGCTTCAACTACTAGTTTAAATGAAAAAATGAATACTAATGCAATAGATAATTTAATAAAATTAAAATAAATTAATAGGAAAGATATAAAATGATAGCAGGAATATACGGAAAAATTTCTAATATATTGCCAGGGGAAGTTTATATAAATACAAACTCTGGAGTAATATATTTGGTAAATATATCTTTAAACACTTTTAAAGATATAAAAGACAAAAGAGAAGTAGAACTAATTACAGAATATGTATTTAGTGAAACTTCTCAAAAATTATATGGATTCTCATGTAGTGAAGAACACACTTTATTTAAAATATTAATAAAAATACCTAAAGTTGCTCATACAACTTCTTTAAATATTTGTAGTGGGTTTTCACTTAAAGACTTATATAGTATTGTTTCAAATAATGATGCTAAAGCATTATCCCAAATCAAAGGTTTAGGGTTAAAAAGTGCAACTAATATAATACACTATTTAACAACAAACAATGTTATAGAGTCGATTACTGATCAAGACATTATTGACAATTCTTTATTGAAAGGTATTAAAGCATCGATGACAGCGTTAGGTTTTAAGGAGTCTCAATATAAAGAATCTCTAAAAGATATAGACCAAGAATTAACATTAGAAAAAAACATTAAAATTTTAATAAAAAAGGTTAAGTAATGAATATAATGGCGATAATGGAGGCAAATCAAGAGATTTTAATGTTTAGTGGAAGCTTACTTTTAATTTTAGGATTAATTAAGTTTTTTGCTAATAAGATAATAGGGCTTATTGCGTTGGTAATAGTAGGGTATAATACTTATTATTTTGTAGGTTTGGATAGAGGTGAGCAGTTAGAAGTGGTTGAACATATTAATAAAATCCAAGATACTAAAGGTGAATATATTAAAAGAATAGATCCATTTCTTTTATTACCTGAAGATACTCAAAATAAGTTGAAATCAAATAGAATTACAAATGTTCAAGATTTAATTAAATATGTTGATGATAATATGGAAATTGATAAAAGATATTTAGATAAGTTAAAAAAAGCAGAGGAATCTATTGAAGTATTAGAAAAAAAATAAAACTTAATTAATTAACTTTATATATCTCTCTCCATTATTATATATAAATTATTATAATTATATATAATAATAAGTATGGAGAGATAATTTTGAAAAAAGATGAAAAAATAAAAATTCTAGAAGATAGAATTAAAAAACAAAATAAAGATGATAATGATTTTAAGACTTCTATAGAAAATAGAAGTTATGATAAAACTTCATATAAAAAATTAAAAGAGATTATAAATGATTAATTTAGAATATATATATCCTAAACCAGATAAATACTTGTTAATATTAAAAGATGGTAAAGAATCAATATTAAATGAAGCAAGAGAAGTAATTTCAAAAAAATTATTTGCAAACAGAGTTAAAGATAGGTCTGTAATGATTGATTTTATGGCTTTAGAGATAATAGATATAGATAATGACTTTAAAATTAATAACGAAATGGTTAATTTATTCAAAAATTCAAATAACATAGAAAATAATTGGTTAAGATGGTCTTTGGCATTGCAAAGAGATGCCAAAGATTTAAATTTAGTTAATTCTGGAATTGAAATACCTTCAAGAGCTGAGATGCAAGCTATGTTTAGACACAAAACGGCGTTTGCAAAAACAAATGGTATAGACTTAAGAAAACCACCACTACCTATTTTATACTATAAATTATATAAAATATTAAAAGATGAACAACATGGGACATTTAATAAATATTATGAAAAATTAAATACAATTCCTAAAAATTTTCAAAAAATTATAGCATTAAAAAGCATTAATTCAAAAAATCAATTAGAGTTTTATATTGATATTATTAGAGAATATGATAAAGAAAATCTAACAACAAAAGGTTTAAATTTTTTACTTTCTATTGACTATTCATATTTAGAAATGTTTAATCAATATGATTTAGATATTATTAGACTCATAAATCCTAATGTTTTACATTCAGATGAACAAATTTTTAAATTAATAGAATATGCTACAATTGATAAAGAGTTAATACCGTTATTAAAAGGGTTTTCAAAAATTGCTCCAGGTTCATTTTTAAAATCTATAGATCCAAGAGAATCTATAGAAGATCAAATTGCAATGGGAGGTAGAATTTATGAGAAAGATGGAAAAACTTATATTGATGATGGAAATGAAACACTAAGGATTTATTCTCCAGACCAAGCATTAATTAAAATTCACAATGAGTATTTAGATGTAAAAATGTCTCCAAAATTAAACGATAGATTAAAAGAATTTAACTATACATTAGAAAAATCTAACATACCAATAATAAATGGTAACTTTGAAGATTATACATTTGAAACACATCCTTTATTAGTAAAAGACCCAATAACAAATAAAGAAATTTTTAATAGTGAATTACTAGTAAGAGGTATGATTGATAAAGATTGCACATCAACATTTAAAGGAAATCATTTATTAGGGTGGGAACTTATTGAACAATTAGTTGCATATCCAGAAGACAATGCATATGTTGTTATTAAAGATCCTAAAGGTAGTGAAATCGCAAGCATGTACTTAACAAAAGTTCAAGACTCAATTATCATTGATTCAATTCAATACATGAAAGATCTCAGAATAATTGAAGAAAGGATTTCATATCATTTAAATGATGATGAAGACATGAATGACAATATTGAAAATCACTACCATCATTCATTATTTGAAGTAATCAAAGAATGGGCATATCAATGTTCTAGCTATAAAGATTCTACAATTGCACCAAGAAAAATATACTTAGGTGAAGGCGAAGATGGTTTAAGATTAACAAAAACAATGAGAGATGAAATATCTATAAACATTAAAGATTTTTCAAAATTTGGAAAATCAAAAGGTAAAGAAAAGAACTTTCTTACTGAAATAACAACTCCCCATCAAAATTCTGTTTATAATGATTTTGATGGTGGAAAAACAAGATTATTATACACAAACGACCCTAGATTGTTAATAATGAAACCAGTTTATAATAAAATGATTAGTAATATATCAAAACTCCCAGATTTTGAAAAGAGAAAATTGAATATAGATGTTTCAATTAAAGAAATGAAAAAATTAGAAAAAGAAAGAAATAATCTTGGAATGAAAGATTATTCAATTCATGGAAGTATTTATCAAGAAGAAGATTCTTTAAATAAGGACAAAGTAGATGATAAATTTAAAAATGATAGTTTATTTGACATTAAATAGCTCTAAAGCCTTTGTTTCTGTTAGAAAAAACAGCTATAAACTCTAATATAACTTTATTGTCTTTATTTTTGATAATTAATTATTTTCACTAGAGTAATTTATCGATTCTTTGAGGAATCGATGCGGAGCATCATATGAAAAATAACTTCTTGTTTTCAGCAAGATAATGAACTTTATCCTTATTTAAGAATATTTTTAAGATACATATGTTATAATGTTATAAATTAAAACATAAGGATAATATTTTGATAAGATATAGAAAAAACAATTCTTGGGATATAATAAAAATAAAAAGTATTCTTTATACTAAACAAAGTGTTGAAGAAGCATTAAATATATATTTAATAGAAAATAAAGTAAATAAAGATAATAAAGTTATTGATATTATTGAGACAATTCCTTCTGGTGATGAAATTATTATACAATTTGCAATACTTAATAAAGAGGAGAAATAATTATGAAAAACTTATATGATATGTTTACAAAAGTAGCATTACCATTTAGTAAAGGGGATGATCTCTCTATAAAAACTAAAGAAGGTATGATTTTACATATTTTAGATGGTTTAAATGGAGCTTATATTGAAAGGATAGGTATTATTATACCTTCTTTAACGAAAGACCCAAAAAAGGTTATTGTTTCACATATAGATTTGGTACATCCTTTTCAAAGTGGATTTCAAATTGGTAAAACATTTAAAGTTTTTGAAGAAGAAGGTGTTTTAATGGGAGCACTAGATAATACTCTAACAAATGCTTTTGTTTTATTAGCAATTTTAGAATTAAGAAATAAAGGTCTTGCACAAGACGTAGAATTTTTATTTACTGAAGGTGAAGAATCTGGAATGTATGGTATGAGTAATTATATGAATAGTAAACATTATAATATTGAAGCAAATCCATTTTTTATTAATTTAGATGTTACTAATGATAACCCTGCACATAATGGATCTATTGAATTTGATTATCCTTGTTTATCTATTTGTCAAGAAATAAATGATAATTGTGATGATCTTGGTTTTACAGAACAAAGATTTGCAGATGATACAAGTGTTATCATAGGCAAAACACAAAAGGCATTTAGTTATTGTATTCCTACTTGGAATTATTGTCATACATATGAAAGTTATACTAAAGTTGAAAAACTACAACCTTATTATGATGGACTAATCTATCTTATTGATAAGTTAAATGTTTCAAATTATCAAAATGATATAAATTCAATTAACAGGAGAATTTTAGACTAAATAAATAGTTACAACCTTATAGGTTGTAACTATTTATTTTATACTAAAATTATTATTTCTACCTCTTAAAAATAATTTAAAATCATTTTTATATCTTTTTGAATTTATATTTTTAATAATATTTTCTCTATTTTTTTTATACTAAAAAAATCTCTTTCTATATTCATTTCATTCTCCTAAACCCTAATTAAATTAGGGTTTTATAATTCAATTGGAAAAACTTATCAATTCCAATCACTACAAAAATCATTAAACTAAAAGTTTAAAATCTCTTGTTCTCTTTGTATAATAATTATATTTTTTTTAAGTATTTTTCTTGAACATATAGTATATTATTAAAAATTTCAATAGTATACCATCCATATGATGGGTTTTTTGTAGCCATTATTTTTAAACCTGATTTTAAATGAATATCAATTGGCTTGACTTCGGTTGTTGGGATTTTATACATAAATATGTCGTCTTTCCCTACGGTTTCCATTTCTATAAAAACTCTTTCTTTTACCCATTCATCCTCATCTAAATTGGATTCATCTTTTGGATTCGTAAGATTGTTATCTAATACTTTTATTTTTGAAAGTTTTTTATCAATATTTAAATTTTTTTTAATTGTTATTTTTTTTATAGGGTTAGGGTTATCTATTATAATTAATTTATATTTTAATAATTCATTTTTTAAAATATAAAAATTTTTAACAATTTTAGAGTTTACTTTTGTAGGGTATTTATCAATACTTATAGCTGTTATTATAAAAGCTAATAATATTAAATTTATAAAATTAACTATACAAGATAAGCTCTTTAACATATTATTTATTTCCAAACAAGTTAAGCTTGTATTGAGAATAATTCTCAATACTTTCACACCAATATTTAGTTCTCTCATCGTTATATAATATAAACACTCTTATTCTCCTTTTAGTATAGAGAAGTTTTCTTAACCCTTCTCTGTTAAAGTTTTATTTACTATTAATATGTTTTTTTATCTTTAATCTCTTTAGTATATAGTTCTTTTTTAACTAAAATATCATACTTATATCTGTTTAATTGAGTATTCTAATCTTTTTCAATTTCTTTTAAGCAAATCTTACTAGGTTTTTCAATTCAATCTAATAAGTATGTCAATTTGACATACTTATTAGTCTCAATCTGTATATTTTCTTCCAATAAGAAAGATCTCGTTTATATATAGTGTTCCTACTTTTCTTTCTATTGAATGCTCTTGATACTCAATAAGTTTTTCATCAAGTTCTTTTAAATTTCCATCTGAAAAAATAATTACAGTTGAGATTTCATTGTTCGACAATTCTTCAATAAGATTACTTAGCTCAGAAAGTGAAACAATCAAGCTAAACTCATTTCCACTTGTTCTAAAAATATTATTATATTTTATAATACTCTTTAAATACTCAGAGTGTGCAACAATTAGATTGTCTCCAACAATATGACCACAACAATCGTTAATTTTCATCATGTTTTTAATATTTACTTTTACTACATAAGTATCATAAGTAGTTGAAGCTATGTTTGTCTTTTCAAAAATGCTTCTTGTAAGTAAACCAGTTAGTCTGTCTGTGTCCATAATAAATCTCTTTTTAAATTTTTAAATATAATAATATTATAGCTGATTATCGTCTAATAAGATTATACTCTGCAACCATTTCTTTTTTCTTTGCAGAAGTTAATCTTCTGATAACATTCTCTCTTTTTCCAGCTTCAGACATACTTTTATTAACTTCATAATATGCTAATCTAACTGGTCTATTAGCCTTCGTATATTTAGCTCCACCAGGAATTAGTCCATTATGTTGATCTTGTCTTTTTTCAATATTTGTAGTTATACCTGCATATAATGAACCATTTCTACATTTCATAAAATATGTATACCAAATATTACTAACTATATCTTTATCAGAGTTAGTTCCATTAACTGGGTCTATTCTTCCATCAATAGACCACCAAAATACTTTTCCATTTATAGTTCCCTTAATTGGGAACTCCTCGGTTGTTTCACAACCTTCTTTTTTTAGTTCTCTTTTTCCAAAATATTTTATATCTTCTACTATAGAATCATCTTTAGTAACAGCCTTAATAAATTTTGTATAATTTACTTTAAAAGTAAATAGTTTAGGGTATAACTTTATTTCAATATCTTTATCTAAAGGGTGTCTTATAATTATATTACCGTTATCTTCTCTTGAAATAACCTCAATCTTTTCACCTTGAAATTCTTTTAAAAATTTTATAGGAATAGACTTATAAGCTGAGTCATCTTTATATATTTGATAAGCATCTTCTTTTAATATTATATGTAACATATTTATTTCCTATTTTCATTATAGATATATTATATCAAACAAAATATTAGATCTCGCTTGTTTATGAATTATTTATTAAATAAAATAAAAGCAGACAATTAGTAAGCTACTATATAATCTAGATTTATTTATTTTTAAGATAATAGCCTTCATATAATTCAATCAAAAAGGTCATAGTAGGTCATAATAAAAGGCCAAAAACCTAATAAAACCTCGATAAACACGAATAAAATAGAAAAGTTAAAGTTTGCTTAAACCAATCCCTATAAGTATTCTTTCTATAAGTATTGTAAAATTTGCTATTAATATGTTAGTATAAGTAGATTATTAAGAATGTAGTTTATGGATTTAATTCTAAAGAATTAAATGACCTTTCTACCATCCCTGTAATACAGGGAGATGGAGTACATGATACTAACTTAAAGTTAATTGCATCAGATATAATCTAAAGTTCAAAAGACAAAATTAGTCTAAACACTATTTTATTATCACAAAGAATAATAAACTCTAATATTCTCATTGTTATTTCAAAAGTCTTTAGACTAATAGATCTATAATATAAGATCTAACATTATATGTATCAAGATTTAATCATATTAATATTTTTAAATAAAAAGTAATGTAAGATGATATGAATTAAAATAAAAGATGTATAACAACTTTCTATGTTAGTAGCTTTCTTTACTAACTAAATTAGTATTTAAGAAGGTGTGTTATTATAGAATTAGAGATTAGATAATATTTGGTTTAATAATGATTAATACCAAAAGGTATTAATCATCACTACTATTAAATATTCCTAGTAGTTGTAATAATGATATAAAAAGATTTAAAAAATCTAAGTATAGCGAAATTGAAGCTTCTATTGGAGTTTCATAATTACCATTAACTATTTGTTGAGTATCATATAAAATATATGCACTAAACAATATTGCACTTACTCCAGAAATAGCTACTTGGAATATTGGGGATTGAAAAAATATATTACTAATACTTGCAATTACTACAATTATCAATGTTATAAATAACATTTTTTCCATTGATGAATAATCTCTTTTTGTTGTCATAGCAAAAGTAGATATTCCTCCAAAAGCAACAGATGTCATCAAGAACGCTTGAGCAACAATAGATGAGCCTCCATCCATTGAAAATATTGCACTTAGTAAAGGTGCTAATGTTAATCCACTTACAAAAGTAAATAAAAATAAAACTATTAAATTTACTCCAGGTATTTTCTTTACTGCAAATATACCAAATAATAAAGTAAACTCTAATATTATAAATCCCCAAAACCAACTAGCAATTACACTTGTCATTCCTAGTCCTACAAAAGCACCTGCTGCAGCCGCTAGTAGTGAACCTGCAAATAGTTGATATGTACTTTGCAAAAAGCTCATCATGTTTGTTTGAGCATTACTTTGCTTACCTATTGTATTGTTATTTATTTTTTCATAATTAATATTACTCAATTTTTTTCCTTTTATTTTAATTTAATTTAATTATAAGTATTATATCAATATAAGTCTTAAGAACACCTTATTTATAGTATTAATATTTTCACTATATAAAAGATTTAATAATTTAAGCAGTTCTTAAGACTTATATTGATATAATATTAAAAATAAAGGATTAGAAATGAGTATAGTTATTTGTGCAAGTACAATAGGTAATTTAAATTTTAATGAATTGATTATAAATCAAAAATCATTAATAGATAATGAGCAAAGAGATATTTATAAAAATAATTTTAGAGATAGAAAAAATATAAAAAAAATAAGAAACAATTTTAATATTAGAAAAAACAATCCTATTCCTGGTAGGAATATGTAATTTATAAATTAAAGATATATAATTAAGAAATATAAAATTAAAGTAAAGGATTAGAATGGATTTCCCAGAAATAGAAACAAATTCTATTGAACTAGAACAAGAATTAGTGGATATAAAAGAATCTCTTTCAAATGCATTGATTGAAGGTTCTTCAAAACTATGTATTATGGATAGTGTAATTATTAGAGAAAAAGATGTTCATGTTCACTATGCTGAAGACTTTTCAACCGTAGATTTTGATGATTGGGAAGAAGAAAGAGTTGAAATAGCTAAAGAGCATAATGTAGAATTAGATAAAGTAGAATTAAGTATGGAAGAAAGCGAAGGTGAAATAATTGCAACTGTATACTATGAATCACAAAGAACTGAAAAAGAAATTTATCTTGAAAATATAAAGAGGTTTGAAAGAATTTCATGGTATGCTGCTAGAGATATATTTGTTGAAAATAATTACAAATTAGTTCCATATATTAAAAGTGATTACTCTTCTTTTGAAGATACAACTTTATATGATATGTTTATTGAAAAAGATTTTGATAGAATAATGGAATACTATACAATAAGATTTAATAAAATTAAAGATTAAGGAAAAATATTATGGATATGATGGATACAGAAGAATTGGATACTCTTAAATTAACAAATGAAGAAAGGTTAGTTAATTTTGTAAAAGAATCTTATAATGATATATTTAAAAACCATGATGATACAGTTGAAGGATATGAAACCTTCTAATTCATCAGATAGCTATTATCTTTTTATTACTGATGAAAATAGAGATTTTTTACAAGATAAATTAAATAAAGATTATAAAGAGGAATATGAATATTCACTAGATTATTATAATAAATCTAGTGAAAGAAATTTAACTTTGCCAGAACCTCCAAACATTAAAGATTTTAAAGGGAAAGAACCTTCTTTTGATAAAATGTTAACAATGATGGATTATGATACAGATTTATACAAGAGAGAGCTTCATAAACCTACTCTATATCAAATAGATCTAACTGATTATCTTATTTTAGAAACATATACATAAAATATATTATATAATATTAAATTTTAAAAATAAGATATAATTAAATATAAATAAAAGGAATATATGACATATCCACCATATTTAGGTAATAGTGATGGATGAGAATTAATTATATAAAATTGGTTAATTAGATCTTTTGATATTCTTTTCATATATCCTGCTAAAAAAATATGATTGCAATTATATTTAAATAATAAATCTTTAATTATATTGTCTATATTTTCAGAAGTATTATCATTTACTATAAAAACATCTATACCTCTTTCTTTTCCTCTTTGTATTACATTAGCATTAGTATTGTTTGTTATTATTAATGATATATTAAAATCTATTTCTTTATTTTTTGTTGCCTCTAATATAGGGTCAATTATTGAACCATTATATGAAGCAAATATTGCTAAATTTTTTATGACATTTCTCTATTTGAAATTGAAGATATTTCTTTTTCTAAATCTAATTCCTCAATTAGGTTCTCATAAATATATTCTGTTAGTTTTGATTCATTTAAAATAAAACCACCATTTGGATTTCTATCAAAATCTTTTAATGTTTTATCATCTATCAATATTAATTATAGCTATTTCATTTTCTTTTTCATCAAATTTATCTAATTGAATTCCAATTGATTTATAGTCATAATCTAATCCATTTTCTTTAAAGATGGTTTTATAATTTAAATTTAGTCCATTCTTATATACATTTAATATTTCTTCACTTATTTGTTGTGGAGCTGCAGCACTTGTTCTAGTTGCATAATTTATATTTGGTAAATCATGATTTATTGGATTAATTGAATAAAAGTCTGAATATTTATTCAAATTTATAATTGAACCATATGTTGTATTATATAATAAGTCTGGTTTTTCATTTTTAATTTCTTTTATAAAATTAGTAAAATCTTTAATTTCATTAAAAGATTCTGATTTTCCAGAATCTAAAGAGTATTCATAAAGAGTTTTTAAATATTTTTTATCGAAGAAACTTATGTCTAGGTTTTTTAAATTATTTTTTAAATCTTCGTAAGAGAATGCTTTGGCTATTGTTATTTGATTATTTAAATCAATATTTCTTTCATTTTTTAAATATTCTAATTGTTCTATAAGGTTTATTGATTGGAAATTAATAGCATAATCCACAATAGATAAACTTACAATTTTATTCAATTCATCTAAATTTATTTTCTTTCCAGATATTTCTAAAATATCATCTTGTAAAAAAATTAAATCATATTCTTTTTTTTCTATAACATTATTATGTAATGTTTTGACAATTTTATTATATATATTTAAGTCTTTATTTGATATGTATAATAGTGTATTATTTAAATAGTTTTTAACAAATATATCTTCATGATTTTTAATATTATTTCCAGCAGATTTAATTATGTGTAGATTGGGGTTTTTATATATCAAATTTATTAAATCTTGATTTCTATCTTTTATAATATCAATTTTATTTCTTATAGAATTATTGAATAATGAATTTTTAGTTGAATTTAAAGAGTCCTTTAAAACATCTATCAAAAGAATATTTATCAATTCCGTGTTTTAATATCGCTTCATTAATATATTCTTCTTTCGATTTTCTTTTAGACATTATTAGCTTAGTTGAATCTCTAATAAATATTTTAATTTAATTTGTTCATTTTTAGGTACAATCATTTCATTATTCATAATTCCTGATTGTCCTGGCTTTGCCCAATAAGAATCATAACCTTTATCAGGGTGCTTTGAGGTCGGACCTCTTGGAACTTGATAATTACCCATAGCAATATCAGCAACAAACATATAAACTAAATTATCATCTCTAGAACTAGAATTCCAATACATTCCATCACAGTAATTAAGACTTTTTGACGAGATGTCAGAAAAATATAAAAACTGACCGAACATATATCCCGTAACACTTCCAGGACTTTGTTTAGGCATTAATAAACCACTTTTAAGAATAGACAATAGATTCGCAAGTTTTGTACCATGCCAAAGTTCCATTTGATTGTCCATATCATGTCTATATGCATTATCATCTTTAGCAATACTCATATTAAAAATTCTTTTAATTTTAGAAGTACTTGTTCTATATCCATGTTGTTTATTTTTTGAATCTTCAAAATATTTAACAATTCTATCAAACTCTGATATATCTTTTAATAATGTTAATGATGTGTCAAATAATTGTTCCATATCTTTATCATCTTTAACTGATTGAACACTTTTATCTTTTTCAGAATCAATCATATCAATTGTTTGCAATAAAGCATCACAAATATCATTTTGTTCTATTAATTTTCTATTATTAATAATATGACTATTAATATTTCTTAAATCAGAAATAATAGTTGGAATAATTTGATAATATTCTTCACTAAGCTTTCTTACAGTTGCTTCTCTTTTACCTTTTAAAATCCCATTATCATCAATGTTTAATGCTAACTTATCAAGAATCACTTTAGCTTTATTTACTCCAGCTTTTGAAACTGAACCAAGTGGAGTTGTAAAAAGACCAGTATCCATATTAAATTTAATTTTAGTATTACTTGTAATATTATGAATATTTTTTTTAACAAGTTTTTTAATTAAATCTTTTGAGTCTTCATCTGATTGAATTTGAGCCAATGCTATAGCCATAACATCTCTATCAACACTAACTTCACTAGAATCTGCATCAAGATCAATATCCGCTTTAGAATAGCCTCTTTTTATCTTTCCAGCAATTATCTTATCAAAATCTCTTTCACTTTGACCTTGTTTAGTTTTTGATTGACCTTCTGTCCCAACTCTACCATATTTTAAATTGATTGTTGTGCCATCTAGTTCTACATAATAAAATTTATTATTGTTTCCTGTCGCAGCAGTTCTTGAAACACTTTGATCTGTTCCATCAGAGCTTACTAATATAAGCATTACTTTCTTATTCATCATATTACCTTAAAATTTATTTTATATTATTATTCCCAAGAAGGGAATTTTGTTAATAGTTAGTTACTATAAATCTTAAAAGATTATATGCTCTACCTTTAATGGTTACATCAAGTAATCTAATAAAGTCTAAAATTAATTTAGCTCTAGTTTTAATATTTTGAATATCTTTATTTTTTAAATTTGGAAAAATTTCATTGAAAGGTTCTTTTCTATAATCATTGATATCTAATAATAATGATCTAGTAGAATCATCAACCAACTTGTCCAATGCAACTTGTGCAGATTTTGGCAATTTTCTATATCTTTCTTGTGCAACGAAGTAAACTTCATTAATCATTTCTAAAATTTGTTTTTCTACAAGACTTCTTGTCTCGTTTGTATCCACTGTAATTGTATTCATTTTCTAGCCCTTATATATTTCTTTTTTTTGAAAAAATAAATGTCATAGGTTAGCGTCAACAACGCTATTGAGAAAAAGTCTAAAACTTTTTCTAACCACTTTTAGATTGGTTTACCAATCTAAAAGAGTTCCAAAATATCTTATAAGTACTAAATAGCACTTATAAATTGATATATTATTTATAAATAATATATCAACCCTTTTTCACCTTGTTTATTTATATATTTCTAATATTTAAAAGAATAAAACAATCTTATTCTCCACATCTTTTGTATACCTTCTATTTTAAGCAAAGAGTCGCTTAAAGCAAGTCACATAGGGGTTTAAACACCTATTCTTTATAAATATATTATACTATAATGTAGATAAAAAGAAGCTTAACAATAATAAGATTTAGATTATAAAGATTTTATTTGTTAAAATGAATATTGATAGTGTTCCCAACCTTTTTTTTTATAGAATCTTTAGTTTTTTATTTAGCTTCTTCTTCATCACTTGCTTTGTGAACTATAATACAATGTTTTTAAACCAAGAGTACCATTAAAATTAGAAGTTTCTTTTATACAATCATCAAAATAATGACTTAATTGACTATTATTTGTGTTTTTAAATAATTGGAAACTTAGTGCTAATTTATATTTATCTATACTCTCTTCATTCATAAATAAACATTGTATCTCTATTTTATATGGAATTATTTTTATTTTATTATCTACATTTTTAGAAAATAAAATAAGTGAAATAAAGCTGATTATTGAACCAATAATTAATATTATTATTGTTATTGTATAGGCTATAACTAATAAAATAGTTAAAAATATATTATTAAAGCTGAATATCAATATTTCCATCAAATTGATCTAAGTAATTATCTAAAGCAACTTCTTTTTTAGCTTCTGACTTTGATATGGATTCTCCATGAAAAACATCTATTTCCCAAGTATCATAATATTTAATAGAATATCTTGAATTTGAAGTGTCATAGTAACCATCTGAAGTTTTATAATAATAAGTTTCCATATAATACCCTTTGATTTTATATTAATATTATAACGTTATTTAAATAAGAGTATGCTTAAAATTGAACAACTATCTAAGTATTGATCTAATGTACTTTCTGCTATTATTAAATATTCTTTTTGTCTTTTTTCAACTTCATCTGTTTTTAGAAATAATCTTGTGTTGGTGTTTGCTGATATTTTATTTTTAGTTTCTTCTGATATATTATCAAAGTCACTTAGATCTTGTTGTGCAAATGCCATTGACACCCCAAAGATCTCACTTGAGAGAATAATTCTGTTTTAAGCTTTTATATGTTATTATAAATATAAAGGAAAAATAATGGGAAAAGAAATAGAAAGAAAATTTTTAATAGATTTTACAATTTTTAACAAAGATGATTTTAATAATAAATTTTATATTAAACAAGGGTATATTTTAAATTCTAAAGAAAAAGTCGTAAGAATTAGAGTTACTGGCAAAGAGTGTTTCTTAACTATTAAGGGGCAAAATGATGGAGCAGAAAGACCAGAGTTTGAATATTCTATTCCAAAAGAAGATGCCAAAGAAATGTTAGATACTATGTGCGATGATATTATTGAAAAAACAAGACATATTTTTCATATTTTTGGTGATATTTGGGAAATAGATGTTTTTCATGGAGAAAATAAAGGTTTAATCGTAGCAGAAGTTGAGATTCCAACTAAAGATTATGAATTAAAATTACCAAAGTGGATAATTAAAGAAGTAACAGATGATCCTAGATATTATAATAATAATTTAATTAAGAATCCTTTTTCAACTTGGAATAAATAATAAAGATACATAATATAGATGAGAATATTAGATTTCATCAAAATAATAAAAGAAATAAAAATATATACAAACATTATCAATACTACGACTATTATGAACCATCTCTAATATCTGAAAAAATATATTTAAGTACTGAATCTAAATTAAATTATTATAATGTTTTAGTTAGTAAAACAAAAAGTAGAATTACAGATATTTTAGTTCTAAAAATAAAAGTAAGATATATTATTATTGAAGATAAGATAGATGTCAAGATGTCATCAAAGATAATATGTCTTTGATGATTTAGTAGAGAAGAATCTTATTTATTCTGAAATAAATGAATTAAAATTAAGTATACTTTAATATAGAATGAGTTATAATATCTCTATAAAATAAAAGGATAGGTATGTTTAAGGCAATTTGGAAAATATTTATGAATGTGATTACTTTAGGTATATACAAAGCAAATAATACAGCAAATAAGGTTTTAAGTAACTCATCTGATGGAATTAGAGCGACATATGACCAAGCTAAGAATGAATTAATTGATAAACATGAAAAGATTGTCAATGTTGTCTCTAGAATTCAAGCACAAAAGAATAAATCAGTTAATGATTTAGAATCTCTTAATCAAGAAGAAGAAGAATTGCAAGGTGTTATAGAAGGTATTATTCAAGCAGTTGAAGCTAATCCTAGAGATATTGAAGCTGTTCAAGATTTTAATGCTATGGACAAGAGACAAGTAGAAATAAATGAAAGACAAGATAGCTTAGTTAGTGAAATCGAAACATTAACAGATAAAGTTCAAGAGTATAAATTAGCATTAAATGATATTCAAGATAAAGTATCTCAATTAACAAAAGAATCAAATAAATCGGTTGCTGATATGGAGCTTGTGAAAATGAGAGAACAAATTGAATCTGAAAAAGCTGGTATGCAAAAATCAGTAAACATGTCTGGTATTGTGACCATTAGAGAGAGGCTTGCAGCTAAGAAAGCAAAAATTGAGACTTTAAAAATGTCAAATGGTTCAAATACTCAAGATAGAATGAGAAAATATAAAGCTAAAGCTTCTACTTCTAAATTAAATGATATTCTTGCTGCAAGACAAATTTCTAAAAAATGCTAGAATTATGGAGAAAGATAATATAAATATTGTATCTACTGAAACTGGAGATAGTAGAATTATTTAATATCTTATAAAAGACAATAGTTATAACTATTGTCTTTTATTTATCTATTAGTTTCTAAAAATTCAGAGACATCAACTTCTTCACTATTAATAGTAATATTTGTATTTTCTATAGATTTTTCTTTATCGATTTTATCCTGAGTAATTTGATTAATATAACTTATAATATCCATTTTTTCTTCTAATTGATCATTTAGTGATTCATCAATTCTTTGTGTCATTTTCCAATCTTCTTTAGAAAGTTTGTTTTTTAATTCATCATTTTTTTTAATATACTTTATAGTTCTCTTAAGTATTTCATCTTCATCTAGATTAGGATCTTCATTAATTTTTTGAAATTTTTTATTATATTTTGTCTTTTCTTCACTAGACATACTTTCAATATCATTAATAGCTTCAACTAGTTTACCAATAATACCAATACTTAAAAGATCATCTCCAAGATTAGCTTCAACTACACCGTCCTTAAGATCTTTAATTCTTTGATCTTTAAGGTCAATTATTGTTTCTAATTTCATATCTCCAATAAGAGAACCATTTCCTATTTTATCATATAGACTCCTAAGAATATTGCTATCTTTAAACATATTAGCTAAACAACCACCTTGTAATCCATAATAAATAGCAGCCATTCCAGCTAATTTATTGTTTTCAAATAAATTATTATACTTTTCTTCTTGAGTTTTCTTATTATTACTTTCTCTATCTTGTTCTTCTAAAAATTTATTTTGAGAAGTGCTGTCTTTAATTTCCTTTTGAGAAAATTTATTATCTTTGATAACTTGAGTTAACAAACCTAATACTGAAAAATAATTTATTATATTTGGTTTATTTTCAAATTTTAAATCTTCAAGTCTTTTTCTCTCAATTTCAATTTCTTTATGAGAAGATGTGTTCGATAAATTATTTATGATATCATTTTTAACATCATAAATATAATGTCCAATACCTACTGCTGTGAATTTTTCAACAGCATTTGATAACTCTTTAATATCGGAGTTAGTAGTGTTTAAATTAATCACATTTGCTTCTTTAAAAATATTTTCAAATTCAGGAATAGATTTTATTGATTTCTTATCTAAACTTAATACTGATTTTTCAAGAAAATTCATATCGTCTATATCATTTCTTGGTAATAATTCAATAGATGGTTTTAAAATTTCTCTTTGATTATTATTTGAATTTAATTTTTCATATTTAAAATTTTGAAATTGATTATCTGGAATCTTTATTCCATCCATTTTAGAAATAATTAAATTAAACTCTGGATAATGGTTATCAGTTAAATCTTTTAAAACTTTAAAATCATTCTTTAATAAATCAAATTCTCTTAAAGTTTTATTCCCAGCGATTGTTTCATTAATTATATTTTGAATATTTTGTGGATTAATCTTTTCAACAATAATTTCAAGGTCTTTTATTAAATTCAATGAAGTTTTTTTATTGTTTTTTTCATAATCTAAAGAATCTAATTTAATAATATTTTCTTGAATATCATTATTTATATCTTGTATTTGTTGAATTTCTTTATTAATTTCTTTTGTTTGTTCTAAGTAATTTTTATGATCAACTATTAAAATTAATCTTTTTATTAGGTCATCACTCCATAATTGGTCTTTTAACTTTTGTATATTAATATACATTTATTATTCCTTATTTATAATATTATATATATTCTAATTATGTAATAAAAATTAGAATATTATTCTATATAGGTTATTTATTAAAGAAAATGATTTTGAAACATTATTTAAGGTATTATCTATTAAGATTAGTTGTGGATTAAACTAATCTTAATATTTCTTATAGTATAATATATATATTATAAGAAATACAGGATACAAATATGATAGAAAATACAATAGAAGAATATGACAATTATGATTCAAATGGGAAAAATCAAGAATTTAATATAAAAGTTCTAAAAATAAATTCTATTAAAAAAGATAAAGAGATAAAAGAGATTTTAGAAGATGATTATAGTTATGACACATATTCTGGAAGCAAATATAGAGAGATAAAATAAATAGATTTATATAAAGAAATAGTAGATGTATATCTAGAGTCAATAACATAGAGATTTTGTCTGAATTTATTTCTATTTCATAGCCATTATTATCTTTATTTATAATTTTCATTTAAAACTTTTATATCATAATGATTGTAAAATAAAGAGATTCAATAAAAGCTTTTGCTTTCTTATTAAAATCAAGGAATTAATATGTTAGAAATTGTAAAAAATACTATTGTCAACAACAATAAAGATGAAAACACTAAATGTTTTCATATAAAAAGCCTTGGCTTTCTTATTAGTGATAAGGAATTAATATGTTAGAAATTATAAAAAATAAGAAAGCAAAACATGAATATGAAATCTTAAAAACATATGAAGCAGGTTTAGTTCTTATTGGAGCAGAAGCAAAAAGTATTCACAAGGGAAAAGTTAATATTAAAGGTTCTTTTTGTAAATTTTTTAAAGATGAATTATATGTTTTTGATATGAATATTTCTAAATTTGAACATAGTTCATCTTGGGATAAGCATGATGAAAAAAGACCAAAAAAATTAATGTTACATAGAAAAGAGTTAGAGGTATTAAAATCAAAAGTTCATGAAGATGGTTTGACAATAGTTCCATTAAGAATTTATTTTAATGATAAAAGAAAATGTAAGATAGAAATTGGTATTTGTAAGGGCAAAAAGAATTATGATAAAAAAGAAGATAAAAAACAAAAAGATATCAAAAGATCTATAGAAAGAGATTATAAACAAAAAATAAAATAAGGTAAATAAATGGCGACACAAGTATGGAAATGTGATTTTTGTAATGAAACAGGAGTTGAAGAAAATAATATTATTACTCACGAAAGTAAATGTTCATACAACCCATTAAGTAAAAAATGTGGAACTTGTGGATTTTTTAAATCAGATTATGGTAATTGGGATTGTATTATTCCCAAAAAGAATACATATAAATATTATGATGAAAACTTATCATGTCCATATTATGAGATAGAAAATAGAATAAATTCATTGAAATAATTTTATTCTATTTTCTTCAAAAATATGTATTGTTTTAAGATATGATGTTAAATAATTTATTCTAATTCTATAGTATTATTTAACTCTTGTTTATCATTAAATAAAGGTTTTTCAAAAATAGCAACTTGACCTTCATAATTAAATCTCAAATCATTTCCATTTAATTCTTTACCTAAATATTCTTTATAAGATTGCATAAAGTGATAAGCAGGAATACCTTTAAACTCTACATTACCATTATAATGCTCTTTAACAAAATATTTTCTATCTCCAATATTATTTAACTTAAATAATTCAATTCTAGTATTTTGTAATTTTCCTGTTTCTTTTAGTTCAAATATTTTATTAGCAATTAGCTTTGCTTCCTCTTTACTAATGGTATGAATTATTATTTCGTCAGTTGATGCATTAATAAACTTATCTTTGTCTATTCCTAATTCTATTAATTCATTATATATACTATAAATTATATCTTTTTGTAGTCTTTGTTGTTTTTTTGGCAATAAATTACCAAAAATTACTTGCCTAATTTGTTTTGAGTTTTTATAATAATCATGGTCAGTAAATTTAGATAATAAGTCCTCATAACTAGTTGAATTTAATACCAATTCATTAGAATAACTTTTCATAGAATTAAAATTTGCTTTTACTAGATCAATAGACACAAAGTGTTCACCAACATTTTTTAGATTGTATATATCTTTATGGTTGACATCTTTTATTACACTGCAATTATCTAATCTATCTTCTTGTAGTTCTTTATAAATATTTTTTCTTGAAATTGCTTCTATAACATTATCAACAACTCTAGAAGATTCTTTAAAAAACAAATCTTCATTACCTAAATCTTCTATTAATGTTACTAAATTTACTAGTTTTTCTTTAGTTCCATACAATTCATCTAATTCTTCAATATAATAGCTAAACAATGGTTCAGAAAGAACACTAATTGGCAAACTATAATCCTTGATAAATCTTTTTTTTATATTATTACTTAACTCCATCTAAATAATCCTCCATTTCTTAATCATTTGATTTTGATACATATTAACAACTCTCTCATCAATATTATCTTCTGTTAAATTTTTATTTTAATATAAATATTATTAAATATTAGAACTAAATTCTTTTTCAACTAACTTAAATTTAACATTCTTAATATAAGTATTTTTTAATATATATTAAGATATAATGAGTCTATTAAAGGAAATAAATGGAAAAGATTAGAAATGAAAAAATAGTAATACTATTATTAATTACTATTTTAATAATATCAAGTGGATATATCTTTAAAGATTATCTTTATATAATGTTAGTATCTACAATTTTAGCTTTAGCAACAAGCAGTTTAGACTCAACAATTTTAAAGAAATTAGTATTTACTAGTAAAAAGTATAAAATTAAATTTTTATGTAAATATAAAGAATTGATTTCTTCAACTATATTATCTATAGGATTCTTATTATTAATTTTCTTTCCACTAATATATTTTATTACAAGTTTATATAAGACGATTGCTCCTTTTATAGAAATTAATACAATGAAAATATTAATGACACAGGGTATAGAATATTTAAAAAATCTACCTGAACAAATTTCTTTTCTTCAATATTATGTTGATATGGGGCTAAATAGTTTTAATATAAAAGATATTAATCCTGATATTGCTAAAAAGACTTTTGTAAGTTTAGGGTCAATATTAAATGGGCTAAATGGAGTAATTATAGAAGTAATATTGATAATTACATTTTATTTTATTATTAATTTATATGGAAAATTAATAAAAACATTTATATTTTCTCTTTTACCTTTATCTATAACTAGTAAAGATAGATTATATATTGAATTTTCTAGTACTAGCTCAGTGGTACTATACAGTATTGTTTTTACAATGTTTGCACAAGGAATAGCATTTGGAATACTAATGATGTTCTATGATTATAGTTCATTATATACAGGGCTGATGGCAGGGTTTCTATCGGTAATACCAATAGTTGGTACAGCCTTAGTTTATTTACCAATAGTAGGAATGGAGATTATAGATGGGAATATTATTGGTGCAATAATTATATTAACATATTCATTAATTTTTATGGGATTCGTTATTGATAATATTTTTAAAATAATATTTATTCAATATATAAATAAAGAATTTGAATTTTCATATTCACTAAGCGAATTGTTGATGCTACTATCAATGATGGCGGCTATTGGTGTAATGGGGTTTTGGGGTGTTATTGTAGGTCCAGCTATTTTAGCACTAACATTTGCATCTTTAAATATATATAAAGATTTAATTATTAATAATAAAAAATCAATGGATTCACTTGTTAAATAAATCTAATTCTATAATTTTATATAATATTTTCTACTATGCAGTATATATGTTTGTTGTATTAACAATATTACCAACAACTTTAGGTAATATTGGATATTCAAATATAGAAATAGGATATATGTATTCAATAATGAATTCATGTAATCTATTAATAGTTGTATTATTAATTTATTTTAGTTTTAATACTAGAAATTATATATATACTAATTTACTTGCATTATTATCAACCTTCTTTCTTGTGTATCTGGTATATAATAATATATATACAAGATATATGTATTTAGCAATATTTTTATTTGCATTTTTTAATCTATTTAATGGCTCATATTTAGATTCAATGACATTAAATACTTTTAAAGAAAAATATGGTTATGCTAGAAGTTTTGGATCTTATGGTTTCTTTTTTACAGGGTTAATATTGTTTTTTTTCACTATTGATGAAAAATATTATTATATAGGATTATTAATATCTACTTTTATTTTATTTATTTTGTCTTTTAAATTATCAAATGATAAAGACCTTCATCAAGATATAAATATTACATGGAAACATGTCATAAACGAATATTGGATCTGGATATTTTTATTTATATTTCAATTAGGTATGGGAATACATTATACATACTATTCTATATATCTAATTAATCATGATTATCAATTAAATCAAATATTTTTAATATGGAGTATACCTGTTCTTTTTGAATCTTTATCATTTATGTTTCAAAAACAAATATTTAATATATTCTCTATTAAATCCCTTATATTAATATCTATTATTATGACAATAATAAGATTCATTTTATTAGAATATTTTATTGATAATTTTTATTTACAAATAATAATTAATATCTTACATGTATTTGGATTTGCATTAATCCATAGTAGTTTATTAAATTATTTTTCTACTAAGTATGAAAACTATTATGAATACTTAAAAATTTATAGAGCAATATTATTTGGTATAGCACTGATTGTAGGAGCAATGTTAGGTGGATATTTATATTCAACTACTAATCTATTATATATAGTAGCATTTATTATCAGTATCTCTTTGATTCCATTTTTTAAAATTAAATTAAATTAAATTAAAAGTATTTTAAAACTTTAATATGATTTATCGCTTATAATATTTTAAGTTTTATGTGTTATAATTACACCACAAGAAACAAAATAAACATTTAATTTTTCAAGAATTTCATAAATTCTTGAAAAAGTTAGAATTTAATATTATCTTAAGTTTTATGTGTTATAATTACACCATAAGAAAACAAAAACATTAATTTGTTTTAAATAAAAAAAATTTTTAGAATAAAATCTAAAAAGGAAATCTAGTTTAATTATCCGATTCCATTTTTTTTTAATTGATTTTCTATAGATTGCGGTGTAGAGTACTGGAAACTCATTTGGCCCATAACCAAAAATAATACAGGTTCAAATCCTGTCACCGCAACCAAATTTATAAACAAGTATAGAAAACCTAAAGATAGGTTTTGTCCACTTATTTTAGTAGCAATATTAAAATGGGCGAGAGCTAGTAATTGTAAGATTACCAAATGGGTAGTGATAATCCCACTCGAGTAGTTAATATCTGTTCGGTCAAGGCAACTATTACCATTAAACTTGAGGTTTTTTGGTCTCGCTGAGATAATATAAAGCATTGGTCACTACTTCGGTATATCGTTGTTCCATGTATTTGCGGTAGAGGAATTAGGTCACCGCTACTAAACCCGTTAGGTTGTTCACAGAACCTAAGTTAAGTCGCCCTAAACACTTTTAGCTTGATAACTAACTAATGAGTGTAATAGAATGAGAGTTATCTTGTAACTAATATATAGTGGATGCTTATGAAAATAAGCACTTGAAGCTTTGATTGTATAAAGTGCAGCTCAAAAACTAGGTTACAAAATATAGTTATAAAAATTCAATTACAACAGTGTAATGGCGGGATGGATTGAAGAACCAGATGTAAGTGTCGGCAGTTAACAGTTTCTATGTAATCCGTGTGAAACGGAAAAGTCGGTTAAAAACCAAGTCCGAATAAACTAAAAGAATATAAAAATTCTTAGTAGTGAATATTGATTTATTTATAAATTAATCTCACTTTGCAGCAAACCAACTAAATAAATCTTTGATTTATGTAGTTGATGATAGATGTGGAGTGAGTAATATTTTATAATTAAATTTAATAAAAGTTTACTTTTAAATAAATTTAAGAGAAAATATCATGAACGGAAAATTAAAAAAAGGAATTATTATTATGTTTACTAATATAAATACAAATAAATTTGTTAATACTAATAAAACAGCTAATGTAGCAGTTAATAATAATGCCAAAGATAATAATAAAGATAATATGGCAAATAAATCCATGAATATGAAAAAGGGAGTGTCCTAACCTCCCCCTCTTTTTTTTGTTTAGGGGTGTTTTCTATTATACACCAAAATAGAAAAAAGTTTATTATAGGGGTAATATTAGTAAAAATACTAGTTACATAATATCTCCTTAGTGAACTTCCATGAACTTAACTTTAAGCCCAAGCTAGTAATCCAAAGGGCAATATAAAATATACTAACAACCAAATGGGGATGTAGTTCAAATAGTGAAGCACTAGATTTGCAATTTGAGGTTTACAATTTCAATACTGTCATCTCCACCAGTAAATAACAAAGATGTTATAAGAATAAAACAAGGAGAAAAATATGAGTATATTTCAAAAAAATAAAATCAAAGAGCTTAAGTCAAATGGACTTATAGAAAATGTTGATTTTAGAATAGTTTATTTTAGTTCACAAGCTGAAATTAAAATAATCAAAAAATAGGTATTATAAAACTTTTAGGTTTTTATAATCCTTATTATAATATTTAATCAAGGTATATAAAATATATTTTTATTAAATATTATTTAAATGATATTTAAATTAAATTAAGGGAAAAGAAAATTATGGTAATATACAGGATAATTAAAGGAAAAAATATACTATTTAATCTATAAAATAAAAATCCTTTTAAATAATAAAAAGTATATTGGATTACATAAAACTATAAATATTAATAATGGATATATGGGTTCTGGAAAAATAATAAAATAAGCCATTAAAGAAAATGGTAAAGAAAACTTTAAAAAAAATATTTTATTTATTTTTAATAGCTCTGAAGAAATGTATTCAAAGGAATCTGAACTAGTTAATAAACTTTATGTAATAAGAGAAGATACATAAAGTTTAACATTAAGTAGAATAGGTAGTTGTTATCACAATATAGGAAAAGTTAATGTTAAAGACAAATTTGAAAATACATTTCAAGTTTGTAAAAGTGGGTATATACGAAAATTGGTATGCCGTCAAATTGGAGAAACAAAATGAAAAAGATAACACATAAAGACTTTTTAGTTAATACAGAAGAAACGGGTAGATTTTTAGTTAAATCTAAAAGAACAGGTAAAACATATTTTATCGAACCTCAAGGTGATCCACATGTTGAATGGGGATCAATTGATCAAAGTACAGGTAAAATGAATGTTAAAAAAGGTTGGAAAAAAAATAAAGGTTCAACAGATAAAGAAGATTCTTTAATAACTAAAGAAAATGGATTTGATAATATTGTTACATTAAAAGCAGGGGAAAGCCCTCTTAGCTATATTGAAAGAATAGATGCCAAATTACCGAGTATATAATGATTAATAATAAATCAATCATTAATTAAAAAGACTATGGAAACAGTTTTAAAATAATCACCTTACAAAAAGCTAAAGAATTAAGTACTTTAGCTAAAAAAAACTTAATATGGATTGGTATTTACCAATCCTAAGATAAAAAATAGGAACAAGAAACTGAACAAATGGAAAGTTAAAGTAAAATTTGTAAATAATCCTAAAAATTGGTTATGTTGCACTCACTAATTTTCATTTTTAATCTACATTTGTTCAGTTTTAAGATTAAGAATTTCATCCCAACTCTCTTACTTTTTAATTTGATATTATCTTAAAAGTTTTGTTTATTTAAAGTTTCATATAACTCTTTATCAACATTAAATAATAATAATTTATTTTCATTTGCTATTTTGTCAAGTTTAGAAAAATCTTCCATTGAAATATAATTTAATCTATACGCTTCTTTAATTTGATCTTTTGTGAACTTATCCTTATTAGGTAAAAATTCATTAAAAAGATCTTCTGTATCAAAAGTTCTATGCTTTCTATTTTTGTAAATAATTGAAACTTCTCTTGATCCAGAAATATTAAAAGCATAAATATTAACAGTTGGAATAGTATGTTTTTTAAAGGCATGTTTTTCATTATTCTTATTAAATTTAAAAGTAGTAATGATTAATTCTTTTGGATCTTGAATCTTAGATATAAAGTTATTTTTATGATAAAGATTAGATTTTAATAATATTTTAGGGCATTCGTATAATTCAACATAATGAGTATAAATAACTTTAAGAGATCTATATTTCGTAGGTGCATTCAATAATTTTAATTTATCTTCTTCATTCAATAACTGAGATATCTTGTCAAATTTTTTATTAGAAGTGTGCGATAATATTAAGTTTAATTTTTCTTGTTGATCTTTATTATTAGAGTTTAAAACACTTTCTAAATAATTGTAAAAATCATTAAAATCTTCTAGACTTGAATTTCTAAATGTTTCAGCCATACCAATATTATCTTTATTCATAAAATAAAACCAAATGTTTTTTTGAAGTCTTAAATAATCTAGATTATCATCTATTGTATATCTAATCTTAGCTTTATCCAAGAAAATTAAAGTGTTTTTTATGTTTATGGTTGCCATTACTCATCCTTGTTCTTAAAGTTATTAGGGTTCAGTGTTGATTCTTTTGTAATAGTATTAATATTATAAGTTAAAAAAAAAAGTAAATAATAAAGGCAACAGTTATAGAAAGAATACACTCCTTTCTTGGAAATTTTACTACTTAAAGTAAAGGAAATCTTTTTCTACCCCTAAACTAAATTATTTTTTTGTATATTTTTTAAATCTAAAACTAAAGAATGTAGTTACATAAATAATATCTAATCTTATCTTCTTATACTATAATAATCACACCTTGTTATTTTTAATATTTTTTGATCTGATCTTTAGATCTAAGATTAATTTTGTGGAATTTCCTGAATAAGTTTTAATGAAATAATAAGGTGGCAATAATACTGGAGTTAAATAATATCTGAGAGATTGAATTAGTTGAGAATTTTTCATTGCTCTTCCAGACAACTTCAAAATTTAGTTTAGTTAGATTTAATTAATTTTCTACATTTTCTTATTCCAGATGTCGTTGATACTAACTATATACCGTCAATTTTGAAAATAGACTGAAAGGAATAGATAATAATATTAATATCCTTCGTTTTAAAGTATTAAAATGATAAAATTTTTAAGATTATAGGCAAATTACTAAGTATCTATCATTCTATATCATTATTTAGAAATATAAAATGATAGTAAATATTAAAATAATACATTAATTATATTAATATTTTTATCTTTTCTTAATTTTTAAATTTTAATTCTTTACTATATTTCTTAATACATCTAGTCAATCTATGATTTAAAAAACTTAAACCTATTAATTTATCTTCTGATGATGCTTTATATTATCTTCAGAAGTTTCTTCTTTATTATGAATATCTAAATTAACTCCATTATGATGATCATTTGTTCAATAGTTTTCTATTTTTTTTGTTTATCTCCTTTATTGTCACATTCCATATCAATAATTTTTATTGGCTTGTCTATTTTTAATTTAGTTGATTTATAGATAATTGTATAAGCTACAATTGGTTTTCTTCCTCTTCCAATTTTTTCTCCTTGAACTTCTTCTATTTCAAAATCAAAAATTGGATTCAAATCATTTGTAATAGGCTTTACTATGAATTTATAAAAATCTGTTATTCTTTCATAGTCTTGTCCAAAATAACCATTTAATTGATGTAAATCCATAGTTATCTGTTTTCTTATTCCATTATTATGGCCCGCTAAATTATGTAATAAAACAAACATTCTCATACTTCCAACAGATTTTATCTTTAATAATCTATTTAAATAATAAACCCTAGTGTAACCTTTCTCTTCTAAGTTACCAAGTGTTTTACCGATTTCCTTGAAAAGAACTTCTGGCATTTTTATATATAAATCATTTTTATGAATAGTAAGTCTTCCAAATACTGATGTAACATCTAATGGAATATCTTTTGTAGGATCAAAAACAAATTGCATATTTTGCATATTAATTAACTTGGACTTTAATGTTTTAATAGACTTAATCCCAACATACTCCATAAAATCCTTAATATCAACTTTAAAACCAACATCATTCATATGTTTCCTAAAAAAATCCTTTTTATCTGATGCTATTATCTCTTCTTCATATATATTTGTATCAAATTTAGTTAAATAAATCATTAATTTAAAGGCGAGTTCATGACCGTTCTTTAAAAAATTACTTATTAATTTGTTTCCAATCATTGAAAAATTTGATGTAAATTCTTTAACTTCTTCATTCCTTGCATCAGATCTTAATTTTTCTATTTCTTCTGGAGTTCTTTTTTTTGGTAAATTCATGTAAATATCCTTTTAACTACTTGTTTTGAATTAATTATAAGTAAAAAAATGGAGTAAAAATAAAAATACTCGTTTTTTGGAAAAATAACTCCCTAAATAAAAATATGATAATAAATGGAGTAAAAATAAAAACACTCACTTTTTGGAAAAATAACTCCCTAAATAAAGATTTAAACTTAAAGTTTCCTAAATTACTCCCTAAATAAGGGGTATTTTACTCCCTAAATAAGTCGTGTTTTACTCCCTAAATAAAAATAAAACATTCTATAAAGCCCATAGATTGGGGAAATTAGATAAAATGAAAAATGGAGGAGTAAATCCGTATAAAGGTCTTTTTATAAATACGAAATTTTTAATTATTTTTTTGTATATTTTTTGATAGTTTAGAAAACTTTTAGAGTTTTCTTAAATAGTCGTGTTGCGACTAAAACATCTTCAAAATATAATCTTGATATGATTTAACCAAATGTAGATATTTATATCTTCTACTAATTTCCTGAATGTTGCAATCAAAGTTTCGATCTTCCAGAAAAAACATTTTAAAAAAAATTTTTAAATCTAAAACTAAAGAATGTAGTTACATAAACAATATCTAATCTTATCTTCTTATACTATAATAATCACACCTTGTTATTTTTAACATTTTTTAATCTGATCTGATCTTTAGATCTAGAATTAATTTTGTAGAATTTCCTGAATAAGTTTTAATGAAATAATAAGGTGGTAATAATACTGAAGTTAAATAATATCGGAGAGATTGAGTTAGGTTGAGAATTTTTTATTGTTCTTCCAGACAATTTCAAAATTTGGTTTAGTTAGATTTAACTAACATTCTACAATTTCTTATTCCAGATGTCGTTGATACTAGCTATCTACCGTCAATTTTGAAAATAGACTAACAAAATATTAATTATCTAGTGATTCTCTTCGTTTTAAGTGGTCAAAATGGAAAAATTCTAAGGATTATAGATAAATCACTAGAATAAATATAATCTATTCATAATAATACATAAGAATGACGATTAAACTATATTGGTTATATTTTTCAAAAATGTATATTAAATTCAAAAAAAATATTAATTATTAAAATCCTTGAATATTGTAGCAATAATATTAAATTGTAGCACTTGCTACAAATTGATAGAACTTGTAGCAAAAGATTGAAATGTAGTTGTAAATAGAATTTTCCAACTTAAAACAGAAAGTATAAAAAGGTTAAAGGGGAAACTATGAAAGAACAGATTAATTTTAGATTAGAAGCAGAACTAAAAAATGAATTGAATACATTGGCAGAGGAATTTGCTGGAACTAAAGATGATTTTTTAGTATCAATGCTAAGTGCATATAGAAATAATAAAGATAATAATGTTGATATTGATTTAAGTAAATATGATAACACATCTAGCAATGTTAAACAAGCTATAGAGGGTGCTATTAGAGTTATTATGAGTAATGTGGACAATATGTCACTAAATGCTAAACAAGAGCAAATAGAACTTATTAGAAGTAAAAAAGAATTTGTTGAAGAACAAGGAAAAGAACTTGAGGTTGCTAAACAAACAATTGAAAATTTAAAATTAGTTTTACTTGAAAAAGATGGAGTGATTGAAGAGTTGGAAAATAATTATAAAGAGTTATCCAACAAGGTCAAAGAATTTCACCAAGTTCATACTATGACAGAAATTGTTATCAAAGATAATTCTGAATTAACTAATAGAATTAAAGAACTAGAAGAACAATTGAAAAAGACTTCTAATGCATTACTAGTTAAAACAAAAGATGGCCTTGTTAATAATATAAAAAATTTAGAAGATATTGATAAAAGATTAGATGATTGTATTGAAAATACAATATCAGATTAATAAAAAAGATTATACAAGGAAGATAATATGAATGATAAAGATACAATCAAATGTCCTAATTGTAATGGTGAGGTGGGTTTGATGTGGGTAGATGGTGGTGAATATATGGAATTAGGTTGGGAAGATTGTGAACAATGTTCTGGAACTGGAATATATGTTGAAATAAAAAATAAAAAAGGATAGAAAAATGTATACACAAAAAGAATATGTCAAACAAATGATTAAAGTTATTGAAGCTAATTTAGGAGGAGGTTCTTTACCTAACTATAGCTTAAAATTGAATATTAGAAAAGATAATAATTATTTCTTATTTAGATATATGATGCCATATGAAGCAATAAAATTAGAGGGTGGAAAAATATTATTTTTAAATAGAGGATATAGACCAATATTTTTTGCTGATGATGGTCATTCAAATTATGTTGACTATGGAGAATTTGAAAATATTGCTTTTGAATCAGATAAAGAAAGTATGTATTTTTACACTGATAGTTCTAAGATTTGGGAAAGTAAAGCAAATTTAAAAATGTATATAGAGAAATTAAAAGACTTCTTAGATATCTAAATTTGATAAGGATATAAAATGGAATTAGAACTTGATGATATAGATAGTATATATGAAGATGACAACTCTATAAGTAGTGTTACTGGTAAAGGTAGACCACCTCAACTAAACCAATAAAATCAGAAACGTTAAAAGCAAGATTAACTAAAAAAGAGATGGCTAAATTAGAGCAATATTCCGAAAAGATAGGTGTTAGTAAGTCTTTTGTAATTAGTAGATATATAAAGGGTTTGAAATGAGTGAGCAAGCTTGCTTGCAAAGTTGATGCGATGTGAACGCAGACTATTGTAATTCTAAAAGAATCATTATAGACGTTAGCAGTCGAATCCTGATATATAACCCAGGCTCGACTTGGTCGTAAGGGAAGCACTAAAATAAAAGAAACATTTTTGAAGGTCCGAGAAATATATTGCTAACACCTAATAATAATTATTAATATATACACCTCCGTTTTTATTTATAAATAATTATGCGAAAAAAACTACACACTAATAAAAAAATATATAAGATAAAACCTCAATTGCTACATTCAGAAAAATAAAGATAAGAGAAGATGTAGATATTAATTAATCTATTTTGGATTATGAAATAATACAGAATAATTAATTGGAATGATGAAATCATTACTATGAGATCTTTAAATTTATTTTCAAAAGAGTTTACTAAATTTAAAAATGAAGTTATTAAAAATTCTTTAGAAACTAAGAGGATATTTAATATAGTATGGTTTCCTCTTAACCATGCTAAAACCACTTTTTACTCCTACCCATACATCAAAAAAATATAAATAAAGACCCTTAACGAGCTTCTATGAGATTGATAATTTCATATTTATGTATAAATAGCCATCTTTTATTAAAATCATTGAGTATTAATAAAAGGATATGTCAATGACAAAAACACAATTTAAGGAATTAATTCTTCATGAATTACATAAAGTAAATTCAAAAATACATCAATTTAATAACATAAAAATTAAGCTATACGAAAGCAAATAAAACTTCTATAAAAGAAAAATTATAGATTTAATTACCTCTCTCTTAAATATCACTACATAAGTAACTTTTAAGTTTTAAAATGATATACTATAAAAATTAAATTAAAGGTCCTTTATGAAAATCAATTATATATTAATATTTTTCTTACTGTTTACAATTTATAATGGTATATCACTATTTGGGTCTTCAATAAACTTAGAAACTTTGGGATTATTTCAATTAGTATCATATACACTAAGTATATTAGTATTAAGCTTATTTATTCAGAAAAAATATAAACTAGTTTAAGGAATATTAATGAATCAAGAAAAAAAATAATACATATAAAGTATTTACTAGTCTAGAGCCCTTTAGAGAAGTAATCAAATGAAATATTAATTATTTGATTTTTTTGAGTTTTTTTTCTCTTTGGAAATTTTATATTTTTTTTTTAATTAATTTAATTGAAGAATCAGTTTTAAGACCTCCATAAGAATTTGAACTTGATATCTTAAAAGAGTGTTCAATTTCACTTGACAGATTAATTTTATTAAATCTATCAAGAAAATCTTCAACTTTCAATTGAATTGGTTATTACAAACACTTGTGATACTTTCCAAGGGATATTTAAAAGTATTTTGAAAGTTTAACAAAAATTAATTTGTTTTTAAGTATTAACATTATATAATACTACTATCTTTAAAAGGTAACAGAGAATTAGACTTTTAAAGTATTATAAAAATTAGAGTACAAAATTCTAATAGGTAATATGTTGTATCTACAAAGTTTAGATACTTAACTTTTTTATTATATATTCCGGATTAGCTCAGCGGTAGAGTAGGTGGCTGTTAATCACTTGGTCGCTGGTTCAAATCCAGCATCCGGAGCCACTATAAATGGGGTGATATGGAATGAAAACTTAAAGAGTTGAAACCTTTAAGAAGTTAGTGTAACACTAACTCACTCCACCATAAAAATAATCTTAAAATATTTATAGTTAATTATTCTATAAATATTTTAAGATGGTTTTGTTAAGTTCCGAAGCTAATAAGTTTCAAAAAAACTTATATACTAAAGTATAAATATTTTAGGTATTTTATAGTTAAACAATATAAGTATTTATTGAAATATTTATACTGTCGAACTATAATGGATAAAACCTCTTGAAATGACTCAACATTTCATTTGTGTTAAGATTCATTCTTTTTTACTAATCCTTGGATATTTGAGTAATCTGAGCGAGGTGTTTATTTTGAATGGACGCGGCAGATAATTTTGATCTATAACATAATTTGTTAATGCACCGCTCATAACGAGCAGATCTTAAGTCTATTCTTTTTAACTACAATTTACTATCTATTATTTTTATAAAATCTTCAATCATTTTTTTAGTTGGTTTATTTCCAAAAACAAATGTAGCTTCTTGAATATCATCAACATCATCATATGTCATTGTTTCAAATTGACCATCAATATATATTCCTGGTCCAGTATACTCAATATCTGGTTTTTCAAATTCATCTAAAGCAATGACATATTGTTTATCATTAAATTGAATAGAAAACCCTTCACCCATATAATTATCATATTCTTGTTTTAAATCATCATTAAAACTAAAATAAAATAAATTATCTAGACCATCTCTATACAATTCATCTAATTGATTAGAAGAATCTCTATTTAATTTAATATCATCATCAAATTTTAATCCTGTATATAATAATTCTAAATTACTATTGTAGTCTTTTTCTATTTCTATATTCATATCATTCATTATTTTTCCTAAGGTCTAGTCAAGCTAGAATTTATAGTTCAAGTAGAAAAACTTATCAATTCTATTCCTTTTGACCTAAATAATAAAGAATAAACTAATTAATAATATAAAATTAATACCACGATATTTCCTTAATATAAAAAAAATATATAAATTTCTTAATAAAAGTAACTATTTAATATTATTTTAAGTTTTGTGTGTTATAATTACTCCATACAAAAACAAATTAAACTTTAAAGTTAGTCCTTTATAGATAGACCTTAATAAAAAGAACTAAAAAATGGATTTATAGCATAATTGGTTAATGCATCCCGCTCATAACGGGAAGAGTTTGAGTTCGAGTCTCGATAAATCCACCAAATTATATTTAATAGTTATATTAATATTATAATAAAGTTGAAGAAATTTTAAAATTTATAAAGAAAAGTTAGAGTTTAATATTATTTTAAGTTTGATTAGTTATAATTACAAATCAATAAGTTAAAATATCGAAATTTTCAAGAAGTACCAATGGTTTATTAGCACAATGGTAGTGCACCTCCTTGTCAAGGAGACGGTTGAAGGTTCGAATCCTTCCATCCCATCCATAAATGGTCCTATCTTCTAAAGGTTAGGAAAGCTGGTTTTCGACCAGTTAATCAGAGTTCGATTCTCTGTGGGATCACCATTTAGATTCCGGATTAGCTCAGCGGTAGAGTAGGTGATTGTTAATCACTTGGTCGCTGGTTCAAATCCAGCATCCGGAGCCAACAATATATAGTCCTATAGCTTAATTGGTTAAAGTATTCGGTTGATAACCGGAAGAGTACTGGTTCGATTCCAGTTAGGACTACCAAATTATAAATGATCCGATAGGTTGGTTTATCTCTTTAAACAGAGTATAATAACTTTAGTCAAGAAAGTAAAATAATGACTTTAAATAATGACTTTAAATAATAACTTTATATATATTGGGATGTAGCACAACGGTAGTGGCAACTGGTTTTGATCCAGTAGGTTGAAGGTTCGAATCCTTCCATCCCATCCATAAAAATGGAAGTATTGAGCAATTGGTCGCTTAGCAGGCTGTAACCCTGTGGTCTTAATAGATATTCTAGGTTCAAATCCTAGTGCTTCCACCATAACAATATAAATATCAAGCTGATTAACTTTAGTTTAACAGATGCTCGGTTAGTGTATAACCTGGTAATGCATCTCACTTACAAGGAGAGATTTAGAGGTTCAAATTCTCTACCGAGTACCAAAATAAAGACACGTCCATAGCATAACTGGAAAATGCAAAACCCTTCTAAGGTTTAGATTATTGGTTCAAATCCAATTGGGCGTACCAAATTATATTAAAAATAGATGCATTTCCTTGTAATGGATTCCAACCCCATGGACATTAAATAATCAAGGAGGCTGTCGAGGAGTTCAATTCTTCATGCGTCTGCCATTTAAAGATAGAAAATTAGTGTAGTGGTAACACAAAAGGATAAAATTTGGAAAATATGAGTTAAAAATAAATGAATAATCTTGTGGGCTAAACCCATATTTAGAAAAACATAAAGGTTTTTCAAACTTTGATGTTTTAAATATAAAAATTATTAAGCACGAAGCTAAAGTGCTCTTCATTGAAGAAAAACCAAAAGGTTTGATTATTTTAATAAGTGATAAATTCAATGTTGACATCTCTAAATTTAAAGGTTTAGAAATAATAAGGAAATCTGATATAGATAAATCTATTAATATTTTAAGTAAGTTAATGTATTGTTAATAGCAATATTGATATAATAAAATATAAATTTAATACAAAAAAAGGAATATTATGAATATTAAAAATTTAAGAAAAAATATTATGTTATCTAAAAAAGTAAAAGATGTATTAAAAATTTAGAAAGAGTAAAAGCTCTTGCTAGTATCTTAGATCAAGTACAAAAAATTGCTAGAGCTAATAAAAATAGAGATGCTAATGATAAAGATATTATCAATGGTGTTAAAAGAGAAATCAAAATAGCAGAACAATCAAAAGATGTTGATGCTCCATATTCAAAAGTGATTTTTGAAATTGTAGAATCAATTCTTCGTGAACCTCCCCACCTTAAAAGATGAAACTTCTCATTGATGGCTAAATTATCTAATAAGTCGTTTTTAGACTCTACAAAATTATAATAAGAATAATTAGATCTATTTTTTATTTTCAAAATTATTAATTCTTAATTCTATATACTTTAAATTGCTATTTATTATAAAGGATTTATTTTCCATATATTCTTTTAATTCTATATTTAATAAATCCTTTTCTATGTAATATTTATCTAAACATTGTAATTGTTCTCTTATTGCAATAAATTCATGGGTTCTATAATTTATCATACTATCAATCATTATTTTAAATTCATCAATAGATAATTTTAATAATTCTTTTAAATTTTTATTAACAATAATATTGTTATATTTTTTCATTATATTTCCTTTTAATTATTAATTAATTATAAGAATTAAAATTTATAATTAATAATATTATTAAATAATAATATTATTAATTATAAATTTTAATATTGTTTTAATAAAAAAAATGGTATAATTATAATTAATTAATAATTAAATGCAAGGTATATAAATGTATAAAACAATAGCACTTTTTCTTATAATTACTACAATAGTTTTTGGAAATGAAAATAACACAAGTAAAGAAAGTGATAAGATTATAGTCTTAGGTGGATTCAATAATTTAAAAGGATTTGTACCAGCTATTATTAAAAAATATCAATTAAAACAATATAATATTATATTAATTGATAAAAAAGAGCTTAAAAGTCAATTCAAATATTTATTATACATAAAAGAAGATAATAAAAAAATTGATATGATAAAAACTAAATTTATTTTCTGGTATGAATCTACAAGAAAAAGAGTTAATGTTGTAACAAAGGAATTTTATATTAAGAAAATAGATATTGAAGAATTAAGTGTTAAAAAGGAAAACAAAAAAGATAATTACTCTTCTTATTTAAAAAAATTTAAATCATCACTAGAATCACAAAATTAAAAAAAAGATAATTAATGATATGATACATTATATTCATAGATATGAACAAGAGTATAAATATGATAAGAATACTTTAAATAGTGTATCTAGAAGCCATGATAATATTAATTTTGCAATGTATTATACAATTTTAGTTATTATACTAGAATTTGCGTACTATTATTCACTAGATTAAGTTCTGTATTAATTGATTTTAATTAATATAATTAAAATCATATACAAGATAAGAATATTCTTATCTTGTAAAAAGGGATTTTTATGAAAAAATATTTTAATGAATTAGATAAAATATCAAAAAAAAAGAATATAGATAAAATGAGAAATAGATTTATTGATTTATCTTCTGATGTTTATAATTATATTGGGCATTCTCAAATTATGCTAGATTATCATTATGAAAGTCTTGAAAAAATAATTGATTTTAATTCAATTGAAGATGTTAGAAAAGAAATTAAATGCTTAAGATTTAATAATTATGAAGAAAATCATAACAATAAATTCAAAGAAAATAGAAAGAAATATCCAAATACCAATATCTCTATTAAAAAATCTAATATTAATTCTTCAATTAAATTAGATAAACTATCTAACTCAAAACAAGAATTAATATCTTTTGATAGAGATATTGAAAATGATACAATAAATAATATCTTAGAAATATATCATAAAATATCTTTACCACATACAAAAAAATCTAATAATATATTAAATTTAAAATATAAAGGAATATTAGAATCTATTTTAGAAGTAAAAGGTAAGGATTCTTTTAATAATTTAAATATAATGTTTAATCCTGAAATAGGATTGTTAATACAATCTAAAGATGGGATAAATTCTAAAGAACAAGTCTTAATAATGTCTCATGCAGACTTAGTCTCTACTTTTGAAAAAGTCCATAATGAAGTATATGAAAAAATAAGAAAATCAGCTCTTCTTATAGATGAAAGAGGTCTTATTAGTGGATCATTAGATAATACAATAACAAATGCAATTTTATTATCTAATTTTTTAAATAATTCATTAGCAAATAATGTATCTTTATTATTTGAAGTTGATGAAGAAACAAATATGAAAGGTACAAAAGGTTTTTTTGATAAAGATTATTTTTATTCTTGGTATAAAGTAAGGTTTGATGATGAAATCGAATTAAGTTTATTAAATATTAAAGAAAATAGTAAAGAAAACCAAGAAATTAATAAAATAAAAAAAGATATTAAAAAATATGATAATTTATTTGAAGAAGTTGTAAATTCTTTTGGAATAAATAAAGATGATAAATTATTTTTCTCTTTAAAAGAAAATTATAAATCTAAAATTGCATTTTTAAATAATGAAATTGATAAATATGAAAATTCTCTTGAAATATATAACAATTTTTTAGATATTTCTTTTTATCCATATTATCAAGATGATTTGTTTGTAATAAATATGGATGTTGCAATGGGATTTGAAGAATCTTTTATTTTTGAAGTTAAAAAATATAAGAATAAAAACTCTTTAAAAGAATTTAACAATTCAAAAGTAAAAGATTATGATTATGATGATAGCTTGAAAACGGTTCCAAAAAAACTTGATTCACTATCATATTGTATAGTTGTGGGATCAGAAATAAAACAAAAATCAAAAAAATATTTTTTTGATGGAGATTGTCATAATATGAATACTTCAACAACAAAATTTAATATAATAGAATATAGTAACAATTTAGAAATAGTTATAAATAATATTAATTTATATAGAAAAGAAAAAAATTTAGAATTAAAGGAAAATATTCATGTAGTATTTTAATAGACAATTAAGAATTTCTTAGTTATACTATTATAATTGTTTGAAATATTTTAGCAAGTACTTGTCGATTTTATATTTTAGCTAGAAATTTACCATAAGAATAAGGAAAAATATGTTAAAATTATTACTAATATTCTCTATATTTATTTTAGAAATAAATGCTTTTGAAATTAGAAGTTGGAATTTATTGAGAATTTCAGAAAAAACAGTTTTAAAAAAAGATACAAATTTTATTAAAACATATGTTGATGAAGAATATGATGTAATGTGTGTACAAGAGGTTATGTCATTAAATAGTTTAAAACACATTAGTGATACTAAATCGATTTATTATTCAAATATTAAGTCTGGTAGAAAAACATATAAAGAATACCTAGGTTGGTTTATAGATGCAAGATATCAAAATGTTGAAGTAATAGATTACTATGATACAAAAGATGTTTTTGAAAGAGATCCATCAATGTTAATATTAAAAGACGTAAATATTGGTATTATTAATTATCATGCTATTTATGGACAAAAAAAATCAAAAAAAAATACTGGAAACAAATGGACTTACACATTGAATGAGGCTGCTAATATTCCAAATCTATTTAAATATTTTAGTATGAAAAGTGGAATACCTCAAGAAAGACTTTTTATGTGTGGAGATTTTAATCTTTCACAAGGAAAGTTAAAATCTAAAATTCCGGGAATGAAAATTGGAAATAATGAAGGTTCTACTGTCTCTACAAAATATGGGTATACTAACAATGATTATGACCATATAATTAGTTATTTTGATGGTAAAATAGCACCAGATTATAAAATTTTAGAGAAGTTTGAAGGTAATTTTAAACAATTTAAAAAGAAAGTTTCAGATCATGTACCAATTAAAGGAATTTATTAATATTGATTTAGAATTTTTTTGTATTATCATTATAATTAATCTAATATAATATATTAGGGATTATAATGATACATGAATATTTGGATTTAATAGAAAAATTAAAAGACTCAAACGATTTAGAATTTATACAAGATGAATATATAAATATCTTTGAAAAATTATCAAATGAACAACAAGACCCAGAAATAGTTAATTTTCATGAATTTTATTCTGATGATATAATAGGTGAAAGTAATTTAACAATAGTTCAAATATGGTTAGATGAATTATATAGAGAAGTTGATAAATATATAAAAAATTCTTTAGATATAATGCCTAAAGATAGTGTTCTATCTAAAGAATCAACAAAAACTACAACTTTCTCTAAAGATAATAAAAAATTAGTAAATGATTTAAGAGATTTATCTGAAGATTTAAGATTAGCTATATATTCAGATGATCCTATTTCTGAATTACTTGACTTAGATTTTGATGATATAGAATTACCAACAAAAATTGAAAATAAATTAGCTAATTTATATGAAAAAATAGATAAAGTATATACTGATGATGGTGACGTATTTAATGTTGTTAAAAAATTTTATAATAAATTAGAAAATGATTATAACTTTAAATTAGATCCATATCACTCTAAAAAAGAAAGAACATCTGCAAAAGAAGTTATTGAGGAATTAACTAAAATTAAGAATCAAAAATTTTTAATCTCAACAATAAATACCGCATTTGCAAAAATAGATTTTTCAATGAAAGATTTAGATATTTTAGAAAGTCAAATAGATGAATTTAATATAGCAATTCTCCCAGATAATGCAAAAAAAATTATTTCTAAAATGATTGAAGAAATGAATTCCTTCTACGAAATAAAAATAAAAGACAATTTTAAAAACAAAAAGACAATATCTACATTTAAACCTGAACCAATAGTTAAAAGAGAAGATTTAATAAATCTTGATGATATAAAAGAAAATAAAGAATTTAATAAAATTCTTAAAATTTTTCATAATATTGCTAAACCTCATATTGATGATAGTAAATTACCAGTAAATATTTCTGAAAAAGAAATAAGTATATTAAGTGCTATAATCCAAAAACTAGGAAAAAAATCTTTAGAAGATATTAATATTAAATGGAATCCTATGGTTGGATTATTTATAGAATCTAAAGAAGGTTTTGAAAAAGAAAATCAAAAACTAATTATGTCACATTCTGATTTAGTTGGAACTTTTCAAAAGATGCATCAAGATGTTAAAGATGGTAAAAGAAAATCAGCTATACAATTAGGTGATGATGGATTATTATCTGGCTCTTTAGATAATACAATGACAAATGCTATTGTATTAAATAATTATCTTGAAGGCAGATTAGAAGATAATGTTTCTATATTATTTGATAGAGGTGAAGAAACTGGGATGTGGGGAGCACAAAATTTTCATGATGGAAAACATGATGATAAATGGGTTCAAATAGAACTTGATACAGATTCAATGAAACTATCTTCTATGTCTACAACAGCTCCAATTACTCAAAAAGATTGTATAGTCATCAACACAGATGTAACAATGGGATACAAAGAACCATATGCATTTGAAGTAAGAGATTTCGATAAAGAAACAAAAAAAGGAATTAAAAATGCATTCATAAAAGGGGCTATGTCTAATTATAATCATGATGATTCGGCTGATACTGTTGCGAAAATCAATCCAACAATGTCTTTTTGTTTTACTGTTGGTAGTAATAAGACTAAATTAAAATCTGGTGAATATAAGTTTAGTGGTGGCTGTCATTCTGAATTTACATTTACAACTAAGTTTAATATAGAATCATACTCTGAAGATTTTTCACCATTTATAAATAGTATAGGCAATGAATTAGAAATTAAATTAGACTTAACCCCAGCCACAAGTAGATATAAGAGAATGTCAACATATTCAGATTATATTAATGACCATTCTTATAAATATGATTTAGTAGTAAATGTAACTGATGATGATAAACTAGAATTAGTAAAAGAAACAGTTGCTGATGCATTTTTAAGTATCAATATGGTAATAGAAAATTTAAATGAATTTGAAGTTATACAATTAAGTGAACCAGAGCTTAAAGATTTACTTGAAGAATTAGGAGAAACATTTGGGAATCTTGAGCTAAAAGATTATAAAAATTTTAGTACACTAAATGAGTTTTATAATCTTTTAGCTAGAGATATGACAGATAAAGAATATACAGAACTATATATGGATGATGATGATAACTGGGAAGATGATTCTCTTTATGGTTTTTATTAATGTCCATATATATTAACCTTATCTTTAACAAGTTTATATTATAATATTACAAAGTAGGAAACGATACATGAATTTAGACATATTTATTTATATGCTATCTTTTTTAATCATTGGATATATTTTAATTTATTTCACTTGTAGAAATGAAGATTTAGAAAATAAGAAAATAAACAAAAAAGATATTAGAAACTAAAATTCTTTCTTTTCTTTTACATTTTATAATTAATTTATATTAACTATAAAATATGAACACTGAGGAGCCATAATGAGCAATAATTATATAAACAAATTAAAAGAGCTTTTAAAAAGTAAAGATGAAGGTTATATTAAAAAAAAATTTAAAGAACTTTTTAAATTAATAGAAGACCCTTTTATAGTTGAGTTACATAATTCAACACTAGATGAAGTAAAAAGTACAAGAACTTTAAAAGAACTTAGAAAATCAATTGATTTTCTAAGTGATGATATAGATAATTATATTGAAAATGTTACGAATTCTAAAGATTTTAGTAAAAAAGCAATAAGAAATTTAACAGAAGATATAAGAGATTCTATTCACTCAAACAATATCAAAGAAGATTTAGATGATATAACTTACAAAATTGATGAAGTTTCTACCTATGTTCATCATAAAATGATTAATATTTTTGCAGAAGCAAAAGATTATAATGATGATGAACTAAGTAATTTATTGTCTGAAGTAGTTGAAGAATTTGAAGAAAGATATGGATTTAAATTAAAACCATTATTTGATAAAACAACAAGAAATGAAGTTTATGAATATATTGAAAAACTAAGAGATATTAGAAAAGAAAAAGATATAAATAGTATTAAAAAATTAATACTTATGGCTGATATTCCAGAAGTTGAAATAAATACTGATAAATATATTGATAAAATATTTAAAAACAATCAAATTAATGATATGAAACTAAATATAACTAAATTAATAAGAGAATTAGCTACGTATTATGAATTAGATTTAGAAAAATCAACATCACAAAATTTAAAAACAAAAAAAATATTATTTAAAGATTTTATCAATAAGCCTGAGAAAAAGAAAAAGAAAAAGAAACTAGAAAAAATAGTAAATAGAGAAGATTTATTATATTATAAAGATTCAAGTGAGAATAAAGAAATAAATAAAATTTTAAAAATTTTTCACAATATTGCTAAACCTCATATTGATGATAGTAAATTACCAGTAAATATTTCTGAAAAAGAAATAAGTATATTAAGTGCTATAATCCAAAAACTAGGAAAAAAATCTTTAGAAGATATTAATATTAAATGGAATCCTATGGTTGGATTATTTATAGAATCTAAAGAAGGTTTTGAAAAAGAAAATCAAAAACTAATTATGTCACATTCTGATTTAGTTGGAACTTTTCAAAAGATGCATCAAGATGTTAAAGATGGTAAAAGAAAATCAGCTATACAATTAGGTGATGATGGATTATTATCTGGCTCTTTAGATAATACAATGACAAATGCTATTGTATTAAATAATTATCTTGAAGGCAGATTAGAAGATAATGTTTCTATATTATTTGATAGAGGTGAAGAAACTGGGATGTGGGGAGCACAAAATTTTCATGATGGAAAACATGATGATAAATGGGTTCAAATAGAACTTGATACAGATTCAATGAAACTATCTTCTATGTCTACAACAGCTCCAATTACTCAAAAAGATTGTATAGTCATCAACACAGATGTAACAATGGGATACAAAGAACCATATGCATTTGAAGTAAGAGATTTCGATAAAGAAACAAAAAAAGGAATTAAAAATGCATTCATAAAAGGGGCTATGTCTAATTATAATCATGATGATTCGGCTGATACTGTTGCGAAAATCAATCCAACAATGTCTTTTTGTTTTACTGTTGGTAGTAATAAGACTAAATTAAAATCTGGTGAATATAAGTTTAGTGGTGGCTGTCATTCTGAATTTACATTTACAACTAAGTTTAATATAGAATCATACTCTGAAATTTTTTCAGAATTTGTTAGAGCATATGGGAAAGAAATTAAAATTGAACTAGAAGTATCAACACCTAAAAAATTTAATAATGTTACTATTAATAATTCAACATGTATAACTAGTTCAAATGTTGATAACTATAAAGATTTAAATTATAAGGAAAATCTTGAAGAATATTATAATAAGCCATTATCTCAAACAGATGAATTAGAATCAATAACATTTGAAGATAAATATAAAATGGGAATATTATTAGTAAAAGGCGCAATTGAAGATGAAATTCCAGAACTTGAAGAACTTTATGAGAGTAATCTTTCCGATTTAGATATTAAAGAAAAATTAGAAATTGATGAAGATGGAATTCAAAAAATATTAAATTATATGATAGATTTTATACCAAGAATGAATATTCATCAATTTCTAATGGCTGAATCAATTCATGATTTTGCAAATCAAATTGCTAATAATATGAGTGATCAAGATTATGAAGACAACTATTATGAAGTTTATGGTGAAAAAATAATGGAAAACTACATAGAAGTTTAACTAAAACTTCTATTAATACTTAAACAATGATTTCTAAACCTCCTCCATAAGTTTATCATATAATCTTGCTTTTTCTTCTAAAGTACCTTGTACCTTTTGTTTTTCTTCTTTAATAAATTTATCTTTATCTTTTTGAGATTGTGATTTAATAATTAAATCAAGATATTTTTTAGGTGTTGCTTTTTTCATTTCTTCTGCCAACCATTGAATTTGAAAAAATGCCGCCCCTGAATCTCTAAGAGTAAAATAATTTTTAAGACTTCTAAGATTAAATGTTACTACCATATCTACTTTAACATTATCACTAATAATATGTTTAAAGGCATCTCCAACATTTCTTTTCTTTTTACCTTTTTCTAATTTTTGAAATAATTCTTCATCAGTTAGGGATTCAATCAAAAATGGTAATGATGATTTAGCTACTGCGATATTATTATATTTAGTTCCAATTTTTTGTAATTGAAGCTGGAGTCTATCATAAATAATTCCAGCTTCTAACTTTTGATAATCTAAATCTTCTAAAACAAACATATTAAAACCTACAATTTTATTTACAAAAAATTGTTTAGCTTTACCAGGTAATGATTTATGAGAAGCAGTAAAAGCGTTTATTATTCCAGCCATTGTATATCTAGTGCTTCTTACAGATATTGCTTGAATTCTATGTCTAGCATGTTCTTGAAGACAATTACCACACCAAACAGCATTTCCAGTACCTTCTCTTCTTACATACAAATTTGTATTTGGAACACTAACACAATAAACCATACCAGAATAATCTTCTATATTTCTATTAAATTTAGTTTTTTTATTTGGTTCAATATAAACAGTTGGCTCAATGTTTTGAAATCCTATAAGAGATATTCCTACTTGATAAGCTAAATGGTTAACCTTGGTTTTAGTTCCATTTATAATAATATCTTTTCCTACATTATCTACTATATGTAGATTTGGAGAATAACCAGCAATAAGAGAAATATTATACAAATCATCAGATAATTGTTTAGAAGATGTATATAAAGAACCTTGTCCAGCAGAGCTATTGAGACTTCCATTAAACATCAGGTAAGCATCTATGAAGACATTTGCTTCTTCTTTAGTAAGGTTAAAAATATCAAAAGGTATTGATTTTTGATATGATTTACCTAATTTTTTTAAAAATTTGCCTAATGGTCTATTATAAATTACGACTTCTTTTTCTTTTATTCCCGCATATAATCCTAGTTTTTTACACCATTCTACTATAAGGTTTTGCTTCTTAATGAATGGAGTGGATATAACAATAATATATTTTCCTTCTTTAGAATCATATCTAGTATAGCCATCAGAAATATAACTAGCTAAAAATTTTAACATTGATATTTTATCATTATAGTTAAAGCTTATTGTTTTTTCTTTATATTTACCATTACTTAATTTTTTATTATAAACATACGATGGTATTTCTAGGTTAAATCCTGAGCCATTATAATTAATTGTTTTCAACATTCTAATTCTACTAAAATTTATATCTTCACTTTTAAGATAATGGATAGCTTCTTTGTTTTTTCTAGTATCATCTTTATTTCTTTTAAACATCATCCTATGATTAGGTGTTACCAATAAATCAATAGAATTAGCTTTATAATTATGCATTTCACCTGAATATTTATATGAAATATAATCTGTAGCTTCTTGCCAAGATGTCGTACCATTATTATTTCTTGTTAAAAACTTTTCATTCCCAATTAAGCTTTTAAATAACTTCCAACCTTCTCTGGTTAATACTTCTGTATCATCACTATAACAAGCTCTAGAGGTTCCTTTAACTAAAAAGCTAAGATTAGTGTGTTCTAGTATTGAATTTCCTGAAAATATAGCCTTTCCATTTCTTCTAACATAAATAATATGATTTGGGACTTCAATACAAAAAACTTTTCCTTTATATTTTATTTTTTTAACTTCTTTCTTTAACCTATTCAATTCTACATATTTATGCTTTTTTGAAAAATGTAATGTCGTACAGTTTTTCCAGTTCTTATTTTTATTGGAGTTCCAATTATTAGGTAGGATATTCATCGAATATCCTAATAATAACCCTAGGTATTGAATTTGATCCATTAATTCAATACTTGTTGTAGAGTATGAAAATAAATCCTTATTTTTAATACCTCCATCTGATTCTAAGAGCCCTTGGAGCAAAGCCTCTAACTCTAAAATAGACATGATAGATATATCTAATGGTATTTTTTTTTCGTTATTACTATTATAACATTTTTCAAATATCTTTTGTTCCTCATTGGATGGTGTTAATGAATAGATAGAGTCTTTTCCATCCCTTATTTTAAAATTTTTTAAAGATTTTAAAAAATTTATTTTTCTTTCTTTTTTTAGATGGAAATTAATAGTATTTATACTACCAATTGTACCATCACCAATAAAAAAGCCAATTAGCTTAATAAAATCTAAATCCAAATTGATACTATCAGTTGTTTTATAATTAGCTGTTTTCATATGACAATGATTTACTTCCAATAAATCACTAGCATCTTGTAAAATAAAATTATTTTTTTTTCTACCTTTTATAGTAGTCAACTTATTAGTATAGACTTTATGGTTAGATGTAACCATCAAGTCTATTTGTGACCCTTCAAAATGTATCATTGGTTCATTTATGTCATATTCAAAAGTGTTTAAAACATTATTATATTCTATAATTTGAGTTTTAGGATTTAAGGTTATTACAGACTCATTTACTTTTATATCTTTTATTAATTTCCACCCTTCTCTTGTTAAACATTCAGTATCTGCACTATAGCAATGATGGAAGTGTGTCCAAGCTAACTGATGCAATAATTCAGAATTTTCAATTCCATTTACATCATCTTTATAACTTTCATCAAAATGATCTTGACTCATACCAGAATCTAATTGATAATTAACTTCTTTTATCACTTGATTTTCACTATTTTCAAATGAATCATAACATGTTCTTGCAGCTAACTCTGGGACACCTAATCCAGTGTCTTGTAATAATGTTACAATTGGTTTACTATATTTTATTCCATACATATTCATATATCTCTACCTTTATTTATAAAACTTTTATTTTTTTCTACTATGATTAATTGTTTAGGAAAAATTATTTAGTAAAATTTTACTAAATATTATTTAAGATTTGCTGAAACCATTAATATTATTTTTAGTATATATATTTTATTATATCAAATTTTAAATTAAATTTAACTAAAAATAATATATATTTAATAAATAAAAGTATCATTTCAACATAAAATATTAAATTGATTATAATTAATATAATAAGATATACAATAAAAGGAAATAATATGTCAAAAGTAGATGAAGCATTATCAAACCCTAAAATTGATGAATTAGGTGGAATAACAGAACAAGAATTAAAAGTTTTAGAAAAAGAGGAAGAATATATAGTAAATAATGGTAGAAATACAGATATAAAAAATTTAGCCAATGTATCTATTGAAGAAAATATTACAGATCAAGAATTGTATGATTCAAAAGAAAAATATAATTCTTACTTAAGAGAAAATGAAGAAAATTTTACAACAAATGAATTAACTAAAATGGAATCAAATGAAGCATACGAAGCATATATGAATCTTTCAGATGATGAAAAACAACAACTATTTCCAATGAGTGAAACGTTTATCCCAAATAATAATGAATATATTGCTGATGATATAGATAACTTAAATGATATCCTTATAACAGAAGATCCAGCCTTGATAGATAGATAAAATTTACTTTAATCTATAATTAAGCCTCTTAATGTTATACTTATAATAATAAAAGAGAGGTTTAATATGATTTTATCCCACAATAATTCACAAGTAGAAACAAACTTAGAAAATGCAAATAAATTTAAAATTGCTATGAATTCTAAAACATTTAGAATGTTATCTGACACACTATATTCAGATAAAAGAAAAGCAGTTATAAGAGAGTTGTCTTGTAACGCTTATGATGCTCAAAGAGCAGCAGGAACACTACAAACCCATAAAATAAAAGTTGATTTACCTACAACATTATCTCCTATTTTTAAAATTAGAGATTATGGTATAGGTATGAGTGAAGAAACAGTAATGTCTTTATATTTAACATATGGAGAATCCACAAAAGATACAAGTAATGATGATATCGGATGCTTTGGAATTGGTAGTAAATCTCCATTTGCTTATACAGATTTATTTACTGTTACATCATATTATGGTGGAACGATAAAAACATATACGGTATATTTAGAGGAAGGTATTCCTAATTGTATTAAAGTTTTTGAGGAAGAAACAACTGAAGCAAATGGATTAGAAGTTCAATTTAATGTTGATTATTCTGACATTAAATCATTTGAAGAAGCTGCTAAAAAAGTTTTTAAAAGCTTTGATATTTTACCAGAATTCAATATTGAATTAGCTATCCCTGAAACAAAATATGATATTGAAACAGATGATTATGCGATAGAACTATCAGATTATTATTATGGTAATAATAATATGAAAGCATTACAAGGTAATATTGAGTATCCAATTCTTGAAGAAATGATTGAAAAATTACCATTTAAATTTACAAATTTACTTTTAAAGTTCAATATTGGTGACTTTAATTTTGCTCCATCAAGAGAAGCAATTTCTTATGATAAATTAACAATAAAAAATATCAATGATAAATTAAGATTAATTGAAAAACAAATTATTGAAGAAGCAAAACTTAATTTAGAAAAATGTGAAACAATATATGAATATACTATAATGCTAAAAAAATATAATTCACAATTAAATTTAAATTTAAAAGTTATTGAAAAATATAAATTAAATAAATTTAAAGGTGAATTAATTGATTTTAAAAATTATGAACATTTAGCAGTTATTAATAATGAAGATTTTAAAATATTATCTCCAAGTATTAACCATAATAGTTCAAAGCCATTAACATTGAAGAGCAAAAGTTCAAGAGAAAAGTTTGAAAACATTGTAATGAGTACAGAATATACATTATTAATTAATGATTTAAATAGGAAAAGTGGAGTAGCGCATCTTGTTAATTTTTATAAAGATGGTGGAACATCAAAAACTAAATTTATTATTATCCATGAAGATACTATAATAGCTCCTATAGAAAAAATTTTTGGTAAAGTTCAATTACTTTCAGAATTTATTAGCTATGATGAAGAAGCAATAAAGGCTGCAAAAGCCGCTGAAGCCGCATTAAGAAGTGTTAGTAAAGATACGATTTTTACTACAAATAGTAATTCTAGCATAGACAATATAGATGAACTAGATGATAATATAAATTATTTATATATCCCTATTGTAAGAAGAACTAGTAACAGATCTATGGCAATCACATTATTAGGAAGCGACTTTAATACAAAACATCATAGATTTAGTGATTTAAATCATTTAGTTAAAGATAATTATAAAATTATCTTTGTTAAAAAATCTGGATTAAAAAAATCTTTTATTGCCAAAAAGAATGTTCAACCATTAGATGATTACTTGAAAGATAATTTTAATGAATTATTTAGCTATTATATAAAATATAAAGAATATTATAAAGCATATATAGATATAACATCTAATAACTTAGAAAAATTCTTCAAGAACACTAATCCAGTTTTAAAATTAGATAGAGGTTTTTCAAAATATAAATCAATTATTAAATACTATAATAGGTTTTATAAAAAAAGAAGATATGGGTCTTTATATAATTTAGCAAATTCACAAATTTTTAAGGATATTTATGATATACTTAAAAATAATACAAAACCACTATATATTTCATCAGATATTAAAAAAGATATTTTATCAAAATATCCAATGTTGAAATATATTACAAATCATCATTCAGAAGATGAAGAATTTAGAGATTACGTTAAATTAATTTTAGGTGAGAAATGATTTTAAAATTTTATTTTAATAATAAAATCAAATCTTAAAAAATAGCTGTCTAAATTTCTTTAGACTATATAATTTCGGAAACGAAATGAATGTACAAAAATTGCACAAATGGAGTAAAAAATGATACCTTATTTATTAACTAATAATTCAGTTACGGTTTATCTTAGTGGTAAACCATTAATTGCCTCAAAAGACCATCCAAATTGGCCTAAAATTGTATCTAAATTGAAAAATGAAGATACAAATGGTCTTGCAGACTTATTTGATGTAATTAAAACAATAAATTCTTCAAATCTTGATATAAGAATTGAAGCTAATAAATTGTTTTATAAAGGGATTGAAATTCATAATTCTATAGTATCAAGAATTATTAGAATGATTAAAGATGGATTTGATGTAAACTTTATGATTTTATTTTTAGAAAATCTTTTACAAAATCCAAATGAAAATTCGATAAAAGAATTATATGATTTTATGGAGCATGGTAACTTACCAATTACTACAGATGGTTATTTGTTAGCATATAAAAAAGTTAGAAGTAATTATATGGATATCCATAGTGGATTATTTGATAATTCTATTGGTAAAACACTTAAGATGAATAGAGATTCTGTTGATAATAATAAAGATAGAACTTGTAGTTTTGGACTACATTTTTGTTCTTATGAATATTTAAAAGAATTTGCAAATTCAAAAGATAATAGAGTACTAGTTTTAAAAATTAATCCAAAAGATGTAGTATCAATTCCAACAGACTACAACAATACAAAGGGAAGGTGTTGTAAATATGAAGTACTAGAAGATATTACTGAAAATTATTATAAAAATATTTTAAAACATACTACAAAACTAGAAGATAAAGCTGTATATAAAACAGAAGAAGAAAATTTAATTGATGACTATTTAAGTAGCTTTGATTTTATTAAAGATAATGAAATCTAATTTACATTCATACTCTTTTATGATTTGAGTTATTATTAGAAAAAAATATTTAGCTTTAAAGCTAAATATTTAATAAAAACTTTTATAAAGTTCTAAAATTCATCCCAACCTATAAAGGTTTAGGTTTTCTTTTATTTTCGTATGATAAAAATTTTAAAGAAGAATTTAATATTAATTCATTATCAAATAATATTAAATATATATAGAATATACAACCATATATATAACAACATTTAGATAAATTCAATACTTTATACATAATAACAATAATTTTATTAAATTGATACCTTTATAAATAGATTTAGATATAAAGGTATCATAGAATCTGGTTTAGAAAATTTTTAGAATTTTCTAAAATACTAATTTAGTTAGTAAAAGAAAGCTACTAATATAGAAAGTTATTATACATCTTTTATTTTACTTTATATTATCTTACATTACTTTTTATTTAAAAATATTAATATGATTAAATCTTGATACATATAATATTAGATCTTATATTATAGATCTATTAGTCTAAAGACTTTTGAAATAACAATGAGAGTATAAGAGCTTATTATTCTTTGTGATAAGAAAATAGTATTTCTACAAATTTTTTATTTTGACTTTGTAGAAACTCAATTTAGCAACACTCTTGCTGAAAGAAATTTTTGTAGAAATACTATTTTCCTCTAATCCAAGATATATTTGTTCATGAATTTTCATTTCAAATTTATTACTTATATCTATATTTATTAAAAACTCTTTGATATTAGACAGATTTAAATCATATCTCATTGAATATAATACATATGATTTTAAAATATCAGAAGTATTAGTTTCTATTAAATAGCTTATTCTTTGTAATAATAATTGTAATTGATTTGGTTTAATTTTAAATGTTGTATATAGTTTATTTCGTGAAAATCAATTGTAATATTAATTAACTTCTGCTTTGTTCTATTTTTTTAATAATATTATATATATCAGAAACATTCAACTCAAATCCAGTTTCTTTTTTATTTTAAACTTTCTAAATAAAAAGGAAACTTTAAGCTTTTACTTAAATGACTTCTATAATGATTTGAATTGATAAGTTTTTCAACTCGAACTATAAAACCCTAGTTTAACTAAGATTTGGGAGAATACATACATACAAAAACAAAATTTAAAACAGAATTATTCTTTTAATTTTTTTGCTAAATTATTCAATATGTCTAAACCATCAAACTCTTTTTCAAAATTTATAAATTTAGAAGAATCAATTTGTTTGAGGTTATTTGGTACACTTGTGTGGATTAATACATCATCTTTATCATTCATTGATTCACTTTCTGCTAAAAATTTAGCTCTAGTTTTTTGTGGTTGATTGTCTAAATCAAAAACTTTATTTAATGCATCTCTAAAAGTAACTCCTTTGTTTTCTAGACTCATCATTTTTTCATATCTTTTTGGATTTTTTATCTTTTGATTTTCAAACCTTGCACCTTTATCAAATTGAATACCAAATCCACAAAAAATACATCCTGTTCTATATTCTGCTGATAAAAATTGACCATCATCTAGATATCTATCATAATAACATTCTGCAAAAATAAGATTATATTTTTCTGCATACTCCCAAATATCAGTTTCGCTCCATCCTGTTCTTAGAAATGGATGAGCTTTCTTTTCGCTTTCTTTTCCAAACAATGCTAATTGTTTTCTTAATGCTGATTCATCTGCCATAATACCAATTAATGGAACCATATTTGAATCTTTAGCAAATTTTTCTAATGGTTTTTTCTTTAAAATATCACAACATTTAGACGTTATATCAAATTTTTCTTCAGTAAGTGGAAACCATTTAATTGGTATTGGCCAGCCTGCTCCGCCACCTTCTTTAAGATTTTTCTTAGTTAAAGGATTTTTGCTACTTCTATATGTTGATACTTTTTTAGAAACTTCTTTAGATACCAATGGAAATCCATAATGTTTTACAACTTCTTTAAAATTCATTTCTGGAACTACCCACTGTACATTGTTTGTTTTTTTTACAAAATCAATTACATCTTTATCTTCATTTGTAGTATTGGAATAAACCCCTAATAGATCCGGATACATTGTTCTAGCAATATGCAATAAAACTGTTGAATCTTTTCCTCCACTAAATGAAACAAAGACTCTACCTTCATTTGCTTCATAGTATCTTTTTATGATTTCTTTGGCACCATTTATTTTGTCTTCTAGAGATAAAAAACTTGACATATATATTCCTTATTTATTATTTATTATATTTAATTATAATGAATATATTTTACTATATCAACTCTTCTACTATATATTGAAGTAGATTTTAAATGTAAAGTGAACTATTTATAGTTTTGAATTAATTATCTATTTTTATAATTGTAGTTTCACAAGATTTATATAATATGTTATTAGTGAACTACCCAACCGCTAAACAAGTTTAGACAATTGAGTTTCTTGTTTCATAGTGTCGTGATTTCTAATAAGTGCTAGAAACTCGATAACACTCCACAAGCTTATATTTCGATAGTTCCTACCGTATTTCTATTATCTATTTGACCTAAGCCATAATTTTTTATAT
>Ga0256842_1000097_pt1 | contig 66156 bp, 66 predicted proteins | sample 4559240metaG_FD_185973 | JGI IMG/M metagenome (GOLD analysis project Ga0256842, IMG submission 185973) | Hydrothermal vent microbial communities from Guaymas Basin, Mexico - 4559-240 | ecosystem: Environmental > Aquatic > Marine > Hydrothermal vents | place: Mexico: Guaymas Basin | collected... | reverse complement strand
TGTGGGTTAAGAGGAACTTCCTGGCGGGTCTCTTCGCGGCGGATGGCAGCGCGATCAAGTTCAAGCGCTACACACCGCTACCGATCAGCCTCACCCAAGCGAAGGTGGAAGAGCTCGAGGAGAACCTGCGTGAGTTCATGAATGACGTCGCGGAGCTTCTGAGGGAGTTCGGAATCGAGACGACACTGTATAAGGTAAAGTCTAGGAAGAATGTCGTCTACAGACTGGCCATCGTCGGCGAGGAGAACATCAAGCGGTTCTTAGGGAAGATCGGCTACGAGTACGATCCGAGGAAGAAGACCGAGGGGCTCGCCGCCTACGCGTACCTGAAGCTTAAGGAGCGGGTTAAGAGGGACCGAGGGAAGGCCGCGGAGGTCGCCATGGAGGTGTACGAGGAGACGGGGAGCATCACGGAGGCGCACGAAGCCGTAGCGGACGTCGTCAACAGGCGCTTCGTCGAGAGGGTGGTCTACGACGGAGGGATCTCAAGCGTCAGGGTGCCCAAGGACTTCCCGACGTTCGAGAGGTTCAAGGAGGAGAGGGTGCTCGAGGGCGGGTTCGTCGTCGAGGAGGTGGTGAAGGTTAGGAGAGTCGAGCCGGAGTACGACAGGTTCTACGACATCGGCGTTTGCCATGAGGCTCACAACTTCATCGCTGAGGGCGTCGTGGTGCACAACTGCGGCGTGCGCGTCATGAAGACGGACCTAACGGAGGAGGACGTGCGGCCGAAGCTGAGGGAGTTGCTGGAGACGATCTTCAGGAACGTGCCGGCCGGTCTGGGCTCCCGGCACCGGAAGGTGCGGCTGACTACGCAGGAGCTGCGGCAGGTGATGCTGTACGGTGCCGAGTGGGCGGTGGAGGAGGGCTACGGCTACGAGGAGGACCTGGAGCGGATCGAGTCGCGGGGCAACATGTCGCACGCGTACGAGGAGATCGGCTGGGAGGAGTACGGGCCGCGGGATGACGTGGCGAGCAAGCGGGCGATCGAGCGTGGCCGGCCGCAGCTGGGTACGCTGGGCTCGGGTAACCACTTCCTGGAGATCCAGGTCGTAGACGAGATCTACAACAAGGAGGCCGCCGAGAAGATGGGCATCAAGGAGGAGGGCCAGGTCACGATCATGGTCCACACGGGCTCGCGAGGCTTCGGTCACCAGATCTGTTCGGATCACTTGAGGATCATGGAGCGGTCGATGCGCGACGTGGAGCGGCGGTTCGGGGTGAGGATCCCGGACCGGCAGCTGGCGTGCGCGGCCATGGGCACGGACGAGGCTAAGCGGTACTTCAACGCGATGAACGCGGCGGCGAACTACGCGTTCGCGAACCGGCAGATGATCTCGCACTGGACGCGGGAGTCCTTCGTGGAGGTGTTCGGCGACGAGTACGGGGACGCGGAGGACATGGGCATCGAGGTGATCTACGACATCGCGCACAACATGGCCAAGATCGAGCGGCACCCGGTCGACGGTGAGGAGCGGTGGCTGGTCGTGCACCGGAAGGGTGCGACGCGAGCGTTCACGGAGGAGGCGCTGAAACAGCACGGCGAGCCGGTGCCGTTCAAGGGCCTGCCGCAGCCGGTGCTGATCCCGGGTGACATGGGTACGGGCTCGTACATCCTGATCGGCACCGAGAGGGCCATGGAGGAGACCTGGGGCAGCACCTGCCACGGCGCGGGCCGGACGATGAGCCGGGCCGCGGCGAAGCGGAAGTTCTGGGGCGAGGACGTCGCCAAGGAGCTGGAGCGGCAGGGCATCCTGGTCAAGGCGGCGAGCATGCCGGTGGTGGCCGAGGAGGCCCCACCGGCGTACAAGGACGTGGACGAGGTCGTGAGGGCGGTCGACGAGGCGGGCATCTCGGACCCGGTCGTCCGGCTGCGACCCATCGGCGTGGTCAAGGGCTAACGCAGCAGCCTTCGAGGCACCTCCTCCAGCACCCAACGCGTCATTTTCTTCGGGATTCCAGCCCCGCGCGCGATCACCTCGGCCTCCTCGGGCGAGATCAGGTCGTCGGGACGGTGCGCGTCCGTGTTCAGCACCAGGGGCGCGTCCACCTCAAGGGCGACCCGAGCCACCCAACCGTTGGCCAGGCAGTGCCCGTGCTTCGTGGAGAGCTCCAACGCCACCCCGTTTTCCGCCGCGATCCGGGCCGTTTCCAGGTCGATGAGCCCAGGGTGAGCCAGCACGTCCACCGCATCGCACTCCGCCGCGGCCCGGTTCGTTCCCTCCTTCACGGGCTCCGCCGGCGTCTCTCCGTGCACCAGGACCAGCTCGGCCCCGTGGTCCCGGGCCTCCTCCGCCAGGTCCGGGATCAGACCCGGCGGGACGTGCGTCAGCTCCGCCCCGGGCACCGGCTCGGTCCTGTAGTGGCCACGCAGCCGGTCGCAGGCTTCCGCCAGCCGGGTCACCGCGTCCTCCAGGTTCGAAGGGTCCACGTGCTCCGCGAACACCAGCACCTCGTGGTCCAGCTCCTCAGCCCGCCGGAGGAGCTCCGCCGGCAGCAGCTCCCCGTCCGTAAGGTACGTGTGAACGTGCAGCTCGTACCGGCGCAACGGCGCTCCCGCACCTACTCCCCGTACAGCACCTCCGCCACCTCGCGGATGCGCTCGAGCCCGCGCACCTCCTTGGCGAACAGTGGGATCTGCACGATGTCCTTGTCGCCGAAGTACTTCTCCACCAGCTTCAACCGCTTCTCCTCCATCTCGCGCCGCGTCCGGCAGAACTCGCACTCCTCCGCCCGCTTCGGCATCACCTTGTTCACGATGATCATGTCCACCGGGATCTCGTAGTGGTTCAGCGTCCTCAGTGCCCGCCGGGCCTCGTAGATCGCCATCTCCTCCGGCGTCACGACCAGCCGGAACGCCGTCTGCGAGGCGTCGCTGAGGATCTCCCGCACCTCCTCGATCTCCTCCTTCATCCGCTCCAGATTGTCCAGGATCTCGTCCTCCTCGCTCTCGTCCTCGCCCCCCGCGAACGGGATGATGGATTTGAGCATCCTGCTAACCTGCCGCAGCGTCTTCCGCACCTTGATCATCGTCTTAACCTGACGCTCCAGCGTGTCCGGGATGGAGAGGAACCGCAGCGTGTGACCCGTGGGCGCCGTGTCGAACACGATCGCGTCGTACGAGTCGTCCCGCATGAGCTCCATGAACTTCTGGAAGGCCGCGGCCTCGTCGATACCGGGCGAGCTTTTCAGCAGCTCCTCCTGCTCCTTCAGCATGTCCTCGCCGCCGAACATCTCCTTCAGGCTCTCGTCGTCCGTCATCTCGTAGACGCGGCGCATCGTCTCCACGTACTCCTCTGCCGCCTTCTCCGGGTCGATCTCGATCGCCTTCAGCCCCTCCACGCCCTCGATGGGCGTCGGCTCCGAGCCGATGTCCTGGTCGAACGAGTCCGAGAGCGAGTGCGCCGGGTCCGTGGAGACCACGAGCACCTCCTTACCCTCCTGCTCCGCCAGCCAGACCGCGGTCGCGGCCGCGCAGGTCGTCTTGCCCACACCACCCTTGCCGCCGAAGAACAGGTACCGAGGGTCGCGCGAGCCCCCCAGCCTCTCGCGAATGCCCAAGCCGCACCACCCCGGGGTGACGGCGCGTGACCAGGCTGCTGATCCTGGCGGGACCACCGGCCTCCGGTAAAACGTGTTTCGCGACCGAGCTGGCCGCCTCCCTCCGCCGAAAGGGCTGGGACGTGGCGCACGTCGAGGCGGACGCCATCCGCGGGTTCCTCTGGCGGGGCCGGTTCAGGCCCCGGCTCGAGGGAGTCGCCCGCAGGACCTTCCTCCGCGCCGTGGAAGCGCTGCTGGAGGAGGGTCTGGACCTGGTCATCGCCGACGACACCAATTACTACGCCAGCATGCGCCGGGAGCTGGCCCGGCTGGCCCTGGAGCGGGAGGTCCCGTGGGGGATCGCGTGGCTGGACGTGCCGCTGGAGGAGTGCCTCCGGCGGAACGCCGACCGGGGCCGCCCCGTCCCCGACGAGGTGGTGCGCCGGCTGCACGAGCGGTTCGAGCCGCCGAACCCGGACCGGTGGTGGGAGCGGAGCGCGCTGCGACTGACCGAGCCGGAGGTCACGGACCGGGTCCTGAGGTTCGTCCGATCGGGGCTCTCGGTGCACCGGCCCGAGGAGCGCGAGCGCCGGCCCCACCCGGAGTCCGTGGACGAGGTCGACCGGGCCACCAGGAGGGCGATGGGTGAGATCATGAAAAGGGCCGCGAGGGAGGGGAAGGCCTCTCAAAGGTTGGGAGAGATCCTGAGCCGCATCCGCCGGGAGATCGCGTCCGAGTGCGACGACCCGGAGGAGGCCGTGAGGCGGTTTCGAGAGCGGGCGGAGGAGGTCCTGAGACGATGGTCAGGTGGAGACTGATCCGCTGGGACGTGCTGGAACGGCGCAGGTACCAGGTCAACTCGGCCCGGGAGATCCTGGAGAGCTGGGAGAACACCCTCGTCGTGATGCCCACCGGCCTGGGGAAGACGGTCGTAGGGGTGCTGACGATCGCCGGCGCGCTGGAGGAGCGCGGCGGTCAGGCCCTGATGCTGGCCCCCACCGTGCCGCTCGTGGAGCAGCACGCCCGGCTCATCGAGCGGGTGACGAAGGGGCTGGAGGTCCTGGCGCTGACGGGGCGGGTCCGGCCGGACGAGCGCGGGACCCTATGGAAGCGGGCGGACGTGGTGGTCGCCACGCCGCACGTCGTCCGGAACGACGTGATCGAGGGCCGGGTCTCCCCGGACCGGTTTACGGTCGCGGTCTTTGACGAGGCGCACCGGGCCGTGGGAGGGTACCCGTACGTGTACGTGGCCCGGGAGCTGAACGGTCTGATCGTGGGCCTGACCGCCTCGCCCGGCTCCGACGTCGACCGGATCAACGAGGTGGTGCGGAACCTCGGGATCGAGCGGATCATCGTCAAGACGGAGGAGGATCCGGACGTGAAGCCCTACCTGGGCCGGGTGCGGGTGGAGTGGGTGGACGTGGAGCTACCCGACTGGTTCGAGGAGGCGCGGGAGGGGCTGCACCGGGCGTACCGGCGCCGGCTCGAGACGCTCCGGGACATGGGGGTCCTGGATCGAATCTCCGGGGTCTGGACGGGTCGCCTGCTCTCGCTGCGTGAGGAACTGCGGGAGCTGAAGGCCCGAAGGCGGGAGCGGTCGGACTTCTACGCCCGAGCGCTCGGGGTGGTGGCGGAGGCGATCCGGCTGGCCAAGGGCCGGGAGATCCTGGAGACGCAGGGGACGCGACCGTTCCTCCGGTACGTGGAGCGGCTGAGGGATAGGCAGCGGGGCCTGGCGCTCCGGCGCGTGCTCGGGGACCCGGACCTGCAGCGCGCCGTGCGGGTGGCGAAGCGGGCCGTGAACCGGGGGCGCCCGGACCACCCGAAGCTTCCCCGGGTGCTGGAGCTGGTGGGCGGGTCGGGGACGGTCCTCGTGTTCACCCAGTACGTGGACACGGCCCGCCTCCTACACCGGTTCCTGAGCGAGGAGGGCGTGCCCGCATCGCTCCTGCTCGGCAAGCAGCACATGGGCGAGGAGGGGCAAATGAAGGCGGTCGAGCGGGTCCGGTCCGGGGAGGCCCGGGTGCTGGTCTCCACGAGCGTGGGTGAGGAGGGGCTCGACTTACCGGCCTGCGACCGGGTGATCCTGTACGAGCCGGTCCCCTCGGAGATACGGACCGTGCAGCGGATCGGGCGCACGGCTAGGGACGGGTCTTCGGGCACGGCCTACGTGCTCGTGTCTCGGGGCCGGTTCCCCACGCTGGACGAGATCTACTTCCACGTGTCAAGGGCCCGGGAGCGGAGGATGCTGAAGGCGGTCCGGCGGGTGCAGCGGCGGCTACGGTCCGAGCGATCGGACCGTCCCTCCGGTGGCGGTCGTAGGGTCCGGAGGCGGGGCGGCGATCGGGCGGTCTCCCTGACGCGGTTCCTGAAGGAAAAAGGCACCTCGGGGGAGCGTGAGGGCGGTGAGGAGGACGGGGTCCCGCCGCACGTGCCCACGATCGTGGTGGATTCCCGTGAGATGAACACGCGGGTGGTGGAGCACCTTCGGCGGCGGCCGGTGAGGTTGGAGCGTGATAACCTGGAGGTGGCGGACTACGTGATCGGGGAGCGGGTGGGGGTGGAGCGGAAGTCGGAGCGGGACTTCGCGGAGTCGCTAAAGGACGGGCGGTTGATGGATCAGGCGCGGGAGCTGGCCCGGGAGTTCGAGCGTCCGGTGCTGATCGTGGAGGGGAACCCGCGCCGGGAGGTGGAGCCGGAGTCCGTGGACGGGGCGCTCGCGGCGCTGGCGGTGGACTTCGGATTGACCGTGCTGCAGTCGTCGGGCCCGGGTGAGACGGCCGAGCTGCTGTACCGGATGGCGCGCCGGGTGGCCCGGGACGAGCGTCCCGCGCAGCCCCGGCGCAGGAGGGACGTGGAGGACCTGAGGGTGGAGATGCTCTCGTGCATCCCGGGGGTGGGGCCGGAACTAGCGAGGAGGTTGCTGGAACGGTTCGGATCCGTGGGCCGGGTGGTCACGGCGGAGGTCAGCGAGCTGAAGAGGGTGGAGGGGATCGGCGAGCGGAGGGCCAGGAAGATCAGAAGATTCCTGTGGGGGCGTGAGGGGAGCGGGGGTTAGAGGAACTCGTCGGCGCGCGGCATGATGCAGGTGATGGCCCGCTCCACGTCCTCGCGCTGCACGGTCTTCCGGTCGTCCTCGTCGGCGTACTCGGCGGCCCGCTCGCCCAGCTCCTCGGTGATCCGGCAGATCAGCTTGTTGTACAGGTCCACGGCGTCGGCGCTCGCCCGCTCGACGCCCGCCTCCTTGAGGATGCGCCGCACGGTAGCCCGGCCGAACAGCTCCCCGTCGTACTCCTCGGCCCCGTCCACCATCAGGACCTGGGTCAGCGCCTTCAGGTGTTCCTCCATGAGCGTCTTCTTGCCCGAAGCGTCCAGGATGGCCTTGGAGGAGTCGGCGGCGTACCGGGCCATCTTCGGGACGAACTCGTAGATCACGTCCTTAGCCTCCTGGCTCAGCCTCCTCTCGCCGATACCCTGCCGGAAGATCCGCTCGATGGCGGCCTTGGGTAGTTCCACGGCCATCACGATCACCCCGGATCCGGTGTTCCCGGGCCAGGGTCCGGTACCTCCGTGGAATCAGGGTTCTTTAGGTTTTGGGTGCATTCCGTCCGTATCCGGGGTGTTCGGATCTGACCCGATCAACGCGCGGGCAGCTTCGCGTGCCCGGTTAGGAACAGCAGGATCAGAACGAGGAAACCCACCACGAGCGTAATCGTGGCGGCCAGCGGAGCGACCCTTACCACGAGCGCGAGCAGCCGCCGCTTATCCCTCTCGCGCAACGCGATCGGCCCGCCTCAGCGGTTCCGTGCTGAACATGTACTGCGTCGTGGTGGGCAGCCTCCGGCGCACCTTCCGAACGTCCAGGTAGTTCAACTCCACCCGCTCCTGGCCGAACTTCCACTCCTCCCCCAGGATCTCGCAAACGACGCGAACCTCGGCCCTCCCGCGGACGATGGCCGTGCCGGAGTACCCGAGCTCGATGAGTATGGGCAGCTTCAGCCGACCGTGCAGGTACTTCGGCAGCAGCTCGGCGAGCAGTTCGAGCTCCTCGCGCCGGAAGTAGTGCCGGGTCCCGTCGCGATTGACGACGTGGGGTCGCTCCTCCCGCAGGAGCTCGTCCAGGGTCTTCCGGCGGCGCGGCAGGTGCCGGTTGATCCGCAGTATCTCCTGAATCAGCTTTCGATCGAGGGCGTCGCGGGAGGAGGGGGAGGGGTCGCGCAACCCTACTCACCTCTCAGGTCGATTAGGATGAGCACGCCCAGCACGTCGCCCTTCCGGATCCTCCCGTGCCTCACGGCGGCGAAGTAAACCCGCTCCACCTTCCGCCCGATCTCCATCATCTTGGGGTGCTCCTCGCCGACGGCGATCACGTGACCGTAGGGGTTACGGGCGTACGGGGACAACAGCACCATCGTGTGCGGTGGGATCTCGATGGGCTCCACCTCGATGACCAGATCCTCACCCTCCTCCACGGTCACGTCCTCGGCCGAGATGATCGGGCGGAACTGGCCCTTGAACGTATCTGTCCTGAAATCGTACGGCTCCCGCTGCCGCCGAACGCGCTCGGCCACGCGGCGCTTGGCCACGGTTACGAAGACCAACGCCGGATCCCCCTACTCCAGCTCCGGCAGCTCGGCCCCGGACTCGCGCAGCCGCTCCTCGAGCTCCTCCACGCGCCTCCGCTCGATCAGGCTCTTGACCCGCTTCAGCCGGACGAAGTTCTCACGCTCCTGCTCGTCCAGCTTCATTTCGATGTACTTCTCCGTGTTCTCCAGCCGCGGGATCACGATGTGCTCCAGCGCGTTCACGCGCCGCTTCGTCCGCTCGATCTCCTCCGCCATCAGCCGCAGCGTCTCCTCGATCTCGGCCAGCTCCAGGACGGCGTCCAGGGCCTCCCGGAACGCGCGCGCCGCCTCGTCCAGGGCCCCGGACGTGTCCGCGAAGCCGTAGGCCAGCCGCACCCCGCCGTCCCCGCTCACCCGCTCCAGGATGGGGACGACGACGCCCATCACGTTGCGGGACCCCACGTCGACCCGCACCTCCTCCGCCGCGGCCATCGACGCGCACCTCACGCCCGCCGCGCCGACCGTGGTCTTCGCCGCCGCGAGCTTCTCGTAGGCCTTCATCAGCCTCTCAACGGCCCGCTCCCGCACCTCCGAGGCCTTTTTCACCAAATCGAAGAACTCCATGATGAGTGCGTCGCGCTTCTCCTTCAACAGCTTGTGGCCCTTTTTGGCCAGCTCAATTCGGTCCTTGAGCTTAAGCAGCTCCATCCGCGTCGGATTCACGTCCTCCAAGATCTCCTCCTGGGTCACCGGGAACACCCCCGGGAAACGGAGCGTGGGAGGGGGCCGGGACTACTCCTCCGACCCCTCGAACCCCTCCTCTTCCTCCCGCTTCTCCCGGTACTTCGGGTGGTACTTCTTGATGTACTCCTCACTCACCCGCTTCAGCTCCCGCTCCGGCAGGATCGCGAGCAGCTCCCAACCCAGGTCCAGCGTCTCCTCGATGTCCCGGTTCTCGTCGCGGCCCTGCTTCACGAACCGCTGCTCGAACTCGTCCGCGAACTTCAGGAACTTCCGGTCGCGCTCCGTCAGCGCCTCCTCGCCGACCACCGCCACCAGGTCGCGCAGGTCCCGACCCTCCGCGTAAGCCGCGTACAGCTGGTTCGCCAGGTCCGCGTGGTCCTCCCGCGTCTTGCCGGGACCGATACCCTCGTCCATCAGCCGCGAGAGCGACGGCAGCACGTCGATCGGCGGGTAGATACCGCGCCGGTGCAGGTCCCGGCTCAGCACGATCTGACCCTCGGTGATGTAGCCCGTTAGATCCGGGATCGGGTGCGTGATGTCGTCGTGCGGCATCGTCAGGATGGGCATCTGCGTGATCGAGCCCTTCCGGCCCCGGATGCAGCCGGCCCGCTCGTAAATGGTGGCCAGGTCCGTGTACATGTAGCCCGGGTAGCCGCGTCGACCGGGCACCTCTTCGCGCGCCGCCGAGATCTCACGCAGGGCCTCGCAGTAGTTCGTCATGTCCGTCAGGATAACTAGCACGTGCATGTCGTTCTCGAAGGCCAGGTACTCGGCGATGGTCAGGGCGATCCGCGGCGTGATGATCCGCTCCATCGCCGGGTCGTCCGCGAGGTTCAGAATCAGCACGGCCCGGTCCAGGGCGCCGGTCTCCTCGAACTCTCGGCGGAAGAAGGCCGCCTCCTCGTGCGTGATCCCCATCGCGGCGAAGACGACCGCGAACTCCTCCTCCTCGCCGGGCACGGTGGCCTGCCGGGCGATCTGGGCGGCGAGCTCGTTGTGCGGGAGTCCGGAGCCGGAGAAGATCGGCAGCTTCTGACCGCGCACCAGGGTGTTCATGCCGTCGATCGCGGAGATGCCCGTCTGGATGAAGTCGCTCGGGTACTTGCGCGCGGCCGGGTTGATCGGGGCGCCGTGGATGTCCAACTCGTCCTCCGGAACGATCTCGGGGCCGCCGTCAATGGGTTCTCCACGACCGTTAAGGATGCGACCCAGCAGGTCCGTGGAGACCGGGATCTTGAGCGTCTCACCGGTGAACCGGACCTTGGTCGAGGTGGCGTCGATGCCGGACGTGCCCTCGAAGACCTGCACGACGGCGGCGTCCTCGCGCGTCTCCAGGACCTGGCCGTGCCGGACTTCGCCCGTGGGGAGCTCGACCTCCACGACCTCCCCGTACTTGGCCCCCTCGACGCCCTCAACGACCATCAGCGGTCCGGAGATTTCAGAAATGGTGGTGTACTCCTTGCCGGCGTCCTCGGGCCGCTCGGACTCGGCCACGCGGTTAACCCCCAGGGGGCTCGCTCGTTGGAGTTCTTTCACGTGGTGAAGGACGAGCGCGCGGTCGTGGTGGAGTTCGACCAACCGGTGAAGTACGTTTCGAGTGCCTTCTACTCCCGGGGGACGGGTCGGGCCCGGTGGGTGGCGAACCTGCGGGTGGAGAGGGACTGGAGGCACGAGGACCCGCGGTCGTACGTGCGAGAGCGGCTGCGGGAGCTGGACCTGGATCCGGAAGAAACCGTCGCCTTCCTGACCGCGGCGGACGTGGGGCGGGCGGCGACGGTTCAAAAGGGTGACGTTTTCGCGCTGGCCACGGCCGGGTTCAGCAACGCCTACTGCTCCCGGTCTAAGCCCGGGTCGTGCGGGCCCGGGACGGTGAACGTGATCGTCGTCGTGGGGCGGCCGCTCTCCCGCCGCTCGCTGGTCGAGGCGCTCGCGTGGGCGACGGAGGCCAAGTGCCATGCGGTCCTCCGGCTGCTGCTGGGGAACGAGGGGCCCTGCCTCGGCACGACCACGGACTCCGTCCTCGTCGCGTGCCCGCCGGGCGAGCACCGGGACGTGTTCTGCGGGCCCGCAACCGGGCTCGGGGAGCGGCTGATGAGCGCCGTGGAGGAGGCGGTGGTCACCGCGGCCGAGCGCGCCGGGTACTCGCCCACCCCGTCGGTCGCCGAGCTGCTGGAGCGGGAGGGGATCACGCTGGACGATCTCGTCGAGGCGGGCCGGGCGCTCTTCGTGGGAGAGTGGTCGGAGGAGTGCGAGGAGCGGGTGCGGGAGGAGCTCGAACGCGCCCTGAGGAACCCCAACGTGGCCCTGGCGGTGTTCGCGGCCGTGATCGTGGATCGGTTCCTGCGCCTGGGATCCCGACCGCGGGAGTGCGAGGGGGTGGAGGAGGACCCCGGGTGGATCTACTTCGACGAGGTGCTCGGGCAGTTCGTGGCGATGGAGTTGGGCGGGTTCGCGGGGCTCTTTAACTTCGGTCGGTACGATCGGGAGAAGCCCGGGATCCTGAGGAAGGTGGACGAGCGCTGGCTCACGCTCGACGACGTGCTGGCCGGGCTGATCGGGGGAGCGATGGCCGCGGCGTTCAAGCGGGAGTGAGGGGCTCGGACGATGCCGCTGGGCGCGATCCGGTTCCTGACGGTGCTCCCGCTCGGTCCCCACCCGGAGCCCGAGGAGGTAGGCAGGCGCGCGTGGCTGGGGCTACCGACCGTCGGCCTGATCAGCGGCCTGATCGCGGGAGTGGTGGCCTGGCTGCTTCGGAGCAGCCCGGCCGTGGGCCCGGCGGTGGTCGGCGCGCTCGTCCTGCTGGAAGGGGCGCAGCACCTGGACGGCCTGGTCGACCTCGGGGACGCGATCCTGGCCTGGATGGCCGGCGGGGATCCGGAGCGGGCGATGAAGGACGCGCGCGTCGGGGTGGGCGGGCTGGCCGCAGGCGCGCTGGCCCTGATCACGCTGTCGGCGTGCCTCTCCTCGATCCCGTTCTACGCGCTGGTGCCGCTGGAGGTGTGGTCCCGGTACGCGGCGCTGCCCCTGGCCGCGGCGGGCGAACCCCCGAGGTACAGCGTCTCCGGGCGGGTCTTCACGGAGCACGTGGACGCGGACCAGGTGCTGCTCGGCGGCGTCGTGTCCATCCTCCTCTCCCTGCCCTACTCGCCCGAGGCGACGCTGGTCTGCGCGCTGTGCGCGCTCGCGTCCTCGTGGCTCTCCCTGCTGCTGGCGGAGCGGGTGGTCGGAGGCGTGAACGGGGACGTGCTGGGTGCCGCGGTATGGCTCGCACGGGCGTTGAGTGGGATCCCCCTCAGCTGCCTGCCCTGGTGATGGCCGGGGGACGAGCCCGTCGGATGGGCGGGGTTGAAAAGCCGGCGGTGCGGTTGGGTGGGGAGCCGCTGCTGGCCCGCGTCCTCCGGGCGCTCGACGGGTGTCGGCTCGTATCCGAGGTGTACGTGGTCACCACGCCCGGGCACCGGGTCACGAGGAGGATCGCGGAGGAGCTGGGGGTCAGGGTCGTGCTCACCCCCGGTCGCGGGTACGTGCGCGACCTGCGCGAGGCGCTCGATCGGACCGGGACGCCCGCGCTGACGGTCGGGTCGGACCTGCCCGCCCTGACGCCCGGGCTCGTCGAGCGGATCGTGCGGCTGTGGGCGTCGCTCCCGCGCCCGTCCATGTCCGTTTGGGTTCCGGTGCGACGGGTCGTGCGGCTGGGGCTCAGCCTTTGGGGCCGGTTCCCGGACCGGGTGGGAGGGGTGCCGGCCGTCCCGGCCGGGATCAATGTGGTGGGTGGCGTCCGGGAGACCCCGGAGGATCGCGTGCTGATCGACGATCCCAGGCTCGCGTGCAACGTTAACACCGTTCACGACCTAAACCGCGTGCGGGGGTTCCTCGGTCTTGACGAACAGGAAGCGGGAGATGAGGGTCTCTGAGCTCATCCGGAAGCATGTGATCACGAACAAGGGGAACGATCTGGGGGTGGTAATGGAGGTGGAGCTGGCGTGGAAGGACAAGTGCATCCGGGCGCTGCTGGTCGAGCCCTCGAAGGAGTACTTGAAGAAGAGGTCCGGCAGGCGTGGGTTCGTGGAGGTGCCGTGGAGCTCCGTGCTGGCCGTGGGCAAGTACATCCTGGCGGACGAGGAGAAGATCAGGTTCCGGCAGGAGCGGGGCGGTTAACCGCCCTCGCAGACGTGGTCGCCCGTCGCCTCGCTGAACGCCTCCTCGAGCTCCTTGATCTTCTTTAGAACGTCCTGCACGTCCTCCCGGCGCTCCTTACGCTTCACCCGCTCCGCGCGCTCCAGCTGGTCCTCCCGGTAGTACAGTCCCGTGGAGTCGAGCTTGTACCAGCGTCGTCCGCCCTCCTCCTTCACGTCGACGATCTTGCCCACGGTGCCCGTCCGGACGTAGCGGGCGTAGTCACCCACCTTGAGGGCCATCGGGGGCACCCCCGCCCAAACGTTATGTCTGTCATAACGATCCCGGGTGGCGCCGGGGCCGGGATTTGAACCCGGGCGGCCCATACGGGCCACGGGATTAGCAGTCCCGCGCCTTGGACCGGGCTCGGCCGCCCCGGCGTCCTCCGTCCCCGGGTGGCCCCACGGAGGCTTTAAAGGTTTACCCCGTCAGGCGGCGGAGCGCCTCCGCGACCGGGCTCGCGGCGCTGACCCGCTCGTACGGCGTGGGGACCGTGTCCGTGGCGATGATGTCCCGGAAGCCGGCCGCCAGCAGCCGGGACGCCGCGTTCCGGGTGAGCAGCGCGTGCGTGCAGGCGGCGTAGAGCTCCCCGGCCCCCTGCTCCCGCAGCGCCCTGGCGGCCTCGATCATGGTTCCACCCGTGTCGATCATGTCGTCCACGAGCACCACCGTCCGCCCCTCCACGTCCAGCTCCTTGGGGTGGATGCGCACCTCCTCGCCGCTGATCCGCTCCTTCTCCAGGTGATCGTGCTCCGCGTCGCAGACGGAGGCGACGCGCTCCGCCAGCTCCCGGGCGCCCTCGTCCGGGGCGATGACCGCGAGTTCCTCGCCCTCGAACCGCTCCCGCAGGTACCTCCCGATCTCCTCGGCCGCGGTCACGTTCTCGGCGGGCACGTCGAAGAACTCGAGCGTGCGGGGCTCGTGCAGGTCCACGGTCACGAACGCGTCGGCGTTGGCGGAGATCGCGCGGGCCACGGCGCGGAAGGACACGGGCTCGCCCGGCTCGAAGCGCCGGTCCTGTCGGGAGTAGGCCACGTAGGGGATCACGGCGATGACGCGGTCGGCCCCGTTCTCGCGGGCGGCGTCGAGCGCGATGAGGCCCTTGACCAGGTTCTCGTCCTGGGGCGGTACCATCGAGTGGACCAGGATCGCCGTCCCCTCCAGCTCCGGCGGCACCCGAACGATCTGCTCCCCGTCCGGGAACCGGTCCTCCTCCACCGGGGCGAGCTCCGCGTCCAGCGCGTCGGCCAGCCGGCGGGCGAGCCGGTTCCCCTCGGCCGTGGAGAGGACGATCAATTGGAGGCCCCCCGGAGCTCCTCCGGGCTGACGCGCTTCGGGGTCCAGGTCCCGTCGTGCAGGTCGTGCAGGCAGTTCACGGCGACGCCCTTCTCCTTGACCATCTCGATCGCCTCGGCGGCGGCCCTGGCGGCGGCGACGGTGGTGATGTACGGGACCTTAAACTTGACCGCGGCGCGCCGGATCGCGTAGCCGTCGCGGCGCGCGTCCTTGCCCCGGGTGGGCGTGTTGATCACGAGGTCGACCTCACCCTCGCGGATCAGGTCGACGACGTTCGGGTGCCCCTCGGAGACCTTCTTCACGATCCCGCACTCGATCCCGTGGTTCCGCAGGAACCGGGCCGTCCCGCGGGTAGCGAGCAGGTCGAACCCGAGCTCCTTGAGCTTCCGGGCCACGGGCACGATCTCCGGCTTGTCCCGATCGGCGACGGAGAGTACGACCGTTCCCTCCAGCGGTAGCTCGTGGCCGGCGGCCAGCTGGGCCTTCCAGTAGGCCGCGCCGAAGGTGCGGTCGATGCCCATCACCTCGCCCGTCGACTTCATCTCCGGGCCGAGAACCGGGTCCACGCCCGGCCACTTCTCGAAGGAGAAGACGGCCTCCTTCACGGCGACGACGTCGAGGTCGAAGGTCCGGGCGTCGCCCGGGTACTCCAGCCCCATCTCCTCCACGATGTCCGGGATCTCACGGCCGAGGATCGCCTTCGTGGCGATCTTGGCCAGGGGCGCCCCGGTGGCCTTGCTGATGAACGGGACCGTGCGGCTCGCCCTCGGGTTCGCCTCGATCACGTAGACGGTGTCGTCCTCCGGGTCGTACACGAACTGGATGTTGATCAGGCCGACCACGCTGGCGGCCTCGGCGATGTCGCGCGCGTACTCGAGGATCGTCTCCTGCGCGTGCTCGGGCAGCGTCTGCGGGGGCACCACGCAGGCCGAGTCGCCCGAGTGCACGCCCGCCTCCTCAATGTGCTCCATGATCTGCGGGACGAGGAGGTGCCCGGCCTCGTCGCGCGCCCCGTCGATCTCGCACTCGATCCCGCCCTCGATGAACTTGTCGATCAGAATCGGGTGCTCGGGCGAGACGCGCGCGGCCTCCTCGATGTACCGGCGCAGCTCCTCCTCGTCGTACACGATCTCCATGGCCCGGCCGCCGATCACGTAGGACGGGCGGACGAGGACCGGGTACCCGATCTGCTCCGCGATCTCGACCGCCTCGTCCGGCTCCCGGGCCGTCCCGCTCTCGGGCTGTGGGATGCCCAGACGCTTAAGCAGCTTGGAGAACTTGTCCCGGTCCTCCAGCTTGTCCACGTCCTTCGGGTCGGTGCCGAGGATCGGGACGCCGCGCTCCGCCAGCGGCACGGTGAGGTTGACGGCCGTCTGCCCGCCGAACTGGGTGAGCACGCCCAGGGGGCGCTCCTTCTCGACGACGTTGAGCACGTCCTCTAGGGTGAGGGGCTCGAAGTAGAGCTTGTCCGAGGTGTCGTAGTCCGTGGAGACGGTTTCCGGGTTGTTGTTGACGATGATGGCCCGGTAGCCCTCCTCCTGGATGGCCCAGACCGCGTGCACGGTGCAGTAGTCGAACTCGATCCCCTGACCGATGCGGTTGGGGCCCGCGCCGATGACCACGATTTTATCCCGGGGTTCGCCCATTCGGCCGCACCCGCGTGCCGAGCGCGCCCTCGAGCGCTTAGAATGATTTCGGGAGGGGTGCGAGGGTTGGAGGAGGCGAAGCGGGACGCGGCGCGGAGGGCGGTGGATGCGCTGGAGTCCGAGGGCGTTGACCTGGTGGCGGTGGGCGCGGGGACGACGGTGGAGGCGTTCCTCCGGGAGCTGGCGGAGCGTCGGTCGGGGGTCCGGGTGTTCACGACGATCCCGGGGACGCTGTCCGTCTGCCGGGAGCTGGGGCTGGAGGTCGTGGCGACGCCGCCGGAGGAGATCCCGGTGGCCGTGGACGGGGCGGACGCGGTGGATGAGGACCGGAACCTGATCAAGGGTGGGGGCGCCTGCCACGCGCTGGAGAAGGCGCTCGACTACGCGGCGGAGGAGTTCTGGGTGATCGTGGACGAGTCGAAGCTGGTGGAGGACCTGTGGGAGGTGCCGGTGCCGGTGGAGGTGCTGCGGGGCTGCTACGAGCTGACCCTGCGGGAGCTACGGAGGTTTGGTCGGGTGCGGCCGCGGCGCTGCGAGGGTAAGTACGGACCGGTCGCGTCGGATCACGGCAACCCGATCGTGGACCTGGAGGTGGAGGGGGAGTGGGATCCCGGGGAGCTGGAGCGGGAGCTCGCGTCCGTTCCGGGCGTCGTGGAGTCCGGAGTCTTCCCGGGGGACAAGGTAGATAGGCTGATCGTCGGGCGGGCGTGAGGGGGTCGATCCCCTTGCGAATTCCCCCCATCGTGATCAATTTCAAGACGTACTCGGAGGCGGTGGGCGACCGCGCCGTCCGACTCGCCAAGGTCGCGGTGGAGGTGGCGGAGGAGACCGGGGTGGAGATCGGCGTCTGCCCGGCGCACACGGACCTGTATCGGGTGGCGCGGGCGGTGGACGGGGACGGCGTGCTCGTGCTGGCGCAGGCCGTGGACGCGGCCGAGCCCGGGAGCCGGACGGGTCACGTGACCCCCGAGATGGTGGTCGAGGCCGGGGCGGACGGGACGCTGCTGAATCACTCGGAGCGTCGGATGCGGCTGGACGACCTGAAGGACGTGTGCCGGGCGTGCATGAACGAGGGGCTGTTGACCATCGTCTGCGCGAGCGACGCGATGGCGGCCCGGGCCGCGGGCGCGCTGCAGCCGCACGCGGTGGCGGTGGAGCCCCCGGAGCTCATCGGGACGGGTACTCCGGTGTCCAAGGCGGACCCGGAGGTGGTGGAGCGGAGCGTGGAGGCGGTGCGGGAGGTGTCCGAGGACACCGCGGTCCTGTGCGGGGCGGGGATCACCGACGGCTCGGACGTGCGCGCGGCGGTCGAGCTGGGTAGCGATGGCGTTTTGGTGGCCTCGGGCGTCGTGCTGGCCGAGGACCCCAAGGAGGCGCTCCTGGACCTGATCTCCGGCCTGGAGTGACGACGACCGGGGCGGGGACCTTGAAACGGCTGGTTGAGATCATGAGGAACGAGGCCCGAGTGATCGAGCACGCGTGCGAGAACCTTCCGGAGGAGGACGTGCGGCGGGCGCTGGACCTGCTGGCGGAGAAGATCAGGGAGGACCGGGGCATCTTCATCGTGGGGATGGGGAGGACCGGGCTCATCGGCGAGTGCTTCGCGGTCCGGCTGGTGCAGATGGGGGCCCGGTGCTACGTCGTCGGGCACAGCACGGAGCGGGCGATCAAGTCGGGCGACCTGCTGGTGGCGCTCAGCGTCTCCGGCGACACGGAGTTCGTGAACTACGCCGCGGACGTGGCCCGGAGGGAGGGCGCGGACGTGCTGGCCGTCACGATGAACGCCGAGTCCAAGATCGCCGAGCGCGCGGACGTGCTGGTCGTGCTGCCGGAGCCCGAGGAGGTCATCCTGCGGACGTTTTCCGAGCTGCTCATGTTGTCGTTCTTGGACGGTCTTGCCGCCCAGTTGGCGGAGGAGCTGGGTGTTGATGAGTCCGACATGTGGGAGCGTCACGCCAAGATCCAGTAGGGGGAGAACCGGGTGTACGAGGACCTGCGCACGATGGACGACTTCGAGTTCGAGGAGCGCTGGGTCCTCCTCCGCGTGGACATCAACTCCACGATCGTGGACGGCAGGATCGAGGACGATGAGCGCATCCGACGCCATCTGATCACCATCCGGGAGCTCGTCGAGGAGGGCGCCCGGGTCGCCATCCTCGCCCACCAGGGTCGCCCGGGCGAGGACGATTTCACCACGCTGGAGCCGCACGCCAAGATCATGGAGCGGGAGCTGGACGAGTTCGAGTACGTGCCGGACGTGTTCGGACCCACGGCCAAGGAGAAGATCCGATCCCTCGACCCGGGCCAGGTTCTGCTGCTCGAGAACGTCCGGTTCTACTCGGAGGAGCGCATGAACCGGGACCCGGAGTGGCACGCCCGGCGGCACCTGGTCCGGAACCTCGCCCCGCTGTTCGACGTGTTCGTGAACGACGCGTTCGCCGCCGCCCACCGCTCCAACGCGTCCCTCGTCGGCTTCACCCGCCGCCTCCCCTCCTGCGTGGGCCGGGTCATGGAGCGGGAGATCGAGGTGCTGGAGACCATGGTCAAAAACGAGATGGAGGATGGCGTCCTCGTCATCGGTGGGTCCAAGGTCGGCGACGCGATCAAGGTCGTGCGCCGGGCCCTCCAGATGGACAACGTGCTCCGGGTCCTCCTGGGCGGCCTCGTCGGCAACCTCTTCCTCTGGGCCTCCGGCGTGGACATCGGCAAGCCCTCCCGCCGGATCCTGAAGGAGAAGGGGTATACCCGGTACCTGGACGAGGCCCGGGAGCTCCTCGATGAGGATGACGGCAAGATCCTGCTCCCGCGGGACGTGGCCCTGAACGCCGGGGGCGAGCGTCGAGAGGTACCCGTCGAGGAGCTGCCGGCGGACGAGCCCATCCATGACATCGGGTCCGAGACCATCGACCTGTACCGGGAGGAGATCCGGCGGGCCGGCATGATCATCGCGAACGGTCCGATGGGCGTCTACGAGGAGCGCGGCTTCGAGCGGGGCACGTACGAGGTGCTCGAGACCATCGCCTCCGCGGACGGGTTCTCCGTCATCGGCGGCGGGCACATCATCGCCGCCGCCAAGGCGTGCGGGGCGTACGACGGCATCGACCACGTGAGCACCGGAGGCGGCGCCATGCTCCGACTCCTCGCGGGCGAGCGGCTCCCCGCCCTGGACGCGGTGGCGACGTGTCCCTTCACGGGGTGAGCCCCGTGGTCCGCGTCATCTACCACCGCCCCTTCAGCCACTTCCGCGTGAACCACGCGGCGCTCATCGCCGGGAACCTGGGCGCCGAGCTGCTCGTTTACTCGGATCCTACCTCCAAGTCGGCCCTGGACGGGATCCAGCAGGTCATCGAGCACCCGGAGGAGCGGGCCGGCGTCCCCGTGATGGTCACCGACTCCCTAGAGGACGCGCTCCGGTTCGCGGAGGGACGACTCGCCCTGATCGACCCCGAGGAGCGCGGCGGGCTGAACAAATTAAACCCGTCCGACACGCTACTGATCGTGCCCGTAGAGCGCCGGGACGAGCTGGACGTGGAGCCGGACCTCACCGTCGGTGTGAACGCCAAGGTGGGCGAGCTGGCCGCCCTCGCGATCGTCCTGCACGAGCTGGGGGTGAGCCCGGATGGTTAGGAAGTCCAAGGGCTTCCGAAGCCGGACGCGGAAGAAGCTGCGGAAGAAGCCCCGGGAGCGCGGCCTCTCCCCGCTGAGCCCGCTGATGTACGAGTACGAGAAGGGTGACAAGGTGCACATCGTCATCGACCCCAGCGTCCACAGCGGCATGCCGCACCCCCGCTTCCACGGGCGTACGGGCGAGGTGATCGGCCGCCAGGGCCGAGCGTACATCGTCAAGGTGCGGGACGGCGGGAAGGAGAAGAAGCTGATCGTGGGCCCGGAGCACCTACGACCGCAGGAGCAGCCGGAAATGAAGTAGGGGCGCCTCCCCCTTGCCCCCCATCTCACTCCGCGTGCGCGGCCGACGCCCCATCAGCGTCCACGAGGCGCGCAGGACGGTCGATCGGGTCCTGGAGGAGCGGGAGCCGGAGCTCACCTACGACCAGCGGGAGGCGGTCAAGTACCTGAAAAAGTTCGGTCGGCTGGACGAGGAGACGCTGGAGCGGGCGAAGGAGCGGCTCCGCACCGTGGCCCGGGACCTCACCGCCAACGAGCGGACCATCGAGGTCCTCGTCCACCGAATCCTGGACGTGCTGCCGAGCAGCGAGGAAGAAGTCAAGACGGTGCTCGAGTCCGCCGGTAAAAGGTTACTAAGAAGGGCCGACGAGTCCGTGATCGAGGAGATCCTTGAGGTCACCGAGGAGATCCGGGACAAGCTGGAAGAAGGATCGGAGGAGTGACCCGGCGATGGTGGAGCTGCTGTACAAGAAACCCCCCAAAGGGCGACCGTACGAGGAGTACGCGATCGTCCTGGACTTCCTCCCCTACCGCCCCGACGCCCCCCCGCACGAGCGCAAGCCGATGGCCCAGGCGGTCGGGAAGGACTTCTTCATCCTCCTGGAACTCACGCCCAAGGACGACGTCTACCTGGACCTGCACGAGGAGGTGTACGTGGGCCGGGGCAAGCGGGACAAGATCCACCACGTGGACCGCCGGCTCCACTACGACGACCTCACGCAGACGGCCAAGGAGGAGCTCCCCTACGCGATCGAGAAGATCATCGAGGAGAACGAGGAGGACTTCGTCCGGTTCTTCAACGAGGCCCGCCCGATCACCCCGAGGCTGCACCAGCTGGAGCTGCTCCCCGGCATCGGAAAGAAGACGCTCGAGCGCATCCTGGAGGAGCGGGAGAAGGAACCGTTCGAGAGCCTGGACGAGATCCGGGAGCGGGTTAAGGGCCTGCGCCGTCACCCGAAGGACATGATCAAGGAGCGCGTGCTGGCGGAGCTGAAGGGCGAGACCAGGGACAAGTACCGCGTGTTCGTGCCGGAGGGACGGCGCGGTCGCCGCGGCCGCTAGCCCGCAATCTTATTAAGCGCCCCGCGGTGCCGGGCGCACGGGGAAGGGCCCGCAGCTCAGCCTGGACAGAGCGCGGGACTTCTAATCCCGTGGTCCCGGGTTCAAATCCCGGCGGGTCCGCCACCGCCAATTGTTACGAGAATCTTAACGATTGGGGGCGCCGGGTCACCCCAGAACCCGCAACCGCACCTCCAGCACCGCGTCCGGGTCCCGAAGCCGCCGGACCAGGCGCCGATCCAGGTCGCGCGCCGCCTTATCGCACCGCACGAGCACGGTGCGCTCATCCACGTAATCGCTCCGCCGGAACACCATGCTAACCTCGTCGGAGAGTTTAAGGCGAGGGTCCCCGCGGCCCACGACCCGATCCCGAAGGTCCCCGGACCTCAGCTCCACCTCCACCCGAGCCCCGGAGCGCAGCGCCCGTTTGAACCCCTCCGGCAGGTCGGCGCAGGCCCGATCCGCCCTCACCCCGATTATGCAGTCGGCCGTGGGGCCGATCTCCGGCTCCCGGGTGATCTCGAACGTGCTCCCGTGCCGGCCCGTTACGTTCTCATGACCACGGGCCCGGATCCGCACCTCCACCCCGAACCGCCCCCGGAGGGGGTGGGAACGTGATCACGATCGACACGAAGACCACGGTGAAGGACCTCTCCGACGACGAGCTGAAGGGGCGCGTCATCTACGCGCCGTGCTCCGGATGCTCCCCGGACGAGGAGGTACCTCAGGAGGTCGTGCGGGCCACGGTGCACGAGAAGGGGCCCGACGAGCGGGGCGTGCCGAGGCTGGTCGCCAACGTGCTGGCCCGGTGCGAGAGCTGCGGGACCGTGAACCCGGCCCGGCTGGTCTTCTACCGGCCCAAAAAGGTGAAGGTGACGATCAGCCGGTACGAGGAGTCCGAGTGCAAGGAGGTGGAGCTGGACCCGTGGGAGGAGCTGGAGGTCGGGGACGAGCTGGAGGTGGAGGGCGAGCGCGTCGAGGTCACGAACATCGCCACCTACGACGAGGACAGCGTGAAGAGGGCTCTCGTGCGGGACATCCAGTCCGTATGGGCCGTCTCGCTGGACATCCCGGCCCGCATCGGCGTTTCGATCAACCTGCCCTCCGGGTACACGATTTCGGAGAAGGTCGAGGTGGACCGCGACGAGGAGTTCACCGTCGGGGAGGTCTACGAGCTGGACGGGATGCTGTTCCGCGTGCACGCGATCAAGCCGGACGGGCGACCCACGGTCCGCCGGGAGGGTGAGTCGGTCAAGGCTGAGGAGATTAAAAGGATTTATGGAAAGCCCGTGCGTCGGGGCACGCCAAAGAAATCCCTGGAATCAATTTAAGGAATTCACCGGGAGCACCCGGGGTTGCGGGGGGACACTTGAGCGGTTGCGGGAGTGGTGAACGGTGATGATAACAATGAAGATGGCGGTTAGAAACATCGCCCGCAGAAAGGTGAGATCGCTGATCACGATCCTGGGCGTGGCGATCGGGATCTCGGCCGTGGTGGGCGTGTCCTCGGTGGCCAAGGGGCTACAGCACGACATCCGGGTGGCGATCGGCGGCTCCGCCTCGCTCATCGTCAAGTCCAAGACCGCCCCGGACCCGCTCTCCAGCGCGCTGGATCAGTCCGTGGAGGAGAAGGTCCGCCGCGTCCCGGGCGTGCAGCGCACGGTGGCCGTCTGGTTCAACAACCGGGTGGTCACGATCGGGAACCGCCGGACCCCGATCATGATCGCGGCGGTCGAGGGCGGCCAGTACGACTTCGTCGTCGGGTCCAAGGTGCAGCCGATCCGGGGCCGGCTCCCGCGCGACGGAGAGGCCGCGCTGGGCAGCCTCGTCTGGAACCAGATGCGCCCCCGGGTCGGGGACCCGGTGGACCTGAGCGGGGTGCGGCTCCGCCTCGCCGGTGAGTTCCGCACCTCCTCCCAGCTGGCCAACATGTGCATGATCACGACGTTGAACAGCGTGAAGCCGCTGCGGGGGAACGGGATCAGCTGCGTGTTCGTGCAGACGCGGGACCCGAGGCGGGTGAAGCGGGAGATCGAGCGGCGGGTGCCGGGGGTGGAGGCGATCGAGACCAGCAAGGCCGTGCACAACATGGTCAACAGCCTGAGGACCGTGGAGGTGGCGGGTCTGGTGCTCAGCTGCATCGCGGGACTCGTCGGCGGTCTCGGCGTCGCCAACACCATGCTCATGTCCGTCCTCGAGCGGCGTCGGGAGATCGGTGTCATGAAGGCCGTGGGCGCCACCAAGGCCCGCGTGATGAAGGTGTTCCTGATGGAATCGCTGCTGATCTCGCTGGCGGGCGGCGCGCTGGGCTGCCTGATCGGTACCGCCGGGACGTACGCGCTGGTCCAGGTGATTCAAAAGTTCAAGGGCAAGCCGATCACCGTGTGCGTGACGCCGGACGTCATACTGGAGGGGTTCCTGGTGGCCGCCGGCATCGGCGTGCTCTCCGGCCTGTACCCGGCGTGGAAGGCGGCCAAGGTCGACCCGGTGAAGGCCCTCCGGCACGAGTAGGGGGTTCACGATGACCGACCCGGTCATCGAGCTGGAGAACGTGAGGAAGGTCTACGACTCGGGTTCAACCCGGGTGGAGGCGCTCAAGGGCGTGAACCTGAGGGTCCGGCGCGGAGAGTTCCTGATGGTCGTGGGACCCTCCGGGTCCGGGAAGTCCACCCTGCTCCACATCATGGGGGCGCTGGACACGCCCACCTCCGGTCGGGTGAGGATCGCGGGCCGGGAGATCTCAAGGCTCAGCGACCGGGAGCTGGCCCGCATCCGCAGCCGGTACGTGGGCTTCGTCTTCCAGGAGTTCAACCTCATCGAGACGCTGACCGCGCTGGAGAACGTGATGTTCCCGATGACGCTGGCGGGACGCGAGGACGAGGAGCTGGCCAAGCGCCTGCTACTCAAGGTCGGGCTCTCGGAGGAGCACTTCGACAAGTTCCCGAACCAGCTGAGCGGTGGGGAGCGGCAGCGCGTGGCCATCGCCAGGGCGCTGGCCAACGATCCCGAAGTGATCCTGGCGGACGAGCCCACCGGTCAGCTGGACACCAGGAACTCGCGTCGGATCATAAAGGTGTTCAGGAGGCTAAGCGACGAGGGGAAGACGGTCGTCGTGGTCACCCACGACCTCTCCCTCATCGAGTGGGCCGACCGTGTGATCGTGCTCCGAGACGGCCAGATCGTGGAGGAGGGGAGCCCGGAGGAGGTCTCCCCGTGAGCCCGGCGGGCAAACGTTATGATAATCGTAACGATTTGGGTTGGTGCCCCGGCCGGGATTTGAACCCGGGTCGCGGGATGTCTCCGGCCCGGACGGGCCTCGAAAGTCCCGCATGATATCGGCGGGCCCGCGGTCATCCGCGGGCCCTTGACCGGGCTACACCGCCGGGGCGTCCCTCCGGGCAACCCCGGCCGGATCCTAGGTATTAAGCTTTTCGGGGGTGGGGACGGCTGTCGATCTGGGTGGACCTCAACGCGGTGGGCTTCGTGATCGTCCAGTCCGCGGTGACCGCGGAGCTGGCGCGAACCGGGGCCATCCACTGGATCCGAAGGGTCCTGCTCGGTCGCAACCCGGGCACGGTCCGAGTCGCGCTGGCCTCGGGCCTGCTCTCCACGGTGCTGACCAACGACGCCGCGCTGATCGCCGTCGGCTCCGTGGTGGCCCACGCGGCCCGACGACCGCACCGGGTGCTCCTACCCTCCCTCATCACCGCGAACTCCATCGGCGCCGTTACCCCGCTCGGGAACCCGCAGAACGCGATCGTGTACTCCCACTACCACCTGAACGTGTGGGACTTCCTGCGGGCGCAGGCGCCCATCACGGCGGCGCTCGCGATCCCGGGCCTGGCGTACGCGCTGCTCAAGGGGGAGCGCTTACCGTCCACCACCGGGCCCCCACCCAGCCCCAGGGAGCTCGCCGCCATCTCCATCTCCGCCGCCTGCCTGATCGCGCACGTACCACTGTACCTGTGGTTCCCACCGCTCATGCTCGGGTACGCCGCGCTCCGGCCCCTATCGATCCGAGAGGTGGACTGGGTCGTCGTGGCGCTGCTCACGGCCGCGGTGCTCCTTCCCAACGGGATCCGGTGGCTGGGGTGGCACGTCCAGGTCTCGGACCCGTACCTGAGCGCGCTCCTACTGTCACAGGCGATCAGCAACGTTCCGGCCACCGTGATCCTGCTTCCCGGGACCGGGGACTGGGTGAGTCTCCTGCACGGGGTCACGGTGGGCGGGTTCGGCACCCCCGTCGCCTCGATCGCCAACCTCATCGCTCTGCGGATGGCCGGCGGCGGGATCCGACCGTACGCGCTGACGCAGGCCTCCTGCCTGGTCCTCGGCACGGTGGCGCATTACGTCGCGACCTGACGGAGGGCGTCCCCCAGCCGGGAGGGCACGACGTCCCGGTGGCCAAGGACCCGGGCGTGGGCCTCCTCCTCTACCACCACGTAGTCGTAGCCCAGTCGACGCAGCGCGGTTGCCTCCCGTAGCCCGTCCGTGACGGCCACGAACGTGGCGTCGACGCTCAGCTCCTCGGGTGCCACGGCGTGCGGGATCCCAGCGATCAGGACGGCCTCCGGTTCGAGCTCTTCGATCCGCTCGGCCAGCAGCTCGCCGGTGACGGCGTACTCGTCCAGCGCCCCGGTGACCTCGAACTCCACCCCGGCCCGGCGGAAGATCCGGGCGAGCGTGCGCGCGTCCTTCCGGACCTTGGGCAGCCCGCTCTCCGCGGAGAGGTTGGCCAGTACCCGCGCGCCGCGGCGCCCGAGCTCCAGGACCGGGTCGGCGAACAGGTAGGCCGTCTCCTTCTTCGCGTTGAGCACGGCCAGCACGTCCTCGGAGTCCAGGAGGACGCGCGCCACGCGCCCGGGGTCGTGTCCGGACCACGGTTCCAGGTACTCCCGGCTCGCCATCCCGCGCCTCCGCTCCAGCTCGGCGGCGGCCCGCATCAGCCGGCGCTGTCGGTCCACCTCCCGCTCCGGGATGACCCCGGCCTCCGCGGCGCGCTCGAGGGTCCGGATGACGCCCTCCGTGTTCGGGCCCAGGCCGTTGTGCACGTCCACGGTGACGACGGTCGCGCTCGGGTCGGCCTCCTCCACGGCCGCCTCCAGGTCCTCGCCGATGATGGAGGAGACGCAGGTGCCCACGACGCCCAGGAGCTCGGGCTCCAGCCGCTCCTCCGCGTACCTGAGCGCCCGCACGAGCCGTTCGTGCGCGCCGAAGACGAAGTCGTCCTCCTCCATGCCCGTGACGAGCACGCGCACCCCGTCCTTCTCCAGCAGGCGCGCGGTCCTGAAGCAACATCCTTTAGGGCCGTGGAGGATAATGGCGTCCGCCAGCAGGTCTCTGAGCGTGTACATGGCCGCCGGGATGGGACCGGGCCTAGGGTGCCAGGTGGTCAATCACGGGCCCCCGGGGTGGGTGGGGGGTTGAGCAAGATCCGACGGTTGGTGTTGGACGTGATGAAGCCGCTCGAGCCGGACACGACGGAGCTGGCCCGCTCGCTCGCCAAGCTGGAGGGCGTGGACGGTGTGAACATCGTGCTGGTCGAGGTGGACCGGGACGTGGAGAACGTAAAGGTTACCGTGGAGGGCACGGACCTGGACTTCGAGGAGATCAAGGACGTGATCGAGGAAATGGGCGGCGTCGTGCACAGCATCGATGAGGTCGTGGCCGGCTCCCGAATTGTGGAGGAGGTTAAGACCCCGCAGGATGACTGACGGTGGTGGGCTTGCGGCGCCTCGACCTGATCAAGGAGGCGCTGCGGGGCGCCCTGAGCACGGGCCGGTACATGGCGCTGGGTTCGATGGACGGCCTCCTGGCCAGCCTGGGCGCCGTGCTCAGCGCGTCCCTTCGGGGCGGCACGCTGCACGACGTGGTCTCCTCCGGGCTGAGCGTGGCCGTCGCCCTGGCCCTGTCGAACGGGCTCGGCTCCTACCTGGGCGAAAAGATCGAGGAGCTGCGCGAGATCCGGCGGCTGGAGCGCCGCATGATCCTGAACCGAGGCGAGCTGGAGAGCACCCGGGTGCACGACCTGGCCCGGGTCCGGATCTACACCAGCGTGATCTCCCACGGGGGCTCCAGCTTCGCGGCCTCGATGATCCCCATCCTGACCGTGATCGCGATCGGGGACCCTCGGGCCGGCGCCGTGCCGTGCGTGATCGTCTCGGGCGTCGCCCTGTTCCTGCTCGGGGCGTACCTGGGTCGGCTGTGCGGGGACCGAGGGGGCAGGCTGCTGCTACGCGGCCTGGAGATGGCCGGGGTGGGAGGGATCGTGGGCGTCGTAACCCACCTCATAGGGGCTCACTGAGCCCGACGAGCCGGGAGTACAGGGCGTGCAGCCTTCCGTGATCGGGCCCCGCGCGGATGAAATCGTACGGCACCTCCTCCGGACCGCTCGGTGGTCGCTCGGGGTCGATCCGGGCCTTCACGGAGCGCATCGCCCGCGACCACGCCCGCGGGCTGCGGGCCCTCCAGAGCACCCGCTCCACCACCTGGGCCGCGTCCCGGTCACCCCTGGAGAGCAGGGACTGAGCGCGCGCCAGCTCGGGCCGCTCCGTCGAGACGCGGACGTTCACCTCGCGGGCGAACAGCCGATAGCGCCTCCGGATCTCCCGCACCGGCAGCATCGGGTGGTACTGGAGCGGCGTGAACGCCTTCGGGATCAGCGGGTTGACGCTGACGGTCACCTCCGCCCGCTCGGCGCACGCGCGGACGAGGCGGGCGGACTCGAGCACGTCCTCCTCCACGGGGAACCCGGGCACTCCCACGATCAGGTACAGGCGCACGCGCATCCCCAGCCGGCCGGCCGTCTCCACGAGCTCCAGTAGATAATCCTCGTCGATCGGCTTGTTCAGGAACTCCCGGATCCGCTCGGACCCGGACTCCGGGGCCAGGGTCAGCGTGCGGACGCCCGCCTCCCTGAGGGTCGGCAGCAGGTCCGGGTCCAGGTCGGTCACGCGCAGCGACGGGAGGGAAAGCTCCAACCCCAGCTCCAGGCACCGGTCCACGATCGTCTCGAAGTCCGGGTGGGCGGCGGGAGAGGCGGAGATCAGCGCCACGCGATCGTACGGCGAGTCCAGGGCGTGCCGGAGGACCCGGTCCACGTGCTCCAGCGGGCGGCACCTCCACTCCCCGGCCGTGTGCCCCCCGAGGCAGAAGCTGCAGGCGTAGGGGCAGCCGCGGCTGAGCTCGACCGGGTACGCCCGGAGCCCGCTCAGCTCGGGTGACTCCGGGGCGAACGCGAGGGTCGGGGGGTCCGTCCCCTCCAGCGAGTCCGGCCCCACCCGCTCGGTCCCCTCCGAGTGACCCGGCACGTAGAACCCAGGGACGTCGGCCAGCTCCTCGAGCGCCTCGCGCCGGGACCCCGCCTCCACGACCCGGCGCACGCCCTCCCGGAACGTGGCCTCGGCCTCCCCCACGTAGAACGCGTCGATGAAGGGTTCCATGGGAAGGGGGTTCACGGTGCAAGGACCGCCGGCGATGACGATCGGGTCCCCCTCGGAGCGGTCCCGGCGGAGCGGAGGGATCCCGCCCATGATGAGCGACTCCAGGACGTGCGGGTAGTCGAGCTCAAACTGCAGGGAGACGCAGACGACGTCGAACCGGGACAGCTCGGTGCCGGTCTCCAGGGAAACGAGCCGGCGCTCGGGACCCAGCCGCTCGTACGCGTCGGTGGGCAGGTACGACCGCTCGACGGAGAGCTCCGGGTCCTCGTTCAGCAGTCGGCAGACGATGTGGAACCCCAGGTTTGAGGCCATGCCCCGGTACTCGTTCGGGTACAGGAGGCAGACCCGGGCCCCGGCGCTCGGGTCCGGGGACAGCGTGGACAGCTCCCGGATCATCCGACCACGGCCCGGGGAGACGGGGTTTTGAGCTCGATGATGGCCAGCGGCGTGGGCTCCGGGGGCGACAGCAGCAGCGTCTCCGTACCGGCGTCCTCCAGCCTCAGGTTGACCTGGTGCCCGTACAGGTACAGGACGCGCTCCCGCTCCAGCCGGATGAGCCCGTACCCGGACACGTACACGTACACCCGGCCGTTTCGGGGGGCCACGGGGATTCGGACCTCGGGGCGCCCGTCAACGCTCACCACCAGGGCCTTGGCCGGGTTCGCGGTGGCGGAGAGCACCGCGGAGACCCTCACCGTAACGTCCTGACCCTTCAGCTCCCGGTTCACGGTCAGGTTGCGGAACGCCAGCCGGAGCTCCGAGTCCGTGGCCTTCCCCTGCTTGAGGCCTAGCTGCCTTGCCAGGCTCTGCGGAATGATGACCAGGTTATCCCTGGGGGCGCGCTTGACGGTGAACTCGGAGCGCTGGTAGATGACCCGATCCCCGGGCTCCAGGTTCAGGACGTGCAGCACGTTGTCCCCCAGCAGAATGTCACCGCCCCCTCCGTACCGGACGAGGTACGGGCCCTCGGTCTTAACCTCCCGGTGCCCCCAGATCACCTTGCGCGGCAGCGGGTTCACCTCGACCTTGCTCCCGGTGACCTGGATGGAGGAGAGCATGGCGCCAACGAGCACGGCGACCACGGAGAGGGACATGATCACGGAGGCGTGCATGTAAAGGAAGGGGCGCAGCGTGCGCCGGCGCCGCTGGATCCTCAGCAGCTCCCGAACCAAGTCGACGAGCGAGGCGAACGCCACGCCCAGACCCAGGATCACCAGCGACAGGACCAGGGGGAGCGGGAGGTTCGTGTAGAACAGCGCGGCGAGGCCCAGGGCGACCAGGGAGAGGCCGAGGTTGACCCGGTTCAGCGCCTTACCCACGTTCCACCGCAGGACGATGCGCCCGTACCGGTGCGCCCGGTCCAGGATCGTGCGGACGACCTGGAGGGCCATCCGGTGGAGACGCTCCAGGGGCTGCATCTCGTGCTTGATCTCCCCGATGTCCACCTCCTTAATCCGGGCCCCGAGCGCGACGGCGTCGAGGATGATCCCGATGTCCACGCCGTAGTCGGGCTCGAACTCGACGCGCTCCAGGAGCTCCCGCTTCGCGCAGATCTGACCGCTCAGCGGCTGCTCCAGCTCGGAGACCTCGGGGAAGAAGAACCGCAGCAGCGGCTTGGCGGTGAGTAGGGTCACGCGGCCGGCCTTGCGCCGGAACTTGGTCTTGACTAGGTCCGCCTCGCCCCGCAGGACGGGACGAATCATCTTTTCGATCATCTCAGGCCGGATGTTCTCGATGTCCGCGTCGACGAAGGCGATCACGTCGCCGTTGGAGTGCTCGAGCCCCGTTCTCATCGCCTCCCCCTTGCCCCGGTTCTCCGGGTGGGAGACGACCCGGGCCCCAGCCTCCCGGGCCCGCTCGGCCGTGCGGTCCTCGCTGCCGTCGTCGACCACGATCACCTCGTCCACGACCGGGACTCTGCGGGCGGCCCGAACGACCCGACCCACGGTCTTCTCCTCGTTGTACGCCGGGATGACGACGCTCACCTTCCACTCCCGCCTACCCTTCCCGCGCCGGCGTCTCAGTATCATGAGCAATAATAGCAGGCTCGTGAGTCCTCCGTCGAGCATCCCCGATCACCCAGGGAGGTGCTCCGCTTGCCGAAGGAGCTGGTGTTGAAGCGGATCGTGGGAGACATCGCCGCCTCCGAGCGCCCCGGGGAGGTCATGAGGAAGTGGCGTAAAATCTTCCACGCGTCGCAGGTCGAGGTCGCGAGGAAGATGGGCGTCTCCCCCTCGGTTATCAGCGAGTACGAAACGGGTAAGACGCGCTCACCCCGGGTGGACACCGTTCGGAAGTTCGTGGAGGCGCTGATCAAGATCGACGAGGAGCGGGGCGGTCAGGTCCTCTCCGCGCTGGAGAGCGCGCTGCTGTCCGAGGAGGTCCTCTCCACCCTGGTGGGGATCGGGGAGTTCCCCTACCCGAGGAAGCTGACGGAGGTTTACGATCGGATCGGGGCCGAGCCGGTGGTGCACCACGGGGACGTGGACGTGTTCGGGTACACGATCATTGACAGCGTGAAAACCATCCTGGAGGTGCCCGCGGGCTCGCTCCTACGGGTGTACGGGGAGTGCCCGAGCCGGGTGCTCGTTTTCACCCGGATCGATCGCGGGCGCTCGCCGATGGTGGCCATTAAGGCGGCCGGGATCAAGCCCAGCGCGGTCGTGCTGCACGGGATCGACAAGGAGGACGTGGACGAGCTGGGGATCGAGATCGCGGAGCGCGAAATGATCAACCTGGCCACCGCTCAGGGCCCTATTTCGGAAATATCAAAAAAGCTTAGGGAGCTCACCGAAGCGCGCTGACCCGGAGGGGTGTCGCGCTTGATCCCGGACGGACGGGCCGGGATCGTCGGGTACGGGGCCTACGTACCCCGGTACCGGATCAAGGTGGAGGAGATCGCCTCGGTCTGGGGCGAGGATCCGGAGGCCATCAAGTCCAGCCTGAGGATCGAGGAGAAGAGCGTCCCGTCCGAGACCGAGGACTCCGCCACCATCGCCGTGGAGGCCGCCAGGAACGCCCTCTCCCGGGCCGGAATCGACCCCTCCGACATCGGCGCGATCTTCGTGGGCTCCGAGTCGCCACCCTACGCCGTCAAGCCCACCGCCACGATCGTGGCGGCCGCGATCGGCGCCACCCCGGACCTCACCGCCGCCGACTACGAGTTCGCGTGCAAGGCCGGCACCACGGCGATCCAGACCTGCACGGGTCTCGTCGTCGCCGGCATGATCGACTACGGGCTCGCCATCGGCGCGGACACGGCCCAGGGAGCCCCGGGCGACCCGCTCGAGTACACGGCCGCCGCGGGCGGGGCCGCCTTCATCATCGGCCGCGACAACCTGGTGGCCGAGCTCGAGGGCACATACTCCTACACGACCGACACGCCCGACTTCTGGCGCCGCGAGGGACAGCCCTACCCGCGGCACGGGGGTCGGTTCACCGGCGCCCCGGCCTACTTCAAGCACATCATCAACGCGGCCCGGGGCCTGATGGAGGAGCTGGACCTCTCCCCCGAGGACTTCGACTACGCCGTCTTCCACCAGCCCAACGGGAAGTTCCCCCGACGCGTCGGCCAGAAGCTCGGGTTCAAGCCCGAGCAGATCGAGCCCTCCATCGTCGTTGACAGAATCGGCAACACCTACTCCGGCTCCTCCCTGCTCGGCTTCGTTCGGGTCCTGGACCAGGCCGAGCCCGGCGACCGCATCCTGCTCGTCTCCTACGGCTCGGGCGCCGGCAGCGACGCGTTCAGCTTCGTCGTGACCGATCGCATCGAGGAGGTACGAGAGCGGGCCCCGCTGCTGGAGGAGTACCTACGGGACCGCGTGTACGTGACCTACGGAGAGTACGCCAAGATGAAGCGCAAGCTCAAGTTCTGAACCGTCCGGGAGGGGAGCCCCTTGAACCGCGACGTGGCGATCGTTGGCGTGGGCATGACCCGGTTCGGCGAGCTCTGGGACAAGTCCTTCGACGACCTCTTCGTCGAGGCCGGCCTCGAGGCCCTGGAGGACGCGGGCATGAGCGGGGACGAGATCGAGGCGATGTACGTGGGCAACATGAGCGCGGGCCGCTTCATCGACCAGGAGCACGTCGCGTCCCTCATCGCCGACCGCTCCGGACTGACCCCCATCCCGTGCACCCGCGTCGAGGCGGCCTGCGCCTCCGGCGGGCTGGCGGTCCGGCAGGCCATCCTGGCCGTCGCCTCCGGGATGTACGACGTGGTCCTGGCCGGCGGCGTGGAGAAGATGACCGACGTCACCACCGAGGAGGCCACCGCCACGCTCGCCACGGCCGCCGACCAGGAGTGGGAGGCCTTCCACGGGGTGACCTTCCCCGCCCTGTACGCCATGATCGCCCGGCGGCACATGCACGAGTACGGCACCACCCGAGAGCACCTCGCCCTCCCGCCCGTGAAGAACCACCGCAACGCCACCAAGAACCCGAAGGCCCAGTTCCGGTTCGAGATCACCGTCGAGCAGGTGATCGAGAGCCCCCTCGTCGCCGACCCACTCCGCCTGCTCGACTGCTCCCCCGTCTCCGACGGGGCCGCCGCCGTGATCGTCTGCCCGCTCGAGATGGCGAGGGAGTTCACCGACACGCCCATCGTCGTCCGGGCCACCGCCCAGGCCTCCGACAGCCTGGCCCTCCACGACCGAGAAGACATCACGACGCTGCGCGCCACCGTCGAGGCCGCCCGCTCCGCGTACCGGCAGGCCGGTATCGAGCCCGAGGACGTGGACGTGGCCGAGGTCCACGACTGCTTCTCCATCGCCGAGCTGGTCGCCGTTGAGGACCTCGGATTCGTCGAGAAGGGCGAGTCCGGGGAGGCGTACCACGAGGGCATGTTCGAGATCGACTCGGACCACGTGGCCGTGAACCCGAGCGGCGGGCTGAAGGCCAAGGGTCACCCCGTCGGCGCCTCCGGCGTCGCCCAGGTGGTGGAGATCGTGGAGCAGCTGCGGGGCGAGGCCGGCAAGCGTCAGGTTGACGGGGCCGAGATCGGTCTCACCCACAACGTGGGAGGATCCGGAGGCACCGTCGTCGTGCACATCTTCGAGCGGGGGGACTAGCCCGTGGGAGGCGTACCGCGCTTCTGGCGGAGCATCGACAACCGGTACCGACTCGTGGGCACCCGGTGCGAGAACTGCGGTGAGGTCTACTTCCCACCCCGCGTCGTCTGCCCCAAGTGCCGCCGAGAGGGGGAGATGAAGGAGGTCGAGCTCTCCGGGCGCGGCGAGATCTACACGTACTCGGTGGTCCGGGTGCCACCGGAAGGCTTCGAGGAGAAGGCGCCCTACGTGGTCGCCATCGTCAAGCTGGAGGAGGGCCCGCTAGTCACCGGGATGATCGTGGACTGCGACCCCGGCGAGATCGACATCGGTACGCCCGTCGAGGCCACCTTCCGACGCGTCAGCGAGGACGGGGAGGACGGCGTGATCTACTACTCCCTCGAGTTCCGCCCGGTGCGCCGGGAGGAGTAGCCCCGCTCCGTGATCATCTTCTCCCCTACCACCTTTGTCCTTGAGCTCCCGACGATCAGTATCGAGCGCATGTTGATTTGATCCTCCAGCGAGCGCAGCTCACCCGCCCGCGTCACCACCACCCGCTGCCGGCTCCGGTACGCGTCCCACACGACCCCAACCGGCCGCTCCGGCTCCACCGACTCCTCCAGCACGTCCAGAAACGCCCGGAACGCGTGCCGACGCTCCGAGCTGCTCGGGTTATACACGACCAGCACGAAGTCCGACTCCAGCGCCGCCCGAGCCCGCTCCAGGATCTCATCCAACGGGACCAGGTGATCGCTGAGGCTCACGACCGCGAAGTCCAGCATGAGCGGGGCGCCCAGCAGGGCCGCCGCCGCGCAGGCGGCCGTGACCCCGGGCACCACCTCCACCTCCACACCCTCCCCCTCCGCCATCGAGAGCACCAGACCGGCCATCCCGTACACCCCCGGATCCCCACCGCTGACCACCGCCACCCTCCGACCCTCGGCCGCCAGCCGCACCGCCTCCCTGGCCCGCTTCCTCTCCTCCCGCATCCCGTACTCCCGCACCTCCACGCCGTCCGGGATCACCTCGCGCGCGTGGCGCACGTACGACCGGTACCCGATCACCACGTCAACGCTCCTCAGTACCCTCCTCGCCCTCACCGTCATCAGCTCCGGATCGCCCGGACCGATCCCCACCACGTACACCTTCCCCACGCTCACACCCCCGCACCCGTACCCTTCCCTCCGAGACCGACACCACGAGACCGGCCTCTTCCCGGCTCCCGGCCTTCACCCCAAGCTCCTTCAGGTACCGAAGCACGCCCGGGTGAGGGGGGTCCTCCACCCACACGCCGCCCCGCTCCAGCGCCCGCACCAGCTCCACCATCCGCTCCCGGTACTCGCGCGGATCGATGCCCAACACGTCCAGCACGTCCTCCACCGGGGGCCGACCCTCCGCCTCCGCCACCGTCGAACCGCCCACCGAACCCCCTAACCATCCCGCCAGGGCCCGCGCCACCTCCTCACCTCCCCAGTGATGACCGGACAGGCAGATCACCTCGGCCTCCGGGGTTACCAGGAGAACCACCGGATCCTCCCCCTTCTTCCTCAGCCTCAGCGCCCTCACCGCGATCCCCGGGGAGGAAACGTACACGACCGCGTCCGCGCTCCCCTCAAACCCGAACTCGTCCCGCACGCTCACGTCCGCGCCAAGCAGTCGGAAGAACTCCACCACCCGGTCCGTGACCTCGAGCCCGCGGAAGTCGTAGACGACGACCCACTCCAGGCGCCGCTTGGGCGAGAACCCCACCCTCATCCTCTCACGCTCCTCGCGTACTCCTTGGAGTACAGGTACGAGCGCTCCCCCTCCTCCCGGAGCACGTCCCCCACGATGATCAGCGCCGTCCGATCGATCCCCGCCCTTCGGACCTTCTCCGTGATATCACCCAGCGTGCCCCGAACCACCTTCTCCTCCGGCATGGACGCCTTGTACACGACGGCCACCGGCGTATCCTCCGAGTACCCACCCTCCAGGAGCGCCCTCACGACCCGCTTCAGCCTCTGCACTCCCAGGAAGATCACCATCGTGCAGCCGTGCCGGGCGAGCTCCCTCAGGGACTCCCCCTCCGGCTTCCCCGTCCGGCCCGCGGGCCGGGTCAGGATGACCGTCTGGCTGACCCCGGGCTTGGTCAGCTCCTCCCCCAGCGCGGCCGCCGCGGCGTTCACGGAGCTCACCCCGGGCACGACCTCGTACTCCACCCCGCGCCGCCGCAGCTCCCGCGCCTGCTCGCACAGGGAGCTGTAGATGAACGGGTCCCCGGAGACCAACCGCACGACGGTCCCACCCTCCCGAGCCCCCTCCACCATCAGCTCAACTAGCTCCTCGAGCGAGCGACCGTAGCTGTCCACCAGCTCCGCGTCCGGCGCCCACTCCCGCACGGTCTCCTCCGGCGTCAGCGAGCCCGGGTAGATCACCAGGTCCGCCCGACGGAGCACGCGCAGCCCCTTGAGCGTCATCAGCTCCGGGTCGCCGGGCCCCGCGCCCACGAAGTACACCTTACCGGAGCCCACCGGCCCGCCCCCCTCACAACCGTAACCGCCGGCGCGTCAGCAGCACGACCCCAACGATCACCAGCGCGTTCCCCAGCAGGAAGAGCGCGAGCCAGGCGAGGTAACACGCCGTCCCCAGGCCCAAGGGTACCGTAACCTCGTGAGCGTGACCCGGGGTGACGGGGACCAACCGTCCCCACCGGTACGCGGAGAAACCGACCACCATCATCCCAACCACGTTCACGACCAGGCCCAGGTTGAGCAACATCCGGGGTCGATCTCCCGCGGAGGCGGCCCGGTACGCGTTGTACGCGGAGAGGACGCCGATGACGGCCACCGACACGGCCAGGGTCACGGGCAGCGCGTGGTGATGCGACGCGAGTCCCAGCACGTACAGCCCCGGCGCGGCGGCCGGGGAGCCCTCCGGTTGGACCCTAACGATCACGGTCCACGCCACCCTGGAAACCCCCCAGCGTCGGTTAGATGGACGGGGGCGTGTACCGGAACTTGTACGTTAGCGCGTTGAACCGGCTCAGCAGGGACAGTACCTTGACCAGCTCCCCCCGCCCCAGCCCCGTCCTCCTGCACAGCTCCTTCCACGTTAGGTAGCCGGAACTCAGCTCCTGATACAGCGAGTAGGCCCACGCCTGGAACCGCACCCCCAGCTCGTCGGTCACGGTCATCACGAACGACTCGTCCACGGACTCCTTCACGGAGAACAGCGTCTTATCCACCGGCTCCATCCAGTCCCACACCCGGTGCCTCACCACGCGCTCCTCGGACTTCTCGATCAGGAAGATCAGGATGCGCGCCCAGTGACTCGGCACGCTGAGGCTTCTGGAGAGGTCGGACACGCTCAGGTTCAGCCGATCCTCCACCAGGTCCAGGGCGAGCCTCAGGAGCGTGTCGTCGTGCCTGTAGGCGTAATCCTCGGACAGCACGTCGCGCGCGTTCACCCACACGGCCACGTCCTCCAGATACCGCAGCTCCGAGTACGGGATCGACAGCCGGTTACCCCGGCCTAGGTAGAACGCGCGGCGCCTCCCCAACGAGAGCAGCGGCACGGAGGGGTTCGACCTGACGCGGCCCGGGCTCGAGGACACCACGAGCACGTGCAGCACCTCCGGTAGCTCCTCCGTGAACGCCTCCTCATCCACGACGATGAGCACGTCCAGCAGCGACGACAGCAGCTCCGGATCGAAGGCGACGAGGTCGGTCAGGTCCGTGTACAGTACGTTCTCCTCGTACTCGAGCTCCAGGTCCACGGACGCGTCCAGCACCGTCGGAACGATCCCTCTCGTAAGCTCGTTTATCTTCCGCACCACCTCGGGCTCCACGCACACCGGGATCCCGTAGGAGAGCAGCAGGCAGGCGAGCGTGGCCCGGCTGTCCAACGGCAGGGCCAGGGCGCGGTCCCCCTACGAGAGCTCCTCCAGCAGCAACCCGAGCCCCTCCTTCAGACCCTTCCCCTCGATGGCGACGGTCCCGACGACCGGAGGATCCAGGTCCAACCGCTCGCTGACCAGCTCCCCCACCCGCTCCGGGGGGAGCGCGTCCTCCAGGTCCTGCTTGTTGGCGAACACGACCAGCCGGTCCGGGTTCTTCACGACCCCCTTGACCAGCTCGTAGATCTCCACCGCCGTATCGATCTGCGGGTTGGCGGAGTCGATCACCAGGATCAACCCGTCGGCGTTCCGGGCCCCCAGCTTCATGACGAACTTGAACCGAAGTTGGCCGGGCACTCCGAAGAGGTACACCCCGTCGAAGTACTTGCAGCGGCCGAAGTCGATGCCGATCGTCCGGCCCCTGGGCGAGACGGTCGCGAACTTGTCCGAGAGCTGCCTCACCACCGTCGTCTTCCCCGCGTCCTCCGGTCCGATCACCGCGATCTTGATCCTGCCGTCCTCCAACCCCTCCAGCATCCTAGGTGCCCCGACACCGTTTTTACCCGGGCTTTTTTACTAGATGGTGACTGAGGGCGTGCGTCTACGGGGTGATAAGGGTGAAGACCGGCACGTGGCGGGTGAAGACGGGCTTCGCCCGCATGCTGAAGGGCGGCGTCGTGATGGACGTGACCAACGTCGAGCAGGCCCAGATCGCCGAGGACGCCGGCGCGGTCGCGGTCATGGTCCTGGAGAAGGTCCCGGCCGACATCCGGAGGGCCGGCGGCGTGGCCCGCATGTGCGACCCGGCCAAGATCGAGGAGATCATGGACCACGTCACGATCCCCGTGATGGCCAAGTGCCGGATCGGCCACGTGGTCGAGGCGCAGGTGCTGGAGGCCATCGGGGTCGACATGATCGACGAGTCCGAGGTGCTCACGCCCGCGGACGAGGAGCGGCACATCAACAAGTGGGAGTTCGACGTCCCGTTCGTCTGCGGCGCGCGGAACCTGGGCGAGGCCCTGCGCCGGATCGCCGAGGGGGCCGCGATGATCCGGACGAAGGGCGAGGCGGGTACGGGCAACGTGGCCGAGGCCGTGCGGCACATGCGCATCATGCGGCGGGAGATCTCCGAGCTGTCCCACCTGGATAAGGAGGAGCTGTACCAGAAGGCGAAGGAGTACGGGGTCCCCTTCGACCTGGTCGCGGAGGTGGCCAGCCTGGGCCGGCTACCCGTCGTGAACTTCGCGGCCGGCGGCATCGCCACCCCGGCGGACGCGGCCCTCATGATGCAGCTGGGCGCGGACGGCGTCTTCGTGGGGTCCGGCATCTTCAAGTCCGACCGGCCGCAGGAGATGGCCGAGGCCATCGTGGAGGCCACGGCCTACTACGACGATCCCGAGGTCGTGGCCGAGGTCTCCAAGAACCTGGGCGATGAGGTCGCCATGCGCGGCCTCGACATCTCCGAGATCCCGGAGGAGGAGCGGATGCAGACGCGGGGCGACTAGGCCCCCGACGCCACCCGGCCAATCGTTTTGACATTCGTAACGTTAGTCGGGCGGTGACGCGATGCTCAGGGCCCAACGACCCGTGGTCGTGCGAGGACGGACCGTGGAGCAGGTCTGGCGGCGGGCCGTTACCGAGGTGAAGGTCCGGGGCGAGCGGGTCGAGCGAGAGCGAGGCCCGGTGCGCGAGCTCCGCGGACTGATCGCGCACCTTCACCCCCGGGGCGAGGACGCGTTCACCGTCCCCGAGGACTACCCGATGGACGAAGGGGCCGTCCGGGAGTACGAGAACCAGCTGCTGGACCCCGAGCGACACGGGTTCGAGTACACCTACGGGAACCGGCTTCGCCGACACTTCGACGTGGACCAGGTAAGGAGGCTCATCGAACGGTTACGGAGCGCCCCCGAGACCCGGCGCGCGGTCGCCGTCACCTGGGACCCCACCCGAGACCTAACGGAGGAGGAGGTCCCGTGCCTGGTGACCGTGCAGCTGCAGTCGGACGGCGAGGACGGGCTGGAACTTCACGCCTTCTACCGCTCCTGGGACGTGGGCAAGGCCCTCGTCGCCAACGTGATCGCGCTGCGCCGGCTGCAGGAGCACGTGGCGGACCGCGTGGGGCTGTCGCCCACAACGATCACCGTCTACGCGTCGAACGCGCACGTGTACGAGGAGGACCTGAGGGAACTCTGAGCGCTAGGGGGGCAGCCCCTGCGAGTACCGGCTCCACATCTCAACGGAGCGGTGGGAGGCGATGGAGGCCGCGGTCGCGGCCTCGCTGGTGACGGCCCGGCCGATCTGATGCACCGCCTGGAAATATCATGGTGATCATCACCGCGGCCGTGGCGACCATGACCGCGCACAGCAGCAGCTCATCCACCATCCCGCTGCCCCGGCTCCCGAGCGCCCTCAGCCTCACCGGATCGCCCCCTCCCCGGGCTTAGGGAGAATTGGGACCCTCAAAACGGTATGATACTGGCGTTCCACATCCGAAGTCCACCCACCGTGAACGCCTTTCCATCGAGAAATCGGATACGTACGGGTCCACCGCGGGGCAACGGTTTTTCCGGGGCGGTGCGGGGGTGCGTCCGGGGGAGCGCGCCGTTGAACGAGCGGAAGGATCTCGTGAGGATGGTTGAACTGCACGGGTGAGCCTGCAAGCTGCCGCAGGGAGACCTAGAGCGGCTGCTGGAGGGCGTGAAGCTGCCGGAGGACGAGCGGGTCGAGGTGGGCGTGGGCGACGACGCCTCGATCGTGCGCGTGGACGGCGGCTACCTCGTCCAGTCCCTGGACTTCTTCACCCCCATCCATCCGGATCCGTACGTCCAGGGGCGCATCGCGGCCAACAACTCGCTGAACGACGTGTTCGCGATGGGCGCCACCGAGGTGCTCTCCGTGCTGGTGATCTCGGGGTTCCCGCGGGAGCTGCCGGAGGAGGACGTCCGGGAGATGCTGCAGGGGTTCGCCGACCAGTGCCGGGAGGTGGACGCGCCGGTGACCGGTGGTCACACGATCCTGAACCCGTGGCCGATCCTGGGCGGCAGCGTGACGGGGTGGGCGGAGCGGTACGTGACCGCGGACGGTGCCCGGCCGGGCGACCTGCTGTACTTGACCAAGCCGCTGGGCACGCAGCCGGCGATGGCGCTGTTGAGGATGCCGGAGGATACCCTGGACTCCATGTTCGGCCACCTGGACGTGGAGGGAATCGAGCGCGTGGCGGTGAAGGTGATGACGGAACCGCTCCGGGACGCGGCGGAGGCGGCGGTGGAGGCGGGGGCGACGGCGATGACGGACGTCACCGGGTTCGGGCTCAAAGGTCACGCGCGGGAGCTGGCCGAGCGGAGCGGGGTCAGGGTCGTCATCGAGCGGATACCCGTGATCCCGGGGACTCCGGAGGTCTCCAGGGCGTTGGGGTACGGGCTGGAGCGGGGCGAGTCGGCGGAGACCGCCGGCGGGCTGCTGGTCGCGGTGCCCGAGGGGAGGGCGGAGGAGCTGGAGGACGCGTTCGAGGAGCGGGACGTGTGGTACCGTCGCGTTGGACGGGTGGAGCGGGGCGAGGGAGTGGTCGTGGACGCCCGGCTCGAGGAGGTGGAGGACTACCCCCGATGACCCCGCCGGGGAACCCCGGACGGGGACCCGGCGGGGGATCGGGCCCGCGCACGCGGCGGGCTCACCCGTGGTACACCTGCCGCCCCCGCCTGTCGCCCCCCTCCTCCCTCAGGGCGCGCCGGACGTGCTCCTTCTCGATGGCGTCCGCCCCGTCCCGGAGGGCCTCCAGCAGCGCCCGCTTGAGCACCCGCTCCTTGATCTCCCGGTGCGACATGCCGGAGGTCCGGGCCGCGATGTAGGCCGGGTCCACCTTGAGGGGTAGCGGGAGTCGCTTCGCGTAGTACCGAACCAGCTCCTCCCGCTCCTCCCGGTCCGGCGGTCGGAACTCCAGCTCGTACTCGAACCGGTTCTTCAGGGCCGGGTCGAGCAGGTCCGGGTGGTTCGTGGCCGCGATGAACAGGACCCCCTCGGACCGCTCCTTCAACCGGTCCAGATTCGTGAGCAGGGAGTTCACGCTCTCCACCACGTCACCGCGCAGCTCCTGGTACCGGCGGTCCAGCCCCAGCGCGTCGATCTCGTCCACGAAGAGCACGCACGGGGCGGACTCCCGCGCCCGCTTGAACGCCCGCCTGATGCGCTCGCTCGCCTCCCCCACGTACTTACCCAGCAGCTCGGCCGCGTTGATCCGAAGCAGCGGCACCTTCGCCTCGCCCGCCACGGCCTTGGCCGTCCGGGTCTTGCCCGTGCCGGTGGGCCCGTGGAAGAGGACCGTCCGGGGCGCCCACTCCGACAGCTCCTCCGGGTTCCTCAGGTACTCCACCAGCAACCGGCACGCGCGCTTGACCTCCGCGTGCCCCACCACGTCGTCCAGGGTGAGCCGGGGCACCTCCATGCGATCCTCCTCGGACCGCAGCCGCAGCACGAACTTGGTGCTGGCGGTGACCCGACCCGCCCCGGACGGCACGACCCGCACGACCTTGAACGCGTAACTGTGCACGATGCCCGTATCGAAGAGGATCATCCCCTCCTTCACGATCTCCCCCAGCCACTGCTCCCGGGCGTACGCGTTGAACGCCTCGTACGAGTCCACCACCACCTCCTTGCCCATCCCGGGCTCTCGGATCGGGTAGCCCAACGGTTTTAACTCCACGAGCTTCGCGTCCGGCACCGGGTTCCGGGGCCCGGAGAGGCTCAGACCGCCCGACCCCTCCTCCCGCAGCTCGTCCGGATCCCGGCGGTAGTACCCGCTCACCGGGGGCGACCCCCATGTCCACGTTCCGCGCGTTCATCTCGATCGACATCGAGAAGGACGAGGTGATCGACCGGATCCAGGAGCTACAGGACCGACTCAAGGCCTCCGGCGCCGACCTCAAGCTCGTCGAGCCGGAGAACGTGCACCTGACCCTCAAGTTCCTGGGCGACATCCCGGAGTCCCGCGTGCCCGAGGTCGTCGAGGCGATGGAGCGGGCCGCCGACACCGTGGAACCCTTCACGCTCCGGCTTAAGGGCCTCGGGGTCTTCCCCAACATCCGCCACATCCGGGTCGTGTGGGTCGGCGTCGACGAGGGCGCCGACGAGACCAAGGCCATGGCCGCCGTCCTCGAGGACGAGCTCGGCCGCCGCGGCTTCCGACGCGAGCGCCGCGACTTCGTCCCCCACGTGACCATCGCCCGCGTCCGCAGCGGCCGGAACAAGGCCCAACTGGTCGAGGCGATCCGAGAGCTATCCAGCGTCGAGGTGGGCGACGTGGAGGTCACCGCCATCCGCCTCAAGAAGAGCATCCTACGCCCCGAAGGCCCCGAGTACCACACCGTCGAGGAGGTGAAGCTTTGACGGACCTCGAGGCCGTCCTCCGCGAGGCCCGAGAGCGCTACACCCCGGACGAGAGCGAGCGCCGACTGGTCGAGGGCTTCGCCGAGCGGGTCCGGAACCTCGTCGCGGAGCGACTCAGGGAGGAGTGCCCGGACGCCCGGGCCGAGCTGATCGGATCCGTCGCCCGCGACACCTGGCTCCCCGGCGCCTCCGACGTCGACGTCTTCTGCGTGTTCCCGAAGGACCTCGACCTGGACGACATCGTGGAAACCACCCTGAGGATCGGCGAGGAGGTGCTTCGAGAGCTCGGCGGCGAGCCGCGGCGCGAGTACGCCCACCACCCGTACGTCAGCGGCGAGGTGGAGCACGAGGGACGCACGTTCGAGGTCGACATCGTCCCCTGCTACGACACCGAGCCCGGGGAGATCCTCACCCCCGTCGACCGCACCCCGCACCACAACCGCTACGTCCGGGAGCACCTCGAGGACCCCGCCGAGGCCCGCCTCCTCAAGGCCTTCACCCGGGGCATCGGCGCCTACGGGGCGGAGGTCCGCGTCAAGGGGTTCTCCGGCTACCTCTGCGAGCTACTCGTCATCCACTACGGGTCCTTCACGCGCGTCCTCCGCGCCGCCGAGCGCGACTGGCGCCCCGGGTACGTGGTGGACCCGGCCGGCTTCGTCGGCGAGGAGTACCGGGACTACGACGAGGTGAGGGAACGGTTCGAGGACCAGAACCCCGCCCTCATCGTCCTCGACCCCGTCGACCCAGAGCGGAACGTCGCGGCCGCCCTCTCCCGACGACAGCTCTCCCGGTTCATCCTCGCCGCCAAGGCCTTCCTGAGGGAACCCTCCCTCCGCTACTTCGAGGGGGTGGAACCCCCCGAGCCCGACCAAGGAGAGGTCGAGCGCTGGCTCCGGAAGTACCCGGCCCACGTGATCGGGCTTGAGGTCCGGCTACCGGACGAAGTGGAGGACATCTACTGGCCGCAGCTCGAGAAGACCGCTCGGAGCCTGCGCAACGTCCTCGAGAACGAGGGATTCAAGGTGCGAAGGTGGCTCGTCGCCCGAGACTCCCGGGAGGAGCTCGGGTACATCCTGCTGGAGTTCGAGCACGAAGGGCTCCCGGAGCGCGAGTGGCGCGCGGGCCCGCCCGCCTGGGCCCGGGAGGACCGCGTTACCGGGTTCCTAAGTGCCCACGAGCGGTTCTGGGTCGAGGAGGACGGGCGCCTGGCCACCGCCGCGAAGCGGAAGTTCGTCCGCCCCGAGGACCTGCTGAGGCGCCTCGAGGACGCGGACGAGCACACCCTGATCTCCCACGGGTTCGGCAAGGATCTCGCCCGGGCCTCCGAGGGGAAGGTCCGACTCCTCGAGGGAACGGAGCTCGCCCGGGCACTGACCTCGGATCCGGAGCTTCGCAGGGCGGTCGGCGAGTTCATCCACGGCGATCCACTGCTTGAGCTCGCGTCGGAGGCGCTGGCCGACCGCCGTTAGCAAGCGTAAGGTTAATTTAAAACGCGCCGACCCTGTTACCATGCGAAAAGACCAGGGGCGCCCGAACTAGACAACCATTTTACCTTTACGCGTTTCCGAATCCCAGCCCACACGGGGGTGCCGCGCTTGGCCCGAGTGGCCGTGCTAGGGTTCGGTAACCAGCGCCTGTACGAGCGGATCGGGGCGGCCGAGAAGCTGGGGGGCGAGCCCCCGTTCGGTGGCGCCGCCATGGCCATGGACTTCGCCAAGGCCGGCCACGACGTGGTGCTGTCCGACCCTAATCTGGACGAGCAGGACCCGGAGCACGTGAATCGGGTCGCGGACGCCGGCGTTGAGCTCACGGACGACGACGTTCAGGCCGTGTCCGACGCGGACGTGGTGATCCTCTTCACTCCCTTCGGCGTCACCCGAAGGATCGTGGTGGAAATCGCCCCCTCGCTGCCGGAGGGCACCGTCGTCTCCCCAACCTGCACCTCCTCCGTCTTCGAGATCCAGGAGGCCCTCTTCGAGTCCGGACGCAAGGTGCCGGACGAGGTCTCCGTGGTCCCAGCTCACCCGGCCGGGATCCCGGGGACGGAGGGACATCGCGCCTACCTCACCGCGTACCGCACGGGCAACGGCGTCGAGATGGCCGAGAAGGACCGGTACGAGCTCCTGAAATCGGTGCTCGAGTCGACCGGCAAGCGGGTGTACGAGCTGCCCACGGTCGAGCTCGTGCACATCGCGGGCGACCTGTCGGTCGTGCTGGTACGACGCGTCGTCGAGGCGCTGAAGGAGTTCCAGTCCGTGAAAAGCCTGGGCGCGCCCCAGGAGATGATCGACTGGCAGGCGATGACCGTCCTCAACACCCTGGCCGCGCTGATCGAGGAGGGCGGCATCGGTGGACTCCTCGCCACGCTGGACGAGGAGGTGATCGAGTACTCGTACTCGAACATGAAGCCGTGGGTGGATGAGGCTACGGGGGAGATCCCGGAGGGCGAACCGGTGAAGAACTTCACCCCGCTACCCGGGCGCGCGGTGCAGGAGGCCGTTACGAAGCTGGTCGGGGAGCGCGGCTGGAGGACGGTGAGGATGAGGGCGTGGGTGGAGCTGTACCGGAAGCAGGGTAACTAACGCCCCGCCCTACCCCTCCTCCAACCAGATCCCGGGCCTCAGCGGTCGCGCCGCCGCGCGCCGGTCCTCCGGACCGGGCGCCTCCTCGGCGTCCCCGTGCACCACGACCTCGGCCGCACCCGTCGACCGCTCCAGCAACCGCGCCCCGGCCTCCAGGAACTCCTTCAACGCCTCGCGCAGCCGCTCCACGTCCACGTCCTCCGGCAGATCTTCCTTCATGAGGTCCCGCACGACCCTCGCCACCTCGTCGCCCCTCTCCCTCAACCTCTCGTCCCTCATTAGCTCCGACATGATCTCCCCGAACTCCCTACCCTCCTGCACCATCCTCAACGCCTCCCACTGCCACCCCGGCGCCAGGTACACGTGCAGCGTGTACCCGGACTCCGCACCGATCACCCGCTCCACGTCCCTCACGTCCTCCACGAGCTCTTCCAGCACCTCCCGCGCCACGCTCAGCTCCGGCTCCCGCGGGTACTCCTCCGGATCCGGCCACCCCTCCTCCAGCAGGAACGAATCGTTGCCGAGCACCTCCCGCCACAGGTAGTCCGTCGTGAACGGGATCACCGGGTGCAGCAGCCGGAGCCAGTCCTCCACGATCTCGCCCACGATCCGCGCGTGGCCCTTCATTCGCTCGTAATCCCGAACCAGCTTCAGGACCCCGTAGAACGCCTCGTTGTACGCCCGCCGCACCTGGAACCGCTCCAGCGCCTCCGTCGCCTCCTCGATCACCCGACCGAACTCGCTCAGGAACCACCGATCAACGGCGTCCTTCCCCTCAACCGACTCCCCCGCGTGATCCCTCACCAGCGCCTCGAACCGCTCCAGCCTCCGCTTCACGCCCCGAACGTACTCATCCCGCCAGTCAAAGTCCTGCCACGGCTCCGCCGACGTCGCCAGGAACAACCGCACCACGTCCGGCCCGTACTCCTCCAGCGCCTCCGAGAGCAGGACCACGTTCCCCTTCGACGAGCTCATCTTCTCGCCCTCGAGCAGGCCCATGCCGAACACGACGATCCCCTTCGGCCACTTGTCCTCCGGGAACAGCGCCGCGTGATGGAAGATGAAGAACGTCAGGTGGTTCGTCACCAGATCCTTCGCCGACAGCCGCCAGTCCAGCGGGTACCAGTACTCGAACTCCCGCCGCATCTCCTCCAGCTCCTCGACGTTCAACCCCGACTCCTCCGCGACCTCCTCCGGATCCCCCTCACCCAGGAACACGTAATCGAAGACCTCGGGCGGGAGCTCGCCCTTACCCTTCAACCGGTGCGCGATCGTGTAGAACGCCATGTAAATCGTCGAGTCGCTCAACGGCTCCACGATCCACTCCTCGTCCCACGGCAGCGGCGTCCCGAGCCCCACCCGACGCGCGCACGCCCAGTCCTCCAACCACTCGATCGTGTCCTCGAAGTTCGACCGCACCTCCTCCGGCACGATCTCCATCCGCTCCAACAGCTCCCGCGCCCGCTCCTTCCACCCCGGGTCCGAGTACCGCAGGAACCACTGATCCTTCAGGATCTTGACCACGCACTCCGTCCCGCACCGGCAGATCACCGGCTTCTCCGAGAAGTCGTACATGACGTCCGCGTCCCCCGACTCGATCAGGCGCGACTTGATCTCCTCCCGCGCCTCCCGCACCGGCACCCCCTCGAACTCGTCGACAACCATCACACCCTTGTGCAGCTCCGCCCGGTACACCTCCTGCGTCGCCTTCTCCAGCTCCGGGTCCGTCTGCGACTCGATCCCGTGCTCCTCCAGCGCGTCGTAGGCCGGGAACCTCCCGTACCCCTCCACCTCGATCACCTGCACCGGCTCGAGCCCCTCGACGACCGACGGGTCCACCCCGAACTCCTCCAGCACCGACGGATCCTCCCTCAAATCTTCCAACGCGGCCGCGTCCGCCGGCGCGTGGGCCGGAACCGAGTACACCACCCCCGTCCCGAACTTCGGGTCCACGAACTCCGCCGGCAGGACCGGGACCTCCTCGCCCGTGACCGGGTTCCTCACCCGCTCACCGACCAGCTCCTCGCCCGAGATCGTGTCAACCTTCTCAACCCCGTCCCGCTGATGCCGCAGGTTCCGATAGGCCTCCTCCGAAACCACCCACCGCTCCCCATCCACCTCCACGACCGCGTACTCCACGTCCGGCCGCACCCACACGTTCGTCACTCCGTACAGCGTCTCCGGCCGGAACGTTGCCGCCACGAGGATCAGGTCGCCATCCACGAGCGGGAACTTCACGAGCGTCAACTCCTCGATCGTCGCGTCCTCACCCTCCAACAGGTCGTGATCGCCCACCGGATTCTCGCACCGAGGGCAGTACCGAACCGGGTGCTCACCCCGCGTCACCAGCCCCTCCTCACGCAGCCTCAGGTACTGCCACCGAATGAACGACCGGTACTCCGGATCCACCGTCGTGAACTTCCGCCGCCAGTCGATCGCGTAACCCATCCGCCGCATGTTCTCCTCGTACTCGCGCGCGAAGTACTCCACGATCGCCTCCGGATCCGTGAACCGCTCCAGCTCCTCCTCCGGCACCCCGTACACGTCCCGGTACAGCCGGATCGTGTCCTCGTCACCCTCCCTGATCCGCTCCGCGATCCCCACCACCGGCGTGCCCGTCACGTGGAACGCCATCGGGAACAGGACGTTGTACCCCTGCATCCGCTTGAACCGCGCGTAAATGTCCGGCACCAGGTACGTCCTCGCGTGCCCCACGTGCATCGAACCGGACGGGTACGGGTACGCGACCGTGATGTAGACCGGCTCCCGATCGTCCGGATCCGCCTCGAACAGTCCCGCCTCCTCCCACTCACGCATCAACCGCTCCTCACGGGACTCCGACAACCCAACACCCCCGCCCCCGACCACACCCACCGCTTAAAGCGCACACGGACCCCGAGGCGACGCCCAGGTGCGAGACCGCAAGCCTTGCCGTCCCACCACCGGGCGAATCGGGACCGACGACGCGATCTCGGGCCGCAAGAACAAGAAACAGTTACCAGCCGCCCGGGAAACGAGCCAGTTTCAATTTAATTTTTCTGGTTGAACACTAAACCGGAAAATATTTCGTTCCGAATTCCCCCCCCCGAGGGGCCGCCTTTGGACAGGAGTGAGGAGCTGCTAATTGCCGCGGTCGCGGCCCTCGAGGAAGCCTCCTGGGAGGTGATGGGACGGGCCCGAGCCGCCTTCATTAGGTACTTCTCCAGGGTGCTGGCCCGGGAGCTCCGGACACTCGGGCACGAGGACCCGGAGGAACAGCTTCACCTCCTCTTCGGGGACAACGTGAAGATAAAGGAGGGCGACGACGAGGTGAGGGTGACCATTCAAGACTGTCCCTTCTGCGTCGTCGAAGACCTGCTCAAGGGCAACACGGAGGCGATCGCGGGGGACGGCGGAGCCACCGACGCCGTCTGCGTCACGATCGGGCTCCTGGAAGAGCTCTACAACGGCACGGTGACCGAATGCCGGAAGTCGGACGGCGTCTGCGAGATCACGGTGAGCAGGGAGGAGGCGTAGGAGGCCTCCCGACGCGGCGGTCGGTGTAAGACGTGAGACTCCCGGACCGGGAGCGCGGCGCACGCCCCGGTCGTTCTCGGAAAACCACGATACCGAGCCTCCGAAAGCGACGTCAGCCCCCGACCGGGTTCGGTACCCGACGCCCAACGCGGGCGTCCGGCCCGACACCGAAGGCCGGACCCGAACCGCTCAACGGGTCTCCGACCCATCGAACGTGATTTCGACCCGCGAGGTACCGACCACAACGAGCCGGAATGACCGGACTCGAGCCCACCGGTCGGGACCCTCCTACGACTACGAGCCCGGCTTACCCCTACCTCACATCTACTTCTCGGGAGGAGCGGCGGCCCCCGGGCCTCGACGCGGGTCCGGGTTAATGATGGCGGCGGCCGCGCGGACGGGCGCGCCCACCTCGGGTCAGGGCCGCCCCAGTTTCCTCACCGCTCGGGGACCCAGGCGGTCATCATTCCCACCGGCGGTCCCGCCTCGGCGCAGCCTCCCGAGGGAAGGGCTTGATTCACGACCGCGGGCCGGTCGGGCGGACGTCGGCGTCCCTGGCGGCTCATCCGACCACCCACGAGCTCCACCTCGGCACCCAGAGTCCCGGGAGCACCGGATGAGTCACGGCCGTCGTCAGCGACGTAGCAGGAGGGTCCGGCTCTTGACCCTCCCGAGCGGCGTCCAGGTCAGCACCACCACGAGCAGCGCCGAGAGCATTCACTTAGGAACGCCGTGCCCTCGGAAGGAGCGGAGGCAGTCTTTGGGAACCCTTGCCGGCGAGCACGGCGTCCGAAAAGGCCTCGACGGCTTCCTCCATCTCCGACACCTCGACCCTGAGTCTGAATTGGGGGAGGAAAATCGCCGCGATCAGGGCGTAGAAGCACGCGGTCGGGGCGTCCTCACGCTCCAGGACGTCGGCCAGCCCCGGGAAGGCGACGAACGCGAGGAACATCACGGGAGTCGCCAGAGCCTTACACAGGAACGATGCCACGTAGTGAGCCCGCACCCTCCGGTGCAGGATCAGCAGCCGCTCGCGCTCCAGCCTGAAGTGATGCCCCCGAAACCGGCGCCCCTTGAGCGCCCCGGGAAAGCTCCCCGGACTCCAGCACTTCACCGGCCCGGGAGAGCCTGACCCCGGCCACTACCGCCGCCCCTGCCCCCCTTGGCCAGGAGCGTTTCGAGATGCTCAGGAACCGGTCCTGTGAAGTCGCCCCGGGTCCCCCGGGAAGGACGAGCAGAACCAGCGTTAGTGGCTCCAGCACCCACCGGGCCCCGGGCCCGCGTTCGGTCGACGGGGGAGTCCTTGCCCTTAACTTACCACCCACAAACCCCACCACAGGGTCCAGAGTCCCGTAATCTCCGGAGCGATCAACGCCGCCAGCGACGAGGCCCGGACTGGCAGTGGGAGACTACGGAGGTCCTCCCGGACCACCGCGATCGCTGCGGCTATGACCAGTACGTACATGATTAGCGCCATTGAGAGGCCGTAGACCCCGCACAGCTTGAAAGCATGGAGACAGCCCCTCAGGCCCTCGCCTCTGAGCGCGGCGTCCAGGAACCTCTTGATGGCGTAACACGATCCCATCAGCTCGAGGAGGACGCCGGCGAAGGCGGCGGTGATCGACATCGCGGCCGTGTAGCCCCAGGAACTCTCGATCACGCCCGCGCAGAGCAACGCGAGGAGGCCAAAACCTACGGAGAGTAGGGTCGCGAAAGCGGTCAGGAGGCACAGAGGAACCACCCGGCAGTACACTCGGACCTTCCAGTAGGGGGCGGCGGAGCCGTATCTCCAGACTCCCCACCACTCCGGGTAGAGCTCGTGGAGCTCTGAGAGCCTACGCTTCCTACGCTTTCTGAGCGCCCGAAGGAGCTTTATGACTACCTTCACCACTACCTTCCCCGCCCCACCTCCCGCCCTCCCTTTGGCCAAGAGCACCTCGGGGTGCTCAAGAACCGGCCCTGTGAGGTTGCTCGGGTCCCCGGGAAGGACGAGCAGGGCCAGCGTCAGAGGCTCCATCGGCCCGCGGTCCCCCCGGGACCCGTGGCCACGGGGAAGTGGAACCGGCACGATCGGGAGGTAAGGTATTTTTCATCTCCTAGAAGTGATCACCGAGCGTGAACGCCGGGGCCGCGCCGGTACGGCTCGGACGATCGCCTTTCGTTCTGTCACTACCTCCTACTATCCGGCGGCTCGGTGTGAAATAATTATTAGCTCAGACCGGGCGGCTTAAACGGGGATGATCTAATGGTTAAAGCGGTCGTAGTGATTGGGCACCAGCCGTACTCGCTCAGCGTCGCGAAGGCCGCGGAGCGCCTGAGGGGCAAGGTTGACGTTCGGATGTTCTACTCGTGGGACCTGCGCGAGCGGTCGGAGGAGTTCGTGGAGGCGATGCGCGAGGCCGACTTCGCGGTACTGAACGTGATGGACACGGCCGCGGCGAGATCGGTGAATCTGGACGGGCTCGCGGAGGAAACGCCGTTCGTCGCGGTGCACTCCTGCTTCGAGGTCATGCGGGCCTCGTTCAAGAGCCTGGGGCTGGAAAAGAGTCGGCTCTTCCGGTTCCTGAGACGGATGATGGAGGGTCGGAGGGACAACCTGTCGGGCGTGCGCATGGACGAGGCGCTGGAGCGCGGGGCCAAGCTCGCGGAGAGGATGGGCTGGTTCGGGGCGCTGAGGCGGCTGAAGGTCGCGATGCGGGCGTTCCGGTACTGGGACTACGGTGGCGTGGACAACGTGGAGAACCTGCTGCTGTACCTCGCTCGCGAGCTCGCGGGCGCGGACGTTCGGGAGCCGGACCCGCCGCGCGAGATCCCGGGCCGCGCGCTCTACGACCCGGAGCGTGGGCTGGTGGACGAGGACTTTCTGGGGGAGCTGCGCGGGGAGTACGGGACGCTCGTCCCGGTCACGTTCTACAAGTTATTCTACTCGAACGGGAACTTGGAGCACGTGGACGCGGTCATCGAGGCGCTCCGGGAGGAGGGGCTGGGCGCCGTCGGCGCGTACTGCTCGGTGGACGCGTACGGCACGCTGACCCGGTTCTTCGAGGGTGAGCGGCCGGACGCGGTGGTCGCCCTGACCTGCTTCCGGATCGTGGGTGGGCCGATGGGCGGCGAGGTCGAGCGGGGGATCGAGCTGCTGCGACGGTGGGACGTGCCCTACTTCGTCGCCCCGCAGGTCTGGTACCTGGACCGGGAGGAGTGGGAGGAGAGCGAGTTCGGGATGGACCCGCTGAGCCTGCTGATCAACGTGTCCCTGCCGGAGCTGGACTCGGCCATCTTCCTGCCCCCGGTCGCGTGTCAGGCGGAGGTGGGCCGGTTCGGGGACGTGCCCCTGCACGCGATGGAGCCGATCGGGGAGAACGTGGAGCGGGCGGCGGAGCTGGTGCGCCGGTGGGTGGACCTGCGCCGGCGCGGGCCGCGGAGGGTGGCGATCGTGCTGTTCAACTACCCGCCGGGCGAGGAGAACGTGGGGGAGGCGGCCTACCTGGACACGTTCTCGAGCCTCCGGAACGTGCTGAGGCTGCTGCGGGACGAGCTGGGGCTGAAGGTGGACCTGGATCGGGTCACGGACGACGCGCTGCGGCGGCTGGGGAACCCGGACCTGCGGCACCGGCGCCCGGAGGACGTGCCGAGGGCGGACGAGGTCCCGCTCGGGCGGTACCGAGAGTGGTTCGAGGGACTGCCTCGGGAGGCGAGGGAGCGGGTGCTCGAGGCCTGGGGCAAGCCGGAGGAGGACCCGCTGGTCGTGGACGGTGCGCTCCCCATCTTCGGGCTGGACCTGGGCGACGTGTTCGTGGGCTTCCAGCCGACGCGGGGCCTCCACGAGTCCGAGGAGTCGTACCACGACGACACGCCGCCCACGCACCATTACGTCTGCTTCTACGAGTGGCTGCGGCGCGAGTGGGGGGCGGACGTGATCCTGCACTTCGGCACGCACGGGACCCTGGAGTTCCTGCCGGGCAAGGAGAAGGCGCTCTCGGAGTCCTGCTTCCCGGACCTGCTCATCACGCCGCTCCCGCACGTGTACCTGTACAACGTGAACAACCCGTCCGAGGCCGCGATCGCCAAGCACCGGGCGTACGCGTGCATGGTCTCCCACCTGCACCCGCCGCTCGCCGACCCGGAGCTGAAGGGGTACCGGGACCTCCTGCGCCTCTGCGAGGACGTGCGCGAGGGCCGGGCGGACGTGGAGGAGCTCCGAGAGGTCGTCGAGGCCGCCGGAATCCGGCTCGAGGTCGAGGACGACGACGCGTTCGTGGGCGCGGTGGAGGCGATGGTCCGCCGGGCGCTGCGGGACCGGATCCCGTGCGGGCTGCACGTCGTGGGCGCGGACCCGGACCCCGAGCTGATCGCCGAGACGGCCGTGAGCTACGCCGAGTCCCGGGACCTGCTCGCCACCGACCGGGACGAGGCGGTCGAGATCGTCCGGGAGTACGTCGAGGAGGGCGAGGACCGGCTCCGGGAGGCGTTCTCGGACCCCGACGCCGTCCGAGGGCTCGTCGACGGGCTGGTCGAGTCCTACGAGCGCGAGACCGAGTCCCTCGTCCGCGCCCTCCGCGGCCGCTACCTCGAGCCGTCCCCCGGCGGCGAGATCGAGCGGAACCCCGAGGTCGTGCCCACCGGCCGGAACCTCACCTCCCTCAACCCGCGGCGGATCCCCACCCCCGAGGCCGAGGAGCGCGCCCGCAAGGCCGTGAGGGAGCTGCTCGAGCGCTACCGGGAGGAGCACGGCCGGTACCCGGAGACCGTGGGCCTCGTCCTCTGGGCCTTCGAGACGATGCAGACGGGCGGCGAGACCGTCGCGATGATCTTCGAGCTCCTCGGCGTCCGACCCGTCCGCGACGACGCCGGCAACGTGATCGACGTCGAGCCCATCCCCGCCGAGGAGCTGGACCGGCCCCGGGTGGACGTCGTCATCACCATGTGCGGGATCTTCCGGGACACGTTCCCCAACGTGGTCGAGCTAATCGACCGGGCCGTGCGGAAGGTCGCCGAGCTCGACGAGCCCGAGGACGTGAACCCCGTGAGGAAGCACGTCCGGGAGCTCCGCGAGGAAGGCCACGAGCACCCCGAGGCCCGCGTGTTCGGCCCCCGACCCGACCTCTACGCGGCCGACAACATGCGCTCCAAGGTCGAGTCCTCGGACTGGGACGACGAGGCCGAGCTGATCGACGCCTACCTCAACGACATGGGCTACGCGTACGGCGAGGAAATCCACGGGGAGGAGGCCCGCGAGCTCTTCGAGACCGTGGCCGGCCGCCAGGACGCGACCGCCCAGGTCCGCTCGCACCGCTCCTACGACGTCATCGACCTCGACCACTACTACGAGTTCCTCGGCGGGCTGACCGCGGCCGCCGAGGACGCCGACACCTACGTCATCGACTCCTGCTCCGGCGAGGACCCCGAGGTCCAGGACCTGCAGACCGTCGTCCGCTCCGGCGCCGCCTCCCGGCTCCTGAACGAGAAGTGGAAGCGGGAGATGCTCAAGCACGGCTACGACGGATGCCGGGAGATCGCGAAGCGGGTGGAGAACCTCGTCGGCCTCGCCGCCACGACCGACACCGTCGAGGACTGGGTCTGGGAGGGCGTCGCCCGCGAGTACCTCTTCGACGAGGACACCCGGGAGCGCATGAAGGAGCTCAACCCCGCCGCCCTCCGGGAGGTCGCCGACCGGCTGATCGAGGCCTACGAGCGTGGCTACTGGAACGCCGATGAGGAAACGATCGAGCGGGTCAAGGAAATCAAAAGGGAGCTGGAATAGTCAGGGAGGGACGACCAACCCCTCGGCCCGCTTCCCCACCTCACCCTCTCCTTTCCATCCAGCGCTTCGCCACCCGGTTGCCCCGAAGCATGAGGAAGAATCGGCCACCCAGTTAAGCCCACTTAGGATCGGGGCTCTCAGTTCCCCACACCGACGCGTTCAGCAGGGCCCTGACCAGTCCCGGAACAGCGCGTCCGAGGGGGTCTCGAGCCACCCACCCACCGTCGGCCATCTTGACCATCCCGACACCCTCCGCGACTTAGATCATCCCCCAGCAGCCTCTCATGATCTCACCGGAGACCCCCTCCCACGCCGTGGGACGGGCAGCTCCCGTACCCCAACGCCCAGCCCTCGGCCCTCCTGAGTTCCCCAACCGCCGGGTCCCAGCGGGAACGCGCTCCTCCGGTAGAGAGAGCGCTCCGACCCTCCATCCAGGGAGACCTTCGATGAGCCTCTGGGAACTGGACGTGCTGGAAGAGTCTTTCGACGGGTGGGTCGAGCGCTTAGGGACCGGTTAGAGACCTTCCGCGAATTAAGCGGGTGAGGCGCTACCGGCGCGAACCCCTGACGCTTCCGATTCCCTGATGGAGCGTCGGCGGGTCGCCGACGGACGGTACCACGCGGTCTACTCCAAGTGAGTAAAGCGGCACCCTAGCCGCGGCGAGCCAAAGTTGCGGCAACACCGACGACGTCGTCCCAGCGGGGATGTTTGAGGGGCCGCCAGGGTCGTCGCGGGGACGGAATCCAAGGGGAGCGGCTCGTTCCCGTCGCTGACCTTTCCGCTCACGCGGTTTCCGACGCCCCTCAGGACGAAGGTCGTGCAGCCAGGGCGGGACAGGCTGGACGACGCAACTGATAGGCATCTGGGCCCCTAGCCGACCGCACACTCGGCGGAAAGGGGTCAAATCGTGGAGCGGGCGCCCCCGGTCGCGATCGTTCCGATCATCGCCCTGATCCTGCTGGCGCCCGCTCACGGCGACTCCTGGACGGGCCCGGAGGCGCTCCTGGACGTGGGCGTGCAGGGCTGGCTGGTAATCAAGGACGTCCACGAGAGAACGGTGGCTACGGGACACGGCGGCACCGAGAGGGTTCTCGACTACGTGATCGCGGAGTACCGGGCGTACATCCGAGCCAAGGAGCCCGGGAAGCCGGTGACGCTGCACGTGCTCCTGCCGGAGGGCACGGAGGTGCTCGAGGCCCGGTTCTGCCCGACGACCACGGTCCTGTCCGACCGGTTCGGCGTGAGGTGGGAGCGGGCCGAGCCCGTGGGCCGCTCAAAGGTTACGTGGGAGTTCCTGGGCGAGAGATGGAAGTGAATCCAACTCGACTTCCGAGTCGTCCCGAGGCACGATCCCAAGGATCCGATCTCTTGCTCGGCGCTGGTCCTGAGGCTCAAGATCCCCGCGGTACACCGGGTGCCAAACTTCCGAATGTACTACCCGAAGCACTACAGGGAAGTGCTAAGAAGCCTGTATTACTACGGGGTCATCGAGTGGCCGGTCCCGGCGCAGCCGGGCTTCAACAACGGCTTCTACCTGCGCAGCGACCCCGAGGGTATCGGGGCGTGGGTTGAGCTCTTTGCGTGGCCGGGAGGTGTGACCCTCGAGTCCGACGGGGTTCATCAAGTGTACCTCACGGACCACCTGGTGCTTGTGCTCCCGGAAGCCCGCGTGGGCGTCGTCGGCGTTAACCCGGCGAGTCAGTCGCTCGACGAGTACGAGCGGAGGCGTGCGGAGGTGATGCGGTATGAGTGGCCGCAGGTGACCCGGCGGTTCGGGTTCCCATACGTGCCCGTGGTTGCGGTGATCGGGTCCAGCGGCTGAAGGTGCACCTTGAAATCAAGGCGCCCCATCGCGTGAGCGCCGGCTCCCGGGTGATCGTGTACGCCCAGCCGTACCTGGTGACGCTGGACTACCAACCCATGGGTTACCCATCGAGGGGCGTCCTGAGGTTCAGGCTGGAAGATAACCGGGGGTCGACGAGGAAGCTGGGTGAGGTGAGGCTGCCTGAAGGCTACGGGTTCGGAGGGTGCGTGGCGTTCGAGTTCCGGGCGCCGAGGCGGCCCGGTCTTTACACCCTGATCGTGGAGTACGAGGGGCCGCTCGGAAAGGCGCAGGCCTCGACGGTGTTCCGCGTGGAGGGAGGGGGATGGAACCACAGCGAGGCGCCCGCCCCGGTGGTACCGGTGATCCCGGTAAGGAGGGTCCGGCGCGCTCCGGCCTGACCTGAACGCCCTCACTTCCCGAGTTTCTCACCGACCGCGGTCGGTCAAAACCCCTCGCACCCGTCGAGGAGCACCCGTCGGACCTTCTCGCACTCTTCCGGGGTGGCGAGGCGGAACTCGATCGGGTGACGCTCCGGCACCTCCCCGGACACGATCAGCACGTCCAGGCCGCTCCCGGGCAGCTCCTCCCCCTTGACCGCACTCCCGAGCACGAACACTCGGACCTCCTTGCGCGCCAGGCGGCCTCCGCGATCCCGCCACCGCGACGCGAACTTCCGGTAATTCCGACGGTTAACCCAAGCCCGACGGAGTCCCGACGCATCCCGGGACTCACAGTGCGGAGGCTGAGAAGGAAGATTTTGGAGCGGGCCGCTTGCTGGAGGCCGCGAGGTGGTTCCTAAAGCGCGGGGGACACCGACCCGGCGCTGGTCATGGCGGAGCAGGCCGCGCAGCTCGGGGTTAAGGCCGCCCAGATCCTGCTCGCCGGGGAGCACGCGCGGGGGCACGATTTGCGGGAGCTTCTCGGAGTTCTCCGGGACGTCACCGTAGACGAGCGCGTCGACGAGTTCGTGCGCGAGCGTGCGAAGGCCCTCGACGTGCTGGCAGTGATTTGTTCCGGAGTTAACGCACCTTGCAAGACCGGGCCCCTAGCCCAGTGTGGAGGGGCTCGGAGCGCTCCGAGGTCCTCATCGGGTCAGCGATGCCGCCGCCGGGGCCACACTCGTCATCGCCCGCGGGGCTCGATCCGCACCGGCCCACTTACGATCAGCGCCGCCCCGTCGACGGGGCACCCGGGGCCCGTACGCGGGTCGCCCAAACGTTTCAAATTTCATAACATAGCCGGTGGGTGGAGGGGAGCCCTTACTCCCTCCGCCGCCGGGGCACCGGCACGAACGGGAGCACCGGGCCACCGCCACCCCCGGACGAGGGCGGCTGAACGTTCACCGGGAGGACCTCCAGGCCACCCTTGCCGTAACCCGCGACCAGCATCCACCCGCCGAAGTTCGACGCGCTCACCCGGTACAGGAAACTCACCGGCAGGCTCACCTCGTACCGCTTCGAGACGCCGTTACCGCTCAGCCCGAACACGATCACCCTCGGGCCGTTACCACCTACCACCGCCGCGTACCCATCCTTCCACCTTGCCAGTCCCGGCACCCTTACCCATCCCGGCAGCCCCTGCGCGAGCGCCGCACCGCCCGACAGCTTCCACCCGCCGGTCAGCACGTACGCCTTCAGGGCGCCGCCCGCGCACACCAGGACCGGCACCGGCAGCCGGCCCGGGTACACCACCGCCAGCCCCTTGCCGGGCACGTCGATCACCCGCTCCACGGCCACGACGCTCCCGGACGGCCTCAGCACCACCAGCTTCGACACCCCCTTCACCGGATCGAACACCGACAGCACCCACCGCACCTCCTTGCCCGCCGTCACGCTCGCCACCCGCAGCCACACGTTCTTCGACACCCCCTTCAACACCTCCAGCTCCCAGGGCAGCCCCGTCTTCTGGTCCAGCGCCCACCTCCACACCTTCTTCCCGAGCTGCTTGACGCTCACGTACTCCAGCACCCGCGCCCGGATCGAGCCGCCGTTGTAGTACACCACCAGCACCCGATCCCCTCCCAGGCTGGCCACGGCGCACACCGGGAACCCATCACCGCCCTTCACCACCACCGGCACATGATCGTACAACCGCACCGGATCGAAGCTCGCGGACCACCCCTTGCCGCCCTTGGACACGCGCACCAGGTACACGCCGACCCGATCGTCACCGACCGGCAGCGCCCAGATCAACTCCACCGAGTCCTTCGACGCCCGGTACGGCGCCACCGACCACCACGTCTGCTTCGACGACAGCCGCGGCCCCACCAGCTTCACCGCACCCTGCAGCCCGCTCCCGGACACCTGGCCCACCAGCACCGCCGGCTCCACGCCGGAACCAGCCCGCTCCAGCCAGCAGACCAGCGACACGCTCCCCGACTTCACGATCGAGGGGGCAGGCGCCCGATCCAAGTGGCCCGGCACCGACGACGGTACCTTCTCCGCCAACCCCGGGGCCAGCATCACCGAAAGCGCCACCGCTACCGCCCATACGGGCCTCATCACCACGCCCCCGACCGGTTTTCCAGCGTTCGTAAAACAAAAATCTTGAGCTTGAGGGGGAGCGTTAAGCCGTCGCCCGTCGGCGGCGTCGGACGGGTGGGAGCACCGGGATCACCGGACCGCCCCCGCCGCCACCGCCACCGCCCAAGGATCGCACGCGCGCGCTCACCGGCCTGCCCATCACCCGACCCTGACCACCGCTCACCCGCTCCGGGCTCGCCAGCCCACCCGACGTCACCCACCACGCGCCCGCACTCGTCACCAACACACCACCCTCCAACAACACCGGCCGACCCGGTGCCTCATCCACCGCCAGCACCTCACCGTCGGCGACCAGCACCACCACGGACCGGCCGCCCACCTCGAACACGAACACCCGCCTCCCATCCACCGACCAACCCTGCAGCACCGGGGACACCGTTCCGGACACCGTCAGCAACACCGGACGCGGTCCGCCGTCCACCCGACACAGGACCACCCCGTGCTCGGCGTCCACGCTCACGATCTTCCCGGGCAGCCTGTACGAGCCCAGCACCTCACCACCCTTGACGACGACCACCAGCCCATCCTCGGTCACCCACGCCCTCGCATCGGACCCGTAGACGCTCACGTCCCTGTGGCTCGCACGGCTCACGGACGCGATCTTGCCCTGATCGTCCACCGACACCAAGACCCCATCCCGGAAGAGGAACACGTTCCCACCCGAGGCCACCGGCCGCTCGATCACGCCGACCCCGTTCCCGCTCAGCACCTCCAGCACTTCCACCCCGCCGCCCGCCGCTAGGGACACCACGAACCCGCCCTGAACCTCCTCGCAATCCACCGCCTCCTTCACACCGTTTCGGGACACCCAGTACGCGCGTTCCGTGCCGTTGGTGAGTCGTGCGATCACCAGCGGCCCCACCACGCTCACCGCGCCGACGTCGGCCGGTTCACGGACCAGCTCGCACGCGTACCGATCCCGCTCATCCACCGAGACCGCCATCAGCACCAGATCCGCGCCGTCGTAGAACGCGCGCACCCGGTAGTCCGCGCGCCCATCGTTATCCTCATCCACGCCGGAACCGAAACCACTCAACGGCGTCACATCCACCTTCTTATTGTTCACATCCACCACGACCCTACCACACACCTGCGCACCCTTACCCCCATCGTAATACACTAGCAGATTATCCCCTAAGTACACCGGATCACTGCAACCGTGCAGGACCTTGCTCCCCACGTGATCGATACTCTTGACCTTGTTATCGTTACCCAGATCCACCCTCCAAACGTCCAGTTCGATTACGTCTCCCACCCGCATGACGTTCACGCATACGTCACCTGATCTCCACGAGATCTTAGTGAATCTAACTCCGAACCCGTACTTGCATTCATCCCCATTGCTTAGTCTCTCCACCAGATAGAAAGTCGCCACTCCCCCAGACTCCATCCACTCTTTGACGTAGTTGATCGGTATCCATGCGATCACGTAGTCGCCCACTCGCTGAACTGATGTCCTCTCGCCGTTGGGTAGCTCCAGCTCCTCCGAGGACGCGAATATCCGGAAAGACTTGCTGGCAGTCTCCAGGTAGTAATACGTCCATTCAACGTTGTTCTCTTTCTTCGTCTCCTCTACCTTACTCTGATACTGAAGATCGGCCTCTATGGACAGACCATCCATGGCCATCACCGACACCAGGACTTTACCGTCTCGGTTATCGTACCATACCTGCCACGCTCCCTTGACCTTCGGTTCGGTTATGGTAATGTCCCAGTAGCAGTACGTCTTCGTGGTGACAACCGTCTCATTCATCACGGTACCGGAGAATTCAACCTCCATCACATGTTTTCCTGGCTCGGCCGGAACCCATAGTGTGATGTCAACCTTGCTCTCTGTGATATTAATCTTGCTCCCTTTACCGGTGTTGTTGGTTGAGCTCCCTTGACCGAGGTTGTTGGTTGAAACGCTGAACCTTCCCACGTAGGTCTGCCCGTTCACCTCCATCAGCACCGGGTTCCCGTCGTACCTTAAGGTCACGTCCCCGCTGACGTAGTAGGTCAGCTTCGCCTCAACCTTCAGGTACCTGGTTCCGTCCGAGGTGACCAGCTCGCAGCTTTTGATGTCGGAGATGAACGCGTCGGCCGGCCACACGTGGTTGAACTCGATGTGGAACCCGACCCGCCCGGTGTAGCTGGTGCCCGGCTCCAGCGTGAACGTGATCAGCGCCAGGAGCGGATCCCCGGTGACGGACCCCTCGTACGTGATCTCCCACTTGTTGTCGCTCCCGACCTTGCTCTGTGAAACCATGGATAGCGTGGGCTGCTGCTCGCCGGACTTCGAGTAGACCTTCGCGGAGGCCGTCGTGCTCACGTCTGAGATCGTCATGTTGTCCGGTAGCTTCACGGTCGCCACGATCTTGATGTCGGCCTTGTCCTGCTGGGAGTCGTAGTGCTTGGCGAACTTGAACTCGGTGATCCTGGGTATTTTTTCGAACTCGGATTGGTCCAGGGATAGGTCGAGCTCGTTGCTCTCCGCCCCGTACGTGCCCGACAGGGACACGGTGATCTTGATGCCCTCGTTCCGGATCACGTCCGCGGGGCCTTCGAACCACAGCTTGACGTGGATCGGCGACTTGAAGTAGTAATACTTCCCTGTGGAGGACTGCTCCCGGCTGCCGCTGTCGACGGCCGGTGAGTCGGGCTGGATGACGGCCGAACCGTCCCCGAGCTTCGTGTCCTCGGTGTTCAGGGAGGAGTAGTTCGTGGTCTTGTAGTCCACGTACCCGATGGCGAGGGGCAGGTGGCTGGTGGGTGTCTCCGCCTTCACCAGGAGTCGGGTGGCGTTGACGGCGTCGCTTGCGGTGTTGAAGTTGACGGTCAGCTCCGCGACGACGGTGGCTCTCCCACCCTTCTCCAGGTAGTAAAGGAAGTCCACGCTGCCGCTGGTGATGTTGATGGGGTTCCCGGTGAACGTCAGCACCAGTCCCGGTACCGCGACGATGGAGACGGGGACCGCGTTACCGGCGTTGTCGCGGACGCCGGTGAGGTCGTACGACCAGACCCGCAGGTCCATCTCCACCGGCTGCACGTCGCTCACGCTCTGAACGTTGGCGCCGATGGCGTTGGCGGCGTCCTGGTCCACGCCCAACTCGACCTGCGGCGGTCGGTAGACCGACCTGCCCTGGGACGGGTCGTAAGAGCTCCGGAGCCCGTCCCGCACCAGCCGCTCCAGGTCCTGGGGGACCCTGACCTCCAGGTGCACCGGCCGGGTCCGGTCCCCGACGGTGCAGTTACCGTAGAACGACAGGGTCACGCGGTCCAGGTTGTTCACGAAGGTGGTGTCGTTGGTCTCCAGCGTGACCTCCATGTCGAACGCCAGGTCGTTCCCGACGGTGCTCAGGTTCTGGAACGAGACGGTCAGGTTGATCCCGCGGTTCGGGGCGATCTCGATCCAGTGCTGGGGTCCGAGAACGAGGAGGTAGGTCCCGTCGGCCCGCTTGATCGTGAGCGCCAGCAGCCAGATGTAGTACGGTCGGTCCGGGCTCAGGGTGGAGAGGTCGACGTCCACCCACAGGCTCTTCAGCGTCCTCGTCTCGTCCACCGGGACCTTGATCGCGTGGATGTGCGTCCAGATGATCTCCCGGTGGCTGCCCTGGGGTGGACCGCCGGTGGAGAAGAGGTGGACCCGTTGGGGCATGGAGAGGCCCACGCCGCGGTTCACGTCGATCACGAACAGGTTCGGGTCGACCGACGTGATGCACCAGTCCAGCAGCGTGAACCCGACCGTGGTCTCGCCGCCCTCGAGGTAGTCCACGTGAACGGTGGCCTTGGGCTGCTCCTCCGCGGGCCCGCCCACGACGTACAGTAGGTACACGTTCTCGGCGTGAACCTGGGGCAGGCTCAGGCGGACGCGCGCGATCCAGTTGGACAGGCTCTCTTCCTGCCCGTTAACGTCGATCTTCCAGTCCGCCGGCTTTTCCGCGATCAGGACCGCGTTCCTGTCGTTCTTGGGCTGGATCAGGAACGGGACGGTTTCTCGGACTTGGCGGGAGCCCACGGGCATCCACAGGATGGTAGGCTCGTCGCGCCCGTCCCCGTTCAGGTCCCGCGTGGGCCACAGGTCCTCGTCGAAGTACGCGTCCCACCCGTCGCACGTCACGAAGTAGTGGTACCTGACGGACTGACCCTGCTGCGTGGAGATGGTCTCCTCGCTGTACAGGCACACGCCCAGGAGGGAGAGGCACCGCTCAATGTCGCCGGCCGAGCCCGCCGGCTGGTTCCTCACGACGTGATCCACGGAGTCCCGATCCGGTTCGTCACCGCCGTCCTTGGCGACGATCCGGGCCACGACGTCGTGGGCGAACGGTGAGTCGAAGTAGTCGCCGTTCAAACTGTACTCGACGAGGTGGTAGGTTTGGTTGTTCACGGTGACGTCCTGCACCGGTTGCTGGGGGTTCGACAGGTAGTTTTTCCACAGGTTAACGGTGGCCGGTCGGTCGTGCGTCTCGTCCCAGACGACGACGTGATCGGGGCAGTTGCTGACCCGGATCACGGTGTCGGCGCCGGTCGGGCCGGGAATCAGCAGCAGCGCCGCGGCGAGGACGATCGCCGCGGGGGTCAAGGGTGATCACCCCGTCACCCAGGAGTCCTTCTGGGTCATGAAAGTTTTTCCGTTCACGGAACAAAATCACTGGGTGTCGGGAGCGGCCCCGTTGGATCGGGCCCGGGTGACGGTGAGGGTGACCCGGACGGTCGTGGTGGGTTCCGCGGTCAGGAGGCGCGTGGACAGTAGGACGCTGCCCGCGTGGACCAGGAGGGCGGGTATGCCGGCCGGGATCGTGAGCCAGGCGGGTGGGGGCGCGAGGAGCGGGAGTACGGGGAGCAGCGAGCACGCGGTGGGGACCAGGGAGCCCGGGTCGGTAAGGGCCGTCTGGGCCAGCGCGAGGAGGATGATGGGTAGGTCGGTCAGGCCGGTGGGGGCCCAGAGGAGGGTCCAGGCGAGCTGGGCGAGCGGGAGTGGGAGGCTGACGAGGATCGCGCCCGTGGCGAGGTACTCCAGCAGCGCGTCCAGGTCGGCCAGCGCGCGGCCCAGGTACCAGAGCGGGGATCGGGAGATGACGACCCTGGGCAGGTACCAGTAGTTGGGCGGGATTACGTCGGGCTCCTCGTTCTCGTCGAAGATCCACTGGACGAGCCAGCCGAGGGCGCCGACCGCGGGGAGGGGCAGCCCGGTGCCGGCGGCGATCAGTCGGAGGCCCCAGAGGGCGAGGGGTACGCCGGTGAGGAAGCCCTCGGGAACGAACACGCCGAGGGTCGCGTAGGTGAGCGGGCCCAGGTAGTGCCGGGTGGCGAGGGCCGTGAGGCACGCGGCGAGGCCGGCGAGCGCGTACCTCGGGGGCAGCCGGGGAACGCTTCGCCACCCGTACAGGGCCTCCGGGGGCACCCCCAGGAGCCGGCTGAGGGCGAGGGTCAGGAGGGTGGTGGAGGTTCCCAGCAGGCCGTCGAGGAGGGTGGCTGGGTCGGGTGGGGTCCACGGGAGTCGGGCCGCCAGCCTGAGGAGGAGGGTGAACGTGCGCCGGCCGCCCGGGTCATCGTGGTACGCGGTCCACAGGAGCACGGTCTCCGGGCGCTCCCCGTCCCCCTCGATCGCGCGCCAGCCCGCGACCGTCACTCCGGGCGACCCGGTCCCTCCGCCCTCGATCGAGACGATCAGGTACCGGGGGCCGAAGGGGTGGATCACGGCGGGCCCGACGCGGATCGTGTACTCGTAGGTGCCCACGATCCGTCCCTCGTCGTCGTGCAGCTCCAGCCGGATCCTGAGCGGGCGAAGGGGGAGTCCGGAGAGCTCCCCCGACGGCCGCTCCGTGTGGGTGACGATGACCACCCCGTTGCGCTCGCGCCGGACCTCGCGGTGCTTCCTGGTGCTGAGCGCCAGGGTGCCGCCGGGGGATTCGATCCGGGCGAGCGCGTAGGCGGAGGAACCCTCGGGCAGTCTCTCCAGGAGCTGAGCGCTCAGGGTTAGGCCGTCCGGGATCAGCGTCACGCTCGCCCTCCTCAGGTCCACCACCGGGCCACCAACGTTCAGCACCGATTCCAGCGGATCGATCGGGTCGATGAGCACGCGCAGCCGGATCCCGACCCGGCGCGCTCCGCCCGTCCCTCGGACCGTTAGGTACCCCTGCAGCGCGTATAGGAGCGCGCGCCGGTTCCCGAGTCGAACGACCTCGACGGAGGGACGCAGGGTCAGGTCGGCGGTTCGGGGCCCCTCAGGACCCGCGGAGCGGCCCACTACCCGGAGTTCGGGGAACTCGAGCCGTCCCTCGCCTCGGATCGAAAATGGGATGACGTCCCACCACCCTCTGACCTCACCGGGCCGCGGGTGCACGTCCAGGTCCATGTAGTGGGTGGATACGGTCCAGTCGCACCCGGCGATCTCGTGACAGACGTTGAGCTCGGAGAGGGCCGCGTGCAGGGTCCGCTCGGCCGTGCGGGTGCCCGGTTCGGTGAGCCTCCAGTTGCAGGTTAGAACGTCCCTCCACGAATGAACGTGAACGTAGACCGTGACGTCGGGCTGTTCCGTCCAGCCCGGGGCGGACTGGAGAGGTGGGGATAGCGTCAGGAGGGTCGCCAGGACCGCCTGCTGGAGCACCTCCCCCGGCCCCCGACGACCTCCGCTCGCGGGCCCGTGCCGCGGTCGGCGATCGGCGTCGAGGAGGTGAGCGCCCCGTCCGCGGGCCGGTCCTCAACTAACAGGCTTAAAAGTCCGGGGGGCCGAGGGGCGCTGAGGCGGGCCGTTGTGCCCGTGACCCGGGGGCCGGGACCCGCCGCCCGGGTCTTCTTCGGGTCGCGACGCCGTTCCCACCCGGCGCGGGGCTCGGGGCGGATGGGAATCGTCGGAGGATTCGACGGGTGGGTGCGGGGATGATCCGGGCCTGGTGGGTCGCGCTGTTGGCGGCGTTGCTGGGTGCGGGGCCGGTGCTGGTGGAGCCGCTGTTCCCGAGGGACGCGCCCGCGCACGCGTTCGGGGCCGAGTACGCCCGGCTGATCCTGGAGGGGAGGGCGCCCGCGGACGTGTGCCCGTACTGGTACCTGGGGTTCCCGTACACGACGCTGTACTGCTTCCTGCCCTACTACCTGATCGCGCCGCTGTCCGGGGTGGTCGGTGGGGAGCGCGCGTTCGCGGTGGGGCTGGTGCTGGCCGCGTGGGTGTTCTGCCTGGGCGTGTACGCGCTGGCGCGCAGCCTCGGGTTCGGTCGGAGGGCCCGCTGGGCCTGCGTGCTGAGCGCGGCCGGGATGTCGTTCGAGTGGATTCTGGG
>Ga0256842_1000095_pt1 | contig 67449 bp, 70 predicted proteins | sample 4559240metaG_FD_185973 | JGI IMG/M metagenome (GOLD analysis project Ga0256842, IMG submission 185973) | Hydrothermal vent microbial communities from Guaymas Basin, Mexico - 4559-240 | ecosystem: Environmental > Aquatic > Marine > Hydrothermal vents | place: Mexico: Guaymas Basin | collected... | reverse complement strand
GGCCTCGATGGAGGACAGCAGCGGTGGGAGGTCCAGCACCTCGGGATTCCTGGTTCCTGGGAGGGTTCCCCTTAGGGCCTCCAGGGCCCTGGCTGAGACCCTCTCCGCTAGGGAATCTAGGACGGATAGGGCGTCGCTGGCCATTTCCGCCATTCCGGAGAGGAACCTGTCGGGCGTCTGGCCCGAAAGGGCCCCAAGCCTGGAGCACAGGCTCCGGAGGTCATCAGCACCCACACCCCTGGACTCCAGGGCTCCAGCCAGGGAGGCAAGGATCCTGGAGGAGACCGAGGGCCAGTCCAGGGCCTTAGGCTCGGTCGCGAGCTCCCCGACCTCGACAGGTTCAGGGTGCTCAAGAGCCTTGACGATCTCCGCCTCATCGAAGAATATTAAGGCCTCCCTCAGGGCGGCGGCGGGATCGTCCGAGGCATGGATCAGGTTGAAAAGCCTGTTTGTCCCGCTGAGCTTAAACCTTATCCCGTTCCCGACCCACGGAGTCGTCGGGCCGATTAACGCCCTCACCAGCGCGGGTAGGTGATCGTAACTTCCCTTCTCCCCCCTCAGGAGGAGGGCGATGGAGGGGCCGAGGTAGTAGGCCCCATAGACCCACCATGTGCTGAAATACTTCTTCTTGACAAATCGATAGAGGTCCTCCTTAACGGTCTCTCCAAAGACGAATGGCCTCGCTGCCACGGGATGGATACCGGCCCCCCTGAGCTCGGAGAGGATCCTCCGAACGAGCCCCCTCGCAACGGCATCGGGCTTGAGGATGACGAAGTCGAAGGCCAGGAGGGCCTCCTCCCTGCCCCTGACCAGGGCCTCCGCATTCTCAAAGAATTTCCTGTAAAACTCGGATTCGTATTCGTCCTCCCTCTCTAGGAAGTACTCCCTCATTGGGAAAGATATGGGAAAAATGGTAGAAAAGGGGTTAGAGCTTCCCCAGCGCCTTCAGGACCTTCTCCGGAGTTATGGGGAGCTCCCTAATCCAGACCCCTATTGCATCCCTGACGGCCGAGGCTATTGCAGGTGCCACGGGTACGAAGGCAACCTCCGCTATGCTCTTAGCGCCGAAGGGGCCTGTTGGCTCGTCGCTCTCCACGAAGTCCACGATCACGTCCGGAATCTCGTGGGCCGAGGGGATCAGGTACTTCCGGAAGTTGGGGTTCAGGATGTACCCTTTTTCGTTGTACTTGACCTCCTCAAGGAGCGCATAGCCTATGCCGAAGCCCACAGCGCCAATAACCTGACCCTCGGCGGCCTTCGGGTTTATGATCTTGCCCGAGTCCGTGACGGCGACGTACCTGACCACCCTGACCGTGCCTAGCTCCTCGTCGACCTCCACCTCCGCGAAGTGGGCGGTGAAGGGCGGTGGGGAGATGTAGTCCTCCGCGAAGCCGTAGCCTACCAGTACCTCCCTAGGCAGGGAGCCGTAGTAGGCGTCCATTGCGACATCCCTAACATCCACGCTCTCCGAAGGATTCTCCTTCACGAAGACCTTTCCGTCCTCGATCTCCAGGTCGTTCGGGTCCCTCCCCATCATCTTGGCTGCCCTCTTCAGCACCTTTTCCTTGAGCATCTTGGCCGCCTTCAGGACGGCGTTGCCCGTCACGTACGTGGTGCTGGAGGCATAGGTGCCGTAGTCGAAGGGGGTGACGGAGGTGTCGGGTCTGACCACGTGGACCCAGTCGACGGGTATCCCTATGGCCTCGGCCGCGATGGCCGCAAGGGTGTTGAAGGCCCCCTGCCCCATGTCGGCGGCGCTCTGGAAGATGTCGACGGTGCCGTCCTCGTTCATTTTGAGGAATGCCGCACCCAGCTCGTAGAGGGCGACGCCGGATCCCTTCATGCCCATTGCCAGGCCGTAGCCCCGCTTGATGGGGCCCTCCTGCTCGGGCTTCTTCCTGCCCCAGCCGAAGAGCTCAGCGCCCCTCAGGAGGGCCTCCTTCGCCTTGCAGGAGTGGAAAATCCTGGGTATCCCCTTGCCCCTCTCCGAGAGGTGCTCGAAGATGGGATCCTTGTCCCCCTCCTCGACCAGGTTCTTCAGCCTGAGCTCGACCGGGTCCATCCCCAGGACCTCGGCCAGCTCGTTGACAGCCATCTCCAGGGCGAAGCCCCCCTGGACCGTGCCGTAGCCCCTGAAGGCACCGCCCGGGACCTTGTTCGTGTAAACTGCCTTCGCGTAGAACCTCAGGTTCTTGCAGTGCTTCGTGTACAGCGGCAGGGTCATGGAACCCATGTTTGCCATGACGGTCATGGCGTGGGTTCCGTAGGCCCCTGCATCCTCAATGACCCTCATCTCAATGGCCTTGATGATCCCATCCCTGGTCGCACCCATCCTTATCTTGAACTTCCCGGCGTGCTTCCTCCTGCTCAGATAGAACTGCTCGGTCCTGGAGAGGGCCAGGAAGACCGGTCTGCCGAGCTTCCATGCGGCGAAGGCCGCATAGTGCTCGCAGCCGACCTCCTGCCTGTCACCGAACCCGCCGCCAATGTCCGTCTGGACGACCTTCACCTTCCCTATCGGGATGCCAAGGGCCCTCGCGACGATCCTCCTGGTGTGGTAGATGACCTGGTTGGCCGTCTCGATGACGAGATTTCCGTTCTCGTCTATGTAGGCGAGGCAAGCATAGGGCTCCAGGTGGCAGTGCTTGATGATCTGCGTCTTGTACTCCCTCTCGATTACCACCTCGGACTCCTTCAGGGCAGCCTCCACGTCCCCTACGTCTACCTTGATCTCCCCGATCAGGTTGCCGCCATCGTGGATCTTGGGGGCGTCGGGCTTCAGAGCCTCCTCGGGATCGAATACCGCGGGGAGCATCTGGTACTTCACCCTGACCTTCGCCGCAGCCTCCTCGGCGGCCTCCTGGCTTTCAGCCACCACCAACGCCACCGGTTGTCCCACGAAGCGGACCTTCTTGTCCAGAATTAGCATGTCGTAGGGGGATGGTTCGGGATAGGACTGCCCCGCCGTCGTGAACTTGATCTTGGGCACGTCCTCGTGGGTGAAGATGGCCACCACCCCTGGGACGTCCTCCGCCTCCGAGGTGTCTATGGACTCTATGATGCCGTGGGGGATGCTGGACCTCACGATCTTCATGTACAGAAGGCCACCCGGGAGGCTCTTGGCCCTCGCGAAGAGGTCGTAGGCGAAGTAGGTCTCGGCCCTCAGCTTCCTCCTGGCGTCGATCCTGGGCAGGGGCCTGCCCAGGACCTTCATGGGCCTGACGCCCACCTCGAGCTTCTCCATCACACAACACCTCCCTCCCTCAGCATCCTGGCGGCGAGGAGGACGCCATCCACGATCTGCTTGTAGCCCGTGCACCTGCAGAGGGCTGCGCTGACGGCCTTCCTGACCTCCTCCCTCGTCGGGTTTGGATTCCTCTCCAGGAAGTACTTGGTGATCAAGATGAAGGCCGGTGAGCAGTAACCGCACTGCGTTGCATGGGCCTGGGCGAAGGCCTCGATGATGGTCTGGACCACGGGATCCCTGTCCTTGAGCCCCTCGAGGGTCCAGATCTCGTGCCCCTCTGCCTGCGGCGCTATCAGGAGGCAACTCCTGACGGGCTTCCCGTCCAGCAGGATCGTGCACATCCCGCAGTCGCCCGTGTCGCACCCGTACCTGACGCTCAGGAGGCCAAGGTCCTCCCTGAGCACGTCCCGAAGGAGCTTCCCTATGGGTACATCAACCTCGTGATCCTCCCCGTTCACCCTCAACCTGATTCTCACTTCAACCACCTCCTGAGGGACATGATCGCCCTCCTGGCCAGGACCTTAATCGCATACTTCCTGTACTCGGAACTTGCCACAGGGTCGTAGGGCGGCTCAAGGGACTCCGCGAAGGCGAGTACGCCATCGGGAACCTCGGAGGCGGGATCAAGGCCCTCCAGGGCCTTCTCAAGCGTCTCGCACCTAATAGGCGTCTTGGCTACGCCCGCGAGGCCAACCCTGGCGTTGGAGATCCTTCCCCCGTCGAGGTCCGCCGTTAGGGCGATGCTGACCTGTGGAAAGAGCCTGGCTACCACGGCCACCGCCTCGAAGGCCCACGGCCTCTCCTCCGTGGGCACCTTGATCCAGGTGATGATCTCCCTGGACCCGAGCTTCATGACGCCTTTCCCCGTATAGAGGTCCTCTATCGATACCTCCCTGCTGCCCTCTGGACCTGCAACCTCGACCTTCGCCCCCATCGCCATGAGGGCGATGGGGAGGGTCTCGTAGGGAAGGCCAGAGGCTAACACGCCACCGACCGTCGCGGGCCACTTCCAGCCCTCAGGGGTGTAGGAGAGGGCTCTCGCCAGGAGGGGCGGGAGTTCCTCCTCCATGAGGTCGCCGATCTGGGTAGTGGCGCCTATGAGGAGGACGTCGCCCTCTCTTCTGACCCCGGAGAGGCCCACGTCCTGGAGGTCCACCAGGTGCTCCACCTTACCCTTCTCGGGGGTCAGGGGGAGCCTGGTATTCCCTCCTATGACCCTAGCGTTCTCGAGCTTCTGAAGGAGCTCAATGGCCTCCTCGACGCTCTTGGGCCTGTGATACCCCTTTACGCCCTTGTAAAGCACTACCAAGGCAGATCACCAGCAGCTAAACGGCCTTTTAGGAGATAAGAGTTAAAAGCGATAGTGCAACTCAATTTTACGATATGTCGAAGGGGGCAATCATAGCTATAGTAGTGGCGATATTGGTGATCATCGCCGGGCTGGCCTACGTCTTCTGGCCCAAGGGCGGTGAGAAGCCCTCAGGCGGTAAGGTGGCTATCGTCTTCGACGTCGGAGGGAGGGGGGATCTCTCCTTCAACGACATGGCCTGGCTGGGGGCGGAGAACGCCAAGAAGGACTTCAACTTGACCGTCGAGTATGTGACGCCCCAGTCGGAGGCCGACTTCGTCCCGACCCTCAGCAACCTGGCCGAGAGCGGTGACTACCTGATCATCGTCGGGATAGGGTTCCTCATCGCCGACGCGATAGACGAGGTAGCGCAGAACTACACCAATCAGAAGTTCGCCATCATCGACGCAGTCGTCGACAGGCCCAACGTCGCCAGCTACGTGTTCAGGGAGCAGGAGTGCGGGGCCCTGATAGGCGTCCTGGCGGCTGTGATCGCGCACAACACCGGAAACGATAAGGTGGCAGCCCTAATGGGCATGAGCATCCCGCCCCTCTGGAGGTTCCACATCGGCTACGAGTACGGGGTCAAGTGGTACGACCAGCAGACCGGCCAGAACACCACAGTCCTCTACGTGTACACCGGAACCTTCGGCGATCCCGCCACGGGCAAGGACTATACCCTGCAGCTCCTGGACCAGGGGGCAAACGTGGTCTACGGCCTCGCGGGTGCGACGCACATAGGCGCCTTCGATGCGGTCAAGGAGAAGGCTCAGGAGACCGGGCAGCCCTACTTCGCCATAGGGCAGGATGCCTCCCAGGAGTGGTACGATCCAGATCACATCATCGTCAGCGGCAGGAAGAAGGTCGATGTGGCCGTCTACGACGCCATCGAGAGCGCCTACAAGGGTACCTTCCAGGGAGGCGTGCACAGCCTTGGCCTCGCCGAGGGGGGCGTCGGCGTCAGCACCCTTGACGAGGTCGAGTGGTTCGCCCAGCTCGCCGCCGATACCGGCCATCTCAAGGACATGACCCCGCAGGAGGTAAGGCAGAAGGTGGCCCAGCTCAGGGACCAGTACATCGGAGAGGAGGGCTGGAACCTCGTAGACCAGCTGAAGCAGCAGATCCTTGGGGGTCTCAAGTTCGTCAACCCGCCCAGCCAGGAGGAATACGAGACCGTCATCCAGCAGCTCGAAGCCGGCAACCTTAATGCAGCAATAGAGCAATCCTGACCCGAATGGGTAGGGCCGTTCGGATGGTGGACATCCATAAGGTCTACCCAGATGGAACTATAGCCCTAAAGGGAGTGGATTTCGAGGCCGATTTCGGCGAGATCCATGGCCTCCTTGGCGAGAACGGGGCAGGCAAGACAACCCTAATGAGGATACTCTACGGGGAGCTACAGCCTACAAAGGGGGAGATATACATTGAGGGGAAGAAAACCAGATTCAGGGGACCGTGGGAGGCCCTTGAATCGGGCCTCGCCATGGTCCACCAACATTTCACTCTGGTAGAGAGCTTCACCGTCTTCGAGAACCTAATGTTGATCGCCAAGAAGGATGAGACACCGGAGTCCCTGAGGAGGAGGGTCGAGGAGCTGGAGAGGGAGCTCAACCTGCCCATACCCCTGGACGCCACGGTGGAGGGCCTCCCGGTGGGGGTACAACAGAGGGTGGAGATCATCAAGACCCTACTCAGGGAGGCCAGAATCCTCATCCTAGACGAGCCCACCTCGGTGCTCACGCCGCTGGAGACCAAGGAGCTGTTTGCCCTGCTCAAGAAGCTCAGGGACATGGGTATGTGCATTATCTTCATCTCCCACAAGCTGAAGGAAGTCATGGAGATAACGGACAGGGTCACCGTGCTCAGAAAGGGCCTGAAGGTCGACACCGTGAGGACGGAGGACGTGGACGAGAGGACTCTTGCTACCATGATGGTCGGTAGGGAGCTCGCTGGCATAGGGGAGCGCAAGGGGACCCGACCCGGCGAGGCCCTGCTGAAGGTCGAGGACCTCTGGGTCCTCGGTGACAGGGGGCAGTGGGCCGTGAAGGGCGTCAGCCTTGAGGTCAGGAGGGGGGAGATCCTGGGACTGGCCGGGGTCGAGGGAAATGGGCAGATGGAGCTCATCGAAGCCATCACGGGGCTCAGGAGGGCCCATAAAGGTAAGGTCACGCTGAGGGGCAGGGACGTCACGAACGCAAGCCCCAGAACGCTCTACAGGCTGGGGATGGCCCACATTCCCTCGGACAGGCAGAACGTGGGCCTGATCCTGGACTTCTCCGTCGAGGAAAACTCCATCTTGGGCATACATTGGGATCCCCCCTTCGCGAGGAGGGGGGTCCTGGACCTCTCGCAGGTCCGGAGGAGGGGCGAGGAAGTCGTGGATAAGTTCGGCGTCGTAGCCCCATCCCTCACCGCCCCGGTGAGGTACCTGAGCGGGGGGAACCAGCAAAAGATCATCGCCGGTAGGGAAATCCTGAAGGGAGCTGAGGTTTTCGTCGCGTCGCAGCCGACCAGGGGCCTGGATGTGGCCTCCACCGAATACATAAGGAAGCTCCTCCTGGAGCTCAGGGACCAGGGCAAGGCCATCCTCCTAGTCTCGACGGACCTCGACGAGATACTGCAGCTCAGCGACCGTATAGCGGTCATGTACGAGGGGAAGATCATCGGCGAATTGGAGAGAGGGGAAGCTACCATGGAGAAGCTGGGACTGCTCATGGGGGGAGTGGCTTGAGGAAGATAGAGATTCCCTGGGAGAGCTTTGCCGTTTCCCTCATCTCCCTCCTCATAGGCTTCCTAGTGGGCGGCATCATTCTCGCAGCCGTGGGCGTAAACCCGCTCCGAGCCTACGCCGCCATGTTCCACTGGGCCCTCAGGAGACCAGGTGCGATCTTCCAGAGAGCGACCCCCATACTCCTGACAGCACTGAGCTTTGCGGTCGCGGCCAGGGCAAACATCTTCAACATTGGGGCCGAGGGGCAGATGTACCTCGGCGCCCTAGCCTCCCTGTACGTAGCTGTTAAGAGCGGCAGCGCCCTGCTGGGCGCCCTGGCCGGCCTTGTCGCCGGGATGGGATATGCCTCCATAGCCGGCTTCCTGAAGAGCCACAGGGGGGTGAATGAGGTCATCTCCACCATCATGCTCAACTGGATCGCCTTCTTCTTCCTAGACTACAGCATATCCAGGTATCTAGCCGATCCGTCCAGACCGTGGAGGAGCGTGAAGGTGCCCGTGGGGGCGAGGATTCCCTACGTCGGCTCCTTCCCCCTATCATTCGTCGTGGCGGTGATCGTCTCTATAGCTATGTACTTCCTGCTCTGGCGCACGAGTCTCGGCTATGACATAAGGGCCGTGGGCCTCAAGCCCAAGGCCGCTAGGTACGGGGGAGCTGACGTGAAGAAGATAACCCTCCTTTCCATGTCCCTGGCCGGCGTGGCTGGGGGGCTGGCGGGCTCCATGATCGTCCAGGGACAGTCCTACTACATCGACATCCCCCTTTCCGTCATGTACGGAATGGGCTTCGACGGGATAGGAGTCTCCCTAATAGGCAGGAATCACCCACTAGCCATCGTGGTCTCTGCCCTGTTCTTCGGCGTTTTGATGGTCGGGAGCCACGGGATGCAGCTCGCCGTCGGAGTCCCCAGGGAAATGGTGACGGCCGTCATCGGCATCATCATCATAGCGCTGGCCATGCCCGAGGCAATCCGGATGATTAGGAGGCGGTTGAGGTGAACCCGACGATCTTCCTCCTCTCGGCCGCCAGGGCAATGGTCCCGATAACGCTCGCCGCAATAGGGGAGATAATCACCGAAAGGGCAGGGGTCGTGAACATAGGCCTCGAGGGCATCCTCCTCCTCAGCGGCCTCTTCTCGGCCGTGGTCTCCCTTGCCACGAACTCCATCCTCCTGGGCGTCCTCACGGGCGTCTTCGTGGGCCTGGCCATCGGGGCCCTGCACGCCCTCATCAGCGTCACCCTCAGGGGGAACCAGATAGTGTCGGGCGTGGGCATCAACACCTTCGCACTCGGCTTCGTGGTCGTGGTCCTCATCTCCCTCTACGGCTCCTACGGCCAAACACCGGAGACCCCCCCGATCCCGAGGATTCCCGTTGCCGGTGGATCCATCTCCTACTTCTTCATAGCCACCCTGATCATCGGGGCCCTGGCATGGTGGGCACTCTTCAGGACCAAGTGGGGTCTGAGGCTGAGGGCGGTTGGAGAGAACCCGACGGCCGCGGATGCCATGGGAATTAACGTCTTCAGGATCAGGATCATCGCGACCGTCCTGGGAGCGATGCTTACGGGCCTCGCGGGCGCCTACCTCGTCCTGGATTACGTCGGATACTTCACCAAGCACATCTCAGCCGGCAGGGGATTCATAGCGCTGGCTAACGTCGTCTTCAGCAACTGGAACCCCCTCATTGCGCTGCTGGGAGGATTCCTCTTCGGCTTCTTCGAGGCTCTTGCAATATACCTACAGATCATCTACCTGAGCCCCTCGCACCAGTACGTCCTCAAGATGATCCCCTACATAGCAACCCTAGTAATCGTGAGCATCGCCATGAAGAGGGTGAGGCCTCCTGCGGCGCTTGGCAAGCCGTATTCGAGGGAGTGATCCAACTTCGGTGGCCTCCGTTGCCCTATCGCTCTCCGGCCTCGCCTACGGTCTGGCATCGGGTAGAACGCTGGAGCTCACAGTCCTGGGCCTACTATTCGCCGTGGTGGTCCACCACTACAGAGGCAGGATCTCCGGATTTAGCGGCTCCCTAAAGGACTCGCTTCCGGGGATCGCCGTCATCCTGCTTTCCCTGGCGATCGGACCAGTTAAGAGGCTCGTGTACCCGGCGGCCCCCCTCATCGGGGCCTTCAACTTCTACCTAGGCTCCGCTGGCGTCCCCTTGGCCCTCTTCGGGATCAAGCGCATCAGGGAATATTACCCAACACTCCTCCCTATGGCAATCCTCCTCTCGCTGAGGCCCTTAGTCTACACGGTCCTGAGGCCGGCAATCCTGAATTACGTGGCACCTACGACCGCAAGGCTGTCGGCCGCCCTCTACAACGCCATCGGCGGAAGCGCGGTAGTGGGCGAGGGGGGTATACCCTCCATTGCAACCCCTGGTGGCAGGGTGCTCATAGACTCGGGCTGCTCCGGGGTCGTGGGCTCGATCCTCTACCTCGGCCTGGTGCCACCGATCGCCCACACTTACGACCTCTCCAGGAGGGCCGAGCTAGCGGTGATCGTCGCCGGCCCGCCGGCGTGGTATGGGATGAACGTGATACGCATCACCATCCTCCTCTTCGTCCTGGACCGGTGGGGGTACGGCAGGATGCTCGTGGTCCACCACTACCTGGGTCTGGCCCTGTTCACGGCCCTCCTCGTCGCCACAGTATCTCTCCTATCGCTCGCAGAGAGGCGTGGTAAAGCTCCCGGAGCCTAGTCCTCTCCACGAGGAGGATAGACGCTAGGACCACGACAAAGGTGAATAGCTTGCCCAGGAGACCCCTGTCCCAAAGAAGGAAGGACAGGGTAGCGGAAAGGGCGGGGGGGAGGTAGTGGAGGACGTCGAAGATGCCTAGGCCCCCCAAGACCGCGCGGAGCAGGAGCACGTGGGAAACCGCCGTCCCTAGCAACAGGGCCAGTGCAAGGCCCGACGCACCCTCGCCGATGAGGACTGCGTAGAGGGGGGCAGAGACCAGCATGGAGGCCAGTGGCACCGTGAGCAGGAGGGATTCCCTACCGTAGCTCACCCCCATGACCAGGAGCATCGTGTTGAGGCTGTAGAGGAAGACCTCCAGGGAGATCAGCCAGGAGACCGGATCCAGGCCGGAGAACTGAGGGCCGAAGATGATGGCAGTCACGAAGCCCATGAGGGGGAGGGATAGGGAGAAGAGGATGGAAGTTGCAGGTAGCAAAAGCTCCTTGAATTCCACCTCGTGGACCGACTTGAGGACGCCCTCTCCGGCCCTCATGCTGTAGTAGGGGAGGAGGACCTGTGAGGCCAGCATGGGTACGGCCTTGAAGGGCCTTATGATGGTGCTGGCGGCCACGTATCCGCCGGCCGTGACGGAGCCCCAAACCGCGTTGAGGAGCAGGGGTATCAGGGAGTACCTGAGCAGCGAGACTATGCTCCCGAGACCGGCGAAGAGGGACATCTTGAGCACCGGTAGGATGTTCCAGTCCACCCTGGAGCTTGTCCTGAGAAGCGCGGTAACGGAGGCTGCGAGGAATACCGCATACATTGTGATGTAGGGGTAGAGGAGGGCCGTTCCCCCGCGCAGGGCGATGGGAACGACCGCCCAGAAAGCGATGACCGCGAGGAGCACCAGGACTAGGTACCTCTTGGTCTCCCACAGGCCGAGGTGAAGTAGTCTCAGGGAGTCGAAGGAACCCCTGAGGGCCCCCACGACGCCTGCGAGAACGATCATCGGGGGCGCCAGCCCAAGAATGGACGAGATCTTGTCCGAGAGGAGGAGGGAGGCCAAGAACACCGCGTTGCCCAGCGATAGTGTCAGCAGGAGCATGGGCACGGCAATGGCATAGGGATCCCTGCCCTCCCCCTTGCGCAGGGAAGCGTACTTAGAGGCAGCCGATCCCGTGAAGGAGACGAGGGAGGAGAAGAATATCGCCGCCGAGAGGATGGCACCCAGCGTCCCGAGGGGGGCCCTCCCCAGGGCCCTGCCCACCACGATGTTGTAGAGGACGGAGACTCCGTTGAGGGCCGCCAATCCCAGGAATGCTGAAAGTCCAAGGGCCCCCCTCTCGCTCACCCCACGAGAAGGCCATTGAAAAGTTAAAAGCAACTCCTCAACCGTGAGGATTCTCTACCTCTCCGCCGCCAACTCCCCCCACGACGAGACCTACTTGGAGGCCCTCTGCAGGGTCCACGAGGTGACGGTCTTCAGCCTCCACGGCGGGAGGTTGGGGGAGGGGCTCTGCGAAGCAGTCCACTCCAGGCGTGTTGGGAGGCTACCGAGGATCCTCCGCGGCCACAGATCCATTCCGAGGGGCTTCGACCTGTACCTCGCCGTCTACCTCTCGACCTACGGTTACCTCGCGGCCAGGGCCAGGCTTACGCCCACGGTGGCCGTCGCCCTGGGCTCGGACATCGTCTTTCACACAGCCAAATTGAGGATGCTCAACAAGTACAGGAGCAGCATCGCTGTGAGGCACGCGAACGCTGTGATCCTGCCCTCCGAATACGCGCTGGAGAGGGCCCTTGAGCTGGGTGCACGGAGGGCCTATTCCGTCCCCTGGGGCGTGGACCTAGAGGCCTTCTCCCCTAGGGGCGAGAGGGTCAGGCTGTCCGAGGAGTTCACCCTCATCCACAACAGGACCCTCGCCCCGCTGTACGACCCGATTACGGTGCTGGAGGCCTGGTCCCTGGCGAGGCCCCAAATGGACGAGGGCGTGCTCCTCTTCGTCGGGGACGGACCCCTCAGGGGGAAGCTGCTCTCCCTGGCCAAGCGCCTGGGGGTGCGGGAGAGCGTGAGGTTCCTGGGTAGGGTGCCGTATAGGGAGATGCCCCTCTACCTGAGGGGATCCGACGCCTTCATAACCATGACCAAAGGGGACGTGCAGTCCAGGTCCGTGATGGAGGCCATGGCCGTGGGCCTTCCGGTGATCATCTCGGACTACCCGGGGAACGAGGGCCTCGTCGAGCACGGAGTCACGGGTCTCGTGGTCAGGAGGGGAGACCCGGCCGGAGCCGCTAGGGCAATCCTGCAGCTCTGGGAGGACAGAAACCTCAGGAGGAGGCTGGGTACCGCGGCTAGGATCCACGTCTCCAGGGAGTTCGACTGGAGGGAGACCGTGAAGAGGCACCTGGAGATCATCGAGGAGACGAGAAGTCGAGCTCCCTGAAGGACCAGTCCCTGGTGTCGAAGACCAGGGCCCTGGCGGGGACGGGGTGGAAGTTCATCAGCTTTTGATACCTGGTCTGGCTCTGCCAGGCGGAGGCGTTCACCAGGTAGACGCCCCTCTCCTGGATTACCCTGGTGCTGTGGATGTGCCCGGTGACGAGGATGTGGGGGACTTCCTCGATGACCAAGTAGTCCTCCTTCTCCGGCGCTATGGGTAGCTTCCTGCCGTAGATGGGGGCTAGGTGCCTCGCCCTCAGCATCTCCTTCAGGGCGTCGTCGAAGTTCTGGTAGTCCGCGTTGGGCATGCTCTCCACAATGTCGTTGAGGCTCGTCCCGTGGTACATGAGGATCCTCACCCCTTCGAGGTTCAGCCAGGCCGGGTTGCTGAGACACTGGACGTTCTCCGGGAACATGGAACAGATGTCCTCGGGCAGCGGCGGCTGGGGCTCAGCCTGCCTCACGGCATCGTGGTTGCCGGGAATCATGAAAATCCTGATCGAGCGTGGGACCTGGGAGAGGAGCTCTGCCAGCCTCTCGTACTGCTTGTCCACGTCCTTGATCTCCAGCTCCTCCTCCTGATCGGGGTAGATTCCGACGCCGTCCACCAGGTCACCGTTGACGAGCAGGTACTTCACCCCGGAGTCCCTCAGCCAGGAGAGGAAAGACCTGAACTCCCTTTCCAGGAACTTCTTGCTGCCCACGTGGATGTCCGAGATTATCGCAATTCTAAAGTGCTCCCTGATCTCAGGCTTTGGCGGTCTGGAGAAGCCGGGCTTCACTATCTCGGTGGCCGCGATGACGTCGCCCCGTGACCTCACCCTGCCCACGACTCCCACGACCTCGTCCGGCAGGACGATGCCCCTGAAGTCCTGAGGGAGGATTACGCGGATCCTCCCCGTCTCGTCCTCAATCTCTATGTGCCTGTTCCCTACGGAGTAGACCATCCCTATGACCCTGACCTCGCCCCCCAGCCTGGAAGCATTCGCTATTGGAATGGCCCCCCTCATCGAGGGAATCCCCTTGAGGATCCTGGTGAGCTTCCTGAACCTGCTCCTGAAGTATGACTTGAAGCCCTCTATGTTGGGCTCTATGTTTGGGGCCTTGTAGAGGTTGACGACCTCCACAACTGGCTCGGGCTCTAGCCTCCTGTCCAGGGCCTCCTCGACGACCTCCCTGTCGACGACGAGCCTGTCCCTGGCCGAGATCCTGGATATCAGCTGGAGGACCTCCTCCCTCGTGGTGAACCTGCTCCTGATGAGCTCCGCAGCGTCGCTCGATATTAGATATCCGTGGTTCAGGAACAGCTTGACTAGCTCATCGACGCTCAGCGTCATACCAGGAATCCGTAGCCTATGAGCCTCCACCTTCTCATGATCCTGCGACTAATGGCGACCCTCTGCCCCGGCTCTGCCGCAACCGGGATCTTGAGCTTGACCTCCGCTATCGACTCCCTGATCCTAGTTATCATACCGATCGTCGTCGCCGAGCCTACGTTGAGGGTCACGATCTCCCCCACCCTCAGGGGCTCCACCTTGACGTCCGCCTCCAGGCCTACGACCCTGTCCAGGAGGTGGTACTCGACCTCGAGCTGGAGCAGGATGTCCGGCATCTCTCCGGGGTGCCCCAGTACCCTGCCTATCAGGCCGTCGGCCTTCGTGTATGAGGGATCTAGCTTGGTTCCGATGCCTACGAGACCCCCAGGACCAACCTCCTCCCTCATGGCCCCGCCGGAGACCAGGGAGGTAATCACGGTCCTAATGGGCTCCCAGGGCTTGCCGGGCCCGTGCTCCAGGCCGGGCCTGATCTCTATCTCGTCGCCCACCCTGAGCTTGCCCCTCAGGATCGAGCCGCCGACGACTCCCCCCACCAGGTCCCTGGGCCTGGTACCGGGCTTGTTCACGTCGAAGGACCTGACTATGTACATGAGGGGGGGCGATGCCAGGTCCCTTTCCGGGACCCTTATGTGCTCCACGATGGCCTTCAGCAGGACATCTATGTTTGCGTTGTGCTGGGCGGATATGGGGATTATGGGGGCGTCGGCGTAGGGGGTCTCCGCCAGGAACCTCCTTATCTCCTCATAGTTCTCGTAGGCCCTCCTGTCGTCCACGACGTCCACCTTGTTCTGCGCGACGACGATATCCCTGACGCCTATGATCTGGACGGCCGTCAGGTGCTCCCTGGTCTGGGGCCTTGGGCAGGGCTCGTTGGCCGCGATGACCAGGATGGCTCCGTCCATGATTGCAGCCCCGCTGAGCATGGTGCCCATGAGGGTCTCGTGCCCGGGGGCGTCCACGATGCTGATCACCCTCTTCAGCTCGGCACCCGGACAGGCCGAGGGGTCCGTCGTGTAGGCCTCGGGATCCGGGAGCTCGGGGCACCTGTAAATGGCTGCATCCGCGTATCCCAGCTTGATCGTGATCCCCCTCATGATCTCCTCGCTGTGCTTGTCCGTCCAAACCCCCGTGATGGCCTTCGTGAGGGTCGTGTTGTGGACCAGGATGCCCTCCTCCCCAAGGAGGAAGTTCGCAGTCTCCGGCACCGTCAGGTCGACTATGGGGCCGTCGTAGTCCAGTATCTCCTTTCCTTCCACCGGGAGCCAGCCGCCCTCGGCCAGGACCCGATCGCCGACCGCCAGGTCCAGGGCCCTGACCCAGCCCCTCGGCCCCCAGAACCTGTGCTGGGGCGTCGTCACGTGCGTTCGGCCCCCGATCCTCAGGGAAACCATGGGGCCGGAGAACTCCTCAACGTACAGTAGGGCCCTCCTCCACGAGGGGCCCCCGGGGCCCACGCCCCTGACCATGATGCCCGGATCGAAGAGGAGGCCATCCCAGACAGGGCCGAGCTCCCTGCCTGGCTCCTCCAGGAGCTCCTCCATCCCCAGAAGCCCGAGGCTCGTGAGGACCCTCTCGGAGGGGTGTAAACACTTTCCGTGGTCCACGTGCCCGATCATCCCGATGTTGACCTCGGGCTGCCTGGGGAGGGGGCTCACTGCTCAGATCCCTCCTCGAAGAGGGGCTTTTCCCCTTTCTCCACAACCACCATGTTGATCTGCACGATCTCCTCGGAGACCGTGTTCCCTCGGACCGTCTTCCTCCTCCTAACGCCCCTCTCGGGCGGGTTGTAGCCGACGCCGCCCGAGAGGAGGAGCCTGACCCTCCTGGGCCCCGGGACATCGGGCCTCATGGGGAAGCCGTCTGCGTCGCTGCCACCAGTGATCCTGAACTTGTAGCCCTTGAACCCTATGAGGTCACCGTCAACGATATCCCCTATCTTCTTCCCAATCAGCACCTCAGCCTCGGGCCTCCCCAGCTCCACCTGCTTGGCCCTGCCGGTCTCCGGGTCCGAGATCACCAGCTTGAAGCCCGTGAACTCCTTCTTCCCCATCGCCTCACCCAAAGGGGAACGCCCTTTTAACTCATTTCTTCATCGCCAAGAGCTCCTTCGTCCTGCCGATCATGTCACGGAGCCTGTCCGCCCTCGGCCTCAGGCCGTGGCTGATGCCGTAGATGGAGAGGTCCCTGACGGTGGCGTAGATCTCCTCCATGAGGGGTATGAGGGACTGGGCGCCCTCCAGGTCCCCCCTAAGTATCCTCTCCAGGGCGAGCCTCCTTAGCTCCCCGGCTGCGTCGGCCAGCCCCTCGAGGTAGACCACGGGCGAGACCTTCATGGTGCGGTGGTTCGGGGGCCTCTTCCCGGCCAGCAGGGCCTCCAGGACCGAGGCCTCCACTAGCTCCTTAAGCGCATCCCTCACGTAGCCGGCCTCCATGAGGTCCGGGTGCCCTTCCAGGGTCCCCCTGAGGCGCCAGCTCTCCTCCCTTGCCCTGTTCAGGTCTTCCCTGTAGTCCTGCCCAGCCACCATCTTCGATATGGCCCTGGAGCAGCTCCTGATGATGGCCCTCGTGGACTTCAGGGCCGCCTCCCTGAGCTCGTCCTTAAGGGCTATGTCCTCCTCCAGGACCTCCGCTATACCCTCCAGCACCCCCAACACCTCACTCGAAGGGTGCACCGACGAGGCCCGGAGCCAGGAGCCTCGCCAGGACGGCCTTCGCTGTGTGGAGCCTGTTCCAGGCCTGCCTCCAAACCACGCTGTGGGGGCCGTCTATGACCCCCGGCGTCACCTCCTCCCCCCTGTGGGCCGGCAGACAGTGCATGAAGATGAAGTCCTCCTTGGCGTGGGAGACGAGCTTCTCATCCACCCTGTACGGGGCGAAGTCCCTCAGCCTCTTCTCCCTCTCGGCCTCCTGCCCCATCGAGATCCAGACGTCGGTGTACACCACATCCGCATCCCTAACGGCCTCCACGGGATCCCTTACGATGCGCACGCTCCCGCCCGCTGAGGATGCAAGCTCCTCGGCGATCGCCACCTTCTCCTCCGGCGGATCATAGCCCTCCGGGATTGCCGCCCAGAAGTCCCCACCAAGGGAGGTAACCGCCAGCATAAGGCTCACCATCACGTTGTTGCCGTCGCCCACGAAAGCCACCTTCAGGCCCCTCACCCTGCCCTTAAGCTCCTGGATCGTGTACACGTCGGCGAGGGCCTGCAGGGGGTGCTCCTCGTCGTCCAGGGCGTTTATCACGGGTACGTCGGAGTTCAGGGCCAGCCTCAGCATGGTCTCGTGGCTGTACGCCCTGTAGGCTATGGCGTCCACCATCCCGCTGAGGACCCTGGCCGTATCCTCGATGGGCTCCCCACGCCCGAGCTGGAGCTGCTCCTTCGGCAGGTAGAGCGGATGACCTCCCATGGAGCTCACCGCGACCTCTAGGGAGACCCTGGTCCTGGTGCTGTGCTTCTCGAAGATCAGGGCCACGGACTTCCCCACCAGGGCGCTCGAGTACCCCCTAGGATTCTCCTTGATCCTCGAGGTGAGCTCGATGAGCCGGGGAAGCTCTTCCACTAGGTCCAGCACGGATAATACGTGCTTCACGCCAGGAAAAGGAAATTTCACTTTTTAACGAATCCGCAATATCGGATAGCGTGAGGATCGTCCCCAGGAGGGTCTTCCTCACCAGGGGGATCGGGAGGCACGCGACCGAGCTTGGCTCCTTCGAGAGGGCCCTCAGGGACGCGGGCATTTCCAGGTTCAACCTGGTGGAGGTCTCCTCAATCTTCCCTCCCCACGCGGAGATCGTGGAGAAGGAGGATGCCCTGGAGGGGCTCCAGTCGGGGGAGGTCCTCTTCGTGGTCCTCTCCAGGATCAGCAGCAACGAGTACGGTAGGAAGCTGGCCGCCGCCGTAGGCATAGCGGTCCCCAAGGATCGGTCCCACTACGGCTACATCAGCGAGTACAGCTCATTCGGTGAGACCGAGGAGCAGGCAGCCGACATGGCCGAGGATCTGGCCGCGGAGATGCTGGCCTCTACCCTGGGCGTGACGGACGAGAAGCTTACCTGGGACGAGGCCAGGGAGGCATGGAGGCTGTCCGACAAGATCCTCCTCACCAGGAGCATTGCCGCCGCCACTGAGGTCAGGAAGAGCGGGGAGTGGACGACGGCGGTCGCAGCGGCGGTGCTCCTGCCTTGAGCCCCGAGGACGTTTTGGAGGGGCTCTCGGAGATAGCGAAGAGGATCGAGGGATGCAGGAGGTGCCCCCTTTTCCGGCACCGAACTAGGACCGTGCCGGGAGAGGGCAGCGGGGACTCGGGCATTGTGGTCATAGGAGAGGCCCCCGGGAAGGAGGAGGACGCCTCCGGGAGGCCCTTCGTGGGGAGGGCTGGGAGGATCCTCAGGTCGGCCATGGCCGATGCCGGCCTCGACCCCGGCAGGGCCTTCATAACCAACGCAGTGAAGTGCAGGCCCCCGGGCAACCGCAGGCCCACCAGGCAGGAGCTTGAGGCCTGCAGGCCCTGGCTGGAGGCGCAGCTCAGGATCCTCAGGCCCAGGGCTGTGGTGGTGCTGGGGAACACCGCCCTGGACTCCTTGTCCGGCATCCTCGGATTAAGGACTACCATCAGAGAGCTCATGGACGCGCCCCTCAGGGCCGCCTGCCCCTGGGGGGAGTGCTGGGTCCTGGGCGCATATCACCCAGCATACACTAGGTTCAACAGAAGGGTGCCGGAGATCCTCAGGAAGACGTTCGAAAGGGCCTTGAAGATCGTGAGAGGAGACTGAATTCATAGCTCTCTGGAGCCACCGGGGGGATTCGAACCCCCGACCTGCGGATTACAAGTCCGCCGCTCTGCCGGCTGAGCTACGGTGGCCCTCCGCCTTTACAAATCTTTAATATTAAAAGGCTCCTTCAACCCTGAACCCCCTCCAGTGGTGCCTATGTTACTCGATGAACTCAGAAAGAAGCGGGAACAATACAAGATCGAGTTAGAGGAGAGAATAAAGGTCTTAGAGGACCTGAAGCAGAGCATAGAGAAAAACGTGCAGAGGAGGGGGGAGATCAGGAAGGAGATCGATGAGCTCCTCGGGAGGATCAGGACCCTTCTGGCCGAGAAGGAGAAGCTGAGGAGCACGATCTCGGAGGCCAGGGCGCGGAAGGACAATGCACTGAAGGAGCTATCGGAGGCCAGGGAAGCCCTCAGGAGGAGGGAAAAGGAGCTGCTTAGGGATGTGAGACCGGACCTTCCTCAGCTGAAGAGGAAACTCCGGAGGCTCGAGTTCGTCTACCAGACCAGACCATTAACTCCTGAGAAGGACAAGGAGTACATGGAGAAGATACTGTCGCTGAGGGCCGAGATCGAGGAGGCCGAGGCGAGGATCGAGGGCGATCCCGAGTACCAGAGGCTCAGGGAGAGGGTGGATGAGCTTAGTAGGGTCATCGACGAGGCGAATTCGGCCATTAAGGAGGCCATCAAGAGGCTGAACGAGATCGACGACATCCTCAACGAGCTCTTCCCCCAGTTGGACAGGCTCAGGCAGGAGAGCGACCTGCTATTCAGGGAGTTCAGAACCATGAAGGAGGAGCAGAGGAGGACCTCCTACAGGGTCAGGGAGCTGGAGAAGACCCTGAGGGATTACGACCAAATCATAACCGAGCTGGAGAGGAGGCAGAGGAGCAGGAGGCGGAGCGAGGTGAGGGAGGACCTGAGGAAGAAGGCCCAGGAAATCTACAACAAATTCCTCCAGGGTAAGCCCATCTCCGAGGAGGAGTTGATGATCCTCCGGAGGGCTGGCTTTATCTAAACCCTTAAAATCTACTCCTTTCCTACCGCTTGGGGGGCCGTGGGGTAGCTTGGTATCCCGCTAGCTTGGGGGGCTAGTAACCCGGGTTCAAATCCCGGCGGCCCCACCACATGCCGAGGTTCCTGATCAAATCCCCGCTGGGGGAGAGGGTGGTCGAGAAGGAGTCTCCTACTTCGGGACTCGAGGTCCTCAGGGAGCTGGACCTCCCCTACCCCTACTACGTCATGATGGTCTCCGGGAGGCCTGTCCCCCTCGACACGGTGCTGGAGGGGGATGAAGAGGCCCTCCTCCTGGAGGCCACGAGTCGGGGCTAGCCCGCCCTACCCACTGCGAGGAGGGGCTCCACCGAGTTGTCTTCCTTTATGGCGTACTTCTCCATGAGGGCTATTACCTCGCCTAGGTCTCTCCTGGGCGGCGGGGGAGGCAGGGATCTGCCGTGCACCGCGAAGCCGTGGCTGAAGGCTATGAACTCGTGCCTCTCCAGGTTCATGAGGACTCCGGGATCCATGCCCGTCGCCCTGGATAGGGCCTCCGCCGTATCCTTCCCAACGGCGAAGGAGACGAAGTTGAGGGCGTTCCCCTCGACGCTGTCCCAGAGGTACTCGGGAACCTGGCCAACGTACTGGGTGGCCATGACGAGCCTGAGGCCGAATTTCCTACCTTCGGAGAGCATCTCCACCAGGGATGGGCTGGCGAAGTTGTGGAACTCGTCCAGTATGAGATAAACTTCCCTACCGGGGGACTTTAGGAGGCTCAGCCAGACGCTGGTAAGGAACACCGTGCCTATGACCGACGAGACGTCCATCCCCAAAAGGCCCTTGGGCAGCTCCGCAACAAGGATTCCCCCCTTCAGCGCCTCGGAAACCGAGAAGGTCCTGCCCCTGTGGCAGAGGGAGGCCCTGATGAGCTTGTTCGTCGTTAGGGCGCTGAGCTTGGAAAGCGCGCTCCTCCTCTCCTCGAAGTGCATCTTGGGGAGCTCCTGCAGGAGGAACATCCTCAGCACGGGATCCTTCACCCTCCTGCTCAGCATCTTCCTGTACCAGTCGTCCACGAGCACCATCCGGGCGTCCAGGAGGTTTGCCCCCTCTATTTCCATGAGGGCTCTTAGGAGATTGGAGAGGATGTAATCCAGCCTCGCGCCCCAGCCACCCCTGCTGTATAGCCTGTCGACCCTCCTCATGACGGTCTTGATGTCCGAGACGACCTTCTCCTTGGCGAACTCGTCCCCCCTATCCTCGACGTGCAGGGCATTGAAGCCCATGACCACCCTGTGGGGCGCGAAGTAGAGCAGCCTGCCCAGGTGCTCCTCCGGCAGGGCCGTGGCGAAGCCCCTCGCCAGACCTCCATGGGGGTCCACGAGGACCACAACGCCCCTCTCCGCCAGCTGCAGAGCCATGTTCAGGAGGAGGGTGCTCTTCCCCATCCCCGTCTTCCCGAGGACTACGGTGTGCCCCACGTGGACGGGGATCCTCACCTCTGAACCCCTGAGGTCCAGGCCCACGACAACCCCTTCGCTGGGCCTCCAGAGGCCCCCGACCGTGGCCTTGGCTATACCGGTGCCCAGGACATCGGGTATGTGGGCGAGGAGGGCAAGGCTTAGGCTGGAGGCTATGCTGGGCCTCAGCCTCCTGCCCAGGGGGCCCCTGAGGGGCCTGGGGTCCAGGACCCTGTCCAGGCGCGACCTCCGAAAGGACGTCCAGCGCAGCGAGTTCCACCTCCAGGAGGTCGAGTTCAGAGCCGAGATCGCGGTCTCCGTCATGGTCCTAGCATCGGGCCCCGAGGCGAGGATCCTGATCTCGAAGTAGAAGTGCTTCAGGTGGGCGTGCCTCCTGGCGGCCTCCCTCAGCTCCTTGGGGTAGGACTCCGGGCCCGGGACGGGGCCAGTGAAGAAGAGCTGATAGAGCATGTCGCCCTCAGCCTGGGCAAGGGAGTTCATCATGACCTCAAGTGGGTCAGAGGAGGGCTCCCTAAGCGGGAGCCTGCCGGTCCCCACCCCCAAGAGGAGGACCTCATCCGGGAGGTCAGGGTCTCCGAGCTCCCTGAACACCATGCCGGGATACACACCCTTCAGGATGTCCGGGGATCCCCTGTCCATGTAGATGCGGAAGCCGAAGATGTGGTTGGAGTAGGCTATCTCAAACGCGTACCTCCCGCCCTCCGGGAACATCTCGATGAGGCTCTGGGCCCTGTCCAGGCCCCCGCCCTTGAGTAGCGGGGGTACGACCTCGTACCTCACGCCAGACCAGCCCGAGACTGGCTAAATATGTCTCCTCCAAGCACAGAATTTCAAGTTTTTGTACACATGTCTCCCCAATGAGGGTCATCATCTCCTCCACCGAGGACCCAGCGAGCATGGCCATAAGGGATAGGCTCCTCAAGCACGGGTGGGAAAGGGTCCCCTCCGACCCCCTGGACTACCTGGTGCGCGGGAACATAGCCCTCTTCACAATCACGGAACCTATGATATACGCGGAGCTCCTGGACAGGGAAGTAAGGGATTCGGGGGTGAAGGCGGACTTGCTCATCTTCGCGTCGAGGCACGAAAGCGCCTCCAAGCTCAGGTGCCTGACGGTGCACCCGGTGGGGAACCTGGGGGTCGAGGCCAGGTACGGGGGACTCCCGAGGACTGTTTCCCCCTCCGCCCCGGACCACATGACAGGCGCCCTCAGGACCCTAAAGCGCGTAGCGGAAGATCTCCCCTACAGAGTCTCATTCGAGGTCACGCACCACGGCCCCTACCTGGAGACCCCCGCCTTCTTCATAGAGATCGGGAGCACGAGGGAGGAGTGGGGGGATTCCCGCGCCGCCGAGGCCGTAGCCAGAACCATCTTGGAATACAGACCGGCAAGAGGAGTGACATGCCTCGGCCTAGGTGGCGGTCACTACGCACCCAGGTTCTCCGAGGTCGCGCTGGAGGGTGATGCGACCTTCGGCCACATGGTCTCCAAGTACTACCTCGACCAGCTCGACCAGGACCTGCTGGATCACATCCTCTCTAGAAATGGAAATACGGAGTACTATCTGGCACACGGTAGTCTGGGTGAGGAGCTCGTTAAACTGCTGAGGTCCAGGGGCCTAAGACCCCTCAAGTAGCTCAAGCTCCTCCCGCTCCGCCTCTATCCTCACCCACATGGAGTAGTCTCCCATGAGCAGGAGGGCCTCGGATGGCGTGCCCTTGGTACCGCCGGGCAGGGAGGGGAGCTTCGAAAGCCTGTCTTCGTCGACGCCGAGGATTCTAGCCGTTTCAGGACTCATCCTTTGCCTGAAGTGGAGCTGGATGTAGGAGTTCCTCACGACTGCCTTGGCTTCCCTGGTGGTCAGGTCCTCCGCGCTTTGGGTGATTGTCAGGAGGGATCCCTCGCTGTGCCTCACGTGCCTAGCCAGCGCGGACAGCGCCCTGGTCGAGTGCCTGTTCGAGAGGAGGAACCAAGCCTCGTCAACCAGGACCAGTGTCCTCCCCGCCCTCGCCCTCCTTGTGAGCTCCAGGGCAAGGTAGGTAAGGGCGAGCGTCATGTCCCCCTCCGGGAGGCGGCTGAGGTCGAAGGAAACCAGATCCGCATCGGGAACGCTTACCGATCTCCCCCGTAGGAGGCGCTCTAGGACCCTGGCCACCCTCGGGGCCTTCTCCTCCAGCTTCTCCTCCAGCTCCGGAAGACCGCCGCCGGAGGCTATGACCTCCCTGGCTGCTACCCTGATGGCGGAGGCCTCTTCCGGCTTGGCGTCCGACAGAGATGCTATCAGGATCTCGGCGGCCGACGCCCTCTCCTCCGGCGTCCTCCCGAGGGAGAGGGGGTCCGGTACCCACCCCTCGGATAGGGTTAACACCCTGCCGCCGAGGGCCCTCACGAGGCCGGAGTAGTCTCCCAGGGGATCGAGGATCACGGCCCTGATCCTCCCCCTCCTGGCCAGCCTGAGGAGGAGTAGCTTCGAGAAGAACGTCTTACCGCTCCCCGTCTCGCCCGTCACAAGGAGGTTGTGCGAGGGTAGGGACCATAAATCCAGGTTCAGGGGCTCCCCCTCGACAGTCCCCCACCTGGGGGCGTTCGTGTGCTGGGGCGGGCCGGAGCCGAAGGCGTAGGACGAGGATATGACGGGTGTGTGGGCCAGGACCTCCCCCTTTAGGTAGGCGCAGGGCCTGCCCCTGCCGAGGTAGGAGAAGCGAAATCCCATGGATCTGGCCGCCTCAAGGGCGGCCGACAGGGATCCCGGGGAGGCCAGGATCACGGAAAGCCTGAAGAGGGAGGTTCTCCTCTGCGCCACCAGGGCCTTGAGCTGCTTGAGCTCCTCCAGCTCCGCCCTCAGGGCCGCTATCTTGTCCTCCTTGGATCCGGGAGTGAGCACTAGAGCAGTCTCGACCGATAGGGATGCCCTGGAGATGATGTGCATAGCCTCCGCCTCTGGAATCCTCTCCAAGCCCATGAGCAGGGAGCCCTCCTGGGGGAGGATCCTCATAGCCCAGCCCACCTCAACCTCGGGCGGCAGGGCCTTCATGACCGCAATTCTCTGGATCCTGCAGGCCCTCTCGTGCACGCCGAGGTAGGACCTAGTCCTCCCACCCTCCTCCACCAAGGAGATGACCAGGCGCCCCTCCGTCGAGTTGATGAAGGCCTCGAAGGACGCCAGGGTCGAGCGGGCTGCAGTGTTCCTGAGGATGCTGGGCCTCCTCCAGGGGGACTCCTCGGCCCTGCACTCGCACTTGGAGAAGGTGCTCAGGAACGGGCCCAGGACCGGGATGTTCAGCAAGCCCCCGGTGCCCAAGATGTGCCCAACGGCATAGGCCAGGGCGGCTGCAGCGGCCCCACCACCGTAGGCGAGGACCGCCAGGGCCATGGCCCCTCCGAGGGCCACGGACGCCTTCGGAACCCCGCCAGGGTGGGATAGCCTTCTGGGCACGGCAATCCCCATCGCTCACACCACCGAGGGCACTATGGTCCTCGGTGCGGCAGCAGCCCCCATGGCTCCGGCCCTCACGGAGGAGGCAGCCGGGGACGTGCTGACCGAGAACTGGGCCAGGAAGGCGGAGGAGGCCGTATGCACCAGGAGGGGGATCGCCAGGGAGGCAGTGGCCAGGCCCAGGACGATGAAGAGGCTGAAGTCGTTGTTGGAGGTCACGTAGCCCGCGAGCACCAAGGGCACCTCCATGGCCACCATGCCGAGGGAGAGCTCAATGAATATCCTCCAGAGCTGCTTCCCGAGCCTTCTGGTAGCCGGAATAGCCAAAAGCACCGAGGCTATCGGCGAGAAAGGTATGAACACCAGGATGTAGGCCATCCTGGCCATCAGGAAGAAGACGATGCCCAGTAAGACAAGGGCAAGGTACCCGGCGAAGAAAGTCATGACCAGGGTATTCGTGATGGAGGCGTTCGTGAAGAGGGCCTTTATGGCCAGATCCTGGGGCACTTCTGGCCAGAGGGTCTCGTAGGCCGCCTTACCCATGTCCAGGAGCACGTCAAGGGCGAAGGGGGAGATCCTGGCCAGGGCCAGGGAGAGGGCAGCCGGGAGCACCACCGGATCCAACCTCCTCCTCAGACCCGCCGTGACCGAAAAGAGTCCGAAGACCGCGTGTAGGGAAATGATGAGAAGAACCGCTGGGACGGCAATCTCGGAGTAAACGGTGGAGTGCAGGGCCATGGCGGAGTCCACCTCCGGGCTCGTTGGGGCATAGTCCCAAGAGCTGTCGTAGATGCCGGGGAAGGCGTAGTCCGGGTTCAGGCCGTACATGTATATGATGTTCCAGATGACCTCCAAGGCCGCCAATGCGGCGCCGTAAAGGATGGTAATGGTACCCTGCCAGAAGAGCTGGGCGAACTCATCGAGAAAAGCCACCCAACCACCCCCAATACCTCCTGACCAGGGCGAGGAGGACCGCCAGGGCCAGAATGGGTGGGAGAATGTCGTATCCCCAACGAACCTGCTGGTCCTCCGGCTCCGCAACTAAGAGCTCCTGCGGCATGTAGACGAAGCTGTCCCCCGAGAAGGAGACTAAGGCCATACCCGAGAAAGGTACCTCGACCGCCTCCCCCGCGGAGATCTGCACTGTCCCGGACCATCCCTCGCCCATGATGGAGAGCGTTCCCTCAGCGTCCGGCACTTCCGGACTCAGGGTTATCCTCAGCATCCCCTCCTCCAGTGTGACGTTCAAGGGCTCCCAGACCGGGTCGACGAGCAGCCAAAGACCGCTCTCCGCCATCTCGGCCAACTCGGCCTTCAGGTGGTCGCTTGCCCTGACGGGCGTCCACCCGCCCGTGAGGTTCCCAAAAGGAGTGGATACGTTCACGGCGTTTGGCCCTCTCAGCAATGGCGGACTACTGCGGAAGGACGCCACAACCACCACCGTTGGGCCCCTCCCCTCGGAGGGAAAGTCAGCCCCAAGGAGCTCCACCGCCCCTAGGAGGGATATGGTGGCACTTTCGTTCCCTACGGAGAGGCCAGTAGGGAAGAGGGCCTCGAAGCTGGAACCGTAGTCCACGAGCTGGGGATAGGAGCTGAGGTTCACGCCGAAGGCGGGTATCGTGCTATAGTTCAGGACGTAGAGGGGTCCGTCGGTTGAGTTCACCTTTATCACGCCGAGGCCCGAGGGGTCTAAGACCCTGATGGTGAGGTTCTCCTCGAGGTCTCCCCTGATCACCCTGACCCAGGTCTCGTTGCCCTTGACGTGGAGGTGAATCCTGCCCGCGAGGCTCTCGTAGACCCCATCGGGGGTCACGAATGTGGTCCAGACGAAGGCGGGATAGGCCATAACCCAGCAGTCCCTCGGTGCCATGAACCCCTGGGGTGTCAGGACCGAGGGGGCCACCGTGACGATCATGCTCCTGTTCAGCGCCCACTCCAGTATGGGGCCCAGGAGGGGAGTGATGGCGCTGTTCCTGAGCACGTTGCCCCAGAACTCCTCCGGCACGTACCCCCTGAGGAGGCCCCCTCCCCCGTCCCAGTGGGGGAACCTCCCATGGAGGAGGACCCCTATCCCCCATTTTCTGGCCTGGGCCGCGGTTCGCTGCGCCAGCCCCATGAGGGACGTCCCTTCGGCCGGCACTGGGACCCAGCTCAGGTTCACGTACCTAGTCCTCTCCCAGAGGGCGAGGATGACGACGGCGTCGTCCGGAATCCAGGAAGGTATGCCTATTTGCGATTCACCGTTCCTGAAGTCCAAAACGGTCCTGTTCGAGAAGATCAGCTCTCCCTGACCGACGTAGACCAGGATGCCGGCATCCAGCTTTCCTTCTATGGGGAACCTGTCTCCGGGGAGCTCCGCGTACGCCACTACCCTCACCTGAACCGGGGGCGCGCCTGGGGGGAGGATGAGGAGGAGGGCGACGAGGAGGGGGGTCATCCCGCTATCCACCTCGCCAGCTCCACGATTGCGGGCGCCAGGAGGACTATGGCTAGGAGGGATAGGGATCTGAAGACCGTCCTCAGGACCTCCTCCCTCTCCGCCCACAGCATGGCCCTCATGGCGGAGGCCATGATGGCTATGGCTGCCAGGGTGAGGGATGCATCCCTGATCATGGGGTATATTGTGTCCCTTACCAGGTCCTCGAAGGCCCCCATGGTCAGCCGTTCACCAGGTACTGCACCAGGTCCACCAGCACGTTGGCCAGGAATAAGACCGCCACGCCTATGGTGACGTCAATGAAAGCCCTCCTCGCCGATCCCCTTCTCTCCGGGTCGGACCTCCCCAGGATCCAGAGGTAACCAACGATCATGTAGCCGACGGTGGCGACGCCCACGGCTATGGCGCTCAGGAAGTTCTGGATCCTTTCGAGGATCTCGTTAAAGCGATCGATGGGGCTTTCCTCCTGCGCCAGCACGGCACCCTGCATCCCGATGGCCATTATGGAGACCAGCAACAGCACCAACACCAGACCCTTCCTCATTCCATCACCTCCTGATGGACCGGATGGCGGCCAGTATCCTGGGCCCCAGCGCGTAGACTAGGAGGGGGACCAGGAGGATGGGGAGCAGCTTCCGGATGCCGAAGCCGCCGACCCTCACGACTGCGTCATATCCCTCCTTCTCCTCGGCCTTGCCCGACAGGTCCACCGCTATGCTCCTGAAGTAGTACCTGCCACCACCTTCCGGCCTGAAGTACAGCTTAGTCGCGTTCTCCGCGATGGTCCTCCATTCCCCGTCCCTCACCTGGATAAACACTTGTCGGATACCCGTGTCGTCGGTGGCGTTGACCGTAAGCAGGATAGTGCCGTTGTCCAGCAGGACGGCCCTCAGCCTCGAACTCGGGGGCTCGACGTCGATCACCACAGTCCTGGGCTTCTCGGGCGTCCAGGGCTCAACCCTGCCAGCGCCATCGACGGCTATCGTGGCGAGGGTGTGCACGCCCGGATCCAGCTCCACGATCCCACCGGGCTCCAGGCTGGCGATGACCCTCCAGCCCCCACGATCCAGCTCCATGAGCTGGATCACCCTGACCCAGCTGTCGTCGGTTGCGTGCACAACCAGGATGGTGCCGTTGACCGCGAAGCCGGACACAGGTGGGGCGAGGTCTAGGTAGACCAGGATCTCCTCTGGCTCGCTCACGACGCCAAGGTCGTCCTCCACGGAGATGGTTAGCGCGTGAGGGCCGGGTGTGGGTTCGATGGGTATCGTCACGTTCCCGGAGAAGGGGAGAGTTGAGTTACCCACGTGCACGAGGAGCGGCTTTCCGAGGTCCCCGATGACCCTGATGGAGACCCGCACATAGGCCTCCGTAGTGACGTTCCTGTAGGAGAGCTCAAGCCTGGGGAGGGAGGCGAAGCAGTAGACCTGAAGGACGACCGCGTTGGACCTGTGGCCCACGGCGTCCAACGCGATCACTGTGATCTCCCTGACTCCGTGCTCCCAGTCGGCCTCCATTGTCACGTTCTCCGAGTACGGTATCCTACGCCCGTCCACGATCAGGGACTCGACCAGGAAGTCGTCCGAAGCCACGACCTTCATGGAAAACTCCCCCCCACTGAAGACGACCTTGTCGTACCGTGGCACGGCCAGGACCGGGGGATGGACGTCCAGGTACACGCGCACTGGTATGGCCCTCGTCGGGATCCCCGCCCCGTTGATCGCCATGACGTACAGGGTGTTCATCCCTGTGCTGGGCAGGGAGACGACCACAGGGCCGCCGACCAACACGTAGCCCCTCATGTCCTCGTTCCAGGAGAGGAGTACGGCGGAGATCCCCGATACGGGATCCCGGGCGTTCACCTCAAGGAGCACGGTTCCGTTGGCCGTGACCCAGATGCCTTCTAGCTTCATCGCCCCCTCGATCCCGACCTCCACATCGGGCGGCGAGAAGTCCGCCACTACCTCAACGAGACTTGAGGCCACGTTCCCTGCGCGATCAGAGACCTCGACGATGATCCTGTGGGCGCCCTCGGTGGGGGATATCTGCACCTCCAGCCTCCCGGTAAAGGGCACCCAGTCAGCCGTGCGTCCCTCTTCCCAGGCCCTCGTCGATTGCAGACCCGACAACGCATCCTCCGCCTCCAGCTCCAGGATCAGCGTGGTGGATGTGGCGTAGCCCGTTGGGAGGACTGGTTTCACAGAGATGGATGGGGCGGTAGCATCGTACCTTATCACGACCGACGATGCCTCGGACCAGTAGCTCGCGTTCCCTTCCTCGAACCACACGTAGACGGGTATCTCTCCCTCGGCGGGAGCCCGGACCCACAGGCCTGAAGGGCTGTAGGCCTCCCTGACGTCAAAGTCCCCTGGCCCACTCGGCGGCTCCCAAAACTTGGCACACACCGCGGTGGGGTTGAACGAGGGCTCTTCCCATTGGATCAAGAAGTCAGGTTCGTTGGACCAACCCTGAGGGCTCACGCTAAGTCCCTGGGGCGCGTGGGAGAGGGGGACCAGCGCCAGGAGCGCCAGGGCGACCGCCAGCCGGCCCATCGCCCATCCAGGGGGACACGGGTATACCTCGACTCCGAAATGCACCTAGGCACAGGGGGAACCCTTTAAATCCTTAAAGTCTGGGCAAGCTTCATTTGGGGATGGAATTCGCGAGGGTCGAGGATGTGCTCAGGAACCCCATCGTCGGCAAGGAGTACTCACTCAGGGGTTGGGCCTACAGGACGAGGCACGTTGGGGGCCTGGTCTTCGTGGTCCTCAGGGACTCCACCGGGATACTCCAGGTGGTCGTGGAGCAGGGCGCCGTGCCCGAGGAGGACTTCGAGCAGGCCAAGCAGACCACTGTGGAGTCCTCGCTACAGGTTAGAGGGGTCCTCAGGGAGGAGGCCAGGGCCCCCGGCGGATACGAGCTCCACGCCAGGAGCTACAGGCTCGTCCACAAGGCCGAGAGGTTCCCCATAACCAAGGACAAAAGTGATGAGTTCCTCTTGGACAACAGGCACCTCTGGGTCAGGAGCAGGCAGATGAACGCCATCCTGAAGATCAGAAGTACCGTCTTCTGGGCGATCCACGAGTGGTTCCGGGAGAACGGCTACTACGAGGTCCAGGGCCCCATGTTCGTGGGGGCCGCTGTGGAGGGCGGGGCAACCCTCTTCGAGGTCCCATACTTCGGTAGGAAGGCCTACCTGACCCAGAGCTCCCAGTTCTACCTCGAGGCCCTGATATTCTCCTTGGAGAGGGTGTACACGATAGCCCCCTCATTCCGGGCGGAGAAGAGCAGGACGAGGAGGCATCTCACCGAGTTCTGGCACGCGGAGGCTGAGGTGGCATGGTACGGGAACGAGGACATGATGAAGGATGAGGAGAGGCTCGTGGAGCATGTGGTTCAAACCGTGCTGGACGAGAGGGTTAGGGAGCTTGAGCTCCTGAACAGGGATACCGAGCCCCTGGAGAGGGTGAAGGCCCCCTTCCCCAGGGTCAGGTTCACCGAGGTGAGGGACATGCTGACCTCCATGGGCTACGAAGTCCCAATGGACTCGGACCTGGGGATCGACGAAGAGACCGCTATTTCCAAGAGGTTCGAGAAGCCCTTCTTCATCACGCACTTCCCCAGGGAAGCCAAGGCCTTCTACCACAGGCCCGACCCCTCGGACCCCAGGTTTTGCCTGAACCACGATATGCTTGCGCCGGAGGGGTATGGGGAGATCATAGGGGGCGGTGAGCGCATCTGGGAGCTCGATGTCCTGCTGGAGAGGATCAGGGAGGAGGGTCTGAATCCGGAGGACTATAAGTGGTACATAGACCTCCGCAGGTACGGCTCCGTTCCCCACGCCGGCTACGGGCTGGGCGTTGACAGACTCGTTACGTGGATCGCGGACCTAGGTCACATAAAGTACGCAATCCCGTTCCCGAGGACCATCAGAAGGCTCAGACCCTAGAGGCTGCAGGACACCAGGTCTAGGGCGAAGGGGCACTCCGAGCACGTGGGACTGGCTCCCTCGCAGTCTACCCCATTGTCCGGAACGAAGAAACAGGCGCCGCGAGCCGCGAAGGGACACGTATGGCAGGGCGCGAAGTTCCTATCAAATTCAAGGAGCTTTTCCCGGTACGCCTGGTACGACTCCATCGAGGCCCTCTCCCACGCAGGGCCGAAGCGGACTGCCTTAATCCTCTTTTCGTGTCCGAAGAGGTAATAGGTGTGGTCGTGTAGGAGGTCGTAGCACGGACTCAGCTCCCCGGTCGCCGAGACCGCCCCGGTCTCGGTCTCGGCGTACGGGCACCTCCTTGCTTCCTGGGCAAAGAGGGAAGTCCTCTTGAGCCTGATGCCCAACGAAGATGCCTCCTCCTCCAGGATTCTCAGATACTTCTCCCGGCGTAGGGCCTCCCTGGCCCTATGGGCCTCCATCTCGTAGAGGGCGAAGTTGGGCGTGAGGCCCAGGGCCTCCATCTCCCTGACCCCGGCCTCGTAGACCCTAAGCTCATTAGAGTCCACGGGGCCCCAGCTGTCCAGGACGATCCTAGCGGCCCTGTAAGCGATCTCCACCAGCTCACTCCTCCCTTCAAGATACTCGAAGAGCCTCCTGCTTAAGAAGGTGAAGACCCTCTCCTCGTCGAGCTCTTCCGTTATGGGAACCATACCAGACAGATCTAGGGACTCTATGTCGTACGAGGCGGCCAGGGATAGCAGCTCCGGTAGTGCCTCCATCGAGGACCTCATCATCAGCGCGGAGATGCTAGATCTCCTCCTGGACATGATCCTCATGGTCTCCTCGATCCTCCCCGGCTCGAGGCCTATCCTGAACCTCCCGGCGACCGAGGGTGGGAGGTCCAGGGAGAGGGCTACCTCCAAATCCGGATGGACCTCCACGGCCATCCTCACCCTCTCCGGGAAAGTGCCGTTCGTCTGCAGGACCACCTGGGAGTCCCTAAGCACCTCTAGGACCTCCCTGAAGCGGGGGTGCAACGTCGGCTCACCGAGACCTATGAGTACAACCCTCTCGGGCTCCACAGCCCTGACCACCCTCTCCAGCACCCCCAACGGCATGAACTGCTCCAGGCCGAAGGCGTTCCTCCTGGGACAGTACAGGCAGTTCAAGTTGCAGGAAGACGAGATTTCAATGTTCAGGTTCAGGCAGATCCACCTCCCCAAATGAGAGTGTGTCCAAATCAAAAATCAACATCTTCCCGAGGAGCGGACCCCTCCCCCGGGATATGTGGAGGATTCCCTCCAGCGCCATGAGGGATGCCGCTAGCATGGCCGTGGGGCCCAGGACAGGATTCCGCGCTCTGGACCGCGATGTGAACAGCTCGCGAATGAGCCTGTACGAGCTTGGGTGGTAGTGGGCAACCTGACCCCTGAGCCCTTCTATCCCACCGTGAACGATGTCGAGACCGGCGTCCGCGGCAGAGGATTCGAGATTCAGCCTCGATTCCACGTTGTCCAGGCAGTCGAATATGAGATCGAAGTCCCCAATATCCACTTCTTCGACCCTCATCCTCAAGGGCTCCAACTCGACCTCCGGGTTCAGCTCCCCCACTAGCCTGGCCAGCGCTTCCACCTTGGGCACTCCGAGGTCGGAGACCCTGAAGAAGGTTCTGTTGAGGTTACTCTCCGTAACCACATCGTGGTCCGCGACCACTATGTGTCCTAGGCCCGCCGAGGATAGGTGCAGGACGAGGTTCGAGCCCAAACCCCCGGCCCCCGCCACGAACACCCTCGCTCCCGCTAGCCTCCTCTGCCCCTCCTCCCCGACGATGGGTATCTGCCTAGAGTACCTCATTACCCTCCACCAGCCGGGGGGAAAATGGCCACCTTGTCCGCAACGCCCACCCTGGTGCTCAGCCCCTCGAGATGCACTATGTTCTTCCCGTTCACCAGTATGATAAATCCCCTTTTCACCTTCCCGTCCTTCAGGACCAGATCGCCGACCGGGTAGCCAATCTTCTCCATTTCTCTGAGAATATCCAATACAGTTCCCTCTACTTCGAGCTGAAGCTCCTTGATGCCCAGCTTCTCCCTCAAAGTGGAGAAGAGGAGGATTTTGGGCACTCTACGGGATTATTCCGAGTTCCTTAAGCTTTTCCTCGGTGGGAATGCCGTTCTCCCAGCCCCTGACCCTGTAGTACTCCCGCAGGAGCTCCTTGAGCGGGACAGTGGAGCCCTTGTTCGGGCCCTCGGGCATGGGCTCTTCGAGGAACCTCCTGGGTAGGGTGTCCTCCTCGGGCCTGAAGCCTAGCTTCACCATCATATGCCTCTCCAGGTTGTAGATGCGCTCCCCGATGACCATGAGCTCTTCGGGTGTGAGGTCCCAGCCTGTGAGCGGGGCCAGCATGTCCGCGTAGGCGTCGGCGAAGAGGGCAAAGGTCGAGAACAGGCAGGCTACCGTGGAGTTCACCACCGATGTAAAGTCCTGGAAGTCCTTCACCCACTTGGCCTTCCCCTCCGTGCTCAGGGGCTTCAGCTTCTCCGGTATGCCGAGGATCTCTGGGGAGATCATGTAACCTGTCACGTGGCAGCCTCCCCTGTTTGCGGTGGCGTAGTTCAGGGCGTGACCCCAGGCCCCCCTCGGGTCGTAGGCGGGCAGCTCGAGCCTCTTCACGCTCATGGACAGGTGCTCGGCCCCGTACCTGCGAGCGAGCCTGTAGGAGCCCATCGCGAGCTCGTCGCCGAAGCCCGAGCGATAGGCTATTCTCCAGATCATCTCGACGACCGCCGCGGAGTTTCCGAACCTCAGGTCGACCCCCTCGAGCCTCTCCTCGGGGATGAAGCCCTTCTCCACCATCTCCATGGCGGCGGCAATCGTAGAGCCCGTGCTTATGGTGTCCAGACCGAGCTCATCGCACAGGTGGTTCGCCTTGATTATGCTCTCAAGGTCGGCGTTGCCCGTGTCGGCGCCCAGCGCCCAGATGCTCTCGTACTCGGGTCCCTCGCTGTACCCTATCTGGAAGGGGCCCTTGGGCACCTTCGTTATCCTGCCGCAGCCTGTGGGGCAGCCCCAACAGGCCCTGTTCCTGATCAGGTACTTCTCCGCCATGTACTCGCCGCTCTGCTCCTCGGCCTTCTCGAAGACGCCCGTCTGGAAGTTCCTCGTGGGATAGAGGCCGTGCTGGTTGATGATGTTGACCAGGATGGCCGTTCCGTACTTCCTCAGGCCTTCACCGGTAACGGGGTTCTTCCTGATGACGTCCAAGTACTTCTTGACCTTCTCCCTGAACTCCTCGGGCCTCTCGGGCTCGACGGGCTTGGAGTCGCCAGTGGCCGCTATGGCCTTCAGGAACTTGGAGCCCATGATGGCTCCGACGCCCGTCCTCCCCGCCGCCCTGTGCTTGTCGTTGATAATGTTGGCGAAGAGTACCCCGTTCTCGCCGGCCGGTCCTATGGTGGCAACCCTGGTCCTCCCGCCATCGCCAACCTCCTCCAGGATCGTGTCCGTCGCCCTGAAAGTGGTCATGCCCCAGAGGTGCCTGGCGTCCATCAGCTCCGCCTTCCCGTCGTGGATGTGCAGGTAAACGGGGCTCTCGGCGGCCCCCTTCACGACTACCATGTCGAATCCAGCGAACTTCATGTAGGGACCGAAGTCCCCGCCGGAGTTGGCGCTGGCTATGTACCCGGTCAGGGGGCTCCTGAGGGCCATGACGTGGTACCTGCCGGAATACGGGAATAGGGAGCCCGTGGCGGGACCCGTGGCGAAGACCAGGACGTTGTCCGGGCCCAGCGGATCGAGGTGATCCAGGTCCGTCATGGTCCTCTCCAGCTTCTTCAGCTCCCTGTACAGGATGTACAGGGCCAGGCCCTTGCCTCCCAGGTACTGCCTCAGCGGCAACTCGAAGGTGTCCTTGACCCTCACCTTCTCCTCCGTTAGGTCAACCTCCAAATACCTTCCAGTATAACCCCTTGGCATCGCTAAGTGATCTTGGAAATTAATTATCAATTTTACTTAAACAATATAATTTGAAAAATAAATTTATCTTCAAATGGATCCAGTTAAGAGATCATGGCCCTTTCCATTTCCTCCCTCACCCTTTCCCTGCGTATGGCCTCGGCGTGCTCGAGGTCGCCCGAGATACCCTTTATCCTGGTGTAGAGGTTCCTGACGGCGTCCTCGGGGCCGTAGCACACGATGGTGTCGCCGGGCTTGAGGACGAGGTCCGGTCTGGGGGCCCCGATCATCACCTCCCTCCCGTCAACCCTCCGGAAGACGGAGAGCACCACGATCCCCTCCTCGTCCAGCCCCGCATCCCTCAGGGTCTTGCCGGCCAGCCAGCTCGAGGTACTGATCTTGAACTTAGAGATCGTGTAGCCCCTCCCCACGCCTAGGAGCTGCTCGTAGTCTAGGATCTTAAGGGAGGTGAACCTCTGGAGGGCCTTCTCGATCACGTAGCTCATTCCCCTATCTATGAGTCTGGATCGGGCGAACAGGAACAGGGCGACGAGACCTATTGCGAGCCATATTCCCCTCTTCATCATCTCCTCCGGGGTCTGCCCCACGAAGGTCAGGATCAGGGTGGCCATGGCGGAGGTTAGGCCTGCGCTGCCCAGGAGCATGAGGATCCTGATGACCCTGCGCCTGACGGGGTGGTTGACCACGTACTCTGACTCTTCGGTCGTGAAGCCGACACCGGAGAAGGCGGACTGGGCCTGGAACGACGCCACCTCCCTGGAGAGGCCCGTCATCTTCAGGGCCACAGTCCCTATCCTCACAACGATTATGGAGAACAGGACCACCAACAGGAACGACACCAGGGCCGCAAGCAAGACGCTCTCCCTTACCGTGACCCCTACTTTAATTTATCTTATCCCGCAGGTTGAATACCGTGCTGTATCTGGTGGGCCTAGGCCTTGGTGGTATTGCCTCCCTCTCCTTGGAGGCCAAGAGGATCATTGAGCGCTCTAAGATAGTGCTCCTGGACGTGTACACTTCCCTCCCGCCGGACGGGGACGTGGAGGGCCTCAGGCGGGCCCTGGAGGGCTCTACGGGGAAGAGGGTACAGCCCGCGGACAGGGGAACCCTAGAGGACCTAGCGGAGGAGGTCGTGGAGAGGGCACAATCGGAGGACGTAGCGGTCCTGGTGGTCGGCGATCCCCTGGTCGCGACCACGCACGCGAGCCTCCTCGTCCTGGCAGCCAGAAGGGGGGTCAGGTATAGGGTGGTCTACGGGGCTTCTGTATTTCCGGCGGCTGCGGTGAGGCTCGGTCTGCACGCCTACAAGCTCGCGCCACCGGTGACGCTCCCCTACGCCCCGGGGGAGGATGTACTGAAGGGAGTTTGCGGGAAGATCATCAAGTTCCTCGACTTGGGCCTCCACTGCACCGTCCTCCTGGAGCAAACCCCCTCCGAGGGTAGGGTGCTCGTCCCCTACGAGGCCTCGAGGCTCCTGGCCGGGTGCGACGGGCTGAGGGGTAGGCTGGCCATAGCCGTCGTCTCGCTGGGAGGGGAAGAAAGGTTCCATCCCTTCAGGATAGGGGAGGGGGCCCCTACCCAGATCCCCTCCCTCCTGGTCATACCGTCCGTGCTGCACTTCTCCGAGCGGGAGGCCTTAGAGGCGCTGGTGGGCCTCTCACAGGAGGGCGGCGGCGATTAGGGAGAGCAGGGACAGCGGTAAGGAGTACTTTAGCAGGAACTTGACACCCTGATCTGGCCTGAACCTCGGCATCATGTTGTCTATCACGGATATCAGCGTGAACACGGCGAGGAACTTTAGGAGGATCACCACGACCCCCAATGGGTAGTTCTGGGCTATGTCCACCGGCCAACTCCCCCCGAGGAAGAGGAGGACGAAGACCAGGGGTAGCACTATCCTCTCCACGTAGAGGATGAAGAAGGCCAGGGCCAGCCTTGGCCCACCGTACTCTGTGAAGAGACCCCAGTATATCTCCCCCTCTGCCTCCGGGAAGTCGAAGGGCTTCACCTCCATCACGGCCAACATGGAGAGGAATGCCGAGAACGTCGCGATGGCCATGACCGCCGCGTTCGCCAGACCGCCTGTCCAGAGCAGGTGGCTCTTCAGGGACGTTAGGTAGAGGCTGTAGCCTGTGGAGAGGGTACTGGCGCCGATGATCGTGGGCACCAGGAAGCTGGCCGCATATGGGGGCTCTGCGCCAACAAGCAAAGCCAAGTACCTGCCAACCCCCAGGCTCGTGTACGGGTTCGGGGAAGCTATGGCCAGGTAGAGGATGGCGAGGCTCGCAAACAGGGCCAGGTAGAGGTAGACTATTATGTCGAACTCCGAGTAGAGGGGTCGCGGCGCTAGGGGCGTAAGCAGGACCAGCGTTATCAGGGCTCCTATCCCGAGCGAGAGGATGAGGAGCGGGGACCTCCTGAGAGAGTATTTGGATACCAGATCCTCCTTGAAGAGTAGCTTAAGGAAGTCAGCCAGCGGTTGGAGGGTGCCCGCGTAACCCGTGTACATTGGGCCCCTGCGGTACTGGACCCTAGCCCCAACCTTCCTGTGAATCCACTGTGTGAGGATCACCATGATCGCCATGAAGATGAATCCAGGGAAGACCAAGGCCTCGAACAGAACCCACAACACGTCCGTCAGCATTCTACCACCCCCATGCCACCGCCAGGGCCACTATCAGCGCCAGGGCGGCCAGCATCCACGCGAACCAGTCGTTCAGGACCACCGTGCCGAAGGTGCGGAGGAACCCACCATGCCCCCTCGGGAAGGCCTTGGACATGATCATGGTGAAGACCCTCGCGGTCGGCGCCGTAAGCTCCCCCCTGTCATACTCCATTCCGCACATCACCACTTCCTCCCTGGTTGCACCCCGGTTCCTCAGCGGCCTGCCGTAGATCTTTTGGAGCATCTCGTAGAGTATGGCATAGCCTATAGCCCCCAGGAAGAGGGTCAGACCGGTGGTGACCAGGACCAGCTCATAGACACCCAGCATCACAACCACCTCACTCGAAGATCCTCCTGGCGTAGCGCTCGAAGAGTTCGGAAACCTCCCTCTTCGCCCCCTCTTCGGTCAGGTCCGTGGCCCTGATCCAGTGCACGTAGAAGTACTTCCTTTCCTCGTCCACGTCGACCACGACCGTACCGGGCGTGTTCGTTATGGAGTTCGCGATCAGGGTTATGGCGTAGTCGCTTTCAACGGAGTAAGGAATCCTTACGATTGCAGGCCTCGCCCTGCTGGGCACGAAGATGAGCTTGAGGACGCTCAAATGCGCCTTCGCCTCTACGACAGTCAGGTACAGGATGGCGAAGATCAGGGCCCATGCCCAGCGTATGGGATTGTATAGCCTGCCCGGCCTTGAGATGAGGGCCGAGGAGAAGAGGTAGGAGATCACGGTGGCGACGATGATTGCCAGGGCCAGCTCAAATAGGCTCAGGGAGCCTGTGTAGAGGAGGTAGAGGGCGACGAGTGGGGGGATGAGGGCCAGAAAGATGGCCAACTTCCTCATTCCGACCGCCTCCTCCCTATCTCCCTAACGTCCAGCGTCCCATATTTCGCGTACAGAAGCATGGCCACGTAGCTCAGGAACACCAGGACTGCCAACCCAATGACGATGGCCGTTACGACCAAAACCTGGGGTATGGGGTCCACGGCCGTCCTGGCGAAGGACTCGAGATCCGCAACCCCGGGCAACGGGTGGTCAGTGAAGGAGATGCCGGGGAATACTGGCGGCTGAATCAGGCCTGAGTGGACTCCAAGCATGACCGCCATGAGGTTGGCCGTGTCCCCCAGGATGCTGAACATTATCAGCTTCTTCAGCAGGTTTGGCCTGGCAGCCATGCCGTAGAGGGACATGACCACTATCGCCAGGGTGAGGGAGTATATGTACCACCATATCGCTGCCTCAATCACTCCGACGCACCCCCCTTCAGGGACTCCCAAGGAAGACCCATGAGGATGAAGACCAAGGACAGGCCAGCGGATACGGCGAGGAACTCGGCCAGGTTGAGGAAGAAGAGGCTGCCACTGTACAGGATGCCATTACCCCCGCCGAATAGGTATCCAAGGCCCACCCTGGCCCAGGGCTTCCACTGGTTCTGCATGATGTAGCCCATCTCCCCCTTCAGCAGCGCCAAGATAAGCGCCGACACAGCGACCAACGCTATGAGCAACAGGCCGAGGGTCCTGAAGGCCAGGAGCCTGTCCTTGCTCCAGCCCCTCCCGGTCAGGAAGCCCGTGCCAAGGGCCACGATGGCCAGGAGGCTCGCGACGGCGAAGACGCTACCTCCCTGGAAGCCTCCTCCAGGGGTCAGGTGGCCGTGGAGCGCTATGGATGCCGCCACAACGGGAATCGCGACCAAGGTGATCTTGCTGACCGTCCTTGCCACGACACTCATCCCCCTCCACCTTAGGGACGGCGTCTTGATCCCTCGGACCAGCGCTATGGCCCCTATGATGGCCAGGAAGAAGACGCCCGTCTCGTAGACTGTGTCCAGACCGCGGTAGTCCCAGAGGATGCTCGTAACCACTTCGGGGCTTGCGCTCCATAGGTCGCTGGTCCAGTTGTAGGTGGTTTTCAGGAACTTGTCGGCCAGGGGCCTGTTGCCCTCCGGGGGAGGCACCGCCAGGGTACCCGTCCTGGCGAGGCCCACCAGCAGGCCGAGGATCACCACCAACGCCAGGACGGCCAGGGCCGCGTCCCTGGCTGCGCCCTTCACGTGGCCTCACCCCCTTGGACTGCCTCGAACCTCTCCGTCCTGGAGAGCACGAAGAGGAACAGGGCCGTGTACATCCCGACCCCCACGGCGACGTAGGCCAGGACGAGGTCGGGCGCCGCCAGCAGGGTCAAGGCCAGAGTGTACGCCACCGCCTGACCGGCGCTGTAGATGATGGCCTTCAGCATGTCCCTCTCCACCAGGGTCTTGTAGGTGAGGATGAGGGCGTAGGTCATGAAGAGGGCTATCAGGACGTGGCAGAGGTAGACTTGCTCAGGCACCGCCGATCACCCCCTCATCCTCCGCGAGCCTGTCCACGACTATCGGCTCGGGGACGGCCTCCCTGGAGCGGTGAGCACCCTGCGCTATGGCGTGACTCCCGACGGGTGCCGTGAGCAGCAGGAATATCGCGGTCGTGAAGGCTATTCCGGCGATGTAGAACCTAACACTCCCCAGGGCCGAGAGGCTCAGGGAGATCAGGCCTAGGCCGAAGAGCGGATAGACCGCCCCCCAGATCGCTCCCACGGTGGCCGCGTGGAGCCTCAGGTAGAAGTTCCGGAAGCGGTTCATTCCTATAGCCGCCAGAACGTCCACTATTCCGCCTCCGATCAGGAGGATCATGCCCAAATAGTACGCCAGCGCGCCCAACATATCAATCACCCAGCTCCCTCCTGCTCAGGTGCTTCGAGACGTACATGTCCATCAGGTAGGCCCAGAGAACCAGGGGCAGGGCACCTATGGAGAGGTAGGGGGACTTGCACATGATGCTGAACGCTATGATGAACACCGCTAGGTCGTAGGCCAGCACGTCCACTGCGAGGACCAGATCGGGAACCGTCCTGCTCCTGACTACCCTTATGAAGTAAAAGACGGAAGCCAGGACGAAGAGCAAGGTTCCTGTCAGCAGCAGCTTGACGGTGACGGCCTCACCGGGGATCCCCATCAGCCACCACCCCCCTTCTTAGGCGGGGGCTGCGGAGGGGGCTTCAGTAAGTCCTTGGTGAAGGTCACTCTGTGCTCTCCTTTTGGAGGCTCAGCCAGCATCTCCGGCGTGTACAGGGTCGTCGACTTGTCCTCTGTGATTAGGTGCTCCATCGTGTAGTCCGTCATCACCAATGCGGACGTCGGGCACGCCTCCACGCAAAGGCCGCAGTAGGTGCACCTGCTGTAGTCGACCCCCGGGAAAATCTTGAGCCTGTTCTTGGGCCACTCCCCCTCTATCTTGTACATCTTGATCGCGTCGGCTGGGCAGGCCAGCTGGCAAGCCCTGCACCCAATGCACCTGTCCATGTACAGGAGATGCCTCGCCCTAGTCCTCTCGGTCGTGAAGGGGGGCTCCTTGTACGGGTAGAGGCGGGTGTACGGCCTCCTTAGGAGGTACCTAAAACCCAAACCCAACAGCTTCAGCACCATCTCCATCACCTATCTATGTCGGGGGGGCAGGGGTCGAGGCTCCCCACGACCACGGGGAAGTCCGCAACCGTGATCTCCTCGTTGTGCACGATGTGCTTCAGGACCGTGGTGAGGTGCGCCATCGTCGGTCCCCTGAATTTGATGCGGTAGGGCTCCAGCGGCCTGCCCCCCGGCTTCTCCGTGGTGGACACGATGTGCGTCATGAACTCCCCCCTGGCGCTCTCCACCCTCCCCACGCCCTCGCCCGGGGGAAGGGCCATGGGGAGCCTCCACCTGTACGGGCCTTCCTCGGGAATCTGCTGCACAGCCTGCCTTATGATCCCAATGCTAACGTACATCTCCCTAAGGCGCACCATGGCCCTGTCGTAGGCGTCCCCGTACTCCCCCTTCGGGATCTCGAAGTCCACCATCCCGTAGGCGTCGTATTTCAAAGCCTTCCTGATGTCGTGGGCGACCCCGGAGCCCCTTAGAACCGGTCCCGTGGCCCCGAGCCTCACCGCGTCGGAGGCCTTGAGCCTCCCGACGTCCCTGGCCCTCCTCTGAAAGACCGGGTGGAGGAAGAAGCCCCTCTCCATGTCCCTGACGAGCCCCTCAACCCTGTCCAGGACCTGGAGCGTCCTCTCCTTCAGGTCCTTCGGGAGGTTCCACCTAACCCCACCGGGATAGATGTAGTGGTGGTAGATCCTGTGCCCGGCAACATAGTCGAACCACTTGAGAACCTCCTCTCGTGCTGCGATGGCCCAGGAGGTGGCGTACCTGGCAGCCACGGGACCCGCGAAGTGCATCATCCAGAGCAGGTGGCTCGCGAGCCTGGAGAACTCCGCCACGATCGTCCTGGCGTACTTGGCCCTCTCGGGTGGGTCAACGCCGAAGATCTGATCCATGGCGTGGGTGTAGGAGAGCTCGACGTGATCCGGGTCCTCGACGCAAATTCGGGCGCTCATGACCAAATCCATGTCCCACCTCCTGTACTCCATCATCTTCTCGAAGCCCCTGTGAAGGAAGCCTGGGATGAGGTCCACGTCGAGGATCCTCTCCCCGTCCAGGGTGAGGAGGAAGGCCACGTTCCCGGGGGCCCCCGGATGCTGGGGTCCCAGGAAGACCTGGAGCTTCCTCACTCAACCACCTCCTGGAGGCTCTTCTCCTGCTTGGGCCTCTCGTACCTCTGCCCGCCGTAGTAGGTTTCAAGGACAAACTTCCTCGTGTCCACGTCCTTCCTGAGCGGCGGGGGCCCCTCCCAGTTCTCGTCCAGGATCCACTTCCTCAGGGATCCGTTACCCCTGAAGTCGAGGCCAAAGAACTCGTGGGCCTCTATTTCTTGGTACTCCGCCAAGGGATAAATATCCGAGACGCTGTCCAGAGCCGGATTCTCCCTGGGTACCCGGAGCTTCACCACGAGCAGCTCACCACCCCTCTGGACGGACTCCACGAAGTAGTACACCTCCATGACGCCGGCCCTGGGGTAGTCCACGACGTTAATGCCGATGAAGTGGTCGTACCCCTCCTCAAGGGCCCTTCTGAGCCTTTCCCTCAGCTGGGAGGGCTCGACCTCAACCTCGATCCTCCTTCCTGTGTCGGCGCCCTTCAACCCCTCTCCCTCCTCATCCTCTCCTCCCTTAGCTCTACCTCGCGGTAGATCATCCTCTCAAGCTCCTGCAGCTCCTCCACAGGCCTGGGGTTCCTGACCCTGCCCCCAAACACCTTCTTTCTGAGCTTCAGGAATCCGCTGAGCCAGTCTTCGGCCCTGGGCATGCACCCCGGAACCCAGATGTCCACCGGGAGGTACTCGTCTATGGCCTTGATGGTGGAGTAGCTGTCCCAGTATAGGCCGCCAGTCGCGGGACAGTTGCAGCCCACCATCACGTACCTGGGCTCCGGCATCTGGTGGTAGAGCCTGATGAGGACCTTCAGGGTCTTCTTGGTCACGTAGCCCATGATGACGAGCACGTCCGCCTGCCTCGGCGAGGGGGCGGGCATCACGCCCCAGCGCTCCGCGTCGAGGGGGGACATTATGATGGGGGGAAACTCTATGGCCCCGCAGGCTGTGCAGTAGTGGATCATCCAGAGACTCCTGCTCCTCACCCATCTACCGAGCCTCTCCAAAACCCCCATTTCACCAACCCCCTACCATGGCCTTCAGAGTCGCGACAGCATCCGCGAACCTATACCTCGCCCCGACTCCAAGGATCGATACAGCAACGACGGGAGTGACCACCTTGTCCATGATGGGGCCGTAAAGGAGACCGCTCAGGATTACCAGGGCGGAGAAAAGAACCAGTAAGGGAGCATCAGCGAGACCGGCCGACCTGCTAACCTCCCCCTTCAGGGAGGAGGAGAAGACTGAGAACCAAAGTCTCCCGAAGCCTATGAAGGCCAAGGCGGAACCGACCAGCATAACCAAGAGCAATGGAAGGAGCTCCGCCCTCTGCATGACTGCCTTGAACAGCATGAGCTTGGCGAAGAAGATGTTCATGGGGGGAACGCCTATGATGGCCATGCCCCCCACCAGTAGGGAAGCCGCCAGGATGGCATTACCCCTTGCGATGCCGCGAATTCCGTCGAGCTCCGTCGTCCCGGCGGCGCGCTCGATAACGCCAGCGGAGAGAAACAGGAGGGGCTTCACAAAGGCATGGCTTATAATGTAGTACAGGGAGGCAGCCAGGGCTACGTAGCCGCCAATCCCGACACCGACCACCGCGTAGCCCATGTCTAGGATGGTGCTGTAGGCCACCATCCTCTTGAAGTCCGTGGCCGTCGCCGTCATGTACCCTCCAACGAGTATGTTTGCGGCGCCCAGGACGATGAGAAGCCACATGATGGGCTCGGAGGTAGCCGGACCCACGACGGTGTAGAGGATCCTTATGATGACGTAGAGGCCAACGCCCTCACCCACGGCCGCCATCGCCGCTGCGGCAGAGGGGGGCATGCTGCTGTAGGCGTCAGGAAGCCAAAAGTGGTGGGGAAAGACCGCAGCCTCGATCATGAAGGCCCAGACCGCAAGGCCTGCAAAGATTAGGAGGGTCGAGGATACGTTCGAGGCCGTGCCGGACGTCTCGGGAAAGAGGTCGATGCCCAGGGTGGAGTAGACAACGTCCCCCATCGTCAGGGTTCCTAGGCCTGCGTAGAGCAGGACCACAGCCAGAAAGTATATGGTGGAGCCTACGCCGCCGAAGAGGCCGTACTTGATGGCCGCATCCAGGGGCCTCCCCCTCTCCCTGAGGTAGGCGGTGAGGCCGTAGGCCGCAATGCTCATGACCTCCAGCATCACGAAGAGGTTGAAGAGGTCGCCAGTGTAGGCCATGCCCAATAGGCCAGCCTCGAGCCCTAGGAAGATGGTGTAGTACCAGTGGTTGTGCTTGGTCGCCCATTCCAGATACCCGTATGAGGCCAGGTTGACGAGCGGGAATATCAGGGCGACCAGGAAGCCCATGAGCCCGCCCAGCGAGTCCACCTCATAGAGGATCCCCAGCGGAGGGGGGACACCGGCAAACATGTAGGTCAGGATCTTGCCCTCCAAGACAGTCTCGAAGAATACCTTAGTGGCTAAGACCAAGTTCACCAAAAGGATGAGCTCGGAGAAGACCAGAGCAAATCTCGCTGGTTTGGAGGCCCTGCCAGAGAGCAGGGGCGTGGCGAAAGCCCCAACCAGCGCCAACAGGGGCGGTAGCGCAACCGCTAACCCCACTCCCCCAACCGGCATTAAACCACCTTGCGGACAATTATAAGAGTGTCCCTTAAAAACGGTGATTTTTATTTCTACATTTAATATTACGTTAGTTTGATGTGTTGACCCGTCCTCGCGTAGACTGCGTGTTCACCTATGTTGCAGGCGTGGTCGCCGACCCTTTCCAGGTACCTGGCTATGAGGAGGGCGTTGACGGCCCAGACGGTGTCCGTCCCCTTCCTGGCCTGGTCCATGACCTCCTGCAGGACCTGGTAGAACAGGGAATCTACCTCGTTGTCCATGTCCTTGAGGGTGTACGCGACGGTGGGGTCCCTGCCCAGGGTGGCCATGGTCGCTATCTTCACCATCCCATCCACCAGTTCCCCCATCCTCATGAGGTCGGTGAGCAGGGGTTCCGAGGGCGTGCGCCCGCCCATGCGGTAGTACACGACCTCGGCGATGTTCTGGGCCAGGTCCCCGATCCTCTCCAAATCTATCGCCGTCTTCATGGCGGAAATGACGAACCTGAGGTCCCCCGCCAGGGGCCTGAGGAGGGCCACGGTCTCGATCACCTTGTCCTCGATTGCGTGGTTCAGCCTGTTCACCTCCCTGTCCCCCTCGATGACCCTAAGGGCCAAAGCCTTGTCCCCCTCCGCCAGGGCCTTCATGGCGTCCTGGAGCTGAGACCTAACCTTACCCGTCATCCTCTCGACCAAGTGCCTGAGCTCCTCCAGGACCTCATCCAGCCTTGGGGCCCTCAAGCCAGCAACCTCCCGGTTATGAAACGCTCGGTTAGCTCGTGCCTCGGCCTCTCAAACAGCTCCTCCGCCGGCCCGTACTCCACCACCCTACCCCCGTAGAGGAAGGCCACCAGGTCAGACACCCTGGCCGCCTGGGCGACGTCGTGGGTCACGAGCACGATCGTGTACCTCTCGCGTAGCTTGGTTATGAGCTCCTCAATCCGCTGCGTCGCGCCGGGATCCAGGGAAGAAGTGGGCTCGTCCAGGAGCAGGACCTCCGGCTCCACGGCCAACGCCCTCGCGATGCAGAGGCGCTGCTGCTGGCCCCCACTCAGGGCAAAGGCACTTTCGTGCAGCCGGTCCTTGACCTCCTCCCAGAGGCCCGCGTCCCTAAGGGCCCTCTCGACTATCCTCCTGAGCTCCCCCTCATCCCTCACCCCATGGACCTTGGGGCCGAAGGCGACGTTCTCGAAAATGCTCATGGGGAATGGATTGGGCCTCTGGAATACCATCCCGATCCTCCTCCTCAGCTCAACAACATCGTAGCCGTCGGAATACACGTCCACGCCCCGGAACAGGACGCTACCCGAGACCCTGGCTCCGGGCACGAGGTCGAGGAGCCTGTTTATGGACCTGAGGAGCGTGCTCTTCCCGGAGCCCGAGGGGCCCAGGATGGTGGTGACCCTCCTAGGGGGCACCTCCAGATCGATGCCCCTGAGAACCTCCCGACCCCCAAGCCAGACCCTGAGGGACCTTATCTCGAGCTCCGGCTCCACGTCTCTCGATCCTCTATCTATAAAAATCATATCTTCTATTTCCCTATATATTTCTTTGAAGATCTATCGATTGCCAGTTCGTCGAGATCGGAGGTGTAGAGGAGAATCCTTATGGTGGAGTCCTGGACCACGTACTCCAGCGCGCTGGCGAAGCTCCTCACGCCCCTGAGCTTCGCGACCGTCTCCTTGAGCCTGGCTAGCTGTTCGTTGGCCTTCTGGAAGGAGCCCCCGAGGTAGGAGTCGGAAGCTTCTAGGAGCTCGAAGGAGGAGTTCCTCAGCGCAGTAATGAGATCCTCCGAGACGCTTCCCCCCTCCTCCAGCATGGAGTAGCAGATCCTCGCCGCGTGGTCCCCGATCCTCTCCAGGGTCCTGGCGACCAGGAGGTCCTCGATGGGGCCGGGCTTGCAGCACCTGGCGATCTCGATGGTCGCCTTCCTCCTCAGGAACCAGTATAGTCTATCCAACTCGTCGTCCCTCTCGATCACGTCCTCCGCCAAGACCCTTTCCCCGTCCTCGACTGCGTCGGCCGCATCTAGTATCATTGCGTTGGCTATGTCCACCATCCTCCGAATCCCCTCGCCGAAGGGAAGGGTCTCGGGAGAGGAAAGGTCCATGAGAATCGCGTAGTTCCTGCCCTCCTCCACCACCTCCATCCCCATGACCCTCCTGGAGAACTCCCGGACCGCCCGACGGACCTCCAGGGGCATGACCTCCTCTGTGACAACCCTGATCCTGGAGACACCCTGCAAGTAGAGGCCTATGAGGATTCTCAGTATCTGATCCCTCTGCATGCCTCCGACATCGACCTGCGCCGAGGGGATGGCGGCCTCGCCGGCCAGGATCCTCAAGGTCCCATCGGGGAGCTCCTGGATCAGGACCTCGGAGCCCCTGCCCAGCTCGACCCTCCTCGCCCACTCCTTGGGAAGGGCAACCACGTGAGTGCTCCCCCCAACGACCTGCACTTTCCTTATATATGTCTTCATCCGAATATATATTTCTACATAATTTCTTATTAAATTATGCGAGGGGAAGAGGCCTTGGAATGGGGTGGAGGGGTTGGTTGACGGTCCTCGTGGCCCTGGCCTACCTCGTCCACCCCTACTTAATCGCCCCTTCCGGGGTCCTGGTGGGAAGCGGCGCAACCTTTCCACAGGCCCAGCTTGAGGCCTGGATGAGCTCCTTCAACAATGCGGGTTTCCCCTTCAAGGTCGAATACGTAGGAAAGGGCAGCGGTGGAGGGCAGAGCGACCTCTCTGCGGGAGTCGTCGACTTCATCTGCACGGATCCACCCCTGTCCTCTGAGCTCTGGGCGAGGCTCAAGGAGAGGGGGGACCTCGTGGAGTTCCCCTTCATCCTCGGGGCTGTGGTCGTCACGTACAACCTACCTGGCGTGGACCGCTTGAGGCTCAACGGAAGCGTCCTGGCGGGGATGTACATGGGCTACATCCGATACTGGGATGACGAGAGGATTCTCGCCCTAAACCCGGGGCTCAGGGGTGTTCTCCCGCACCGCGAGATACTCCTCGTCCACCGCTCCGACAGCAGCGGCACCACTTTCCTATTCACCTCCTTTCTGAGCCTCTCCTCGGAGGAGTGGAGGAGGAGCGTGGGCAGGGGGAAGCTCGTCCGATGGCCAGTCGACGAGCTTGGAAGGGGCCTAGGAGGGCAGGGAAACCTGGGCGTCTCCCAGCTGGTGATGGAGAACCAGTTCTCGCTGGGCTACGTGGAATGGTCCTTCGCCCTGCAGCTTAACATGCCCATTGCCGAGCTCTCCGGAAAAAGTGGGGACTTCACGGTTCCGACGGTCGAGGGGCTCGTGGAGGTGGCCGACTCCGCCCTGAGGATCCTCGATCGCGGCCCCGAGGACGACTGGGACGGCGACGTGGACGTGCTCCTGGAAACGGCGTTCAGCTCCGGTTACCCGCTCGTCGGGTGGAGTCACCTAGTCTTCTACCGCGGCGATGGGAGGATCCTCCAGTGGCTCTCGTGGATAAGGGAGGAGGGTACGACGGTGCCCGGGTATGCGCCAATCCCCGACTGGTTCTGGGAGGAGGTGCTTGAATGAGGGATTGGCTTCGTCCCGTGCTGGCCAGCGCTGCGCTGCTCATCCTCCTCGTCCTGGGGGCCATGATCCTCTTCCTGACCTACAAGTCCGTCCCGGTCCTGAGCAGGGAGGGACTGTCCTTCATCCTAGACAGCGGCTGGATCGCCTCCGAGGGGGGTGAGGAGTACTACGGGATAGCCGCTGCCCTCCTGGGGACCCTTTACACCTCCGCCATCGCCGTCGCCCTCGCCCTCCCCGTGTCCGTCTCACTCTCCGTGTTCGTTGTCGAGATGGCCCCTAGGAAGATCAGAACTGTGCTCGAGGGCGCGATCCTCATGATGGCTCTGCTCCCGACGGTCCTCTACGGCCTCTGGGGGCTCACCTACCTCGGTCCCTTCCTCCTCAGATACGTCATGTGCCCCCTGCACGGGTCATTGGGTTGGTTTCCGCTGTTCTCGGAGGAGCCCAAGACCGGGAACACGATACTCACGGCCGGGGTCCTCCTTGCAATCATGATCACCCCCTACATGACCGCCATCATCAAGGACGCATACTCCTCCATACCGAGGGAGTACCGGGAAGGGCTCTACGCCCTGGGCACCACGAGGGCCGAGGCGATCCTCGTCCTCCTGAGGATGGTGAAGTCCTCCATCGCGGTCGCCGTGGTCCTCGGCCTGGGCAGGGCGGCCGGGGAGACTGTGGCGGTCTCCATGGTCGTGGGGAACACCATGGGGATCTCCATCTCGCCCTTCAGGCCCGGGTACACGATCTCCTCACTCATAGCAAACCAGTTCGGGAACGCCTTCCTGTACCGACTCATGCCCAGCGCCCTCTACGGCTCAGCCCTGATCCTCATGGGGATCTCCACCGCCATCGCGGTCCTCGGCCTCTGGCTCGCCAGGAGGTGGAGCATCAAATGGCGGATATGAGGAGGTTGAAGAACGCCGTCTTCCTCTCTGTGATAACCTCCCTGGCCCTGGTGGGCATTCTCCCCATCGCGCACATCACCGGGGCGGTCCTCTATAACGGCACCAAGGCCCTGATCCACGCCGGTCCCTCCTTCCTCTGGAGGGCACCGGGAGACCCGAGCACCGGCGAGATCGGGGGGATCGGCCCCGCAATCTCGGGGACCATCGCCCTCCTGCTGATCTCCATGCTCATAGGCTTCCCACTCTCCTTCCTAGCCGGAGTCTACCTTCATGAGTTTCCCCAGTCGGCGATTTCGAGAATCCTCATGCCTGCGACGAACCTCCTGCTGGAGATCCCGACCGTGGTTACCAGCATGTTCGTCTACCTGGTGCTGGTCGTCCCCATGGGCCGCTTCTCGGCCCTAGCAGGGGGCGTAGCCCTATCCCTCGTCATGCTGCCCTACGTGACCACCCACGTCAGGGAGGCGCTGGACGCTGTCCCCGTGGACTTCAAGGAAGCTGGCTACGCCCTCGGCCTGGACAGGGCCAAGGTCCTCTTCCTCGTCATGCTGAGGGCCGCTAGGAGGGGCTTGATAACCGCCCTCCTGATGGCCGTCGCCAAGTCCGTCGGCGAGACGGCACCGCTCCTCTTCACCATCGGGGGCTCCGGGGAGATCGGCTACCTGGGCCTGGGGAGGCCCACGAGCTCCGTCCAGCTCCTCATCTACCGATTCGCGGCCTCACCCTTCCCGGCCAGGCAGGAGGCCGCCTGGGGCGCCTCCCTGATCCTGTTCCTCCTCTTCATCGGGGTCTTCGCCCTGCTCAGAAAGGCCCAGAGGGGACCCTGACCCTTCAGGAGTCCCCTTGATTCGGTCATAACTCTCCGCAGGATCCCATGTACGCCTCTTCGGGAAGACGATAATGGTCGCCCAGCAGGGCAAACCCCCTCACCAGGGATTCGGAGCTCCTCAGGAAGTTCGACCTATCCTGACGCCCCCTCGTCGAGGAGTCCCAACCAGCGCAATACGTTTTCCGTCCGACTTAGAGATATTAGGGCCTCTTCATGAATGCGCAGAAGGAGTCGGGATCCTCGATCGGCCTCTCCCCGATCATCTCCCTGAGGGCGTTCATGGAGGAGAGGATCTGCTCCCTGACGCTGCCGTGCTTTCTGCCGCTCTCGAGCATCCGACAGAGGGTGCCGAGGGCGAGGTCCGCCAGGAGGAGTCTCTCCCTCCTCGTCCAGCCTGGGTGTTTACTCCTGGAGAGGACCTGCTCCGCGACCCTCTGGTAGCTCATGACTATGAAGGACATCACCGGGGGGTTGTCGAATGTCGAGGCATAAAGGAACATCCTCAGGAACCTGGAGGAGAAGTTCCTGAGTATGGAGGAGAGCTCCCTGTAGCCCATGGGCCTCTCCCAGAAACGGGAGTTCTTGATCTTCGCGTTCAGCCTGTTCATGACCAAGGCCAGCGTCTTCAAGTCCCCCTTGGCCACCACACCGTGGACGAAGGACTCAATGACCGAGAAGTGATCCCTAGAGACCCTGTCCATGCGGTACTCCTCCAGCATATCCTCGATGGGGAGCTCCCTGACCAGGGTGGCGGCGAGGGACGTGGGCCTGAGTAGGTCCCTAGTGGCCATGAGGTAGTGCCAGAGGCTCTCGAAGGCCACCGCCGATAGGGTTATGGTGAGGAAGACGAAGAAGTCCGAGACAAGGCTCTCGGAGACGAACTTCAGGACGAGGATCCCCAGGAAGATTACCAGGCCGTACAGGATGACGAAGAGTTTAAGCCTCTTCTCCCGGAAGAGGACGTCTAACAGGTCCACGGAGTAGCTCGTGGAGATGATCTCCGCCATGATGAGCGTCAGCGAAACGACGATGGCGAAGATGGATGCGTCCACCTGGACCAGGGCGCTGAGGAGAAACATCTCGTTTCCGATCTTGATGAGCCTCCACCCCGGCCTGAGGTGGGCCACGAGGGCCTCAATGAGGACCAGGATGAGGGCCGCAGCGGCGGCCTGCAGAACCCTCCTCCTCAGGAAACCCTCGAAGTCCCTCAACCGTTCACCTCCCTGGTGCGGGGGCGGGGATTCGAACCCCGGAACCCCTTCGGGACGGGACCCTAAATCCCGCGCCTTTGACCTGGCTCGGCAACCCCCGCGGTCCTCATAACGCCCTCGGATTCAAAACCTTGACGTGGTGCGGGGGGAGGGATTCGAACCCTCGAACCCCTACGGGACTGCCCCCTCAAGGCAGCGCCTTTGACCTGGCTCGGCAACCCCCGCAGCCCTTCAACCCCCATGGATATTTAAATCGTTCATCATTGATTCTCCGTGTTTTCCCTGATAATCTCTTCCCTGCCTGACAGGGACGCGGCGGAAAGGGCGCTGGGCAGGTGCGCACAGAAGGAGCTCGCGCTCCACACATTCCATTTTCCGGCCGAGTCCGGCGATGGTATGGTCTACGTCGTCGGCATCTTCTGCAGGAGGGAGGACGTGGAGGAGGTCCTGGCGATCCTCGAGGAGGAGGGGTCCATAAAGTCGATGGAGGTACCCCTAGGGCTCACGAGGTAGCCTCTCAAGGCACTCCCTCACTATTTCCCTCAGCCTCGGCACCGTATCGTTGGGCAGCTCTGGGCCGGTCCACATGTACTCCACGTGCTCCCATCCCAATCTGGGCTCCCCCTTAACGGGGGCAAGGAAGTAGTGCACCCTCCCGATCAGGGGTGCGTCCTCCCTCCTGAAGTAGTGCGTGCCGCAGGGCGTCAGCGGCCCCTCGGGCACCAGCCCAGTCTCCTCCTCCAGCTCCCTGAGGGCGGCCTCCTCCGGCCCCTCTCCCCTCTCCACCCTCCCGGAGGGCACCTCCCACAGGCCCCTGTTGTGCTCGACCTTTTCGCTCCTGCGCAGGATGAGGATCCTGGTGCCGTCGTACGGGATCACGGAGACCGCCTCGACCAGCTCGAGTTCAGGGAACTCGACAAAGCCCGCTTCTCCGTCTACCCTAAGGAGATCCCCCTCCCTCACCACCTCGATGGGGAAGTCCGTGACCATGGGGATTTCCGAGATGATCGCCCCGACGACCGTTATGGGATCGGGCTTGGCTGTCACCAGGGCAATGGGCCCGAGGTCCCTGGCGGCGAGCCTGTAGATGATGTATGAGCCCACGGTGCTTCCCCTAGAGTAGGGAAAAACCAGTATCCTCCCCCTGAGGGGCCTGTCGGGCACTAAGGTTCCCGAGGAAGGGTCCAGCTCGCCGAGGGGGCTTATCGGGGCCCGGGACACCACGGCCCTCCCCTCGGCCCTGCCCTTCCTCACGCCCCTTCCCGGGATCCTCGCCACCACGCATGATAAAGGCGGGTGCAGCTAATAAGGCGGATTGGCCAAGCCCCCGACTGAGAGGGAGATCCTCCCGCTTCTCCAGGAGCTCATCAGGGCCAGGACCGTGAATCCCCCGGGGAACGAGGTGAGGGCGGCGGAAGTGGTTGAGGCCTATTTGGGGGAGAGAGGGGTCGGTGTGAGGATCCTCGAACCGGAGGAGGACAGGGCGAACCTATACGCAGAGGTTGGAAGTGGCAAAACATTGGTTTTCAACGGTCACCTGGACGTCGTCCCACCAGGCAGGGGTTGGAGGAGGGACCCATTCGAGCCGACCGTTGAGGGGGGCAGAGTCTATGGTCGGGGGGCGACGGACATGAAGGGGGGAGTTGCGGCCGCGGTTGCGGCCTTCGCGTCCCTGGCTGAGGAACCCCCGGGGAGGATCAAGCTCCTCCTGACTGCGGACGAGGAGAGGGGCAGCAGGCTGGGGATGGGCTGGATCGTGGAGCACATGCCGGAGCTGGCCAAGGGGGACTTCGCAATCGTACTGGAGCCCATGGGGAGCTACCCGTCGCCCAAGTTCATAGCGGTGGCCGAGAAGGGGGTCGTCATCGCCCACATCCACGTCTACGGGAGGAGCGCGCATTCCTCCGTCCCCCAGCTCGGGGAGAACGCCATCATGAGGGCCCTGAGGCTCTCGGAGAGGCTGCTGAGGGAGAGGCCGAAGGGGGGATGGAGGCCGGGCGTCCGGGAAGCACTATCCTACGTGCTGGCGGCGGGAGAGCGCAGGAGGCTGGGGCTGCGCGGGGCCCTTGCCATGTACAGGGCGCTCAGGGATGTCACGGTGAACGTGGCGAAGATCAACGGGGGTGAGAAGACGAACTTGGTACCCGACCACTGCGAGGTCGTAGTCTCCTACAGGATCTTTCCGGGACAGGGACCGGAGGACGTGGAGGACTGCATAAGGAGGGCCATGAGGAGGGAGGGCGTGAGGGGGGATGTAGTCGTGACCACCTACATTGAGGGCTCGAGGCTCCGGGGAGGGGAGGAATGGGTGGACGCCCTCTCCGAGACCGTGAAAAGCGTCTACGGTACTGCACCGATTAAGATCCTCTCGGTGGCCTCCTCCGACGCCCGCTTCTTCAGGAACAGGCTGGGAGTTCCGGCCGTGCAGTTCGGGCCGGGAGAGTCGCACCTGGCGCACGCGCCCAACGAGTACGTCCACCTGAGGGACGTAGTCTCCGCCTCTAGGGTCCTGGTGGAGTTCGCTGAGAAGACCCTCAGAGCCTGAAGAAGAACGCCCTGCCCGGACCGTAACCCTTCTTTTCCAGGTAGAACAGGGCCTTCCCGCTCCGCAGGCCCGGTGGCCCAAGCTTCCCCGTGATTGGTGAGACCACCATGCAGGTGTCCACGTAGACCCTGGCCCCCAGCGCCTCCAGCTCCTCGACCAGCCCGCGGTTGGAGTCCCTGACGGCCCTAGATGTGAAGAGGACTAGCCTCACCTTTATCCTCCCGGCCCTGAGGGAGTCCCTTATCTCCCTCAGCTCCGAGGCGGAGAGGTGGGGGCAGCCCAGGGCCACGTACTCCGCCTCCCCCATGTGCGACTCGATGAAATCCTCTATGTCTCCGTGCTCCAGCTCCAGCACCTCCACGGGGTCGCCCGCCCTCCCGGCCTCCGGGGTGACGCCCGAGACGTGGAACATCGACACCGCGCCCCAGGCGGCCATGGCGGCGCCCATGGCCTTCATCTCCCCCTCGCCCGGCCTCGGGCCGTGGATGAGGGGAATGCCGTCCCCCACGGCCTCCCCCACCAGGGCGCCCAGGGCCGAGTACCCCAACCTGTCCAGTCTCCCGGGGGCCCTGACCAGGTGCGTTGCCCTGCGGTTCTCCTCCAGGAGGAGGCCCCAGCGGGGGGTCTTCCCCACTAGGCCCGCTGAGAGGGCTGAGAGCCCGCTCTCCCTGTTGGTCCTGGCGCCCAGGACGGAGTTGGCGTAGACCACCGCGGAGCTCTCGGCCCAGGCCAGGATCTCGCCCAGCCGGGGCCTCCGTATGTAGTAGGGGGTGCATGTGAGCGTGAGCTCGGCGCCCATCGCCTCCAGGGCCCTGAGGATCCTCAGTTGCCCCTCCCTGAAGGCCCCGTCCACCCCCATTTCCCCCCAGCGCTCGAGGTCCATGCCTATGGGGTTCAGGGTTGTCCTGATCCTGAATCGACCGTCGGAGGCGAACCTCTCCAGGAGGGAGGCCCCCTCATCGCCGAGGTTCTTGTAGGAGACCCCTGAGACGTGGGCCCACTCCACCGGGATCAAGCGGTCGGCCCCAACGGCGTCCCCCAGGGCCACCAGGATCTCCATGGCCTTGGAGGCCGCCCAGCCCTCCTCCCCCTCCAGGATTCTCTCCTCCTCCGCGGTGAGGTGCACGCAGCCCAAGGTGGGAAATAATTTAATTCAGTTCCGGCTTAGAGGCCGGGATGGGCAAGGGGACGCCGTCGATGGGCAAGAGGTCCAAGGGTAAGACCCACATCAGGTGCCCCAGGTGCGGGAGGCATTCCTACAACGTGAAGAAGCACAGGTGCTCCTACTGCGGCTGGCCCTCTCCGCGGTGGAGGTCCTACTCCTGGTCCAAGCGCTCAAGGTAGGAGCCTGTCCAGCTCCTTCTTTATTTTGTAGTAGGTCTCCCTAACAGCCTCCGGGACGACCTTGGTGTCCGCGAGCACTGGCATGAAATTCGTGTCGCCCAGCCACCTGGGCACTACGTGAATGTGGATGTGTCCCAGCACACCCGCCCCAGCCACCTCGCCTATGTTCACACCCAGGTTGAAGCCGTGGGGGGACATGGAGGCCTCTACGGCCCTCATGACCGCCGAGACCAGCCTGTGCATGTCCAAGACCTCCTCCTCCGTCAGCTCCTGTGGCTTCCCAACGTGCCTGAAGGGGGCGACCATGACGTGGCCTGGGTTGTAGGGGAAGTTGTTCATGATGGCAAAGGCCTTGCCCAGCCTCGCGAGGATCAGGTTCTCCTCGTCCCTGTTCTGCCTAGGGAGCTCGCAGAAAATGCAACCGCCCGTCTTGGGCATCTCAATGTACCTTATCCTCCAAGGGGCGAACAACCTATCCACGCGTCCGAAACTGGTTGCTCGATAAAATTGATTATTAGGCGGTTGAGGATGCCCATTCGTGGCGGTCCTGAACCTGGGTGGATCCGTCATTTGCCCTTCAGGCCCGGATGTGGGGTACATTCAAAGGCTCCTAGCCGGGCTCTCGGACATCAGGCCCTTGGCCATCGTGGTCGGCGGTGGCTCGACGGCCAGGGCCTACATAGGGGCAGGTAGGGAACTGGAACTGAACCAGTTCCAGCTCGACCTCCTGGGCATCGCGGCAACGCGCCTGAACGCGCTGCTCGTGGCGGGCGCCATCCCCGACGGGGTCTTCGTCGAGGGCGTCGAAGAGGCAGCTGCTGTGTACGGGGCGGCCGTCCCCGTGCTCGGGGGGACCGAGCCGGGGCACACGACGGACGCCGTGTCGCTGCTCCTGGCCGAGGCCCTGGGGGAGGAGGATGTGGTGATCGTGACTAAGGTTGGGGGCGTGTACGACAGGGATCCCACCTCCCACCCAGATGCGAGGATCCTCGAGGAGGTGGAGGCCGGAGCCCTCCTGAGGGAGGCCTCCGAGAAGGGGTCGACCGCAGGGGCCAGGTACGTCCTCGACCCCCTCTCCCTGATCATAGCCATGAGGAGCGGGATAAGGATAAGGGTGATCGGGCCGGACCCTGAGGACGTCAGGGGGGCGCTGCTCGGGCAGGAGGTAGGCGGGACCCTGGTCCTACCGCGCTAGGGAGGGGAGACGTAGATCACGTTGTCCCCCCTGAGGATGACCAGGGGGAAGTCCTGGATTACCTCGCCGTCCTTGCTCTCCTGGACCTTCCTGAGGACGAAGTTCATGTGCTGGTCGTAGCCTTCCAGGATGCCCCTGTACTCCCTGCCTCCCCTTATGACGACGTATATCTCCTTTCCCAGGCTCTCCCTGAGGACCATGAGCGGCTTCTGCCTCTCCACGCCCGGTTAAAGGGACAAATACTTATATTCTATTCCTGGCGGGGGGGTGGTCTTATGAGAAAGGAGGTCGAGAGGCTCTATAACGAGGCAATTTCCCTCCTCACGGAGCTGTCCCAGGACGCCACGATCCCGAAGAACGTGAGGAAGAAGGCCCTGGAGGCCAGGGACAAGCTCATCCGCGGCGACGAGGCCCTGGACCTGAGGGCCGTGTCAGCCGTCTACCTGTTGGAGGATCTGGTCAACGACCCAAACATATCGGCCTACGGAAGGACCATGATCTTCACCATCATCGCGAAGCTCGAGGCCCTCGCCCGGGAGGCCGCCCAGTGACCTCATCCAGGTAGACCTTCACCACCTCCCCGGCGGGGGCCGATCCCCTCTTCAGCCTCCTCCCGTCCCTGAGCCTCAGCGACCTGATCCTGCCCCTCCTCCCCTGAACCTCCATCTCCTCACCCACCCTGAGGACCCTGTTGGGGTCCTCCAGTATCGTGTAGTGCCTTATCTTCTCCCCCCTGAGCGCCACCTTGAGCCTCACCCTGTCGTACCTCACCCCCCACAGGGCCGTGATCTCCGAGGCCCTGGCCCTCTCCACCGGTACCCCTGCCTCGACCCTGGTGATCCTCACCGGGACGCCCTCAACCTCGACCACGTCCCCTACGGCGATGGTCCTATCCTCCCTGACCGAGAACCTCCTGAACTCGGACTCCCCCAGCCAGGAGACGGTTATACCCAGCTCCACCTCCCTCGGCTCCTCCACACCCCTGACGACCGTATGCACGTTCCCGCACTTCGTACACCTGATGAGGACCTCTCCCCTCTGAACTGTGCCGCTCCTGACCCTGAGGACCTCGTGCACGGTCTCCCTCCCGCAAACTGGGCAGAATGCTACGATCTTCATTTTCAACCTTTATAAAGCGTAATTCAATTTAGTTATACGGTGATATTTATGGCAAACCAGACCACAGCGGCGGTGGTAGCCGCCATAATCATCATTGCCGTGATAGCCTTTGCTATTGGTTACTATGTGAAAAAGCCAACGCCCCCTCCGCCGGGGCCCACGAAGGTGAAGATCGCCTTCATCTTCCCCGGCAACGTCGGTGATACAGCGTGGAATGAGGCAGGTTACAAGGGAATGCTTGCCTTTGCGGCCAAGCATGCTGGTGAAATTGAATATACTTGGGTCCAGGGAGTTTACGATCCGGCCCAGATAAGGCCCCAGATCGAGAGCTACATATCGCAGGGCTACAACTTGATTGTGGGTCTTGGCTTCCAGTTCGGTAAGCCGATGTACGATGTCGCACAGAATCTTTCCGCGGACCAGGACGTCTATTTCCTCGCCATCGCCGGCGCCCCGCAATACATAAGCAGCAGGGTTTCGGTCGCCGATGTCAGGACTGACGAGAGCGGCTTCGTCTCCGGCTACCTCATGATAAAGATGTCCCAGACCAAGCAGGTAGCCTTCGTGGCAGGAATGAAGGTCGCCGAGCTGGCGAGGAGCGAGGTGGGGCAGAGGAGTGGTATTCAGTATGCCGGATACGATCCCGATGAAGTTTACCACGTCGACTACGTCGGCGACTTCCACGACGTGACCAAGGCAAAGACCGAGACCATGGGTATAATTGATCAGTACAACGTCGACGTCGTGAAGGCTATGGGCGACGGCTGCCAGCTCGGCGCCATCAGCGCCGCGAAGGAGAAGAAGGTCTATGCCCTTATGTCGGGAACCTACCACCCCGAGGTCTACCCGGATGGGGTACTGATGTACGAGGTCTGGCACTGGGAGGCCGTCTATGAGGAGTGGTATCAGGACTACAAGAACGGAAATCTCTCGGCAAACGGTGGCAAACTGTACTGGCTTAGCATGGAGAACGGGGGCCTCGAGATAGTCAACGGCATCACGCCCTCCGACCTATGGTCCGAGGTCATGGATCTCGTGGGCAAGATCAAGGCCGGCCAGATCGACACCGGATTTACTCCTGAGTGAAAAAATCAAAAATTCTTCTTTATTTTCCATATATTTTCCGGAGTTAGCGGAAGTTTCCTGACCTTTTTGCCCAAGGCCCTGGCCACCGCGCAGGCGACGGAGGCGGAGGAGGCAACGAAGGGGAGTTCACCTAGACCCTTGGCCCCTGGCGGTCCTAGACCGGACGGATAGTCCTCCACAAAGGTTATTTCCATCCTCCTTGGAACGTCCATTGCCGTGGGTATCAGGTAGTCGGTGAAGTTGGGGTTCAGTATTCTGCCGTCCTCCTGGACCAGCTCTTCCATCAGTGCGTACCCGATGCCCATGACCGTTCCCCCTTGGACCTGGGACTCTGCCCCCTCCGGGAACAGGACGGGTCCAACGTCATATGCGCCGTGGACCTCGATCACCTCTACCTCGCCCGTCTCGGGGTCCAGGGCTACGAGCGTGAGTTGGGCGGCGTGGGAGTAGAAGGGGTATGGCACACCCCTGCCCGACCCGAAGTCCCACTCCAGCCCGGGGGGAGAGAACACATGGGCCTCCTCCCACACCTTCACGCCCTCCTCGTAGGCCCTCTCCGCAAGCTCCCGGATCGTCATGTACCCCCTTTCGGAGACCACCATGGAATCCTCAAACCTGACCTCCTCAGCTCCTAGGAGCCTGGAGGCCAGCTCCTTAAGGCGCCGTGCCAGCCTCTCGCATGCCAGGGCGACGGCCCTCCCCTGGAAGGCGGCGCTGCGGGAGGCCACGGTAGGGCCCGAATCCGGGACGGCAGACGTGTCCACCTGCGCCACCTCAATCCTCTCCGGCGGAACCCCCAGGATCTCCGACGCTATGGCCACCATGGCCGTGTGGGCACCCGTCCCCATTTCCGTGCTCCCGATCCTCAGCGAAAGGGATCCATCCCTCTTCAGCTCCACCACCGCGCCGGCCCTCTCCAGGGGCCTGCCAGTGGCCCCCAGCCCAATGGGTATGGCGACCGTCGAGAGCCCAACGCCCAGGATTTTCCCGTCCTGCTCGACCCTACCAAAGGCCAGTAGGTTGCGTACCCGCTCACTGCGGAGGAGGGCCTCGAGCACCGCCTTGGCGCCGCCCCAGACCCCCACCTCCTGCCCGAAGCACAGCCGGTCGCCCGGCGAAACTAGGTTTTTCAGCCTAATCTCTTCGGGGCCCATGCCCAGGACCTCGGCTAGCTCGTCCAGAAGGAGCTCCCTGGGTATGGATACCTGTGGGTTTCCGAATCCGCGGAATGCCCCCCTGGGCACCTTGTTCGTTGCCACGGCGTAGCCCTCGATCTCCACGTTCGGGATCCTGTAGGGTACGCAGGCCATGACGGCTGCGAGCCAGAGGACGGCGGGGGAGAGGGTCGCATAGGCTCCGGAATCGAGCCATATTTTAGCCCTCATGAAGGTTATCTTGCCCTCCCCGTCGGCCCCCAACTCCATCCTCACCACGGCCTCGTGGCGCTTGCTGGTGGAGATGAAGTCCTCCTCCCTGTCGTAGGATATCATGACGGGCCTCCCCAGCCTAAGGGCCGCCACTGCGGCGTGGGCAGCCGGAACTCCGGGTACGTCCTCCTTGCCGCCGAATGAGCCACCGATCGTGGTTACCTTAACACGTACCCTGGAGAGGGGGAGACCCGTGGCCGCCGCGACCATCCTCTGCACGTAGTCCTGATGGGGGGCCTGGAAGGGCCCCAGAACCTCAACCCCCCTCCCCGAGGGGACCGCTATCACCGTTATGGGCTCCAGGTAGAGGTGTTCCTGAGAAGGTATCCTGAACTCCCCCTCGACGACCCTCTCGGAGGCCCTTTTCCCTTCCTCGACGTCGCCCCCGCAGACCCGTACCGTGGCGAAAACGTTCCTCAGGGGGTCCTCGCCCTCCACCGCCACCTGCGGGGCACCCTCCTCAACCGATTCTAGGGGGTCGAAGACCGCCGGGAGATCCTCATACTCCACCTTCACCAGCTCGACCGCCCTCCTGGCCGTCGCCCTGTCCCTAGCGACGACTATCGCTATGGGCTCCCCAACATACCTGACAACCCCCTCGGCGAGGAACGGCATATCCTCCAGGAGCTCAGGCACCCTGTTCCTGCCCTGGACATCAGACGCCGTGAGGATCGCAACGACCCCCTCAAGCTCCAGGGCCTCGGAGAGGTCCAGGGAGACAACCCTGGCATGCGGCCTGGTACTCCTCACAGTAGCCCCGTGGAGGAGACCAGGGAACTCAAGATCTGCAGCATAAATGGGCATTCCGCGGACCTTCTCATCAACATCAACCCTCTTGATTCTCCTTCTTTGTAAAATCTCGGAGATCACGTTATTCATAATCACTATTTTATATATAAGTAGGTAGGATGATTCTACGCTATGGACAACCGTTTTACCGCCATTATGGTTGCTGCAATTGTCGTTGTTGCCGTAATCGCCTTTGTGGTCGGTTATTACATTAATAAACCCGAAGCGCCGCCGGCTGAGGAGAAGATCAAGATTGCTTTCATCTTCCCGGGGGATGTTGGGGACACCTCCTGGAACGAGGCGGGATATGTTGCCATGAACATCTTCGTCGGGAGGCACCCCGATATCGAGTATACCTGGATCCAGGGGGTTTACGATCCGGCCCAGATAAGGCCCCAGGTTGAAGACTATGTGACGCAGGGCTACAACCTGATCGTGGGGTTCGGCTTCCAGTTCGAGAAGCCCATGTACGACGTCGCACAGAACCTCTCTGAGGGGCAGGACGTCTACTTCCTCGTCGTGGCGGGTCCGGGCTCCTACAAGCATCCCAGACTAGCGGTGGCCGACGTCAGGACGGACCAAACTGGCTACATCTGCGGCTACATCATGATGCAGCTGACGCAGACGGGGCATGTGGGCTTCGTCGCCGGCATGGACGTGGCTGAACTCCACAGGAGCTGGATAGGGCAGCGCAAGGGCATCCAGGACGCGGGATACAACCCAGATGAGGTATACCACGTGGCCTTCGTGGGGGACTTCCACGACGTAACCAAATCGAGCCTTCTGACCTACGAGCTCATAGACACCTACGGGGTTGACGTCCTAAAGACAATGGGTGACGGCGCCCAGCTGGGGGGCATTGCCGCCGCCAAGGCCAGACACATTAAGGTGCTCATGTCGGAAACATACCATCCCGAAATCTACCCGGACGGCGTAGTTCTCTATGAGATCTGGCATTGGGAAATCGCCTACGAGGAGTGGTACCAGGACTATCTCGCTGGCAGGCTCGGCTCCGAGACCGGACACGTGTACTGGCTCAAGCTGGAGAACAACGGAATCACGCTGGAGAAGGGGGCAATCTCGGGGGACCTCTGGAACACGGTCCTCGACCTCGAAAGCAAGATCAAGGCCGGACAAATTGATACGGGATTTACTGAATAAGATAAAAATATCTATTTTTTATTTTTTGTTTCTTAATAACCTGATCCAGCAATTTCATTCCCGAATGTCCGAGGTCGCTCCTGGGCAGGTGGTCCTCGAGGTTCGCGGCATCGTGAAGCGCTTTCCCGGGGTCGTTGCGAACGACCACGTGGACCTGCAGGTGAGGGCTGGTGAGGTGCTGGCCCTGCTGGGGGAGAATGGGGCCGGGAAGACCACTCTGATGAACATCATTTATGGCCTCTACACCCCCGACGAGGGGGAGATCTACGTAATGGGGAGGAGGGTCCACATCCGGGGCCCCAAGGACGCGATCTCCCTGGGCATAGGGATGGTACACCAGCACTTCATGCAGGTTGAGGAGTTAACGGTGCTTGAGAACATCATACTGGGCCTGAGGGAGTTTGGAATCATCTTGGACACGGAGAAGGCCAAGCGGATGCTGGAGGAGGCATTCCAAAGGTACGGACTCAGGGTTGATCCGGACGCCTACATATGGCAGCTCTCGGCGGGGGAGAAACAGAGGGTCGAGATCATGAAGGCCCTCTTCAGGGGGGCGAAGATACTCATCCTGGACGAGCCAACATCGGTCCTAACGCCGCAGGAGACCAAGGAGCTCTTCAAGACGCTGAGGAAGTTCGTCGAGGGCGGGATGGCCGTCATCTTCATCACCCACAAGCTCCAGGAGGTCATGGAGGTCGCCGACAGGATCGTCGTCATGCGCAGGGGCAAGGTGGTTGGTAGGCTCATGAGGGAGGAGGCGACGATTCCCCAGCTGGCGAGGCTCATGGTCGGGAGGGAAGTCCTCTTCAGGATTGAGAAGGGGGAGGCCAGGCCAGGTGAGGTGGTCCTCAGGGTGGAGGGCCTGAGGGCCATGAGCGACAAGGGCGTGGAGGCGGTCAAAGGCATCACTTTCTCCGTGAGGAAGGGGGAGATCGTCGGCGTCGCGGGCGTGGCCGGGAACGGTCAGAAGGAGCTGGTCGAGGTCCTCTACGGGCTCAGGAGGCCCACTGCCGGCAGGGTCACGCTCTTCGGTAAGGACGTCACGGGGGAGCCTACGCACCGCATCATCAAGTTCGGCATCTCCCTCATCCCCGAGGAGAGGGTGACGATGGGCATCGTCCCCACCTTCTCAGTCGCGGACAACCTGATATTGGAGATCGTGGACAGGGAGCCCTTTTCCCAGAAGGTCTTTGACGGGCTCAGGAAGCTGAGCTTTGAGAACATTGAAAAGTATGCAGAAGAGCTCATCAGGAAGTTCGACATCAGGACGCCCAGCAGCAAGACCAAGGCAGGGTACCTGTCCGGGGGAAACATCCAGAAGCTCATCCTGGCCAGGGAGCTCAGCAGGGGCGCGTACCTGATCATAGCCGACCAGCCGACGGCCGGGTTGGACGTCGGTGCGACGGAGTTCATCCGGAACCTCCTGGTCAAGGCCAGGGACTCGGGCAACGCCGTGTTCCTGGTCTCCGGGGACCTCTCCGAGGTCCTCTCCCTCAGCGACAGGGTCATGGTGATGTACGAGGGAGAGATCACGGCGGTCTTCAGGCCTGGTGAGCTCCCCATCGAAGAGATAGGCCTCTACATGCTGGGGGCCAAGAAGATGCCGAAGGAGGAGGTGGAGAGGTTTTGGGAGTGAGGATCAGGCTCGAGAGGAGGGGGGAGGTACCCCTATACGTATACATCCTGGCCCCGACGGGCGCATTCCTCCTCGCCTTCCTCATGGGCGCCTTCCTCATGCTCTGGGCCGGCGCTAGCCCCATCAAGGGCTATGGGGCGTTCCTGAGGGGGGCCTTCGGCGGGCTGAAACCCTTCACCAACACCCTGCTCAGGGCAACGCCGTTCCTCCTCATGGCGACGGGAATCTCCCTCTCCAACAGGAGCAACGTCCTCAACATCGGCGCCGAGGGACAGTATATTATGGGCGCCATCGCCATGACGTGGATCGCGGTCCTCATGCAGAACAGTGTTCCAGGGTTCATCGTCATCCTCGTGGGCGTCATCCTGGCCGTCATCGTGGGAGCCCTCTGGGCCGGGGCAGCGGGCTATTTGAAGGCTAAGATGGGGATCAACGAGGTGGTCGTCACCGTGATGCTGAACTGGGTCGCCATCATGCTCCTCAAGTGGCTCCTGAGGGGGCCTCTGAAGGATCCCAGATCCCAGCAGTGGCCCATGTCACCGCCCATCGGCCCCCACCTGCCGTACATCTACGGAAACCTCAACCTGGGGTTTGTGATAGCCGTCCTCTTAGCCATCGCAATTTGGTATGTACTCTTCCGGACAAACATCGGTTTCAAGCTCAGGGCCTGCGGAGAGAACCCGAGGGCAGCGCGCTACGCGGGCTTCAACGTCGAGGGTATGCTGATCCTGAGCATGCTGATAAGCGGGGCCATGGCCGGGATGGCGGGGGCTTTCGACGTCATAGGCACCTTCCACATCCTGTACGAGGGGATCGTTGTGGGCCTCGGCTACACCTCCATCATCGTCGCCCTCGTAGGGAAGAACCATCCCCTGGCGGTCATAGGTTCGGCCATCATGTTCGGGGCGATCTACAATGGAGTGACGTCCATGCAGAGCGTGACCCAGCTGAGCTACACGCTGTCGAAGTGCATAGAGGGCATGATCTACCTCTTCTTCCTCATCTCGGAGTTCCTGGTCCTGTACAGGATAAGACTCATTAGGGGTGATGCGTCGTGACTCCTGAGCAGATCTCCTCGATTCTGAACCTGATGGTCGTCATGGCTACGCCCCTGGCCTTCGCAGGCGTCGGGGAGCTATACGCCGAAAGGAGCGGCATCTTGAACCTGGGCGTGGAGGGCATCATGCTCATGGGCGCCTTCACATCCTTCTACGTCGCACACGAGACCGGGAACCTGCTCTTGGCGTACCTCGCGGGCGTTGCGGTGGGCCTCGCCCTAGGCCTCCTCATGGCCTTCATGAGCGTTAGCATGAGGCTGAACCAGGTCATCGCCGGCATGGGTATCTACTTCTTCGGCTTCGGCCTCTCCGACTTCATGTACAAGACCATCTACGGGACGGAGTACGCCAGCATCGAAAAGGCCCACCAGATCGCTGTCCCCCTGCTCTCGAAGATCCCCATCATAGGGAACGCATTCTTCGTCCAGTACCCGAGCGTCTACCTCATGTACGTCCTGATCCCCGTAATGTGGTATTTGCTCTACCGTTCCAGGTGGGGCCTCCACCTCAGGGCAGTTGGGGAGAACCCCAGGGCCGCCGACACACTCGGCGTAAACGTGACGCTCATCAGATACCTGGCCACGGTCCTTGGAGCTGCCTTGGCCGGCCTGGCCGGCGCAGTCCTCTGCGTAGAAATTACGGGCATCTTCTTCGAAAACCTCACCTTCGGAATGGGCTTCATCGCCATAGGCCTCGTCTACTTCGGGCGCTGGGATCCGCTCAGGATGTGGGCCGGCACCATGCTCTTCGGCCTATCGTGGTCCATAGCCATGTCCCTCCAGGACTACTTCTCCAGGATAGGGAAGATGCACTGGGTCTACTTCATGCTCATGATCCCCTACATCGTGGTCCTCTTGGCCCTCATCGCGGTCTCCAGGAAGGCCAGGGCGCCTGCGGCGCTGTCCAAGCCCTACTGGAGGGAGACCTCCGAGTAGTCATAATTCCCTCTCCTCAACCTTTCCTCTGGGCTCTATTTCCTCGAAGATCTGACCCTGGAACCTGTAGAACTTAGCGCCCCTGAGCCAGCAGTCGGGGGGTAGCCCCGCCTTCATGCAGGTCTGCTCCAGGAACTGCCTGGAGTCCCAGCCGAACTCCACCGGGACCTGCGGGAGGAGGAGGCCGCTGAAGACTCCGTAGCGGACCAGGAGGCCGTCCCTGCCTACCACGACCTCCTCGGGGAGCCTCTCGGGGGGAACGTCGATGGGCTCCGGCGGGGTGAGCACGGTTACCTCGACGGTGATGCGGTCCATCTCCTCCAGCGTCACCGGCCTGAAACGAGGATCCTCCGTTGCAGCCGCCACCGCGGACGAGAGGAGGGCCTCTATCAGGGGCATGATGGGCTCAGGGTACCCTATGCACCCCCTTAGGGCCCCCTCGGGGTGCGTCCTCAGCGTGGTGAATACCCCGCGCCTCTCCCGGAACGACTCAGGGTAGGTCTCCGGCCTCCACTCCCTTCCGCTGAGCCTCTCCTCTATCGCCCTCCGGGCGGTCCTGACCGCAAATTCGCCCTCATCCAAGCTCAGAAGCCTTACCATGCTGGAACAATCTTTCAATAAAGTTTTTTAATGTCGGGCCTGCGGCGTGGAAATGATATCAAGCATTCGGCCGGATCGATTCTGTAGAAAGATTAAAAGAGGAGAAAGTTAGGAATGATTGCCCATGGCGGAACTTACTCTCACCGAAACAGCTATGAGGGTCCTCCGGGCCAGGTACCTCCTCAAGGACAGGGAGGGGAGGACGGTGGAGACCCCGGAGGGCCTCTTCCGCAGGGTCGCGAGGACGATCGCACTAGCGGACGCCTTCTACTTCGAGGAGGTGAGGGGGAAGCCCCTGAGGCACGTGGACGCGTCCCTCAGGCACGTACCCCCGGAGATCTCGGAGAGGCTCTCCAGGCACATGCTCAGGCAGCTCCACAGGGCCTACGTCAGGAAGCTGAGGAGGAGGGAGGTCAGGGTCTCCTTCAGGGAGTTCCTGGCAATCCTCGCGGAGCGCTGGGACGACGTCTTCCGGGTCGAGGAGGAGTTCTACGACCTCATGACCTCCAGGAGGTTCCTGCCGAACTCCCCGACGCTGATGAACGCGGGGGCCCCCCTCGGCCAGCTCTCGGCCTGCTTCGTGATCCCGGTGGAGGACTCCATAGAGGGGATCATGGACGCCCTGGCCCTGGCCGCCAAGGTCCAGAAGAGCGGCGGGGGGACCGGCTTCTCCTTCTCGCGCCTCAGGCCCGAGGGGGACATCGTCCACTCCACCGGGGGCCAGGCCTCCGGCCCCGTCTCCTTCATGAAGCTCTTCGACACGCTTACCGAGGTCATCAAGCAGGGCGGGAAGCGCAGGGGAGCCAACATGGGGGTCCTGGACGTGCACCACCCAGACATAGAGAAGTTCATCACCTGCAAGGCCGACGGGAAGTCCTTCCAGAACTTCAACATCTCCGTCGCCGCATCGGACGAGTTCATGGAGGCCGTCATACACGGCAGGAAGTACCCCCTCATCAACCCCAGGACGGGGGAGGTCGTGAAGATGGAGGACGCCAGATACATCTGGAACCTCATCGTCCAAAACGCCTGGAGAACGGGTGACCCAGGTTTAATATTTATCGACAGAATTAACAAATTACATCCGGCAAGACATCTTGGAAAAATCGAGAGCGTTAACCCCTGCGGTGAAGAGCCATTACTCCCTTATGAATCTTGCAATCTCGGGTCAATAAATCTCTCTTTGTTCGTGGATGGCGGGAGGTTCGATGAGCGATCCTTCAGGAGGACCGTGAGGCAGGCGGTGCACTTTCTGGACAACGTCATAGACATGAACATGATGCCGGACCCGAGGCTGGAGGAGGCGATGCTGAGGACGAGGAAGATAGGGCTGGGGGTCATGGGCTTCGCCGACGCCCTGGTTCTGATGGGGATCCAGTACGACTCCGGGGAGGCGCTGGAGGCTATAGACCTC